>Ga0136611_10000490_pt1 | contig 26051 bp, 43 predicted proteins | sample AntDrymUQ2232306_2_FD_106645 | JGI IMG/M metagenome (GOLD analysis project Ga0136611, IMG submission 106645) | Polar desert sand microbial communities from Dry Valleys, Antarctica - metaG UQ223 (23.06) | ecosystem: Environmental > Terrestrial > Soil > Desert | place: Antarctica: Dry Valley...
CCTTGTAACCACGACAAGGGGCGTGGCGGGGCGAAGATCGGGGCGGTCGTCTGGCACGTGGCCGAGGGGAGCGAAGTCGGCGTGTCGAGTTGGTTCCATAATCCCGAGTCCAACGCCTCGACGCATTACCTCGTCTGCAAGGACGGCAGGACTATCCGCTACGTGCGTGAGGAAGACACCCCCTGGGCGAATGGCAAGGTGAACAACCCCCGCCTGTCCAATCCGGTCGTCAAGCGGCTGATCGCATCGGGGGCCAACCTCAACCGTCAGACCATATCCATCGAGACCGAAAGGTATTCCAAAGACTGGCTCGACGCGAACAGCCCGATGGGGAAGGCACTCGTGGCGCTGACGCGAGACGTGATGCTGCGCCACGGATTGCCGCTGGAAGACGATTATATCCTGGGCCACAACGAGATCGATGCCGTAGATCGTCCGAATTGCCCGGGCAACCTGGACTGGGACAACCTGCTCGCGGCGGTCAAGTCGGGCGCGCCCTCCGGCCCGGTCCGTCCTGCGGGCTACCTGGAACAGGGGCAGAAGGACTCGTTCAATTGGAACGGGGCGGGCGTCATCACGTATCGCAAGGTACACTACTACCAGCCCGCCACGAAGACCTCGTATGTGCGGGAATGGTCGGCGGACAAGGGCTTCACGCCCTGGGTGGCGCTCCCAAAATAGAAGAGCCACCGGCACCCGCGCCGGTGGTGGAACCCCCGAGGGAGGTGGTCGTGGCCTGGGTCAAACTGTTTGAAGAGGACGCGACTTCCAATGCCTTCGGCTCCTACGTCGGACCGGAGGGCAGGGCGCAGGTGTGGCGAGCCTGGGGCAACCTGGAAGGCTACATCAACGGCAAGAGGTTCACCGTGCCGCGACCGCCGGAGGGGAACGTCCAGTGGTTGCAGATATTCCCCGATGCCGATGGGTGGTATGTGCATAGCCTGGTTGACCCGCGCGATAATCGGCGGGCGTTATGGCGCGAGCGCGTGATGGCACGATAAGGAGATAGACATGGCACGGATAACGCGACTGCGGAAGGACCGTACCAGCAAGGCCGTTGTCGGGGCGAGGGCATCTACCGCCATCGTCCACGTTCTGCAAAACAAGGCTTAGGGAGGACTAGATGGCAGGCAAGAGCGATTATCTGGAAGCGTTGATACTCAACCGCTGCTTCAAGGCGGGGGCAATTGGCACACTGGCGGCGGGGCCATTCCTCAGTCTGCACACGGCGGCCCTCGTTGACGCGGGGACCGGTGCGGAGGTGACGGGCGGGGCGTATGCGCGGAAGTCAACCGTAGCGACGGACTGGACGGTTTCCGGCACGTCGCCCACGCAGGTCGCCAATGCCACGGCACAGGCCTTCGCCGCGCCCACGGCCAACTGGGGGACCGTGACGGATGTGGGTATCTGGGACGCCGCGACCGCAGGCAACCTGCTCTACATGGCGACCCTGACCACCTCGCGTATCATCAACAGCGGCGACGGTGCGCCCTCCTTCGCCGCCGGGGCGCTCGTCTTTACGGAGGATTAGGCCGATGGCGCAGACGTTTACTATCCCGCCGACGCAACTCCAACAGGGCGCGAATGTCACGCCCAACTACCCCCTGCCAACCGGGACCACCCAGGTCGGGTGGGTGGTGGACGTGTCCGCGTTCGCCCTGACCGACAGCCTGGGTTTCGCGATGGAAGTCCAGGTCGGGGGTGTCTGGCGGCAGGGGATGAGTACGACGTGGCAGGGTGGCACCACGAGTGGGACGGCGGCGAGCGGCCCTACCCGCTCCGGCTTCGCCTCCCTCCCCACCGGGGCGACCGGGGTGCGCGCAACCATCACCGCACCACGCGCGGGGACGATCAGCGGCTCGGTCCAGGCGCAGTAAGGAGCGGGAATGGCTCTGGTACAGGCGACTTCCGCCACGGCGGCGGGTACGACCGTGACCACCGCCGCACTGACCACCACGGCGGGCAACGCCGTGGTGGTGGTCGTGGGCGTGATAGGCAGCGACGCATTCAGCGGCCTGACCGACAATAAGGGCAACACCTACACCCAGATACTCGCCGTCCCCGCCGCGTCCGGCCTGTCGTCGCGGCATGGGGTCTATATGGCGACCGGTATCATCGGGGGCGCGGGTCATACGGTCACCTTCACCGCCGTCGCCGGGAACGGCGGGACGGTCGGGATGGTGGCCGCCGAGGTGTCGGTGACGAACACGCTGGACAAGGCGTCCAGCGGGTCTTTCCTCACCCCGGCCGCGACCACGCTCACCGCGCCGAGTGTGACTACCGTTGTGGCCACGGAGCTTATCATCGGCACCTTCACCCTCGATGCGGCGTCATCGAGTACCACATTCACGGCGGGGACCGGCTACACAATCCCGACCGGCGGGAAGATTGACGCCCCTGCATCTATCTACCAGGTTGTCCCTATGTGCCTGGAATGGAAGTCGGTTGTCGCGACCGGGGCACAGGCTCCCTCCTGCACAATATCGGTCGCTCAGGAAAGCCAGTCGAGTGTACTCACCCTCTTCGCCTCGGTCGCCCCGTCGCAGTACTTTCGCCCCGTATCGGATGTCGCGGCGGGCAGCTGGACCACGGCGGCGGGGGCAACGACCGGCCTCTACGCCCAACTGGACGAGGCGACCGCCGCCGATACCGACTATGTCCAGAGTGCGGCGACCCCCGCGAACGACACGGTGGAGGTTGCCCTTGGCAACCTGGCCGACCCACTCTCGTCCACGGGGCATGTCGTGCGCTATCGCTACCAGCGCGACGTGATTGCCGGGAACCCAATCGCCCTCACCGTCTCGCTGGTGCAAGGGTCCACCGTCATCGCCTCATGGGCGCACACCGACGTTGACGACGTGTGGACGACAAGCGAGCAGACGCTGACCGGAGGGCAAGCCGACTCAATCACGTCGTATGGGGACTTACGTCTCCGCTTCGTCGCCAATCAAGCGTAGGAGACGGCTATGCCAGCCTCGACTATCCAGTACCCACCCGATTCAACGGGTAAGTCCGTGCGAACTTACCGACGCGGCGCTTTGACGACCGACCCGCACGACACATATGTCATCGTCGCCAAGGACCGCGTCACCACGAACGAATTGCGTTTCGCCACGTTCCGTACCATCGCCAGCGCCGCCGTGAACCACAACCTCCTGACCATCGAGAACACCACGGGTTCGGCGGTGCTGCTGGCGATTCAGGAACTCGTCATGGAGATTCAGGTCACGGCGGTCACGGCGATGCTGGTCGCCGCCGAGGCGCGACTCTTCCGCACCACCACCGCACCGACGGGCGGGACGATACTGACGGCCCACCCGAACGACACGGGCGGCCCGGCCGTCCCCGCCAATATCGTCCTGCGCGGCGCGACCGCCTCGGACGGTGGCGTGGCGACCGCGATCACCCTGGCCGCTCCGGCCACCAATCCCATCTCGTCCCAGGCCGTTGACAAGATCATCACCGGCGTGGGGCAATGGAACACGGACGAAGCGCCGCTGATCTTGACGCTCGCCCCCGCGCTTATCCTGCGCGCGGGGCAGGCGGCGCTTGTGCAGGTCAACGGCATCATCCCCGCGCATTTCAACTACGTCCTGCGCGGTCAGATCGAAGTCTTCACGCAGCCGTAAGGAGATAGATGCACGGCGCGACGTTCTGGCTTGCGGGGCAATGGGGTACGCGAACGTCGCGTACCCTTGTCTCGTGGGCGGAAGTCCAGACGCCGGAAGGAACCGGCCCCCTCGCCGGTGCCGCGCTTGCCGCGACGGGGGTGGCCCTCGCCACGGGTACCGCCTCCCTGGCCGCCTCCACCTCTGCCGCACTCGCCGCGACAGGCGCGGCCCTGGCGACGGGTACGGCCACGGGGCTGGCGCTGCCACGGCAGATCGCAGCCATCGGGGTAGCCCTGGCGACCGGTACGGCCACAACCCTGCGACTGTCGCAGCCACTGGCGGCCACGGCAGACGCCCTCGCCACCGGCACGGCCACCGGCCTGAGGCAGACACAGCCCCTCGCGTCCACATCTGCGGCGCAGGCGACGGGGACCGCAACGGCACTGGCCCAGACACACCCCCTGGCGGGGACAGGGATAGGTACGGCGACCGGGGGGGCGGTACGCCTGGCCCAGACACAGCCACTTGCGGGGACCGGGGCGGCAACAGCGACGGGCACCGCCGCCCTCGGCGTGTTCGGCGGGAGCGCCGCCCTGGCCGCGACGGGTACGGCAACGTCCACCGGGGCGGCAACGAATCTGAGTCTACCGCGCGCCCTCGCCGCAACAGGTACGGCAAGTAGCACAGGGTCCGTACTCGCCATCACCCAAGCGCAGCCCCTCGTAGCCACGGGGACGGGCCTAGCGACGGGTGCGGCGACCACCCTAGCACAAACACAACCCCTGGCCGCAACCGGGGTCGCCCTGGCTGCGTCCCTTGCCGGCCTGAGTGTGGCGGGCGGTAGTGCCGTCCTCGCGGCCACCGGGGCAGCCGTCGCCACGGGCGGGGCAACGTCCCTGGCCCTTCCCCGTGCGCTGGCGGGGACGGGGGCGGGGGCGTCCACCGGGGCCGCGACAACGCTGCGGCAGGCACAGCCGCTCGCAGCCACGGGTACAGCCCTGGCGACGGGGACGGCGACATCCCCCAGCCTCCCGCGCACACTTGCCGCGACGGGTATGGCCCAAGCGACGGGGGCCGCGACGGCGATCACCCAGGCACAGCCCCTGGCGGCGACCGGAACGGCTACCGCCGCAGGTACGGCCACCACCCTGACCCCCGGCCATGCGTTGTCCGCGACGGGCACGGCCGTGGCGGGTGGGGTGGTGAGCGCCCTGCGGCAGGCACAGCCCCTGGCGGCAACGAGGGCTACGGGGGCTACCGGGTCCGCGAACCTGACCATCAGCCCCCTGGTGCCGGCCATACCCACCGTTGTCCAGTCCGTGCAGCGACTTTTCAGCGGCACCAGCGTCAGCCTATTCATCGACGGGGTGCTGGCGAATAGTACCCTCCTGGCGTTCGTCAATGTCCAGAACCTCACGGGCGTCACCAACGGGCTGCCCACCAGCACCGGCCCCTCGTCGCTGACGTGGACACAGGACGCGAACGCGGACGCGAACGGCCTGGTCGCCCTCTCCCATTCCACGGCAACCGTCGCAGGCAACTACATTGTCACCTACACAATCCCAGACGGGACATCAAACTCCTGCCAACTCATCGTCGTCGAAACGCGGCTGGCTGCAACCGCGCTTGATGTGGCGGGGGCGGGGGTCATCTCTACCGGCCCCACCACCACGGCAACCTCGCCCGACATCACCACCACCGTGGCAAAGGATTTGGTTGTTGCCGCCGCGCGGGTGAACGGCAGCAGCACCCTGACGGGTGCGACGGGGTACACGACTCTCCAAGAGAACGAAGACCTGAGCCTCGGCGCGGTCGGCGCAATCCAGACCCTCGAGGTTGCCACCACCGGGGCGCAATCGGCACCCTTCACCCTCGGTTCACAGAACACGTGGGGCCACCTCATCGCGGCCTACCGCGTGATGCCAGCCGTCGTCGCCCTCGTCGCGACGGGGAACGCGCAAGCCACGGCTTCCGCGACGTTGCGCCTCAATGCCCTGCTGGTCGCGATGGGGACCGCGACGGCGACGGGTGCGGCGACGGCCCTGGGCCTCCCCCGCGCACTCGCGGCGACGGGTGCCGCCACGGCGACGGGGAGCGCGACAAACCTGACCCTCCCACGCCCCCTGGCGGCGACGGGGGTTGCGGCGGCGGGAGCCAATGCCAGCCTCAGTGTGCCAGGCTCCACCGAGCCGCTGAACGCGGTGGGGGCGGCAACGTCCACGGGGTCGGCGGCGCTACGCCTCAATGCCCTGCTGACGGCGACGGGGGCGGGCAGCGCGACGGCCTCTGTCGCACTGCGGCTGACCGCCTTGCTCCATGCCACGGCTCAAGGCCAGGCAACCGCTGCCGCGACAATCACCACCATCGAGGGCATACGGGTAGAGGCAGAGGCGGGGGTTAACGGCACGATTGACGGGAACACCGGGGTCTACCTGCCGGGGGCGCAGGCGACCTTGACCGCCACGCCCGACGTGGGCTACCAGTTGGCGACGTGGGTGGTGGACGGTATCTCTATTGGTCTGACCAATCCGTTGACGCTGCCGATGTTTTATACTAGGCGTGTGGCTGCGGTATTCGTACCGTCAACGTTTACGTTTGGGTTAGAGGGCTGGAATGGGGTGATCTAATGGTCAAGGCGAGATGCCCATACTGCAAGGGCGGCACCCGTTGCGCCGTCTGTGGCGGTACGGGGTGGGTAGGCTAAGATGGTCGCACAGAATACCAATAATGCACGACGAGTCTTTGTGGTGGCGAATGCCGCCGATCTGACCGCGAAGAAGGTCTACGACGCGGGGGCGGCGGCGGTGCCCAACTCCCGCCGTGTCTACTCGGTGACGCCCTACGACCTGACCTGCCACAAGGTCCGCATCGTGGCGGCGGGGACACCGGGGGCGATACCGGTCACGGCGGTGAATGCTACGGGCACGGTGGTGGTGTTAGCCTAGGAGGGTGCGCATGGACGACCTGGCGACTACACGAGACGCACGGCAACGGGAAGAGCGCAATGCTATCATGACGCATCTGTCCTTGCATCCGTTGCCATGCGGGGATTACCGGACATGCTGCCATGTAATCTGTGAGGGAAACAAGCATCGCGTAGATGCACTGAGGGCGCAGGGCGGTTAGTGTAGGAGATACACCATGAGGATGCAGACAAGCAACATCGCGGCGAAGGTCTGGGCGGCGGCACTAGCCGCGCTATTGACGCCGATCTTGTTGGCGTTGCTGGCCAAGCTAGGGCCGGAGATACCGTTACCGGTGGACTCCAATGACCTTATCCAGACCATCATCATCGGTGCCATCACCGGGGCGGTCACGCTGGTGACGGGCTACTTGAAGCGACCCGACAGCCTGGATAGGGTCACGGTGGACCTGAAGCCCTAGTCCACTACCTCCTTCCGCAGCTGTTCCTTGACGTAGGCGAGGGAGGCGATCTGCCCCTCATCTTCCCGCATGACCCAGGCTAAGATACGGTCTATCTTCTGCTCGGTCTCGGAGAGATCGCTGGCCTCACGGCGCGACACCAGCCCCTCTTCTACTAGGAGCCTGACTTCCTCTCCCCGGCTGGTCCCCCGCATCTGCGCCAGGGCGGCGATGATCTCCCAGGTGGCCGGGGCCAGCCGTAGGCCGATTGATTGGGATAGCCGCTTTGCACGTCGTGTCATCCCGATGCCTTTCCCATTATCCCTAGCTCCTCGACCACCTCCCGCGCCTCTTCGACGATGTGTTCCAGGTCTGCGGTGTGTTGCTGCCACGACTTAAAGAACCAACCCATGTCGGAATTGATCGTCGGATACCACTCGGGTAATGCAAAGCAGTGCTTCAATCCATCGTACTCCCCACGGAGCCGCTGCAACCTGCCATAGAGTAGGTCTAGTCTGTCTTGCCTGCCCTGGTCACTCATCACTCGTCCCCCACATCCTTTATGTTGTAGTAATTGCTCCGCTCTTCGTACATCTCGCGACAGCGAAACTCTAGCCTCTGCAAGAAGCCGTGTTTGTTACAACCCATCTCCAGGGCGGTCTCCAGCATCAGACTGAACATGTCATAGTCCGTGCCGTTGTCCAGCACGTAGTCGATCATCGTCGTGTCGTTTTTCTTCATTCCACTATCTCCACCTCGATCATGACGCACCGACCCCACTCCGCATGTTCGTCCTCGCGGTAAGCGTGCAGGCCTATGACCTTGTGGTCTTTCAGCCCCGTCATGGTCACGATCATGTCCTCGGGTGCCTTGATGCGGTTACTCAGGTCCGACACCTTGGTCAACCCGTAGACCGTGAACCGCCACTTCCACCACAGGTCATCGGCGTCCTCGAATCGCTCCGGCCAGGGTCCATCGAGGGGGGTACCCGCGCTGCGTTGCCAGTCCTTGTACTCCTTGGAAGGGAAGCGCCCCCCGCGCGGGTTGTTCACAAACATATTGTTTGTGGTCGGCGGCATCGGCAGGACGACACTGAACTTATTCATCGGTACCTGCTCCCCCTGTAGTGGTTGCTGTAAATCATGGGCCGCACCCGCGCTGCCTCGATTCGCTGCAACTGCTCATCTATGAGCGCCCGATGTAAGCGTCGGCACTCGTCCTTGTCTAGTAGGCACTCCTTCCCACCCTCATAGTCGCCGGTGTCTTCTAGCAACGCCCCCTCTCTGCCACACTGGGCACAGGTGCCACGGTAGTTATCGAGCAATCTTTCCAGCTCGGCTAGCTTCTCTTGATCGCTCTTGTTCATGCTTCACCCTCGCTAACGATTCCTTCTCCATCTTCGCCCGGTGCAATCGTCGCAACGTGTTGAGACAAGGACAACTCCCCTTTCGGTTGTACTTGGCGGACGGTGACAACAAGTCACAGGGGTAGCCGCGCTCGTAGGGGCATTCCATCAGTCACCCCAAGGTAATGGATTGCCCGCCTTGTCTACCGGCTCAGGCCGTACCGCCAGCTTGACCGGCTCTATGGGGGGAGGGGTGGGGAAGTCGTTTCCCCAGGTGAGGGGGCTATTCCACCGCGCCCAGGCAAGCCCAAGATCAGGGGGGCGGTAGGCTGCGCGGGGTTGCTTCGGACTACTCACCATAGTTGTTACTCCTCCGGCCAGCCATCGAAGTATTCAACGGCTAGCCTCTTGACCTCTTGCAGTCGCTCGATCATCTCGTCCAGGTCGCAGATGTGAAACCCCTCCCTGCCGTCGTAGATGTCTACGCAGCCATCGAACTTCACGAAGGCACTCCACGCGGCTCGGCGCTCATGAATCCCTCCGGGGTTAGACAGTTGCAGAGCATAAGGCTCGGCTAAGTCAACTTGCCATAGGTCACTCGCCATAGTTGTTATTCCTCCTCCTGATCTCCCTCCGCAGGGGTAAAATAGCAGACAGCGTTGCGGATCGCAGAAAGGTCTTTTTTCCCAAGCTGTGCCATCCTTTCTGTGAACTCCCGAGGAAACCAAGCCGTCGCAAAAAGGGCGACTGTTCCGTCAGTGTCAGGGACGAAAAAACATAGACACACGTACTCCACGTCATCCACCCCTGAAACACCAGCCCCTGTAATTGCTCGTCTAAGGATACCCACTGGTCCTCGTCCCTCCCGTCCGGCTCACCCACCGCGATCAATCCCTGCATGGCGCTAGCCACGTCGTCTATGTTCGTGCCGATCTCCATCAATTCCCGAAAAAGCCTCTTGCAATTCGGCAAATCGCAAGGACAACCAGTCGGCCCATGTGCCCCCCGGGGCACGTCTGATGGCAAGAGTATAGCACCCTTGCCCGTTGTCATGCGTGCCACGGCCACCTCCCAATCGCGCCTGTCGTGTAATGCGTCTGCTGCCTCGTAAAAGTCTCCCTCGCCCAGCCACGCTCGCTGCACCGCCCTGGTCAGCAGTTGCACCTCCGGCGACGGCTCGTACCCCACGACCGGGACGGGAGCGATGGTGATCGCTCTGGAAGGGCGGGGTGGCGGCGGGGAGTTGATGATCTTCCACATAGCAAGGGCATTCTTCTTGGTCAGACTGTGCCAGTCCCAGCCCCCTTTCTTGCCCGCTTCAAGGAGGGCAAGGACGATGCCCTTGCCCTCCCTTTGGTAGCGGGGGTTGCAGACACTCTTCCCCGTGGGGATGTGGGTGATGTTCCAGCCCCACTCCTTCTTGTCGGCGTTGAAGTAGTCCAGGATGAAGATGTCGTCGTAGACCTTCATCGTTGCGTACTCGCCCCGCCGATCTTGCCGGTGAAGCAGTTGGGGATGTCTTCCCAGGGAACCAGCGGGGCTTGCCGTAGGGCATCCCCCCAACAGGTGAGGCACATATGCCGTACCGTAACGTCGGCCAGGGTGGTCCGCTTGCCGCACACACAGCAGTTTGTCGCCTTGGGGTCATACACCGCAGCCCCTCCTTTTGTTACATACACCATCATGCTCCCCTGCCGATGAACCGGAACCGTGGCACCGCCCCCGGTGTGTTGTAGATGGTCTCTATGGCCTGCTCGTCAACCAGGAAATCCAACACCTTGCGGACCTCCTTGATGTCGCCGTGGGTCCGTTTGACGATCTCCGTCATGGTGACGGTCTTGTCTCGCCCGAGGTACTGCACGACGTGCTGCATCAGCGCCTCGTCCTTGCCGGTCGTGACCAGGGGGTAGAGCGCAAGCGCCCCGTAGGCCCAACGGCGGGTCAGCAACACCGCAAGGTCCGCATAAGCCTCGCGAACATGGATTGTATTGCCGCGTACCTGCGGTATTGCCGCCGCCGCCTCAAGCGCCGTTGCCAGCTTCTTGACTCGTGCCAGTAAACGGCCCTGGGGCGTCTCCACGCGGTTGAGCGCATCCTCAAATCTCCTAACCTCGCCCGTCCCAATCCCCAACTCGTGCATGTAGTCCAGATAGGCCGCTGGCTCCGTGTCCACCTCCCCATCCCATACGGAATAGCGAATATCGGACAATTCCTTCTTCCGCTCGGACAACAGGGCGATCAGCTCGCGTGCCGCTGTCTCCGTCGGGCGGAAGCCGGGGGAGAGGTTCCTGGTGTCGGTAAACGGGATGAGGAATCTACTTGCGTAACCCGATCTTAGATCATCTGTTTCCATCGCGCGGTGAATGCCCGTCTGGGTGGTGGTGCCGATCACGGTGACGTAGGGGTGGGTGGCCTCGATCTTGGTCTTGGCGAGCCTGTGGGCCACGGTGGCACCGTCGTAGAGGTTGCAGAGGTTCGCCTTCGCGCCACTCATGTATTCCTTGCGGAGGTTCTCCAAGAAGCCGCCATACTCGCGGTGGTAGCAGTACAGCTGCTTCCCGTCGCCCTCCAGCTCCCGCCACATCCCCTCGGCGGTGCCGCTGGTGTATTCCGTCACTTCGGAGTTGACCCGCTTGAATACCTCGTACAGGGCGTCGGAGAGGGCGTTCTTGCCGCTGCTCTGCTCCGCTACTCCCAAAAACCACAACGAACAGTTGAGGTTTTGGAACCGCACCTGCGGCAGGAGCGACGAGAAATTAGCCGCGACCATCCCGGTGGTGAAATCCCGACTGAAAGGCTCAGGTAGTTCTCCAAGGTAGTCGTAGATGCGCTGCCACATCTCGGGCAGGTCAAGGACGGGGGGGTCGCGGTGGGCGGCGAGGCCAATCCGATACTCGGGTTCATGTATCCTCCTGATGATCGCTACGCGCGGCGCTTCCGGCGGCATGTAGCCTCCTAGCTTGGCGTGGTGGATGACGGTGCCGATCGTGCTAATCTGTCCCGTTGTCCGGCGGAACTGGTAATGCTTGTTTGGGGATGTCCGGGGTGAACTGGATTGCCCATTGTCCTCCCTCGGTTGCGATGACCAGTCGTCTATCAGTTGCAAGCCGTCGGAGCCAGGATACTCCGAGGCTATCCCCATCCAAATCCCCAAGTATTCGCCGTATGGCAGTGTGGGCGAGATAAAACTCAGCATCTTCCGCGCTTCTTCGAGCGGCACCGGGTTCTGGGGCGTACCAAGGTTCTCGCCCTTGTACAGCCTCTTCTCGTCCGGCCGTGTCGGTGGTACGCATCGTTCAAAGTCCTCTATTGTGTAGACCGCGCTAGAGTCGTGCGCGGTCTGTCGTACCATCGTGGGCTGCTCTAGCTCGGCCTTGTTGTTGTAGGTGCCGGGGACGCGCAGGATACGGGCGATGTCGTGTACATTGTCGAGGCCACCCAGACGGACGTAGAGCCGCTTTTGCAAGGCCTCAAATCTCACCTGTGATTCTTGCGCGTCTAACGGCGGCTCCAAACGCCAGTATGTGTGCATACCACCGCCGCTGCGGTTGATGGTCGTGGCGGGCAAGTCGAATCCGTCTAGGACGGCCATAGCCTCCGCCTCCGACGCGAAGAGCTTGAAATCGAAGTCCGCCCAGACGTAGAGCAGACGGCTTACGCCCGCATTGGTGCCATCGTTGCCAAGGCGGGGATTGACGCCAGCGTAAATCTCTAGGCGGGGGTCTACCCTGGTCGTAATCCACTCTGTTGCCTCCCTGGGGGTGTCGAAGAAGCCCCGGGCCTGCCTGACCCCCCCGCCGCTGGTGAGGGCGCGTATCTCGATCTTCTCGCCGGGGAGAAGGTGGTAGAAGTGCTGCGTCAGCCACTCGTATATCGCCTTAGCGTCGTATTCCATAGGTACTCCGTAGGGTAAGCAAAGGGCGGGGCCACATACCCCGCCCCGTGTCGCCTGGGGCTACTCCTCCTCCCAAGGCTCCTTCTCGGTTTTTGCTTCCGAAAAAAACGTGCCGTCTGTATCCTCTTGCTCGTCGCCGTCATCGTCAAAGTCCGATTCCACCTTGTCGGCCAACGGCTCGAAACCATCGAGGAATACCGTTAGATTACCGCGACGGCCATAATACTTGTCGCCCTCTTCCACCACGCCGCGATAGATCAGGCGCAGCATCAGCGGGTGGTCCTCTCCCGTGTAGTCCTCTTCGGGGTCAAACTCGCCCTTGCCGGATACCAATGCCGGGGACGGCTCTTCTCCGGTTACGGCTAAATGCACGTTGTACAAGCCGCCCTTGAATGGGGAGTTGCCGCCGCCCCTGAGCTTCCCATCGAAGAAAGAGAAGCCGATGGTTTTCTTGTATTCCAGCCCGTAGAAACGGGCGTCCGTCACAACACAGATGGCGTCCAGGACGTACCTTGCCTTACGGTCGCCTTCGCCTTCCTGATACTTGGGCTGGCCGGGATTGTCGGGGTCGCCCGTTAGCGTCTTGATGTAGCCCGGCACTTCGAAGGTCGTATCTTTCCGGGGCTTCACCTCGCGCACATACTGCCGGAACGCCTTCCATTTCATCCGCTCTTCCGCCGATTCCTCTTTAACGGCACCCTGGGGGACAGACATCTTCGCCATGTTAGCCTCCTTGATGATTACTGACTATTCGCCACTTTCTGTGCCAGCTTGTACACAAACCCCACTCGCGCTATCCACTCGGCATCGGTCTGTCCCTCCTGCTTGATGACCCGCACCTTGACGTTGACACCCTTTGTGTTCTGGTCAAGCGTTACCGACTCGGTCGGAGAACTATCATAATCCTGCCTGGGGGCCGCGTCTATGGACATACTCATCATGACTCCTCATTCATGGCATCTTTGTCGCTCTTACGCTGCAGCCAGCGCTGTATCGTGCCGTCCTCGTACGTCTTGGTCATCAGCCATACCCGCCTTAGATCGCTATCCTCCCTGGTGATTATCCCCTTCTCCGGCCCCTCCCCCTGTTCATTGCCGCCTTCCCGTAGTTGGGCATTGATCGCGTCCCAATCCGTTGTCCGGTGATGTTTCGGCCCCTTGCTCGGCATCGCGTTCCTTCTCCTACCGTACAGCCCCGGACAGTGCCCCCGACTCCATCAATAGCCGCCGACGGGTCATATTGGAGAGGTTATTGGTCAACACGTTGCGGAGCATCGCCGTGGTCATCTCGCTCCCTCTCAGGTACCCTGTCACCTTCCGCAACCCCTCGCTGTGGCACACCATCAGCCTCCCCAGGGTGCGATGTTCCCGCGAACAGACGATACATACAAAGTTGGGATTACGCTTCATCCTGCCCCCTCTCCGCGTCCCTAGACGCATCGCGTTCCTTCCGCCAACGTGCCAGCTGACGCCTGACCTCTTCCAATCGCATGATCTGCGGGCCGTACAGCGGGCCGGGTGAGAGTCCCTCATTCTCCCACCGCGATACGGTCGGCTGCGCGGGTAGCGGGACGAACTGCCCCGTGCGCTCTTCGGCCATGCCCGCGATCAGCTGGCCGAATTCCTCCTGGCTGTACTTCCCCGCCTCCCTGGCCGCACGTATGCGCCCGCTCGTCAGATTACGCCAGTCATTCTGTAGCTCGAGCATCGCGCTCCTCCTTCTGGGCCAATGCCCGCGTCAGCTCCCGTGTGAGTTTCGGCAGACTCTCGATCATCAGCGTGACTAACGCATGATGGCATTCCGCCGCCGACTCAAACGCCTGGTCGTGCATTATCTCGATTGTCTCGGGCTGGCCGTCATGTACAGCCGCGTACCAACCTTCCTCCCCTCGCCCGATGGAAAACACCATACGCAGACGGTCGGTGAGTATCACCCCTATCTCAGTCGGCTGTGTCGTATCCTCGGGTAGCTGCACTCCCCGCAATCGCATCTCAACCCTGGGCCTTACTGGCATCGCGTTCCTTCTTTCTGTGCGGTCCACCATTCTTTGACGTGCGGCGCGATGGGGGCAAACGCCGAGGCTGTTGCCGCGTGCGCCACGTCGTAGGCGGCGTAATCCGCGTCGTCGTCGTAGTCCTCGTCGTATTCCTCCTGATTCAGGCGGTCCAGTATCTCATTCTCGGCATCGCCCGCCAGCTGCCACAACATGAACTCGTTGGGCTTCTTGGTGCGTGGCATCTTGGGAAGTCGTGCTTGCTTTTCCATCGCGTTCCTTCTTTCTGTCGTGTTGCCCTTAGGCGAGCCATGTACCGCCAGCAAAGACATAATCGGCTATCGCTTCGACTTGCTCTAGGTCGTCGTCGTCTACGCCATACTGTGTAATCGAGCCTTCTGTTTCCGGCACTAGCGTTACCGTGACTTCTGTATCGGGGAACGCGTCAACTAATGCGGATTCAAGCATGTCGGCGTAGGTCTCGCTCTCTGCGGGCGTCACATTGCCAAGGTTGCCAGCGAGGACCGTGTAGGTCAGTGTGTTGGTTTCCATCGCGTTCCTTCTTTCTAGTCTTGCCAGCGGTCTAGGACCGCATCGCAGCAGATGATCAGGATACCGATCAGGCTAGGAATGGCTAGCCATTTCAGCGCTTCCAGGGTTATCGCATACTCGCTCATACTCCTTCCCTCCGCTGTGGGTAGATGTCCAGTAGCGATGTTGGCGGTATGCCATAGCTGGCTAGGTAGGCATGAAACTCTGTGCTGTACTCGCGGTACTTCTGGTGCCACGCGCAATGACAGGGGCCGTCAAACAGGGCGAGGCCGGTTGTCTGCGGGTTGTTCTCTACTTCCAGGGCGTAGGCGTCAAAGGCTAGGTCGGCACGCCTGCGTAGGCGCAGGATACGCACGGCGTGTGATCGGCGCGTAGCGTCTAGGCGATTCATCGCGTTCCTTCCTTTTACAGATACTGTTCGCGTAGCCAATTCCATACGGTCAACGGCTGCCCGCCTAAGCAGGGGATGGAACCATAATCCGCCCCGTCGTCTTTACAGGCATAAGCGATCTTCTGTACGGTGAGTTTGAGTTGTGGTGCATTGGTGATGCGGGCACACTGCGCGTCGATGATTAGGCGGCAGTAGAGTTGCGCGCTATCGTATCGCTCGGCATGAAAAGTAACATCGCCCGCGTTTAGGTTGTCTAGGTGTCGAATCAGATTCGGGAATACTGCCGCTTGTCGGGTACTCATCGCGTTCCCTCCTTGCTGGTAGCCTTCACGGTCGGGCAATAGCGATACGACGACTGGCGACACGACTGGCAGACGATCTTGGTACCGAAGGTGGTGACGACGCGGTAACGGCGATTGGCATAGCTGCTGCAGCCGTGACAGACGGCTCGGGGTTTGATTTCTAGCTGCATGGTGTTTAGCTCCTTTATGTGTGTGTCATCAGTCAATCAGGCGGGGAGTGCCTCCCCGGCTATCTCGTTGGCCATTTCGGCAAAGTAGGATGGCTCGCTGTCCGTCTCGATACCCCAGAGGGATGTACTGCCAACTTCCTGATCGTCGTCGTCGTAAGCGGTAACGACGATGCCGACGAATGAAAAATCGTCGCGCAGATATGCTTCCTTGCGGTCGGCCCAATCCTCTTGGTCAAGATAGCTGGTGTCGGGGGACTGATCGTCAACGATAGTGGCAATCAGATAGAAGCCGTCAAGGTCGGTCGTTTCGGTGGTCATGTTGGCATTGATACGGGTGAACATGGTATTTACCTTCCTTGGTGGGACTCTTCAGGCAGGGCGCATACCCTGCTACGCGGCACAGCGCCGCGTTTCGTCCTGGTTACAGTCCGGCCGCCTTGCGGCGCGTGCCATACTCACCCTCGGGGATGATCTTGCCGTTGTTCTGGCGTATAAAGGCGTTGCGGTGCTTGCTGGTGGTGACGCTGAAATACTCATCGGTGAAGACCGGCACGGCGTATTTGTCCTCGCTAAAGCCAATCACGGTACCATAGCTGGTAAAGACCATGCGACCATCGGAGAGGGTAATGACGTTCTTGTTTGCCTTCATGGCGTCTAGCTCCTTCATGTATATATGCGGTCAATCAATCGGTGACTAGCTGGCCTGTTCGTAGGCGTATTCGGTAAGGAGATTAGCGGCGATGGCCTCGAAGTCGATACGCTTGATGGCGTAGTTAACACGCTTGCCGTAGGCGTTGGCGTAGCCTTTGATGTCGGCGTAGCAACCGGTGTCAACGTCGCGTGTCTCGCGAATATAGCGGAGGATGAAGTTACGCAGACGATGGGTGAATGCTGGCTTGTCGTGGTTGCGGATGACGAACATACGCAGCTGGTTGTATGACCATTCTTCGTTTTCAATCCAGAGCATGACGTTCCATGTCGCTTGATTGGTGTGGCCGTTGTACTCGGGGAAGCTGAAGTCGGTCATGGTGTTTATCCCTTTCGGACCATCTAGGTCCATCGTCAGTGCCGCTAGGTTGCGACAGAGGGATTGTTTCTGGTGTCGTGCCGCCGGACCTTGTTGCGCTACGGTTTCCCGTCAACTGCGCCAGCCTTGCGGCTGTTCCGGTTGCCCCGCCTTTATGTTTCAGCTAGGGGCTTTGTGGCTTTCGAGCTTACCGCTCTTTTATTCTGTTGTTCCTTATTCGATTGTTCCGCTTGTCGCTTCGTCCGCTTCGTGTGCCCCGCTGTATCTCTCTGGTATGTATATATAATAGCATGGGGGGATAGGCATGTCAAGCGTTTTTCAGGGCAATATTGGAGCAATATTATAGGTTGTTGTGGTACTATTATAAGGTCGGATTGTTGTTACGGTAGGAGGGTAGTGGTGAGAGGCCAGTCAACGGAGTATCGGCGTAGGCTCGACACGTACAAGCTAGCGGCGGCTGAGCAGGGCTACACGTGGCGTTGTGTGGATTGTGGTACAGATAGGCGCTCGTTGTCGTTTTATCCCGTAGCGGGGCGCACAGTGGCTCTGAGGACGTGGCATACACCCGATTGGCACGAGTTCTATCAGGAGTTGGCTTCCAAACCGCTCTTGTGCTTGTTGTGTCGTCATGCACGAGACCGGGCGGTAACCCAAGCGGCGGTACGGCTAGCGCTACAGGAAGGGGTGGGGAATGCCAGCTAAGACGGCTGCAGAGCGCAACGCGGAGATACGCACGGACCACATAGCCAACATGACCGGGAATGGGAGTTACTACCATGTGTGTTATGCGTGTTGGTACGATATGGGGTCGCCACTCTATCCGCGCGGCCAGGAGGAAGTACTCGACTTCTGGCCTCCGCATACAGAGACACTGAAAACCATGCTGCGTAGGGTGGGCTGGTGGGTTCCATACGACATAGGCCAACTGATCGAAGACCCGCGTAAACGGCTCCTGCTGTGCGCAGAGCATCGTAAGGCGGCTAGGCTGGGTTGGCGTCCACAAACCAACTACGGGTTGATGTACGGCCCTAGTGACCCGGACGGGGAGATAGAGCGCGAGGGGCGAGCCAAGCGGTACGAACAAGAAATGAGGGAGAGATTAGGGGAAAACGGGGGAGATTCGTAGGAGAAAAGCATGGTGGGTTGAGATTGTGGGTTGAGATTTTAGTGAGTCGTACCAACGGTTTACGGGACACCCAACCCACTCAACCCATTCAACCCCTCTTTTTCGCTTTCTCCGCAATCGGGCGCATCGGCACCATCTGGCCGGTGCGCCTTCTGTTGTCCGCTCGCCATCACTTAAGCGTAGTCTTCCCTGCGCACATACAGAATCCTGTGTAGGGGTATAAAAACGTGGGTTGGAGGGGGTGAATGGGTTGAGGCGCTTGTAATCCGTTGGTATCACTCATATAAATCTCAACCTCTACGTCAACCCATATATGCTCTTGACTGTGTGTGTGTGTGTGTGTTAAGGTGTATATATCTTATTATTAGTAATAGGTTTCTATAATGCTATCTATTCCATATCCTCCCATGGTAACACGGTCAACGAGTAGGCTCTAGCGCTCGGCAGTGCTGGGGTTTTATACTCCTCGACGTCGTACTAGCGTCAGTCAGTGACAGGATAGGGGAATGCAAACGGAAGTCATGCCAGCCGCGTATGACGGCATGGACCTGGAGCAATCCCAGCTGCAGACGGCGGTGTATGGATTGTTGCAAGGTGACACTATGCCGGAGGCGGCTATACGGGCGGGGGTATCGGAGCGGACGCTGTACCGTTGGAAGCTGACGCCGGAGTGGCGGGAGACCCTGGCTCGCGCACAGGCGGAAGTCATAGGCGGGGCTAGACTTCGGTTGATCGGCATGGTCAGCAAGGCCCTACGCAAGCTTGACGCCCTGGTGGACGACTCCTCGGGCAAGGGCGCGCCCACGGAGGCTAGTATAGCGTGGGGGATATTGGACCGTGTGGGTGTGGAAGTGCAGCAGCAGCAAGCGGAAGGCGTCAGACGCATACTCACCAGGGTGCCCAGGGACGGGATAGCCCCGCCTATCACCAAGGCTGCGGAGCGCGTAGCGGAGTAGCAGGTACATGGCTAGACCCTATGGCATGAGCGCCATAGGGTCTAGTGTTTGTGGATTGTTGCGATACTGCTGAGTGGGCAGCTACTGTCGGAATGACCGTCATCGCAATCGGTTGAGTCTACAACCATGACCTACATTCAAGTATAACCACACGGTACGTTGTGTCAAGGGCAGTTACGAAGTAGCAATGTATTGTCATAGTGTCACCATGCGTACCATGCATAGTCAAGTAATGACAATGTATCTTATGCATACCTGACCATGCCCTACCATACACACCCACCCATACCATGCACACCCGCACACATAGCCGTACCCCCATGCCCCCCTCCTGGCGGGGGAGAGGGGTACATCAAAGGTGGTCGGTCTGGTAGTCTGATGAGGGTCATCCCACCCCGAGCAAAGAAATAGGGAAAAACAGTAGGGGGGGTTGACAGAGGGTGGTACGATGGGAGTAGCGGGGAATATACAGAAAATACACAGGAGAAAAAATGGCAGAGAAGATGGTAGAGGGCGGGAAGCGGGGGTGTCCCTATTGCCTAAGGGACGTAATCGTACTCTGCGACATCAAGGCCAAGTGGGACTTCTGCCCGGAGTGTAAGCGCACCCTCTGGCGACCCAAGGGGAAGATACTGACGACCTGGGAAGAGGTACGGCTGGGGGCGTTCAAGGTCCAGCGGATAACCTGGGACGGCTTCATGCCCCGGCCGCAGCGGAGCGAGAAGGAGTTGGGGTGGCAGGCATGATCACCATGGGGACCGACTTCCCGGCGCTCCATCTCTTCATCGACAACGGCACGAGCGACGACTGCGACTATGCCTACGTCGCGTCATTCCCGAATCCCGAGGCGCTTCGCGATCACGGATACACGACGAAGGACGGGCATCGGTTCGACGTGTGGGCGCAGATCGACGGCAACCTGGTGATCGTCGGGCATGGGCAGGGCGCTCCGCCGCACGAAACCCACAACGCCTCCAATCCCCACCGGCGAGGATTGGCACCGGTCGTCTTCCACCCGCAATCGATATACGCGGACTGGGACGGTGTGCGGCGCGCGGCGAACGGTGAGGAGGCGGGGCGATGATTGGCGATACGAGCGATACAAGGGAGATAGAATTGGTGTACGCATTGCTCGAGTCCGTGTGGGAGGAAGTCGGGGAAGCAAGCGTCCTGGGTCTGTCGCCCGAAGAGTTCTTGACGCCGTACTACCAGCACCATGTCGGCGGGGAGTTGGCGGCACGGTTCCGCTTCATCCTGCGGGAAGCGGGGCTATTGGAGGGACAGGATGCCTAGGGTCAGGGGGGTGAAGCGGACACCCAGGCCGCCGGAGGACGGGGCCGTGGTCCTGGTCGCCGCCTTCTGGAAGCAGGTCCATGAGGACCTGAGGTGGGGCCACTATCCTACAAGGCGGTGGATTACGGGGCGCGCCCCCGGCTTCTTGTCCTGGTGCGCCATCTGCGACGTGGACCCCAACGACGTGGAAGAGGCCATGCGTCAGGCCCACCCCCGTATATTCGGACTAACGCAATAGGTTGACAATACAGACCGCCACTCCCCATACTGCACTCTGTAGTATGGGGGGTCTGTGCATGGTCGCGGAACTGTATGAGGACGGCGTCATCAGCCTGGCGTACTCGCCCACGCCCGCGCAGTACCCCTTCTCGGCCTCCCACGCCCGCTATAAGCTCGCGGGGGGGAGCATGGGCGGGGGGAAGACCTACATGTTGGCGGGAGAGGCCCTGGAGCTGCTGGTGACGAACCCCGGCATCGAGGGGTTCATGGGCCGCCTGGACCTGCAGGACTTGATCAAGACCACCCTCAAACAATTCTTAGAGCAGGTCCCCAAGGAATTGCTGATCGAGCATCACCACACAGAGCGTCGCATCGTGATCGAGTCCATCGACCCCAAGCATCCCTCCACCATGTACTACGGCGAGCTGAAAGACCCCAACTCGTTGCTCTCCCTCAACCTGGGTTTCTTCGTGATCGACGAGGCGTTCGAGGTACCCAAGGCGTCCTTCGATGCGTTAGCGTCCCGCCTACGGCAGCGCCTACCGGACGGGACCTACCCCCCCTATTTCGGGATGCTGAGCAGCAACCCCGCCCCGTGCTGGCTGATGGACTTCTTCCCGGTGACGGAAGAGCAGCAGGAGGCCGTCAGGGCGGGCCTATGGCCGCGCCCGCAGTACGCCTACTTCCCCTTCGGCATGGACTCCAATCCCCACGTGGCCGACGACTACGTGGCCGAGATGCAGGACCTGTTCAGGGACGACGACGTGGCCTACTCGCGCTACGTCCAGGGGCGGTGGGACAACCGGATGCAGGGGCTGATCTACCCCCTGGAACCCTACCATCGCTGGAAGGCCCCGCTGCCCGGTATGCGCCTCTATCGACAGGGGCAACCGGTGGAGCTGGCCGGGGACCCCTCGGGTGGTGCGGCCCCCTACTCCGTGCTGGTTATGCAGCAGCAGGGCGAGCGTGTCTGCGTGGTGGATGAGTTCTACGAGGAAGGCGCGACCGATGAGGACGTACATAATTGGCTACAGGCCAAGCCTTACAAGGATAAGGTCGTTGACGGCATATTCGACCCTGCCGCGAAGACTTCTATTGAACGTCTACAACGCCTTGGTGTCCCCGTCAGGGGGCTTACCCACCAGAAGAATATCGCGGGCCATATCGCGTGTGTCAAGGGCATCATGCGTCAGGACGCGGCCACGGGTTACGCGCCGCTCCTGGTAGATGAGAACTATTGTACGCATCTCCTTGCGGAGTTTGGGCTATACTCCTACCGCAAGGTCAAGGAATCGGACTATAAGGTGGGCATCAGGCCGAGCGAGACGCCCGAGGATAAGAATAACCACGCGTTGAATGCCCTCGAATACTGGACGCGCGAGAAGCGCCCCCTGTCTTCGGGGAGTTCCTTTATCCGTAAGGCACCGAGCAAGAAGCGGGCGAGTTATCTCAGCTACTTGCGTGATTAGGGAGAGCCGATGACACCGGAACAACTACTAACGCAGTTGCCGCCCGATCTCGCTTCCGCGTACCAGCAGATCATGCAGACGGACCCCGAGATGGCGGCGAAGATTGCGGAGAAAGCCGCCACACCGGACGGGTTGCAGATAGTTATCCAGGCGCTGACCGAGATGGTGGCGCAATTGGGGGCACAAGGGCCGCCGCAAGGGCCGCCACCGCCGGGTCCGCCGGGTCCGACCGCACCCCCACAAGGAGTTGATAGTGTTCAACCTGGTCCTGTTCCTGGCCCTCCTGGCCCCGGTCCTGGGGGTGTTGTGGCTGGTGGCCCGCCTGGTGTCGCGCCTGTTGGCGGACCTCCCGCTCCCATAGGACCGCCCGGTCCACCGCCGGGAGGACCGCCAGGACCGCCACCCCCGCCGTTAGAGTCCCAGATTCCGCCCGATCTCTTGACGATCTTCCGTGGCTTGACCCCGGAACAGCGCAACCAGGTGGAACAGGGGTACCTGGAGCGGGGCATCCAGCCCGTCTTGCAGCTGTTGTCGCAAATTGCTCAGGCCGGCGGTGTCAAGGCGCTGAATGGCGGGGCCGGCACGCCCGCACGCGCCCAGAAGCGCGAGGATAAGAAGCTACCGCGCGAGAAGAAGAAGCGCGACAAGCAGGCACCCGAGTTTGAACTGGGTCCGTTGCCCAAGAATCGATGGGGCAAGGGCGGGCCGGACTACGCCACGGTTATCAAGCATAAAGACCTGGCCAAGGAACGCATGAAGGCGCGCGATGAGCGGATTGCCGAGGATGTGGAGATGTACAACCTCGCCCGCAACGGGTCCAAGCCCGGCGGGCGCTCTTGGGACGAGAGCAGCGGCGATGTCATGCACACATCGTCCCGGCCATATCAGTTTGTCGAGCGGATTGCGGGTATCTGCACACCCACCCACGATAAGCTGAGTACACAGGTCCCACCCTGGGCCGACGATGACGATACACGCTTCGCCGCCCAGGCGTTGCGCGATTGGTTCACCTATTCCCGCGAGTGCGACGAGGACCGCTGGTTCCGGCGCGGCGCATCCGGCGATCCCCGTATGCCCCTCGGCAGACAAGAGGCGGCGATGATGGCCCTGATGGGGGGCTGCGGATTCCGCCTGGATGTCGAACCGGAGGACAAGAATCACCCGATTCACTATGAGATCATCCCCCTCAACCGGCTCTACCCCCTGCCCTACGCGATGATTCACCACAGCCAGGGCAACCTCTCCGAGATGCGGTCGTCGTATCCCGAGATAGACGACTACTACCCGCCCGAGAAGGACGGGGGGCCGAGCGAGAACGAACAGGTTGAAGTGACAGGGTGGACGGACACCTATCCGGGCGGCAAGGGCGGACTCTGGCACGCGATAGCCTGGTCCATCGGCGGCAACTGGGGCGGACCCGACGAGGAAGAGCGCGATAAGTGGATTAAGAAGCCGACGCGTATCGACTACGGCTTCCCGATGTACCAGTACATCATCTGGGGCGGGTCGCCCTACTGGAATACCCAGGAGATCGACCAGTACGAGCGTTTCCGTGGCATGGGTATCCTGACCCAACTCCGGCGCACGTTCCGCCTGATGGATTCCCTGATGTCGGCGGTGGCGACCGGTGCATTCAAGGCCATCGACCCCCCGAAGGTCCAGTACTACCAACCGGGGACGAACAAGGACGACATCCAGGCGCACGACACCAGTTCCGGCGCGACCAACTACGGTTACGTCGGGGAGAGTACGCAACCCCTGATGTGGGAGGTGGCGGGCAATCGCGACTTCCAGGCAATCTTCTCCCAGTTGCAGGCGGAGCTAGCCGATCTCGATAGCCCGCTACTGAAAGGAGCGCCCGGTGGTAGTAGTGGATTCCAGCAGGTCCAACTTAACCAAGCGGCGGGAAGCGTCCAGGTTGCACCCATCATGGACGCGCTGGAATCCATGTATCAACTCATCAATACGTTGCGTGCCGAGTTGGTTATACGCAAGGGACTTGGTGAAGGGAGGGAGATCGAGAATCTACCCTATTCAAGCTCTGGCGTAGGCGACTACACGACCGAGTACGAGTTGGCGTACGAGCAGCAGGGGATGATGCGCTACATCACCCCAAAGCAGGTCAAGCTGAACGGCACACGCAATCTGGTGCGTTTCGACCGTACCTCCCTGCCCGAACAGCAGATGGAATGGAACATGTTGGGGCAGGCGGTCCAGTCCAAGCTCATCTCCGCACAAGAGGCGATGACACGGATGGGTATCGCCAACCCGGAACGCAATCTGGTGCGTATCCTGCAAGAGGCGGCGGTGATGAATCCGAAAGCGTTGGATGCTATGATTGGCGCAGCCGCCCTTGGCGGTGGCAATCAGTTGTTTAGTTACGCCTGGATGAAGGCGACGGAGCAGCCGCCCGCAGGCCAGGAGCAACAGCCGAGGGGTATCCCCTCCGCTGCCGGAGTGAGTACGGGCGGGCCGGGTGGCGCACCACCCGCCGCAGCAGTTGGCCAGCAAGGGCCGATCTAGGAGTAGGACATGGCGACAACGCCCTTCAACCGCAGCATCATGGATTACGTGACCGGTATCAATGGCGGCGAGTACGATTGGTCGGGTAACCACGACGACAACCAGGCCGCCTTGCACACGCTGTCTACGGGGCAGAACGATGTGTACCAGCAGCCCGGACACGACGCGTGGCAAACACCAGCGGCTCCCCCTCCTGGTGGTATCAATTGGGGCAATACCGATTGGGGGGCGGCTACCAGGAACCACGCGCAACCGACATCCGGCCCGGGGTTGCACTCGTCGTGGGGCGGTGGCGCGGCATCGTTGGCGCAGCCAACCTCGTCGTCTTCCGGGCAGGGCTTGAATGGGCTGGCGCTCCCCGGTGGCTGGAACGCGGGGGGTAACAAGTTTCAGTACAACATCCCGCAGGGATTCCAGGCCAACACGAACCTTTTCCAGCATGGCTATGACCCCAATCAAGACACCGCGGGGATAGACGTAGGGCGTGGCGCGCAGACGCAGAGCAACCTCGACCGCGTCTATGGCTGGATGAATTCTGTGGCGAAGGCGAACGGATTTTCCGACATTAGCCAGATGCCCCCCGACAAGCAGCAGCAGGCGATGTCCTACGCCGTGGGGCGGCTACGCACCGATAGCTTCGCCAGCGACCCGAGTGGCGCGTCGTGGCAGCGCACCGGCTTCGGGGGGTATGACAAGTACCTCGTCGGGGGCGGTGGCGGCGGGCAGCAGTCGGCGGCGGGCGGGCAGCAGATGGGCGGCGGCCAATCCTCTCAGGGTGGGCAGCCCTCCCAGGGAGGGCAGCAGGCCGGAGGCGGGCAGTTCCCCTCGGGTCCGAATATCCTGACCGCCGAGCAGGCGGCGAAGATCAACGCGAACAACCCCCTGGCCAACGTGAAGGCCGGGCAGCAGATGGGCGGGGACGACGGCCAGAACCAGCGGAACATGGCCCTCATCGGCGCGCCCGAGTTTGCCATGAACAAGATGATGGAGGCCATCGGCCTCGCGCCCGGTGCGAACAATGCTTTCGCGAACAGCATCCGCAACACGTTGAAGCCGCAGCTCGGGCGCTTCATGCAGTTGCAGGGGATTGGCGACGGCCAGCGAAACTTCATGGACTCGGCAGAGACCAGCCTGAATGAGTTCTCCGCCCGCGTCAACTCGGGCAGCGGACTCTTCGAAGGCTTGCAGAACTTCGCCAACGCGCAGAAGCAGGCGGCGTTCACGCCCGGCTCGACCTTCCTCAAGAACGACAACGAGACACAGATGGCGGCACTCTCGCAGCTCACCGCCCTCGGCACCTCGGGTATGAACCCGCTGATGCAGTCGGCGTGGAAGAATTACTACGACACCGCCGCCTACGAATCGCAGAAGTACGACCTCGCGCAGCTTGGGCCGAACAACAACAACCGCACCGCCGCCGATTGGCTGCGTAACAGCAAGTGGGCCGATCTGCTGCGGTAGGGCTATCCCCACTAGGAGGACACGATGGACGAGCGCGACTTGGCAATCCAGCGGGCAATGCAGAACAATACGGACCCCGCAATCAATGCGGCCCTGGCCGCCTACCAGCGCACCGGAATGCCGCCGACGGACCCGGCAACGCTGGCGGTCCTCAACGCGGCGTTACAGGCGATGGGCGCTCCACCCCTGCAACCGGCGGGGCCGCCCGTCCCTAGCGGGGTACCCATCGGCGGGGAAGGCAACCGCCTTGCCCCGATTGGGGCCGAGAATGAAGCCCTGGACACGAGCGTCAGTGACCCCGACAATGTGTTCAATGCCTCGCGACAACCAGCGACCCCTCTTGCCCCCGCGCCGC
>Ga0136611_10000491_pt1 | contig 26039 bp, 24 predicted proteins | sample AntDrymUQ2232306_2_FD_106645 | JGI IMG/M metagenome (GOLD analysis project Ga0136611, IMG submission 106645) | Polar desert sand microbial communities from Dry Valleys, Antarctica - metaG UQ223 (23.06) | ecosystem: Environmental > Terrestrial > Soil > Desert | place: Antarctica: Dry Valley...
ACTTTACTGATGACTCCCTAAATTCAGCTGTATAAACTTTGGGTTTTTCTTGGTTCATTTAGATACACTCCTTCTTTCAGTTATTTTAAGGAATGTCTCCAGTTTAGTGTAGCCACATCAGACTGGGGATAATTTCGCCCCACCTCTTCAACCAACAATGTATAAACAAGATCAAAGGTTCTTTGCTGAGCATTTTGGGTATTCAGTAATGAAAATGTTAATGAAAGCAAAGCTTCTTCATGAAATATCCAACCCAACAAGCGCCGTGCGAGATATTTAAAATCATCAGCATTCAAAATATCGAGAATATCTTTTGCAAAAACAGGCTGTCTTACTTCATGAACCCACAAATGACCAATTAGGTCACGAAAAGCAACACCCAGAATTCGTTCATCAGAAATCAGCCAGCGGGTAATCAACTCATGTAACAAGGATTTTCCGATCAACTTCCTTATGCTTTGAGGAAAGCACGAGCTCAATTTTTCATCTGAAGGCCTGCTGTCGTAATGTTTCACCACCCAAGTCGTCAAACTGTCATATACCAATTCGTCGTGAATATTGATTTCGATCAATTGCGAAAGTACATGATCAAAGTCATTTGTTCGTTCAGCATCTAAACTGGTCAGGGCATGTAATATCTCGGTCAAATTCGGATGATCTTTGACAAACTTGAAATTCATAAAAGCAAAGTCACCAAGTACCTGTAATGCTTTTTGATGGTTTTTTTGCGCATGTATTAACAGCTCGGCAACTAATTCAGATTGAGATACAGCAGCGTTTGACATTGCTTGCCAAGCTTGAAAACTGACATTGGAATCCGAATGATGTCCCATCGCCTTCAGAACTTTCTGAACACGGTCTTTTAAATCTGATTCCTTTTCCCAGTAGTGACTTAAGCGCCCTAACGTCCACAAAGCACCAGCCAAAAGATCACAGCGTTCAGAGTCTGCATCATCCAAAGCAAGTTCAATAGCTTCCCGAACTTGCTCTGCCTTTGCCATACCAGTCAAACCCACGCCATATAAACCAGTATTCGCTACGGTCATTTCCTCTCGTACAAGGGTATATAGTTCTTTGGCAAGCATAGGATATAACGCCAGATATTCACTCAATTGATTGAAAAACATACCGGCAAACAAATCACGCGATGTTTTTGGGTGCTGCGTCTCCGCTAAATCGACCAAGTCCTGCATATTTATATCACCAAGAAACGGTAATGCATTACCGATATTTCTCAAAATATTAAAAACGAAGTGAGAACTCGAACTGTTGATAGTTTCAATTCCAGCTCTAAGAACATTGAGTTTTTGAGACATCAACCCCAAAAATCGACCACTAGTAAAATCAGTATGACCAATTTCATCTATCTCTAGTTGATGTGCTTCATCAAAAATTTTCCGGGCATCAAGTGGCAAATCAGAATTCTCAAATTTACGAAAGCAACGCACTGCAGTGCAGTGATTTCTTACTGCTATTGAGAAAAAACTTAATTCACTACCTTTAATGTAAAAAAGCCCATCAATCTGTTTTTTTGAAAGAGAATCTGGATTTGAAATTTCGATCACTAAGTCCATAGTACGACGACTATGAAGTTCGGACGCAAGTCTTGTAATTTCCTCAGGGATTTCTTCAGATATCAAATCGAAAATAGGAATATTGCTGTTCATATCATTGCGTTTTCAAATATTTTTGCCAGTAGAAGATAGCCAAATAAAGGAATTATCTTTCAGATTTTATTAGTTAATCTCAATAAGTATATTCTATTACCCGGCTCTAAATTTTCACCATCGATTTTCACCATATTCCCAATATCCAGCTAAACTATCCCCCTTTTAATACCACAAATCATTCTCATGGACGAGCAATCAAGCCTGTTAGCTTTATTTACCAGCAGTTTTCTCGCGGCCACTTTGCTGCCCGGTGGATCGGAGGCCGTGCTTGTGGGAGTTTTGCTGACATATCCTGAACTTCACTGGCAAGCGCTTATTTTGGCAACCATCGGCAATACATTGGGGGGCATGAGCTCTTATTTAATTGGTCGGTTTCTGCCAGATGAAAAAACATTACTGAAAAAATCGGGAGGTAGCACACGGGGATTGGAATGGGTGCGTCGACATGGTGCCCCTATACTGTTGCTATCCTGGGCGCCACTCATTGGCGATCTTTTATGTGTCGCCGCCGGATGGTTGCGCACCAATTGGTTGTGGGCGCTATTATTTATCGCGGTTGGTAAGTTTGTTCGCTATTGGGTGATTGCTGCTGCGATCAATTAGACGTCACGCATTCAGCCCGCTCAGTTATCCAAGCGGACCGAATAGTTATTTAATCGAGATCAGTTTTCAAACAATTTCTGCAACTCTCCAGTCTGATACATTTCGGTCACAATGTCCGAACCGCCAATAAACTCACCATTAACGTATAACTGGGGAATAGTAGGCCAATTTGAATAATCCTTGATACCCTGTCTGACTTCCGCATCTGCTAGCACGTCGACAGAAAAAATATTATCAACACCACAAGCTTTAAGAATATTCACCGCATTCGCAGAAAAACCACATTGCGGCTGCTCTTGTGTGCCCTTCATATAGAGTACTACTGGATGCGCAGTAATTTGTTGTTCGATTAAATCTTCAACATTCATAGTGTTAATTTCTCCAAAAGATCATTCTTAAAAAGTTTTTATACAGAAACAGCGTCATGAATTTCTACACCAGTAACATACATCTTACTTACATTGAAGCATTCAATTGACCACCACTCACTCGCATTATGCCAGCCAAATCCGGATAGGAACAAATATTACTAAAATCCATATTTTCCAGCAATTGCCTGCACTCACCAGCCTGATCATAACCATGCTCCAGCAACAACCATCCATTCTTAATGAGATGCTGGGGTGATGCGTTGATAATATAACAAATACACGCCAAACCATTGTCCTCCGCTGCTAAAGCAATCCGTGGCTCAAAACGCAGATCCCCTTGTTCAAGGTGAGGATCATTTTTTGCCACATAAGGCGGATTTGATAGAATCAGATCAAATCTTTCTCCTGAAAGTTCATCAAACCAGTTTCCTGGGGTGAGATGAAGATTATCCACTTGCAGATTTTTGGCATTCCATCTGGAAACAGCGATAGCATCTGCCGACAAATCAACCGCAATGACTCGTGATTGAGGACGATGCTTGGCAATGGTAATAGCAATCGCACCACTACCTGTTCCCAGATCCAGTATCTTACAGGGTTGATCAACAGGTATCCGTTCCAATGCTAATTCGACCAGCAATTCAGTTTCAGGACGGGGAATGAGAACTGCTTCAGTGACTCTAAAAGTCAGATCGTAGAATTCACGCTCCCCAATCAAATAAGCAACCGGCATACCATCAATACGTCGCTTAATCAATCGAAAAAACGCTTCCAATTGCTGCAAAGTCAGTGCTTGATCCGGGTAAGTCAACAAAAAAGCGTGATCAACATCTAACACATACTGTAACAACAGTCGTGCATCTATTCTGTCAATATCCCGGCACGCCCCTGTTAATACTTGTGTAATAGTACCTGACTGCATAATCTTATTAAATAATCGATCTCAACGTTAGTATCCGGACAACTGACAGATATTACAAATTACAAAGACCGCTAAAATAATTTCATATTCCTTGTATCTTATTGACATCAAGCTGCCATTTAAGCGGATCTTCAATATTATCAATACCGTCTGTTTCTTTTGACAAATCTAAAATTTCAATCGGGATATGTGCATTGGCACGGGTAGAAAAGAAAATCTTGATGATGGGCGTGGTTAAACTCTTCTTTGATTGTTCAATCACCACGCCGAGCCGCCCGGATTTAAGTTTTAACAATGTGCCATTTGGATAGATACCAATTGTTTTAACAAAAGCATGGAATACCACTTCATCAAAATGTCCCTCTCTCCAAGAGACCATTTTACGGATTGATTCAGCAGGCCCCCAAGCTTTCTTATAACAACGATCTGAGCTAATTGCGTCATATACGTCACAAACTGCCCCCATACGTGCAAACAAAGTAAGTGCATCACCCGATAATTTCTCCGGATAACCTCGCCCATCCACACGCTCATGATGATGCAAACAAACATCCAGAGCTACTTCATCAACTTGATAACATGACTTCAGTATCTCCCAACCGCGTTGCGGATGCTGTCTGACAATATTAAATTCCTCGTCCGTCAGCTTATCCGGTTTATTCAACATTTCATTGGGTACCGCCATTTTACCGATATCATGCAGCAATCCGGCAGCGCCAACCTGTTTGACCTGATCACCATTCAAATTCAATTGCCTTCCCAGTGCAACCATGAGCATGCAAACTGCAACTGAGTGCAGGTAGGTATATTCATCAGCATTTTTTAGTCGAATCAGACTGAGTAACGCATTGGTATTTCGCTCCAGCGATTGATTAATTTCATCAACCAGTGAAGCAACCTCTTCGATCTCAAGCGCTTTGCCCATGCGAACATCGCTAAACATGGTTGTAACCACTTCTTTTGCTTTGTTATGTATTTTCTTTGCGGAACTTAATTCTTCTTCCATGGAGACCGGCGATGAAGTTTTTTTTAGCCGGACGCGGTGTTTCAGTGATCGCCTTATCTGAAGCAGCATTTACAGCACTTGAAGATTCTGTTGCCTTTTCATTGACAGCAACATCCAGACCTTATTAGTATCAATCCATATCTCATCCAAGTTGCAATTAAGCAGCTTATCGAAATCCTTCTGATTGTCCAGTTTGAATGATTTTCTCCAGAACGGATGTTCCAGCCAATTCCCCCGGATCTCTTGAATATACATTCCTAGCCGAACATCATCAGTTCTTATTTTTTTATCATAGGATTCAATATAGAAAAATAACTTTGTTATTTGATTATCCATCACTCTGGTTAATTCTGATGCATTCAACCACTGAGACCCTCCGCATCCACCCAGCGATTATCCTAATTTGCCGAGTTGTTCTTTCAGTTTATCCAATCTTGCTTTGAAGAGCGCGTATCGCTCCTCTTCCTGCGCCACGACATTTGCCGGTGCGCGCTCAACAAAGCTGGGGTTTAACATTTTTGATCCTGCTTTAGTAACTTCTATTTCAATCCGTGCAATCTCCTTTGTCAAACGCTCGCGCTCAACTTTCACATCAACCTCAACTTTCAGCATGAGCCGGAATTCACCCACGATAGAGACCGGCGCGTCGATATTGGGTAATTCATCCTGCTTGAAATCAATTTCCGTCAACTTCGCCAATGCCAATAAGTAAGGTGAAAATTCCGTCAGAACCAACTGATTACCTGTCGCCAATAATGGCACTCGTATTGCCGGAGATAGATTCATTTCGCTACGCAGCGTGCGGCAAGCATTGATGATGTTTTTTAGCAAAACAATAGCTTGTATGGCATTATTATCTATTCTAGCCTCATCGGTTTTTGGATAGGATTGACACATAACGCTCTCACCTGTTTTCCCTGCCAATGGGGCGACTTTCTGCCACAGTTTTTCGGTAATGAATGGAATGACCGGGTGCGCAAGCCGCAGCATGGCTTCCAATACCCGCACCAGGGTGCGGCGTGTTGCTCGCTGCACCGGATCTTGGTCGCTATTTAACTGCACTTTAGCAAATTCAACGTACCAATCACAATATTCATCCCACACCAGTTCGTAAATTTCACGCGCCATCAGATCAAAGCGGTAATTGCCAAATGCCTGTTCAACAACATGTTCCGCCTGCTGCAGGCGGCTGATAATCCATTGATCGGGAGCGGAATAATTCAATGGCAATGTATCATCCAGCCCGGTATCTTTGCCTTCACAATTCATCAGCACATAGCGAGTTGCGTTCCACAGTTTATTACAAAAATTTCTGTAACCTTCGCACCGCTGCATGTCAAATTTTATATCACGACCGTGCGAAGCTAGGCTGGCAAAAGTAAAACGCAAGGCATCGGTCCCGAAAGCCGGAATACCCTCGGGAAAATGCTTGCGGGTATTTTTCTCGATGGATTCGGCCTGTTTCGGATTCATTAATCCTGTCGTACGCTTCGCAAGCAAATCAGGTAGGGTAATGCCGTCGATTAAATCCAGCGGATCCAGCACATTGCCCTTGGACTTACTCATTTTCTGACCTTCGGCATCACGAATTAAGCCAGTGATGTAAACTTCCTTAAAGGGCACTTTTCCGGTGAAATGCAGCGACATCATCACCATGCGCGCCACCCAGAAGAAAATGATGTCAAAGCCCGTGATGAGCACCGAAGTCGGCAGGAAAGTTTTCAGTTCCGGCGTTTCATCCGGCCAGCCCAATGTCGAGAATGGCCAGAGTGCTGATGAAAACCAGGTATCCAGCACATCGTCGTCTTGTGTCAGACTGTCTTTGCCAGAAAGCTTTTGCGCTTCTTCCAGCGTATGAGCAACTGTGATATTGCCGTCTTCGTCATACCATGCGGGAATGCGGTGCCCCCACCATAATTGGCGTGAAATACACCAATCCTGGATATTTTCCAGCCATTGATTGTAAACATGCGTCCAGTTATCCGGCGTAAATTTAACCTCACCCTGCGCAACCACTTTCAATCCACGCTTAGCCAAATCTTCCATCGCGACATACCATTGGTCGGTCAACATCGGTTCAATGATCGTATTGGTACGATCGCCACGCGGCGCCATCAGTTTATGCGGTTTGGTTTCAACCAGAAAACCTTGCGCTTGCAGATCGGCAACAATCTTTTTCCTGGCATCAAAACGATCCAACCCCTGATATTCAGTCGGCGCCAGATCATTGATTTTTCCATCCAAGGTAAAAATATTGATCGGTACCAACTGATGCCGCTGCCCGACCTGGTAATCATTAAAGTCGTGCGCCGGGGTGATTTTCACACAGCCGGTGCCGAATTCCAGATCGACATAATTATCCGCGATAATGGGAATTGTCCGTTCACACAGCGGCAGCCGCACATGACGTCCAATCAGATGTTGATAGCGCGGATCCTCAGGATTCACGGCAACCGCCACATCTCCCAGCATGGTTTCGGGGCGGGTGGTTGCAACAATCAAAGCTTCTCCCTGATTTGTCCGGGCCCAATCGGTTTGTTCAATGGGATAACGAATATGCCACAAGGAACCATCTTCTTCAGTCGAGACCACTTCCAGATCAGAAACGGCCGTTTGTAATACCGGGTCCCAATTTACCAGTCGCTTGCCGCGGTAGATGAGTCCTTCACGATACAGGCGCACAAACACCTCGGTGACTGCACGTGATAAAGCGGCATCCATGGTGAAGCGCTCTCGTGTCCAGTCACAGGAAGTGCCCAGGCGGCGCATTTGCCGAGTAATGGTAGAACCGGATTCTTCCTTCCATTGCCACACGCGTTCTAAAAATGCTTCCCGTCCCAATTCGCGGCGATCAAGATTTTGTTGATCCAACTGACGTTCCACGACAATCTGCGTAGCAATACCGGCATGATCGGTACCCGGCTGCCATAATGTGTTATCACCCAGCATGCGGTGATAACGCGTCAATGCATCCATCAAGGTATGCTGATACGCATGTCCCATATGCAATGTGCCTGTCACATTGGGTGGCGGCAGCATAATGCAGTAAGCGGATTGGTCTGTTGCTGCTGTAGCAGTTGACTTAAAATAACCTGCTGATTCCCAAGTGGAATACCAGTGATCTTCAATACGTTTTGGGTCAAAGCTTTTTTCGAGTTCCACGGAATTTAAAGTTGAATTGAATGGCACAAACAAGACCGTCATTATAGCGGATGGCATATCGACGCGTATGATAAGAACGCAAATGCTGTTTCGACAGCATAATAGCGACTAGTTACGACAGCTTTCAAATGTTCAAGACTTCCGTTTAAGCGGACTGAAAGTCGGAAAAATGCTGTTTAATCTCAATTGGTAAAGGTGACAAAAGCGCAGAAATTTTTTCATTAGTTTCTTTAATTAGTTAAGCAGTAACCAGTCATACCCTAATAAGAATAGGATGTCGTGGCGATAGGTATTGATGATGCACAATATACCAAGTGTCCACCGTACACGATAAGGCGTATAGTGTTCCAATAACAGCAAGTCTGGTTTTCTATCTCTTCGGAGAGGGCTTAAATGCTGGAGTTCCGGATGTGCGAACAGATTTGAAGTTCTGCCTGTTGAACTATTATAAGGGGATATGGCATGTCTTTCCGATTCAATCCGTTAAGTAACTCAACCCAGGAAAGGTCTTTTAAAAGCCCGGTACGTTGGCTACTCGGTCAACACTTACTGGCGGCTCTCAAGTGGATTACAATCTATGCGATCTATGGTACCAAATTGGATCTGCGCGATTGGATGCAAGACAAAGTCTTGGATTACCGTGATTGGACAAAAGACCCGGCCAAACAGGATTGGCCCGAAGATGAGCCATTTTGGTTCGACTACATCGCAGATACCGGCGATGGCCAACGCGCCACATACAGTATCGCTTACCTGTGCCAGAGCGACCTTTATCTTACCCACGAAAACTCTCCGCCAGGACCAGAACAAGTCTCCCTGAAAAATGGGAAATATTTACTGCCACGGGGTCAGTTTCTTTTTGTCGGGGGCGATACAGCCTATCACATCGCAGATTTGCCAACGCTCGCCGAGCGCTTTCAAAAGCCATTCAATTGGGCCTACGAGGATCGTTTCGGACAAGAGCTGAAGGACGAAAACATCCGGCCGATCTTCGCAATTCCTGCCAATCACGACCATTACGATTTCCTGGATGGCTTCAACCGGCAGTTTCGCATCCCACTCCCTGACGCCAATATGCCCCCTCTCCAACTCAAAGGTTACAAGAGACTACAAATGGCCAGTTATGTCGCTTTACATTTGCCATTCAACTGGTGGTTGTTAGGCATTGATACACAAAATGGCAAAGCGGATAGAATCGATAAACGTCAACAGGCTTTTTTCCATACCATACTCCATCCGGACGACCACAAACCTAATAAACTCATCATCGCGACACCCGAACCTTCGACCCGATTCGGGCAATGGGCGACGCGAGACGGCGAAAAAGGCAAATTGATTGATGTTTTCGAGAATCAGCTTGGACTTTCGCCTTGCTTCTTAAGTGAACACCAGGGTAATTTACCTACGGCGCAATGCCGCCTGGATATTTCCGGTGACATTCATCACTATGCGCGATATTGGGGGGTGGGTTCCGGCGATCCGGAATCATCATCACGCACGAATTACGCTTCGGTAGTCGCAGGCGGTGGCGGCGCCTTCCTGCATCCCAGTCACATAGATGTCAATGAAGTGGTGCATCACTCGCTTTACCCTAAACGCGGCGATTCTCATCGCACGATGATGAAGCGATTACTGTACCCGTGGAACGTTATAGCAGGAGGATATATTTGGCTGGCAGGCGCATTAACCGCCCTGATCACTTATTTTGCCGTCACGATTGCACAAAGCAGCTGGTCCATTTTAAAACTGATCGACGATGCTTTGCGTCCGTGTCGTGGTGCTCCTTGTGGCGATACTCTGCTCGAACGCATCCAGGCAGCGCTATTTGTCGAACAAGGCGATACATTTTCATTATTCTCCCAATCCACATTTGAATTGCTTCATGTTGTTATTTTGGTTGTTTTCCTTTGGCAATGGATGTCTCGATTGAACGGTTTGGCAAAAATCGTGAGCGCTGATCCCAAAGAATGGTTACATGCAACAGGGAAGTTTCTAGCTCCATGCCTAATCGCCGGCTTACCCATTCTGCTTTTCGTAGCGACATCAGGATCGCTGCCAGGTACCTTCCTAGCCAGCTCAATTATTCTGGCGTTTGCGGCATCCTCCGTACTTAGCCTCATGATTGCCAGACGTTATGCTGATCTGGTGATCGAACGGGTTAAGTATGAACATTCCGGCACATTTGTAGACAAGCTTATCGTTGGATTTTTTGTTTTCTTTGCTGTGGCTAGCTTTTGCTATGGCTTATTACGCTATGGTCACTACCCAGTGACCGTAATGTTTTTCGACATATTCTTCTTACTCATCCTGCTACTAGTTGTTGGAGGGTTGGTCTGGCTGGCGGGATCCTATGGTGCAAAACTTCAATCAGATGCCTCAGGTAAGTTGCGATTCTGGGAGATTGGGGTGTGGCATGCAGTCATGCAAATCACTGTTCCCGTATGCTTGGTGCTCTATGGTTCATGGCCGCAAATCGCCATTGTTACCGCGGTCGTGCTTGCGGTTACCGAGGCGGTTAGAAGTTATTACAGTTACATCAGGAACGACCCCAACCAGAATCAGGCTGATTTCACATCTGTCGCCCGCTTATTATTCATCAGTTAGCTCATTTTGGGGCTGTTTACCTTGTCGATCATTGGATGGGGAACCGCCGTCCCGGTAGATTGGATTCGCTTAGCCCTGGTATCCGTGCTCGGTGCGCTATACAGTTGCGTATGGTTTGGTTGGTATATGGCACTCACCATGTCCCTCAACGGTCACAGCAACGAAGCCGGCGGCAGCGCCCGATCCGAACAATACCGGCATTTTATCCGTTTCAAACTGACTCGTGACACCCTGACAGGCTATGTGATCGGCATCGACAATCCTGCAAATCACATGGACGATAAAGGTCGTTTCAAGATTGATAGCAGGCTACGATTGGTGGATGTGTTCACATTGAAAAACTCCGGATAGTACACAATATCGTTGGGTAACATGGGTGTTCCAAGTAGTTTTACAAAAGTCGGCGATATTAAGCCCGAGGTGGTAGTAATAGGCACCGGTTTTGGCGCCGCCATGACCATAGGCCGATACGAGAACATGCATGGCACCTTAATTGTCCGTGATCTGGTTTATCTAAGGGCACCCTAAATCGGTTTGATCCTTATAGTATGGAACGCACCGAGCCCGTATGCGACTGCAACCGAATTATCCGGAATTAGGGTTGGCAATTATTTAACCTGATCAATCAAACGAACTTCCAACGCACTCGCCAGAGCTTTCCTGTCTATCGCATCCATCTCTATGCTGGTGTCCTCCAACGCGCCATCCAGTATCTGTCGTATCAAGGTTGAACGCCTCGGTTGTGGCTGTATCACTGACGGATGAATTATCACGATTTCAGTTAACGTAGGTATTGTGTCTGCTTCCTGCAATATTCCATCAGTTTGAGAAACAACCGTTGAAATGGGAGCTGCCATAGTGCTTGTAGCACTTATTATCTTGCCACGATTCCGGTATTTACTCAGTAAATTACGAAATTTTGTCAGTATTTCAGCATCATCGAAATCAGTTGAAGATTTATGTTCGTCCATGATAGAGAAAGTCAGTACTTATTCCGGTTCCGTCTAGTCATCAAGATGGTAATGTTGTACCTCATAACCGGCATCCTTATAGAAACGATAACGTTCACGGGCAACCAGCTTATCCTCATGAGAAACACCCGCAATCTCGATTAACCGCTTAAACTGATCAAATGAAGGTGGATGTTGATGATGCAGATTAAGCAACACATCAAAATGATCATCGGGCTGTACCCGGTCACTCAAAATAACTGGCGTTACGTGGATCAATTGCTCATCATCATGAATACCACAATGCGGAACAAAACTGGTGGGAGAAAAAGTCCACAGCAATGCATCCAGTTGTTCAATCAATGCCGTATCCGGTGTATAAACCATCACTTTCATTTCTTGTTGTACAGCCTTGGCACAAAGCCGACAAGCCGTTTTTAACTTATCATTGGATCCTGAATAAAAATAAATTTGAGTCATCAAATCATCAATGTACTTAACTCATTGTCGCGTATTTGCATCGCTAGATACCGCTATTGCTGATTAATCCTAATGTCCGCCCTACAGGCTTATGAATTAATCAGCACGTCAACGATAGGTTAACTGGTCGCTTTAGCTTGTGAAATCAAGAATTGTGTTAATAGCGGCACAGGCCGACCGGTTGAGCCTTTCTCTTTGCCGGATTTCCATGCGGTGCCTGCGATATCCAGATGCGCCCAGCGGTATTTCTTGGTAAAGCGCGATAAAAAGCAAGCAGCCGTGATGGTTCCAGCAGCCCGTCCGCCAATATTGGCAATATCCGCAAAATTGCTTCTCAACAAATCCTGATACTCATCCCACAAAGGTAATTGCCAGGCACGATCACCCGTCTGCTCACCAGCAGATAACAGGGCTTCAGCCAATTCGTTGTCATTGCTCATCAGCCCTGTCGTAAAATTCCCCAGCGCAATCACACACGCACCCGTCAAAGTGGCGATATCAATCACTACTTTCGGGTTATAACGTTCCGCATAAGTTAACGCATCACATAGAATCAAGCGCCCTTCCGCATCGGTATTCAGAATTTCGATCGTTTGACCGGACATACTGGTTACCACATCGCCTGGTTTTGCCGCCTTACCACTGGGCATATTCTCGGTTGCCGGGATGATCCCCACCACATTGACCGGCAACTTCATTTCAGCAATTGCATGCAATGTTCCCAGAACACTGGCAGCCCCGCTCATATCAAATTTCATCTCATCCATATCAGCACCCGGTTTGAGTGAAATACCGCCGGTATCAAAGGTCACCCCTTTTCCTACCAGAACAACTGGATTGTCTTTTTTCCCTGAGCCGTGATACTCCAGCACAATCAGTTTGGCCGGTTGCTCACTACCTTGTGCTACCGCCAACAGAGAACCCATACCCAGCTTCTCCATATCTTTTTCTTCTAATATGGATACTTTCAGTTTATGACTTTTGGCAAGATCTTTAGCCTGTTTGGCAAGATACGTAGGCGTGCAGATATTCGGTGCAAGATTGCCCAGGTCTTTTGCCAGACTCATGCCATGTGCAATCGCCAGACCTTGTTGCATGGCTTCTTCACAGGCAACCAATTCAGTACGATCATTGACGCACAGCACCATCTTACGCAGACTGCTTTGAACGTTGTCCGGTTTACTTTTAAGCTGATCAAACCGATAATTGCTGCTGGTTGCGGAAATAACAATTTGCGAGACTTTCCATTCATTGGCCCGCTCCTTGACAGGGAAATCGGATAAAAACAGGGTTGCATCGATAACCGCTGTTTTCTGCAAGGCATTCAGAATAGTATTGATTGCAGCCAAAAATGTTTTTTCCTTGAATTCCTGCTCCTTACCCAACCCAACCAATAAAACCCTTTTAGATTGCGTACCCGGTACATTATGCAATAGCAATGAGGTATTAATCTTGCCATCCATATCACCCGAAGCAAGGATATTTTTAATATACCCTTCAGTGACCTTATCCAGGATCTTAGCTGAATCCGTCAATTTTTTTGATTCAAAAATACCCACTACTACGCAGGCTCCGCGTTGTTTCTCCGGGGTTCCTACTTTTATTCCAAATTCCACATCAGACTCCTTTATTAAAAATTTTCTTTCCGACTATCTTATAACTACTTTGTTCCCAATAATCAAAACAATTTCAACCAAAGCCTAATCACACAACATTAACTTGATCGAAAAACGAAGTGGACAATTCCCTACGAATTATTGCAAATAATTCTTATGAAAATAAGTGAATATGTTATCTTTATATTATAATACAAGAATAATCATTCAATTATTCAACAATATATAAGTATTACCTAATAATAAGGATAATAAAGTGCTTGATGATAAGCTGAAAACACGACTGAATTATTGCACGACACTACCCAGTCTGCCGGCAGTCGCTATCAAGATTATCGAACTGGCTAATGACCCCGACGCAGATATAGGAACAGTCTGTCAATATATTTCATTGGATCCAGTGCTCTCGGTTAAATTACTTAAAACTGCCAATGCGCCGTTATACAAATCTCGCCGAGCTGCAACTAATATACGACAAGCTGTCAGCATTCTTGGCACACATTCAGTCATCGTCATCGCGCTATCTTTCTCATTAACTAATTTGTTAATGAAGCAATCTTCATCCGACAATTCATTCACTTTTGATAATAATACTTTCTGGCGTCGATCTATCACCTCAGCGCTCGCTTGTCGTGCGCTTGGAGAAAAGCTTGCTCTAAGCTTCCTGGATGACCTGTTTTTTGCCGGATTGGTACAAGAAATTGGCATCCTGGCTTATTCGGCCATCATGCCGGAAGAATATAATAAAGTCTTTTCATCAACTTCTGATCACGACATATTACTTAAAACAGAGCGTGAAGTATTTGGGGCTGGACATGATGAATTGGGTTATGCACTACTGCAAAAATGGCATATTCCAGATTATATCGCTCTGGCTTGTATCGCTAGCCATAGTCAACCAGAACCTAAAGATTTCGGACCAACGCTACAATCCTGTGTCGCTATCTCTCGCTATTTAGCTGATTATTTTCTGTATCCGCATGAAACCGGGAAAATGACAGTCTTAACAGAAGTAGCTCAAAATTGGCTTGGGCTCGATGATGCCGCACTTATAGACGTTATTAAAATCATGGAATCCGGATTAAAATCAGTTGAAGATCTATTCGAAATAAACATTCATCATGCATCTGAAGCAGCTGCAATCCTGGCTGAGGCCAAAGAATTACTGATGATACATAGTCTGGCCAGAGCGAAAGAGTTAGAAGAAAAATCGCAGCGCGATGGATTAACCGGTGCCTATAACCGCATATATTTTGATGAAACGCTGCGGCGCGAGTTTCATCTATCCGCCCAATATAATTTACCTTTAACCATCGCCATCATTGATCTTGATCATTTTAAACAGGTTAATGATACCCATGGACACTTAGCAGGGGACTCCCTGCTTGTCGCTGTAGTCAACACAATTTTCGAACGGATTCGTCAAGATGACACGCTGAGTCGCTATGGTGGAGAAGAGTTTGCTTTGATCTTGCCAGGCACAACACTCGCTGCTTCAAGAAATCTAATTGCCCGCTTAAAAGATGGGATAGCAGCGATTGCCTATAAACTGGATGGTGATAGTACAATTCATATCACTGCTTCTATTGGCGTTGCTTCAAATGGTGAGGGTACAACACATTTCCCTGAACCGCTGGATATGATTAAAGCAGCTGACTCCGCCCTCTATGCCGCAAAACATGCCGGCCGTAATCAGATTGTCGAATGGAACTCTTTATGATCTTCGATAATTTGGCTATCGCCTATTACACAATACCACTAACCTTATGAATCTAGTTATCCAGGGATTGGAAGTTAATAACAGTGATTTACGAGCACTCGCAAAACTCGCGCACGCGGATGGAATTGAACGAATTACTGGCCAGGCCTTTCGATTGACAAATGCCACTTATGCAGAAGATATTGCGGAGTATTGTGCTGATATAGCCCTGGATTTTGCTTTTGTGAATTCCAATCTCAAGCTCTCCGATTTTGGATTGATTGCAATGGATATGGACTCAACGCTACTGGCGATTGAATCCATTGACGAAATTGCTGATATGCACAATATAAAACCACAAGTTGCAGCAATCACACAGCAAACCATGAAGGGTGAAATCAGCTTTGAAGAAAGCCTCATCCGTCGCACTGCACTTTTGCGAGGCCTGCATCAAGATGCGCTGCAAAGCGTTTATGATGAGCGCGTCAAACTCAGTCCGGGCGCTGAAAGAATGTTGCAGCAAGCCAAAATATCTGGACTGAAAACAATGGTTATTTCAGGCGGTTTTACATTCTTTACGGATCGTATTAAAGCAAAGCTGGGTCTCGATTATGCCGCTGCCAATGTATTAGAAATTGAAAATAATCGATTGACCGGGAAAGTGGTCGGAGAAATTATTGGCAGACAAGGAAAAGCACAAGTATTAAAACAGGTTCGTGACGAATTGGGCCTGCAACCTGAACAAATTATTGCTATTGGCGATGGCGCCAATGATATGGGCATGATGGCTGAAGCTGGAATCAGTATTGCTTATCACGCCAAACCTATCGTAAAAGATCATGCAACCTATTCAATTAGCCATGTGGGTCTGGATGGCATCATCAACTTATTTAAATAACCACCTCTGAAAAACCATCACGATTCTTGTAGATACTGTCATTGAAAGATATTCAAAAGGCATCTTCATTAAAAACAGTTAAAAATGTATACACCATTCAAAAAAACGACAGTATTTTAGGTCCAAATCTTAAAAATAAAGCTTTGCAAAGGTCTCAGACCTATTGGAGAAGAAGGCTGTAAATTTATACTTGATGCTTACGATAGTGGTAAGGATTGGATACCCAAGTAACCCAAGCATCGCTTGCAGTAGTGAGTGTAGACACCGCCGGTATAGGACAAAGCGATAGTTTTTACCCACCGCAGATCACTACTATCTTCAAGAACTTCCTAAATACTTCATCTATTCCAACAAATATTCATTTCATTCATCACAACCGAAGGTCATTCACATGAAACAATCGTATAAAAGTCACAGCAATCTACTATGGCCTCTATTTTGTTTTTCTCATTTGTTCTTGCTTAACAATATAGCGTTGTATCATCGCTTCGGTTTTTGCTGGCAAGTCTATGAATTCACATCCGATACGTTGATAGGTATCGCCACTCTGGAGTTTCATTACATATGCATTTTTTACTTTGATAGTTGTATTAACAACCCCGATCTCAGGAAGTGTAATTTGGCAATTTGTATAAATAGCACCTGGTTCAAGGCTGACAATGGTATGTTGATCGACTGCACCGATACCACCACAACTGATGTCAAGTAATGTAATTTCAGTTTTTGCAGATTTGTCTCCTATAAAAATTGGAATGATGCATTTAAGTGGTTTGGTAATTGGAGTAGAAATGCGAAAATTATCTCTTCTTTGAATGCGTAGTAAGGATGTTGGAATATTGACCGAGAAAGCATTACAACCTTTGAACTCTATCTTTTTGATTTGTGTGCAGATAAATTCTATTTTGACTTTATTCTGCGTAGTAACAAATATTAATTCTTTAGACTGCAGTGCTTGCTGACTAATTTTCTCATTAGCGCCGTAGTCAATTATCATTTCTTTTTTATCAGCATCTATGGTAAGTATAGATGTTAGAACAAAGTTATTGCCGTAACCCAGATATAGTGTGATTAATGAGTTTGCTTGCATAATCGCGCGAAGTATAAAAAGAATATCAATTTCCGAATAAACACGAAAAATTTCATCTTTTTCTTTATCAGAAAATTGAGTAGGCGCTAATACTTCAGGTGCTTCAATTCTTTGATCAGATCCTTGCATTATCAATCACTCTCCAAAATTTTGGGCATAATCTTTGTGTCAAGGCAATTTCTGACTAAAGGTTTCGTTTCATCTCGCTCCAAGCGATACAGCCATGCCAATAGTTCCGCAACTGCAACATAAAGTTGCGGTGGAATACGATCGTCGAGATTCACTTGCATCAATAACGCAACCAACTCACTTGATTCATGAACGTAGATCCCTGATTCTTTAGCACGCTTAATTATCTCTTGCGCGATAAGACCGCGACCTTTAGCAACAACTTTTGGCGCAATCTGGCCTTCTCGATAAGCGAGTGCGACAGCTGTGAGATAAGATTCATTTTGCATCATCATGTTGAATCTCAACTGATTGAATATTTAATCCGGCTGATTGCATGCCAATTGTGAGTGGCAATTTATGATTCTTCAAGAGACTAGCGGTTTCTATCTGTGAAGTATTGAACTTGATATTAATACCTTGAGCATTGAGTGCAATTATGGCCGTAATACTTCCAAGTTGTGGCATCGATAGACGTATCTTAGTACACCATTGTGCAGTGTAATCAGGCTCATTTTCCTTGTCATCAGGTTGTTCAAAAATATCCCAGTCCATAGATTGACCTTGCCAGACTTCTCCACGCCAGAATAAATGTCCAGTATCAAGAGCATTTAACTGTTGCTGCACCAGAGAAACACTCTGAGGATGTATAGGCATATCAGAAGTAGCTGCTTTAGTAGTAGGCAGATCAGTTGTCCCTAACATTAGATTTCCTTGAGGCTCTTGCCGTAAGTTTTCAAGTGTATTTTCTCCATTAATCCATTGTGCCTGGTGCGATTCATAGAATAATCCACTTTGAACAATTGCTTTTTGTAATAAACCGGGTAATTCAGTGCTATTTATCAGTAATCCCGTCAGGATAGGAGTAGAGTTGGTAAGCGATTGTGTGGCTATTGCGCCTAATGATGCTTGCTTTAAAGTATCTTGCATTAAAGCACCTAGAAAACGACCGGTGGCACTGATTGATGCATCATTTTCTCTGCCATCTAATACCGTTTCGTTTAGGATCAGAAACTTTAGTTTCGGTTCGTGAGATATGAAGACTAATTCAAGTTTGTTGCCCGGTTGAAAATTCTCTGGCAAGCGCATTTGCAGGAGCTTATCTGCAATTAGAATCCTGGAATTGCCATTGACTAAACGTGCTTCAATTAACGCTTGGTATCTTTGACCTTGTTCAAATTCAGTGGAAGAGTTTTGTGGATCAAGAATTGCTGTTATCGGTGTAACAGACTTTATTTGAGTTAGAGGTGTAATTAAATCAGTTTTGATTATGGTTGGGATCACGACAGCTTATCTTTATTTTGTTTATATTCATCCAAAATAACATATCCTACTCTTATTTGATGTCTATACATTATTAATTGATTGATATGCTTGTTGAAGATTGCGCGTACGTCCATTGGTGCTTAGTATATCTTGCAATCTCATTACCCAAGGCTCAGTAATCGCTCTAATTTGGGCATTCTCATCCAGTATTTGGTGAATAATTTTTACTTTCTTTTGTAGTAATTCTTTATCTAATATAGGCTCTGGATTCTTCTTTATAAGGATTTCTGTTAATTGTCTACACTCTTGTTCCAATGATACTAATTCATCCCATTCGTTATTTTGAGCAGCAGCCAGCATTTTGCCTGTAGTCGCTAAAATGGCTTCATAAGCCATAATCGCTTGTATATTATCCATACTCTTAAATACCTATATTTTTATTTCTATCTAGTTGATTAAAATACCGTTAACAGTACTTTGATTTTAAATGTGTTGACTCATGCACGTTTAGCTTCGTGTAGACATCTCTAGTTGCCTATACCCAATCTGACTGACCTATCTACTTTTCGTAGGTGGTAGTTTAAGTTTCTCTTATCATAGAATTTTGATTTAAATTGAGGCTGCTTTTATTGCAGATTCAGTTTCAGTGAATTCTCCAATTTTCTTCCAGGCATCATATAACTCAGACAGAAGCTTGTTAACTTCATTAACTATCTCAAGATTATTCTGAATATTAGCTACCAATAATCGATGTGTCATATAATCGTAAAGCGCCTGGAGTTTAATTGCTAAATCACCGCCTGCATTCATATCCAAGCTAGCTTTCAGACCGTGATCAATGATCATGATCGCTTTTGAAATCATCTGTCCTTTCTCGGCAATCTCATTATTTTCAATATGTATCCTGGTTTTTGCCAAAGCCTCTTGTGCACCTTCAAACAACATTAAAATAAGTTTGTGTGGATCGGCTGATTCAACACCTGTTTCAACACCAACACGTTGGTAGGCGGATATTGCATTATTCATGGCAGCGTACATTTTGTACTCCTTTTATATTATGGAGAGCTTATTTCCAGAGCTCATTTTTATTAACCTGCACCCGGTAGTCTGGATAATTGCTGCTGCAAGAAGTTGCTAGTCTGAGTCATACCAGCAAGCATTGTATCCAATGCAGTAAATTGTGAGCGAATACGTCTTTCTACATCTACAAGACGACGATTCAGAGTCTCTCGTTGAGCATCGATATCTTTGATAGACGAGTTAATACCATCGATGCGACTATCAACTAAATGATCCTTCAACATCCCATCTACTAACTTACCCAACTTTGCCGCAAAGCCATGTGCAAAATCTATGTCTCCTCTGGTGCCTGTGCCGCCCCCAGTTATTTTGAGAACGAGTCCACTGCTATCAGCAGTACCGGTTAGGGTTTGACCGGAGCCTGTCGCACTGATGCCATTAATCGTGCCAGCTATATCTACGCCACTAGTTTCAATAGGCGTACCAAATAAATCCGACTCGCCATTCCCACCCGTAATCGATACAGTTGATGCGGAACCGTATTGATTGGAAGTAATAGTTAATTTCCCAGCAGATTCACTCAGTGTTACTTTGATGCCGGCTGATGAAATTTCTGGTACGCCATTGATTCTTGATTGAATCTCTGCCGACAGTGAGGCTGCCGTATAAGTACCTGCTGCAATTTTTATGCTAGCATTTACACCATCAATAGTGAGATCTAGCGTGTCATTGATTCCCGTATTGATGGTCAATGCAGCCGCAGTGCTACCTGCTGCGGTACCTTGAGTTGCAATTTGACTGATATTCAGTGAGTACTTGCCATTAACTGTATCGGATTCAGCACTGACAAATGACACTAGGCTGTCACTGGTTTTTCCAATGGAGGCAAACAGTGTTGAAACATCTTTTGTTGGATCACTCAATACTTTGGTTAGCTTAGCCGAATCATATTTTAGTGTGCCATCTGCTTGAAAAGAAATACCCACCTCTGATAATAGACTTAAGCCGCCACCTGCTGTAGTCAATGGGTCAGAAATTGCATTACGTATCTGTGTCTGGATTGATCGAACCGTTGAATCGCCCGTTAAAATAGATGCCTGCTTTGTAGCTGCATCATATTTTGAAAGATCGACGATAGTTTTATTCAGATCATTGAAAGTTTTAACAAATGACGACACTGCACCCTGAATGCTTGCTGTGTCTCGAGACACATTTAAAGTTGTTGTTGTGCCGATATTTGCTTTCAATAAATCTAACGTGACACCTTCAATGGCATCTGTAATTTTATTGGATGCCTTACTAATTGAGATGCCATCAATAACCAATGTGGCATTGCTGGCGGCTACAGTTTCAGCAAGATTGGTTGTGCCACCCGTTGATGCATCATAAACAAGCTGAGATAACCCTGCATTATCGGTATTGTTTGTATCAGCATCGGTTGTAGTTATTTTTAAAGCATTACTTAACCCAGTATCTTCCGAAGCAATCACTAAACGATTGCCAGTACCATCATTCACAATACTGGCGGTTACTCCCACATTGGCCAAATTAATTGTGTCACGGATACCGGCTAGTGATGAATTGTTGGGAGAGATGGTAATTGATTGTGCAGCCTTATCAGGATTAAGTGTAAATGTGCCGCCACTATAAGTGCCAAATTGTATGGTCATAGTCCCACTACCCACTGTGGAGCTGGTAGTGGCAAAGTTAGCAGATTTTAATTTTTGGGATTGGGCGAGCGTTTGAATTTCTACGGAATAACTTCCTGTTACCGCAGCCGATGTAGCACTGGTATTGGCTAATGTGGTATCGGCAAGACTGGCTGTAATAGCGGTATATTTTGCCGGATCAGTTAATGCATGAAGACTATTCTGGAATGAAGATATTGCGCCTTTCAAACTACCGAAAGCAGAAAGTTTGGTTTGTTGTTTCGCTTCTTTGTTATCCAGAGCTGCCAATGGTTGACGCTCCACCGCCATTAACTGACTGATAATACCGTTGATATCTAAACCTGATCCAATTCCTGGCGCTGAAAGCATTTTTAAGCCCTATACCCTATTAGAATGTCAATTATGCCTTGTCGTTAAATAACAACCCCTGTACTTTATCCAATGTACGGGCTATTTCGATAGCCTCTTCTGTGGGAAACTGCCGAATGACCTCATCAGTACGAGCGTCCATTACTTTAATAATTGTTTTACCGGTATCTTCATCAATTGAAAAACGCAAATTATGTGCCAGATTATCCACGACCTCCTGAATTTTCTGAACAGCTTGCCTGATCTGCTCTTCTGATTCAGGTTTATTATTTACTGTAGATTGTGCAGTTGAAATAGGTGGTGAGATATCAGGTGCGAATATCTTTTGATTGGCTGACATGGTTGCTGGAAGTAGTGGGGTTACACCTGTTCCATTTAATTGATTGATATTCATGATATGACTCCCTAAAGTTGAAATGAACGCGGGAATATTTTTGATAATCCCGCGTATCATCAGCTTTACTTAATGCTTTGTATCATTTGATACGAATTGATTAACGCAACAGTGAAAGAACATTATTGGGTAGTGAATTTGCTTGCGCAAGAATTGCGACACCAGCTTGTTGTAGAATTTGCCCACGTGTCATGTTGGCTGTTTCAGCTGCGAAATCTGCATCTTGAATTCGACTACGAGAAGCGGAAAGATTCTCAGAAGAACTTTGCAGATTCGCAATGGTTGAACTGAAACGATTTTGAATCGCACCCAAATCGCCACGTGCACTGTTAATCTGACTCAGGGCAGCATCCAGCGTCTTCATTGCAATTTGTGCATTAGTTGATGTAGTTAAATCCAACGTAGCGACTGAATTGAAAGAACTAGTGGTAGCACCAAATTCCGTGGCATTTGAACCAGCAGCAGTAATTTGACCAGCAGAGCTTGAGAGCTCAACCGTACCCGTTACTGTTGTTGAATCATTACCACCACTTGTTAATGTTGTTGCGGTTGCTCCAGCAACGACACTGGCTGTAGTTACACCATTAGTGAAATCTGCTAGTGTGATATCTCTGCCATCTGTTGTTGACAGCGTGATTACCGATTTGTCTGTTGGTGATGCAAATGAAGCAGTGACACCGGTTGTTGATTGCAATCCATTAATGGCTGAAGCTAGACTGCTTAGATCAGCAGTGTCAGTGATAGTGGCGGAAACTGTGCTGCCGTTTAATGACATTGCAACAGTACCAGCTGCTGATAAACTGCCGAAAGTAGCACTGTTAGTTGCTGTTGCAGTGATACCGATACCAGAGGCAGCTGTGTTAACGGCTGCAGCAATGGCTTTAGCATCAGCGCCTGCCGCATAACTAATAGCACTGGTTGTTCCTTTATTATTGGCAAGTGTTAAGCCAGCTTCTACAGCAACACCATTAGCAGCAGAGGCAGCAGCAGCAGCAGTTCTTGTCCCCATTGATGTTCCATTGGTAGTTAGTGTATGGCTGCCCAATGCAGTGGTTCTTGCATCACCAATCGAAGCAATATTAATAGTTTGGTTAGCATTGGCACCAACTTGGAAACCCTGATTAAGGAAAGAACCATCCAGCAAGTTCAAACCGTTAAACTGGGTTTGGCTGGCAACACGAGACACTTCAGCACTCAATTGTGCGGCTTCGGCTTGTATTGAAGCGCGATCACTGGCGCTGTTGGTTGCATTAGCCGATTGTACAGCCAGTTCACGAATACGCTGCAAGTTGTTACCGATTTCACCCAATGCGCTTTCCGCCGTTTGTGATAGTGAGATACCGTCATTCGCATTACGTACAGCCTGGTTTAAGCCACGGATTTGTGAAGTCATCCTTTCTGAAATCGCCAGACCCGCAGCATCGTCTTTAGCGCTGTTAATACGTAAACCGGATGATAAACGTGTCAGAGAAGTATTTAATGATGTTTGAGATGTGTTTAAATTACGTTGTGCATTTAATGAAGCTACATTAGAGTTAATAATTTGTGGCATTTGGGTTCTCCTTTATGATAACTATGTGTTTGGCATGACTGCCAGTTCCGTTGGTTTTCCCTGCAATCCAAGAAGGTTTGTAACCGCCGTTGATTGCAGTTATCGGACACCGTTTTGGAAAGTTTAGAATTTTATATTTCGTGGCTTTTGTCTAATTGATTAATTTGTATCATCTATTCGCGGTATAAATTATTTCTTTCTCATAAAATTATCTTGTAAAATGACACAAAAATTCAGTTAGTTAATTGGTCAAGAAGGTAGTTCTGATAGTTTATCGGCTTCAACTTGCAAGGGGCTGAGATGGGCAATGAAGAAAAATTGAAAATATTAATGGTTGAATACTCTGAAGAAGATGCAGATCAGGTATTACATATACTTGCTCAAGGTGGATTTCAGTCAGATTGCTTGCGCGTTACAACCGTCGTTGATTTGCATGATGCACTTTTGACTCGGGATTGGGATGTGGTTTTGTCTGATTACGATTTACCACAATTTAATGCACAGGATGTTTTGCAAGCCATAAGAGGCCAAGGTCTGGATATACCTTTGATTATTGTATCCAGTCATGTGGGTGAAGAAGCAGCGGAACATATCATGGCTTTAGGTGCCTATGATTTTGTGTTGAAAAGAAATCTTGCCAGGCTGGTACCTGCGATACGACGTAGCTTACATGAAGTGGAAAATTACCAGCGCTTTATTACTGCACAAAGCGCACTACAAAAAAGTGAAACACTTTTCCAAGCAATAACATCCAATCTCCCCGGTGTCGTTTTTCAATTTTTGTTGACAGCTAATAATCAGACCACTTTCTCTTATGTTAGCGATGCCAGTGAAACATTGTTGGGGCTTCTTCCCCAAAAGCTAATGGATAACCCTGAATTATTTCCAGAGCTAATTTTACCGGATGATAGAGAATCTTATCATCAACTACTGATTACATCAGCAGAGCAACTTTCAACTTGGAACTGGGAAGGTTGTATTCAAGTAAAAGGTGATAGTGATATCAAATGGATTAGTCTGCGCGCAACACCCAGGAAGGTGTCAGATAGTACGACAGCATGGGATGGTATCATGATCAATATTACTCGAAATAAATTGGCTGAACGTGAGATTGCACGCTCACGTGAGCAATTGGCCGAGTTATCTTCTTATTTGCAAAAAGTCAAAGAACAAGAGCGTGCTCGAATTGCACGAGAAATTCATGATGATATTGGAGGAACATTAACTGCAATCAAATGTGAACTGTTTCTCTGTATGGATACAACTCTAAGGAAATCTGAGTTTTATCAACAAAAAGCCAGATCTATTGAATCTCTGGTGGATCGTGTAATTGATAGTACGCGTCGCATTTCTCTGGACTTGCGTCCGGGTATTCTTGATTGCGGCATTGTCGCAGCTGTTCAGTGGCAGGCAAAAGAGTTTAGTGATCGTACAAGCATTGCTTGTAAAGTATCCTGTGGAAATGATGAAATATCTTTGGATGCAGATTTGGCGATAGCGATTTTTCGCGTTTTCCAGGAAACGCTGACAAATATTTCAAAGCATGCCCATGCTACTCGTGTTCAAGTGAAACTTGTGGAGCTGGATAAGCTAATTCTTCTCGAAGTGATCGATAATGGACGTGGTATCACCAATGTTGATATGGAAAAACAGGATTCTTTTGGAATTCGAGGCATGCGTGAACGTTGCCAACAATTGAAAGGGAATTTTCATATTTCTGGCACCCCAGAGAAAGGCACTAAAGTAACTATTCTGATTCCTACTGGTAATTTGGAGCAACAAACTGGTCATGTAATTGGTTTGGAAAATAAACTAAAAAAAACCACAATTTGAGTATATGATGAAAAAAATAAGGTCTTGTGGTTTTGAATAGCTGGAGAGGCACATGATAAGTGTAATGATTGCTGATGATCATGCAATTGTTCGCCAAGGTTTGAAGCAAATACTCAGCGATACCGATGATATTAAAGTAACGGGTGAGGCGGAGACAGGATTCCAAGCAATCAAAATTGCGCGGCAGCAAGACTTCGATGTTATGTTACTGGATATTTCTTTACCGGATAGGAATGGCATTGAGATTCTGAAGCAAATAAAGAAGGATAAGCCAGCTCTTGCAGTTTTGATGCTCAGTATGCACAATGAACACGAATTTGCAATCCGTGCATTAAAAGCAGGGGCAGCTGGTTATCTGAATAAACAAAGTGCACCGGCACAACTGGTTGTGGCTATTCGTCAGGTAGCGGCAGGTGATAAATATGTTAGTCCGGCTGTTGCTCAGGAGCTGGCTAATACTATTAATACTGATGCAGATAAACCGCTTTATACCACTTTATCTGATCGAGAATATCAAACACTGTGTCTTATTGCTGCAGGGAAAACGTTGTCAGAAATATCGACTGAAATGTTTTTGAGTCCTAAAACAGTCAGTGTTTATCGTGCACGTCTGCTGGAAAAACTGAAGCTAACAAACAACTCAGAATTGATTCGCTATGCTATAAAAAATAAGTTGGTTGATTAAGTTTTGTATTGAAC
>Ga0136611_10000492_pt1 | contig 25986 bp, 22 predicted proteins | sample AntDrymUQ2232306_2_FD_106645 | JGI IMG/M metagenome (GOLD analysis project Ga0136611, IMG submission 106645) | Polar desert sand microbial communities from Dry Valleys, Antarctica - metaG UQ223 (23.06) | ecosystem: Environmental > Terrestrial > Soil > Desert | place: Antarctica: Dry Valley...
AATATATCGGTGACAAGTGAGCGTTAGACGCGGCGCTCCTTGAGGCGGGCGGCCTTCCCGCGCAGGTTGCGCAGGTAGTACAGCTTCGCGCGCCGCACCTTCGCCCGGCGCATTACCTCGATCTGCTCCAGTCGCGGCGAGTTCAGCAGGAACCGGCGCTCCACACCAATGTTATGCGCCGCGATGCGTCGGACAGTGAAGTTCTCCTGTATACCGCCACCGCGGCGGCTGAGCACGACCCCCTCGAAGACCTGCGTCCGCTCTCGTGTACCCTCGACGACGCGCGCGTGTACGCGCACGGTATCTCCGGCGCCGAAATCCGGCACATCGGTCCGTAGCTGCGGCGCGGCCAACTCCGCCATTAGTTGCTGAGACATCCTCTGCCTTACCTCTCCCACGAATAGCCCGGTCGAGCACGAGCGATAATATGACGCCCAAACCGACGCACGGGCGCTATTTTAGCCGTCAGCCCGCCGCCCTGTCAAACCAAACATACACCGGTCAGAATGACACAGTCGGACCCGCGCCCGCATATTGTCTGACACCCGCCGGTTTCGGACGCGCACCGCGCGACTGGGCGCCCTCGGCGTCGGCAGGGGACGGTCCTACGAACTGGGATCTCGGCTCAACCCCTTGAGCGTGAGCGCTTGCTGGAGGTGGTTCGTGTCGTGGTCGTGCGCCAGCTCCGCGAGGCTTACGGGCGTCATGGGTCCTCGCTCCGGATGTTGGCCAGTGCGGGCCACCTCCGCCGGTCCCAGCCCGCGCAGCAACGCCACCATTTGCTCCCGAAGCGCCTTCCACTCCGAGAGCGCGTCGCCAATGGGCATCGTGCCTGCACTGGAGTTCGCCGCTACAGCCTGCTCATCGAAAACTGGCACGGTGGGGTTATCTTCCGAGAGGATGAGCGACAGCCGATCAAGAAACGCCGCGCGCTCGGTGTCGCGCATGTGTCCGGCAAGCTCCTTGAGGTTCCAGCCGCCATCGTGCGGGCGCTTCACCAGTTCGCTCTCGCTGAGCTCGTCCACCTCTGCGGCGAACCGGTCCGGCGCCTCCTCCAGATTCTGCAACAACTGATCGTCCACGTGTGTGCCTCCGTTCTGATTCGATTGTTACCCCGCTTCCTGCATAACCTCTGCCGCGGGCTACAAGCAGCCGACAGCCGCCGATGTTATCCTTAGAGCAGGGTCCGGGAGCGGTGGCGCTTGTGTGGGTGTGCCGCAGGTGTACGCGTTCAATTGAATGCCCCGTCGCAGCCAGGAACGTCAGCGCCACTGGAAGCACGGCCTTCCGCACAAGGTATCTCGAACCAGAACGCACACACGGGCACAGGCAAAGGAGCGTGGGATGACAACGGCCGATTTCGATTGCATCGTGATAGGCGGGGGCGGCGCTGGCTACGCCGCAGCGAGCACCGCCGCAAAGCTCGGCGCGCGCGTCGCGATGGTTGAGCGCGACCGCCTCGGCGGCACCTGCCTGAACGTGGGATGTGTTCCGACAAAAACGCTGGTGCGCTCGGCAGAGGTGCTCGAAACCGTTCGCCGCGCGGCGGAGTTCGGCGTCGAGGTGGGAGATATCCGCCTGGACTTCCGGGCGGTGAAAGCGCGGATGCGCTCGATCATCGCGGCCATGTCCGGCGAGGGACCGGAGGAATCCCTGCGCGAGCAGAGCATAGAGCTACTGCGCGGAAACGCAGCCTTCATCGACGCGCAAGCGCTGCGGGTGGGCGAGCGGGTATATCGCGCCGAACAGTTCGTGATTGCCACCGGTTCTGCGCCAGTGATCCCCCCAATCCCTGGCCTTGACGCAGTGACCTGCCTGACGAGCGACGACCTGCTGGAGCGCGACGACTTGCCAGCTTCGATGCTCGTCGTCGGCGGCGGTATCGTGGGCTGCGAGTTTGCGTCGATCTACAAGGCGTTCGGAACGAACGTCGCGATCGTTGGCAGCAACCTGCTCTCCAACGAGGACGAGGACGTCGGCGAAGAGCTGGCGCGGGCGTTCACCGAGCGAGGCATCGAGGTGCTTACCGGCAGCAAGGCGACGGCCCTTCGCCGCGAAGTCAACAGCACGCTGGTGAGCATCGAGTACGGAGACGAACGCACGGAGGAGCGTCCTGCGGAGGTGGTGCTGCTGGCGGTCGGGCGTCGCCCGCGCCTCGACGGGTTGAACATCGCGGCTGCGGGCGTGACGCTCAGCGAGCAGGGCGGCGTCGAGGTCGGGCCCGACATGGCCACGAGCGTGCCGCACATCTGGGCTGCGGGCGATGTTACCGGCATGCACATGTACACCCACGCGGGTGATTACATGGGTGAGGTCGCGGGCTGGAATGCCGCGGGCGGGACGCCGAAGCGGGAGGCGCGGCTCGCTGTTGTGCCGCGACCGGTGTACAGCGCGCCCGAGGTCGCGGCTATCGGCCTGACCGAGCGGGAGGCGAACGAGCTGCCCTGTGGCATCGAAGTCGCGAAGGTCCGGTTTGGGGATGTCAGCCGCGCGGTGATCAACGGCGAAACTGGCGGCTGGTGCAAGATCATCGCGGAGTCTCACACGGGCCGTATCCTCGGGGCCGCGATCGTTGGTCCGGGAGCGAACGAGCTGATCGGGGAGGTGGCGGTCGCGATGGACGGTGGGGTGAGCGCGTGGGTGCTTGGCGACACGCTGCACCCGTACCCGACCGTCTCGGAGATCGTGCGCTGGACCGCCGACCAGATCGGCAAGACAAGTCACGCGGAGGATCCGGACATCAGGCGTCCGCTGTATAGCCGGGAACTGGCCGAGCTGACCGTGGGCGGTAGCAACACCACCGGAGTGCCGGTCACAGACGAGCAGATGTCGGCGTTGCTCGGCGTCCATGCCGGCTATGGCGAGGAGGAAGACTGCGTGGGCGAGCCTGTTGGCCGCAAGTAGGCATGAGCCGTTTACCCAAGTGGACCGGGACGCCTGCCTCACCGCAGTGCCGCCGACCGATGCGGCAACCGGCGGGACCATGCGACGGCGGACAGCCGAACCCCCTGAAAGGAGCGTTTAGATGTCCGAAACAGGCAACGATCAGCCCGTGGCGTCCGGTGGCCCGGAGATCGTTTCCGAGCGGGTCTTTGCCGCGCCACGCCTGCTCGTCTACCAGGCGTTCAGCGACCCAGGCATTCTGGCGCAGTGGTGGGGACCGAGCGGCTTCACCAACACCTTCCAGGAGTTCGACTTTCGCGCTGGCGGCGCGTGGCGCTTCGTCATGCGCGGGCCAGACGGCACGGAGTATCCGATAGCGAAAGCATTTGTTGCGGTCGTCCCGCCGGAGCGAATCAGCCTACAGAACCTGGAGCCGACGCACCGATTCCTGATGACGATGACCTTCGCTGAGGAGGCGGACCAGACGCGACTTACGTGGATAATGCGGTTTGAATCGGCACAGGAAGCCCAGCAGGTGCGCGAGGCAGTCATCGAGGCGAACGAGCAAAACTTCGACCGACTTGCGGCCCAACTGACGGCAATGGCCTGACACCTTTTCTGTTAGGTAGTGGCGGCTTTCCGTAGCTGGTCCGTACCGCAGTGAGCATCAAGGACGTGCCACACAGGGGCGGTTCTCCGTGGCCGCCCTCTGGCCGACATGGAGGCTCAGCCCTCTTGCCCATCGCCGTAGTGGGGAAGGTGTGAAGATCAGGACAGGCACGGAGGCGCGGTGTGACGTGTGGGCAGGCACGGAGACTTGCACCCTGCGACATGTGCCCCACCTCCGCCCAGCATCGGTATGACAGCGCGATCGGCCGACCACGCAAAAGCGCCCCGGCGCAGTGGCCGGGGCGCGGTGGTCGTTGCTATACCCGAGCTACTTCTGGTTGCCACCGACCAACTTGTGGAAGAGCCCGAACAGCATGAATGTTGGCGGCCATTGACCGATGAAGAGGCTGATGTCCCGCTTGCCCGCGAGCCGGAACCCCGCAGAGGCGATGATCGAGAGCAGCGCTGCCCAATACCACACTTGCCCCGGAACCTGATCCGTTATCCGAAAGTATTGATCCGTAGGTTGCTTCGCCATGAGTATCTCCTTTGGTAAAACCGTTCAAGGTGCGTCAAAATGCACAGAGTGAGTTAATATAACGCAGTATCTGTGCCAGCCATTTCCCTCTGCGCGGAGCCTCGGTTAGTGGTGCAGCTGGCAGGTGCAGTGGTGCACGAGGCACTCCACCGCTATGTTGCGCTCCCCCGCGAACAGCACCACGTGGGTCGGTTCCAGCTTGGGCCGGACGCGCGCGCCCAGCTCGAACAGGTCCGTGCCTGGCCGCTCACTACGCAATACCTGACCGCACGGCAGGCGCAGGGTGTACGTCAGCGCCGCGCCTCGGAACTCCCGTGCGGTCACGGTCGCGCAGCCCTCGGCGTCGGCCACGAGCCGGATGTCCTCCGGACGCAAGAGCATGTCTGCCCGCGCACAGGCCGGGATACCGGGGTTCGGCAGCGCCCCTGCCTCCGTCTCCAGCTTCTGCGTCGTGACCTGAGTGGGCAGGAAGTCCGCCAGGCCAAGGAACCGAGCAACGAAGCGGGTCGCAGGGGCGTGATACAGTTCCGTCGGTGTGGAGAGTTGTTCCAGCCGCCCCTCGTTGAGCACCGCCACGCGGTCCGCCATCGTCAGCGCTTCCGCCTGATCGTGCGTGACGAGGATCGCCGCAGCGCCTTCCCGCCGCAAAATCTCGCGCACCTCCTGACGCATATGCGCCCGGCCCGATGCGTCGAGGCTATTGAATGGCTCATCGAGCAGGACCGCCTCGGGGCGCGGGGCAAGCGCTCGCGCCAACGCCACCCGCTGCTGCTGTCCGCCGGAGAGCTGATGCGGGTACCGGTCGCCGAGATCGGGCATCCCGATTGTGTGCAGCAATTCCTCAATGCGCGCCTGCTTTTGCGCGTTTGTGCCGGTCCGCAGCCCGAACGCAATGTTGCGCGCGACCGTGAGGTGTGGGAACAAGGCGTAGTCCTGAAACACCATGCCGATGCGCCGGCGCTCTGGTGGCGACCACGATCCCCCACCGGCCACCCGGCGCTCGCCGACGCGTACCTCGCCGCTATCTGGCCGCTCGAAGCCGGCGAGCAAGCGCAGCGTCGTGGTCTTGCCGCAGCCGCTGGGACCGAGCACGGCGAGCAGCTCACCGGGGAGCAGCGAGAGGGAGAGATCGCGCACGGCGTACTGTGCCGCGCCGGGAAAACGCTTTGAGACGCCGAGCAACTCCAGAACGGGCTCGGCCTCGTGTGGTGCAGAGGGCGGCGCGCCGAAGATCTCCAGAGGATACGTTCCGCTATCGACGGTCATCCAGCACTCCTTGTCTGCGTGTGCCGCGGTTCGAGTGTGCATCATCCGGTGCTTGTCACGCCTCGCGGCCCCCGCGCCAGCAGCACGACCCACGGCACGCCCACCAGCACCACAAGGAGCAGCGCCACCGCCGCCGCGTAGGGGTCGGGGCCCACGTCCATTGTATGCGCCCAGATACGGACAGGTAAAGTATCGAACCCGGCAGGGCGCAGGATCACCGTCGCCGAGAGCTCCCGCAGGCAGAGCACGAACGTGAGCAGCCAGGTCGCCGCGATTCCCGGTCCTGCGAGCGGCCCGACCACCCGAACCGCCGCCACGAGTGGCCCTCGGCCGAGCGCTCGGGCTGCCTCCTCCATGTTCGCCGGCACCTGTGCAAGCGCCGCCCGCACGCCCTGGAGCGTTGGCGCGGCGAACAGCACGACGTACGCAAAGCCAAGCAGCAGCACCGGCCGCCCGTACAGCCACGGCAGCACGGCGAGCGTGAGGCCGACAAGGCTGAGGCCAAGCACCGTGCCGGGCACCGCGTACCCCGCCTGGAGCAGCAGGGACGCCGGCCCGCCCGTGCCCCTGCGCCACGCCCGCAAGCCAACGAGGCACGCCAGCCCGAGCGCGGCCAGGGAGCCGGCGAGCGCCACCTGCAGGCTGTTCCAGACGTAGCCCCGTTGCCCCAGCAGAAACGCGCCCAGCTCCGAGATCGAGAGCTTTGTGAGCTGTGCGAGCAGGGTGCCCAGCGGGATAAAGAGGGTGAGCGCGCCGGCGAGCACCAGAAACGCGAATGCTAACCAACGCCAGCGCCCCAGCGAGGTCTGCCGCGTTGCGCGCCTGCCACGTCCGGCCTGTGTGTAGCGCGCGCGCCCGAGCGCCCGGTGCTGCACGATCAGCACGCACCACACGATGGCCACGAGCACGAGCGAGAGCCCCGCTGCTGCCGAGAGGCTGAACCCGGCGATCAGATACGTGCGCACTACGGTGGTGAACGTACGGGCCCGCATCAGGGACACAACTCCCCAGTCCACCCAGGCGTACACCCACACCAGCAGCGCCCCCGCGAAGATCGCGGGCCGCAGCAGCGGGAGCGTGACGCTACGGAACACGCGCACGGGTCCGAGCCCCAGCCCGCGCGCGGCGTCTTCCAGCGAGGGGTCGAGCCGCTGGAGTGCGCCGTGGACGTTCAGAAAGACGTACGGTGCGCCGAACACGCCGAGCACCCCGGCAGCGCCCACGGGACCGTACAGCACACCCGGATACGGCAACGCGAACGTACTTCGGCCAAGCAACGACGCCAGGCCCGTGTGCAGCATGCCGCCGGGCGCGAGCAGCGTGATATACACCAGCGCGCCGACGTACGGCGGGATCGCGAGCGGCAGTGGGCCGAGCCAGCCGAAGACCCTGCGGCCAGGCACATCGGTGCGGGCGACGAGCCAGGCCCACGGCGCACCGAGCGCCACGGCCACGAGCGTCGCGCCGGTCGCCATCAGCGCGACGCGCAGCATCAACATACCCGCGCCAGCGCGCACGAGTCCCGTCCACAGTTCGGGCACGCTGGCCCCGAGCGCGAGCCACACGAGGTAACCCAGTGGCAGCGCGACGGGTAACGACACCAGCAGTGCGCCGACTGCGCCGAGGGAGGGCACGCGGGCGCGCGACCGCATCACCATGAATGCTGGTGTCGCGCGCTCCACGTCCCGCACTCGCTACTCGCCCGCCGTCAGTTCTGGGCCGAGCAGCTCCACGACCCGCTTTTCAGCGTCTGCCAGTTCCTTGAAGTCGACTTTCGGGCGCTTGATCTGGTCGATCGTCCGGACACCCTCCACCTTGGCGGCGCCCAGATCCACGCCCGGTACGAGCGGGAACTCGTTCTCCTGTGTCGTGAGCGGCGCCTGCCCTGCCGGGCTGAGGGCGAAGTCGACGAATCGTTTGGCCGCGTCGGCGTGCTCGGTGCCCTTCACGACGCTCACGGTGAGCGGCATCACGAGCGTGCCCGTATCGCCCGCGCCCTGATCGGGGTAGATGAGGGCGACGGGGCTGTTGTCGCGCTTCTCGAAGACGTAGTAGTAGTGGTTCGTGATGCCGATGGGCGCCTCGCCCCGGCCAACGGCCTGCGCGACATCGGAGTTTTCCGCGAGCACCTTCGCGCCGTTCGCCTTGAGGTCCTTGATGTACTGGACGGTGAAGTCCTCGCCTCGGGTGGTGAGCAGCCACGCGAGCCAGAGCCGGACGCTGCCTTCCTCGATGGAGGCAAGCGCGACCTGGTTCTTGTACTTCGGATCGGTAAGGTCGAAGATGCTCTTCGGGGCGTCTGCGGGCTTGATGCGCTCCGTGTTGATGATGATGTTGCGGGAGCGGCCGATCACGCCGGTCCACGTGTTGTCGGGCGCTTTGAACTCGGCGGGCACCTTCTCGGCGTTGGGCGACTCGTACACTTCCAGCAGCCCCTGCTCGGCGAGGCTTTGCGCGCCGCCTGCATCGGTGGTGAAGTAGACGTCTGCGCGGGGGTCGTCCTTCTCCTGCTGGACGAGCAACTGGAGCTCGGCGGGCTTGCCGCTCTTGAGCGTCACGTCGATATCGGTCTCTTCCTCGAACGCCTCGACGAGTGGCGCCATCAGGTCTTCTTTGCGGGCGGAGTACACGACGAGCTCGGCATCCTCCAGCGCCGCGTCGCTCTGCGTGGCCTCGGCCTCCGGGTCCGGGTCGGCTTCGGGATCCGGCTCGGGGGAGGGCTGGGCGGTGGTGGGCGTTGGTTTGGCGGCATCCGTGCCGTTGCCGGTTGTGGTTGGCGTCCCGCAGGCGGCGAGCACGAGGATCGCGAGCATCAGGCAGAGGGTTCCGAGTATGTTCCGATACATGTATGCTGTCCCTTTCTGACTATTCCGTTCTTCCCCGACGATTCCGGGCCGGGCCCAGATACTTCAGCGCACCCGGACCTTAGCCATACCGAACGCCCTTTGTTAGGACGCCCTAATACTAGCAACGCGCGCCGGCCATGTCAAACGGTGACGAGCAATGAGTGCTACGTGATGCGTCGGTTGGCCGCACGCAGTGGATCGTCGGGGATCGCGGCGACCCTCGTAGCGGCGTTCAACTGAACGCCCGTGCCACCACACCACCACGCACCGGCCAGGGGGATCAATGCTCACGATCAGGCTTGCGTGGTTGCCGCTGCACAGCTCGGACGCACCTGGGTAACAGTTCGGTCACAGGTACGTGCAGAAGTGTTGGCGTGCGAGGCGCGCCGTGTTACGATACGCACAACCGGGGCAGGGCACGCAGCGCTTCGGTCACTCGCATCTATTCCTCGCCGGACGACCTGGTTCGATCTTGTTTATGGAGAGTGATCATGCCGTATCCTGTACCTGGGTTTCGCCTGTGTGGTGGTGTCTCCCTCGTCCGCGCGCTGCTGCTGCTGGCGCTCGTGTGGGCGGCGCTGCCGTCATTGGCCGGGGCGGGGGACACGGCCGCTCCGAAGGTGGCGAGCATCTCCCCTGCAGCTGGGGCCACCGGCGTATCCCGCACGGCGAACGTTGTAGTCACGTTCTCCGAGCCGATGAATACAGCAACGATCAATACCACGACGATCACGCTGGTGCGCAAAGGCACGACGACGCGCCTCACGGCGACGGTAACGTATTACGCCACAACGAAGCGCGCGTTCCTGAACCCCAGTGCGAGCCTGGGCTCGCGGACGACGTACACAGCCACTGTCCGGGGCGGCACGGCGGGCGTCAAGGACCGGGCGGGCAACGCGCTGGGCACGAGCACGGTCTGGTCGTTCACCACGCAGGACACCGTCGCGCCCACCGTCAGCAGCGTCTCCCCCGCCGCGTCCGCTACCGGCGTCTCCGGCTACGCAAACGGCACCACCGTGTTCTCCGAGCCGATGGCCCCCGCCAGTATCTCTACCTCGACGTTCACCCTGCTCAAGGTTGGCGCAACCTCGCTCGTCCCCGCCACCGTCACCTACGACACAACAACGCGCCGGGCCACCCTCAACCCCGGCGCGAAGCTGGCCTCGACGAGCACCTACACCGCGACCGTCCGCGCCGGGTCGACCGGCGTGCGCGACCTCGCGGGCAACCCCCTCGCGGTGAACTGGAGCTGGAGCTTCACGACCGCAGACACCATCGCGCCCAACACCACGATCAGCTCCGGGCCAAGCGGCGCCGTGTCCACCACGACCGCAACGTTCGGCTTCACGGCGTCCGAGGGCAGCTCGACGTTCGCGTGTAGCCTCGACGGCGCGCCGTACGCCGCCTGCTCGTCACCGCGCACCTACTCCGGCCTTGCGAACGGCGTCCACACCTTCCGCGTGCGCGCGACCGACCCCTCGAACAACACCGACGCCACCCCCGCCACTCGCACCTGGACGGTAGACACGTTGCCGCCGAACACGACCATCACCAGCGGGCCGTCCGGGTGGTCCACCAGTGCCGCGCCTGCGTTCTCGTTCACCGCCACGGAGTCAGGCGCGTCGTTTCAGTGCAGCCTGGACAGCGGCTCGTACACCTCCTGCTCCTCTCCCAAAGCGTACCCCGCCCTGCGGGATGGGCCACATACCTTCCGCGTGCGCGCCCTCGACGCCGCTCGAAACGTCGACCCCACGCCCGCCGAGCGCACCTGGTCGATAGACACCGCCGTGCCAGACACCTTCCTCGACGGCGGAACGGCTGGCCCCACGAACGAGCCCGACGCGACCTTCCCGTTCAGCTCCCCGGATACCACCGCCCAGTTCGCGTGCAGCTTGGACGCCACAGCCTACGCCGCCTGCACCTCGCCCGCAAAGTACCCGGACCTCGCAGACGGCTCGCACACCTTCCTCGTGCGGGCCATCGACCCAGCGGGCAATATGGACTCCTCGCCCGCTGCGCGCCAGTGGGACGTGGACACCGTTGCGCCCGAGACGGTGATTACGAGCCAACCAGATAATCCCACCCCGAGCACTACCGCCACGTTCGAGTTCATCGCGGACGAGGAGGGGGGAACGTTCGCCTGCGCACTGGACGGCGCAGACCTCATCGAGTGCTACCCCCCGCAGAAGTACACGGACCTGACGCCCGGCTCGCACACGTTCACGGTGGTCGGGAATGATTCGGCAGGCAACCAGGAGCAAACCCCGGCATCCTACACCTGGACGATCTCCCCCCCGCCGTAGCGCCACGGTCTGCGGGCCGGCGCCGAACGAACGGTCGATTGAACGCCCAGGTATTGCGTACCGGAACGTGGAGGCGCAATTGATCGTCCAGATGCGGTGAGCCGGTGCCGTAGGGGCGGTCGACTGAACATCCAGCCGTGGTTGTCGGGTGGGGCGGGCGTTCAGTTGAACGCCCCTACGTTAGGCGGTTTTCTATTCCACGTTGCTCGTCACTCATCACTCAGATCCTTGTAATAGCGTACGAGCGGTAGTCCCGTATACCCAGCCTTCTCATACGCTTTCCTCGCTGGCGCGTGCCCCGGATCACCCCCTGTGCTGGCGACGGCCAGGTTCATACCCCGCGCTTTCATCTCCGCGAGCGCGAACTCGTTCAGTGCCGTGCCTATCCCCCGGTTCTGAAACGCCGGGTCCACTGCGAGCAGATCCACCTCCCCGACCTTCTCCTCCTCGTTCAACGAGCAGACGATGAAGCCGGTGACGGTTCCATCGAGGTCCGCCACCCAAACGCTGTTGCCCGTGCTGTCATTGCAGATCTGCTCGACCGCCGCTCGCTGACTCGTTCGCCAGTCCGGGTAGATAAGAATGTAGATACCCGAGCCCAGAACCTGCTCAAACGAGCGAAACACCGGCGCCCACGCCAGCAGCGACAAGCGCACCGCGGCCTCGATCTCACCTGCGCCAATCGGTCGAATCTGTACGGTCATAGAAAGTCTCCAGCAATGAGTGATGAGCAATGAGTCACGGCCAGGGAGTCGAATCCATACAGCGGTGAGCGCCACCCTTGAGCCGGGCAGGGGCAGGTCTCCGTGCCTGCCCGCAGGCCGCAGCCCGCCCCCTGCCATTCCCGAGGTTCAATCTTCTTGCTCACCGCCGTAACGGTACTTTGTTGCCGTGGGAAGGATTACTCCTGGCGGGCGCTATGGACGAATGGAATCCCAGCAAGTACGGCGGAAACGTCGGCACGATCTACCCCCCAACACGCCGCCAAACCCGAACCAACATATTACCGGTAGGGTGTGTTCGATGCAACATCCACGGGCACCGGGCCGATCCCGTAGTACGCGATGCGGTTGAAGCCTGATGCATGTCATCCCGAACTCCGTGAGGGATCCGTACTCGCAAGCTCGGAATGACAGTTGCACTTCCATTCAGCCGCAGTTTGTATTATGGATACACGGAGACCTGCCGCTACCGTGCCGGGGCCGGGGCTGTCGACGACGAAAGCTGTCTTCTGACCGCTAACCACCCATCGCCCGCCACACCTTTTCCCGGCGCATCGGGATGTCGAGGTGGCGAACACCGAGCGGTTCCAGGGCGTCAATGACGGCGTTCGCAATTGTCGGCGTGGAGCCGATCGTCGCCGCCTCGCCGATACCCTTCGCGCCGAGCGGGTTGTGCGGGGTGGTCGTCACGGTCTGGTCCGTCGTGAACTTCGGGAAGTGCGTCGCGCGGGGGATGGTGTAGTCCATCAGCGAGCCGCTCTGCAACTGTCCCTGCTCGTCGTACACCACCTCCTCGTAGAGCGCCTGAGAGATGCCCTGCGCGAGCCCGCCGTGGACCTGCCCCTCGACGAGCGTGGGGCTGATGCGCGGGCCACAGTCGTCCACGGAGAAGTAGTCGCGCAGGTGGACATGCCCGGTGTCGCGCTCCACCTCGACGACGGCGATGTGCGTGCCGAACGGGTACACCAGTTCCGGCGGCTTGAAGAAGCTCGTCGCCTCCAGGCCGGGATCGATGTCCTCCGGCAGATCGTCGCTGTACGCCCGGTCCGCGATCTCCGCGAGTCGCAACGCGCGCGCCGGCGTGCCGCGGACCTGGTACACGCCGTCCACGAGCACGATATCTTCCGGCGCGGCCTCCATCATGTGCGCCGCGATGCGGGCCGCCTTGTCGCGCACCTTGCCCACCGCACCGACGAGCGCCGCGCCGCCGACAACGAGCCCTCGGCTGCCCATCGTGCCCTGCCCCATCGGCGTCTCGCGGGTGTCGCCGTGGCGGACGACCACCTGATCGAACGCCACGCCGAGCTGGTCCGCGACGATCTGCGCGAATGTCGTCTCCTGTCCCTGGCCGTGCGGGGATATCCCCGTGAGCACCGAGACCGTCCCGCTCGGCTCAACGCGGACCACCGCGCTCTCGAAGGGTCCGAAGCCGCACATCTCCACCCAGCACGCCACCCCGATGCCGAGCAGCCGGTCGCTGTTCTCCGACCGCCGCGCGCGCTGCTCCTCGCGCAGGGCCGGATAGTTGGCGATCTCCAGCGCCTTGGTGAGCGCCTTGTCGTACTCGCCGGTGTCATACAGCTCGCCCGTCGCCGTCGTGTGCGGAAACGCGTCCGGCGGGATGAAGTTCTTCCGGCGCACCTCGACCGGGTCCATCTCCAGCTCGTCTGCAACCAGGTCCATCAGCCGCTCTATGTAGTATGCGGCCTCGGGCCTGCCAGCGCCACGGTACGCCGCCACGGGCGTCGTGTTGGTGAACACCGTCACGGCTTCCAGGTCGACCGCGGGGATGTTGTACGAGCCCGTGGCCATCCGCCCCGTCAACTCACATAGACCGGGCGCGGCGGGATACGCGCCCAGATCGGCGAGGATGCGCAGCCGCAAGGCCGTGACGGTGCCGTCCGCCTGCACGGCAACTTCGGCGTCCGCGATCTGTGCGCGGCCATGGGTGGTGGCGAGCATGTGCTCTGCGCGCCCCTCGACCCAGCAGAGCGGCACCCCGTACTTCAGCGTCATCGCCCCGAGCGCGATGTCCTCGGGGTAGATGCCGATCTTCACGCCGAAGCCGCCGCCGACCTCCGGCGCGACAACGCGGACCACGTTCTCGGGCAGGCGCAGCGTCGCGCAGAGATCGGTCCGCAGGAGGTGCGGCGCCTGTGTACTCGTCCAGAGATTGAGGCCGCCCGTCGCTGGATCGGCTGCGGCAACGACCGCGCGCCCCTCCATCGGGACACCGCAGAGCCGCTGATTCAGCATCCGCTGGCCAACGACGCGGTGCGCGCTCGCGAACGCCGCCTCAACATCGCCCTCCGTATGGGTCCATACCCGTTCGACGTTGTTCGGTACGTCCTCGAAGAGGAGCGGCGAGCCGGGTTTACGAGCCTGCTCGGGATCCACCACAGTGGGCAATGGCGCCCAGTCCACGGTCACTTCCGTTGAGGCGTCGTCCGCCTGCGCCTGCGTGCCAGCGATCACGGCCGCGACCGCCTCGCCGACGTGCCGCACCCGTTCGACGGAGAGCGCGTAGTGGGTGTGGCCAACGTCGCGCTCATCGTGCACGGACTCGCCCTCGCCACCGCTTGCCATCGGCATCGGTCCGTACAGCGGAAGCAGATCCTCGCCCGTCACGACCGCGAGCACGCCCGGCATCCCCGATGCGGCGGTGGTGTTGATACCTCGGATGGTGGCGTGCGCGTATGGGCTGCGGACAATCGACACGTACTGCATGCCTGGCAGCCTCAAGTCACCGACGTAGGTTGCGTTGCCAGTGATGAGCCGGGGGTCTTCCTTGCGCTTTACCCTCGCGCCAATGAGCGATGCATACGCCATTTTGCTTCCTCTCGATCCGTGGATGGCATTTTGTGCCCGTTGCGCCCAGGTGACGTTCCGGGAGCCTGATGATACCTGCCACTCCCAGGCCTGTCAAACGACGCGCGCTACGGGTCCCGCCCCAGCCCACGCAAGCCCGGCTCACCGACGACGTGGCACACAGCGCGAGCGTCCGCGCCGCGCTCGTCTCCCGAAGGTTCGCGGTTGTAGCGGTAGTCATGAAGGCGTATGATCTCCCGGAGGTGCGTGACGAGGGCCTCGTTTCGCGCGATCGCGACCTCAATCAGCGTTCGGAAGGTGGGCTCGTCTGGTGCTGCAACGAGCGCAGTTTGGCAATGGGGAAGGCACACCCCGCCCGATTGCGCGTACTCCTCACGGAATCCATCCTCCCGCAGATGCTCCAGGAATACGTCAATGCCCCTCTCCTCCGCCCGAGTAAGCACCTCGCACGCCGGACACGAGCGGTGTGGTTCCAGGGCGTCAACCTTCCGGCCACCACCGCCCAGCAGCGGCGCAGCGCCGGCGAGGAAGCCGCGTTTTCGGTATCGGAGCGTCTTGAGCTCTCCAGTGAGATGGTCGAGCAGATCTTCGTAGAGGATCGCGGTGCCGAGCAGGTGCTGGCTTTCCAGCCACTGATGGGCATGCCCCGCGCAGAAGGCGTGCGATTCGCGGAGCCGTGTGCGGATCTCGAGGTCCGTCAGGCCGCCCTCGCGCGAGATCGAGTCGAGGTACCCCCGGACGTTCCCGAGTGCGAGGCGGCAAACGGGACACCCCTCCTGCGCAAAGGCGTCGAGCAGGTCGTGATAGATACTCGTGCGGCTAGGCTGACTTTCCATGGAGCCTCGTATGTTCTATTGACCGGAGCTCGCGAGAACTACCGCTCGGGGCTGCGACGCACGAAGAGTGCCGCAAGCCCCGGCGGAGACGGCCCCTACACATCGAGGATGTGGCGTGCCGCCTCGCTGAGGCGCGCGCTAGTCTCGGGCCGGACGTGGCGGCGCTGATCGAGCTGCTGAGGCTGGCCGCGCCGACAAAAGTAGGCATGCAGCGCCCGGCGTGGCGTGGCGCCTTTGTTCAAAGTGCCGCCGTGCCACGTGTGCGAGTTGAAGATCACCACCGTGCCTGCGGGCGCAAGCAGCAGCACCTCCTGCGGGTGTGGCGCGCTCGGATCGGGCATCTCGTCGCGCGGGATGATGCCCGAGCTGTGCGAGCCAGAAACCACGCGCGTCGCGCCCTTCTCCTCCGTGAACGGGTCAAGCAGCCAGATGGAATTGCACACCTGATACTCACCGGGCAGCACGGGTCCGCTCCAGTCGGCGTGCAGCGCTTGCGCGCCCTGACCGGGCAACGCGGCGCGGCTGTTCAAGGAGGAGAGCTTCAGATCGCCACCAAGTACGTGCGCGATCGCGGCGAGCACACGCGGGTGGGCGAAGCACACCTCGAACGACGGGTGCTTGTTGACGAGGTCCGAGAGCCGCGCGGCGCCCGCCTCCTGATGGACCTCCTGTCCCGCGTTCTCCCCTTCCGCCACAAGCAGATCTTCGAGTACTTGCGTGAGGTGCGCGACCTGCTCCTGATCAAGGATGCCGGGCAGCGGGAGGTAGCCGTCGCGGTCGAGCGCGTCGCGCTCCTTCTGCGCCAGCGTGTCGTCGCGCACGCCGAGGATATACAGGGCTTCTGCGGTGGTCATCATCTGCGGCTTCTCGCTCTCATGCCAGACAGTTTTCGGCGCGGAGATTGGGCACTCGCCCGAAATGGCGGACGTTGCCCGCGATCATAATGAGACGCCGAGCCAGCGCGATCGCCGCGATGCGCGTATCTGCATCGCCGATCGGGGTTCCGAGCCGTTCCAGGGTTGCCCGCAGCTCGCCGTATCGCCGGGCTGCTGCCTCGTCGAACGGGAGGACCGTCATAGCCTGCGGGTAACTGAGGGCGAAACTCTCAAGCCACTTCTCCGTCTGTCCCGGTAGTCTATGCGCACCGTATATGAGTTCGCCGATCGTAATACTTGAAGTGAACCGCTGTTCACGCGGGATTTGCCTGAGCTTCGCTACAAGTACGGCTGATTTGGACCGCTTGATCAGGTTGCTGAGGATGTCGGTGTCAATGAGATACAACAGTCCTCGATGCTGACCGGTCGACCCAGGTCGCGCTCTCTCGTGGCGTAGATATGCTCAACCATGGCGTCGATCTCTTCGTCACCCACCTCGGCCCAAATGCCTTCAAGCGCCAGCGGCTGTTGTGGTACCGCTTCTGGTTGTCCTTCTTGCGGGCTGCGCAGACTCTGAAGGTCTTCCACCGATACGAGCGCCGCCACCGGCTTGCCTCGACGCTCGATAATGACTCGTTCTCCCCGATATTCAACCCGTGACACAAGCTCTGCAAAGTGTGCCTTCGCGTCTGCTGAACCTATCTTCTTTGCCACCCTTGCCTCCCGAGCGTCGAGTACAGGTCAATATGACCTATGATACCACCGCTAGACGATTTTCCGATGCTGACGATGCGTTAGTCGCCCAGATCGACCGAACGCCCAAGATCGCGCGCTCTCTCGGAATAAATGTGCTCAACCATGGCATCAATCTGCTCGTCACTGAGAATGTCAGCCCAGGTTCCGGCCAGTGCCAGTAGTCCGTCCCGTTCACCATCTCTTGGTGACGCCTCCACCCGGCTCGAATCCCCCACGCTGCCGAGTGCCGCAACCGGCTTGCTCTTTATGTCCACTCCAGCACCACCTTGCCGGTCTGTCCACGGTCGAAGAGCGCGTACGCCTCCGCCGCCTGTTCCAACCCGAAACGATGGGTTACGGTCGTCTCTGGATGGAGGTTCTTGCGCGCGAGCCACTCCACGAGCTGCTCCATCTCCACGAGGCCGCACACCCACGAACCGTGCAGGGTGAGTTGCTTGTGCAGCAGCAGTGGGCTCGGCTCGAACGTGACCGTCCCGCCCTCGCCAACAAACGCCACGCGGCCCCACTCGCGCGCCGCATCCAAACAGAGGTGACGACCAGCGCCGCTGCCCGAGCAGTCAATCGCGGTCTCCACCCCGTGGCCGTCAGTCAGCGCCATGATCTGGGACTCGGCGTGGTCCCCGGCCTCGACCGTGTGCGCGGCGCCGGCCTGCCGGGCGAGATCCAGTCGATCCTGCACGAGATCAACGCCGATCACCTCCGCGCCCGACGCGGCGGCAAGCATCACCGCGCCCAGGCCGACGGGACCAAGCCCAACGACGAGCGTGCGGTCGCGCCCCGAGACCCCAACGCGCAGGATGCTCTGATACGCGGTGCCGAAGCCGCACGCGACGAGCGCGCCGTCCACATACGACAGCTCGTCGGGCAGGCGAACCAGTGTGCGCTCCTCCGCGAGCAAAAAGGGGGCGTGTCCACCGTCGCGCTGCCAGCCGTACGCAGCGCGCTTTGATGCTGGCGCGGAGCAGTTGATCATGAAGCCGCTGCGGCAGAACCGGCATACGCCGCAGCCCACGATGTGGTATAGCACCACCCGGTCACCGCGCTGAAACGCCTGCACCCCCGGCCCGACCGCCGCAACCTCGCCGCACGGCTCGTGGCCCGCGATGACGTTTTGGTACCGTTCCGCGCCAACTCCCGTATGCTCGCGATAGATTGCCCGCAGGTCGCTGCCGCACAGGCCAGACGCGCGCATCTGCACGAGCACCTGGCCGTGCCCCGGCTCCGGCACGGGTGTTTCCCGGAACTCCACCCGCCGCTCGCCTGGTAGTATCACTCCCTGCATTTGCCTGCCTCCTCTCCCGATCCACGCCTCTCGGCTATTCGCCGCCATCATAGCGAAGTGGACGAGCCGCGTTGACACCGCCGGTAGCGAATCGCTACTATCAGGCCGCCAACCAGGGCGATCAGTTTGAGACTGGGGGACTATGGCGGAGGACTTGAAACAGAAGGGGCTGACCGTACTGCGGCGGGCACTCGCGGACCCGATGGCGGAGTTTCGCGACGGGCAGTGGGATGCCATCGAGCGGCTCGTGCTCGGCAGGGAGCGGCTGCTCGTCGTACAACGCACGGGCTGGGGAAAAAGCATAGTCTATTTCCTGAGCACGCGTCTCCTGCGGGACGAGGGGGCGGGCCCGACGCTCCTGATCTCCCCGCTGCTATCACTCATGCGCAACCAGATCCAGATGGCGGAGCGGCTCGGCATCCGGGCCGCGACGATCAACTCGAGCAACCGCGACTCGTGGCTTGATATTACCGCGGCTCTCCAGAGGGACGAGATCGATGTGCTGCTCGTCTCCCCGGAGCGGCTCGCGAACGATGCGTTTCGGGAGGAAGTGCTCCTGCCCGCGACCGCGCGCCTCGGGCTCTTCGTTGTGGACGAGGCACACTGCATATCGGACTGGGGCCACGACTTCCGACCCGATTACCTCAGGATCACCCGCGTCTTACAGGCTGTGCCCCGCACCGTGCCCGTCCTCACCACCACCGCCACGGCGAACGACCGGGTGGTCGAGGATGTCGTGGCGCAACTCGGTCACGGGATAACGGTCTCGCGCGGGTCACTCATGCGCGAGAGCCTGCAGTTGCAAACGATCCAGCTACCCGGACAATCCGAGCGCATGGCGTGGCTCGCCGCACACGTTCCGACAATGCCGGGCAGCGGCGTCATCTACGCGCTGACCATCGCGGACGCACAGCGCCTTGCCGAGTGGCTGCAACTGCAGGGCATCGACGCATACGCGTACTGGGGCGGACTGGACGGAGAGCAGCGCGTGGAACTCGAGCAGCGGCTCCTGGGCAACGATCTCAAAGCCCTCGTCGCAACTACTGCTCTGGGGATGGGTTTTGACAAGCCGGACCTCGGGTTCGTGATCCATTACCAGCGCCCCGGCTCCGTCGTCCACTACTACCAGCAGGTGGGACGCGCGGGCAGGGCCGTGGAGAGCGCATATGGGATTCTACTCAGCGGCGCGGAAGATGCGGAGATCACGAACTACTTCATCGAAACCGCCTTTCCACCCGAGGGCCACGTCGACGAGGTGCTGACCGCGCTGCATACGGCCGAGGACGGTCTCTCGGTGCCGCAGATTGAGCGCGCAATCAACCTGTCTCGTTCCCAGATCGAGAAGGTGCTGAAGCTGCTGGCCGTGCGCGCTCCCGCACCGGTTGCGAAGGAGGGCACGCGCTGGTACGCGACAGCTGTCCCCTACGTTCCCGACACCGAAAAGGTGACCCACCTGACCGCTATCCGGCGCGCGGAGCAGGCGCGTATGCAGGAGTACGTGGAAGCTCGGGAGTGCCTGATGCAGTTTCTCGCACGTGAGCTGGACGATGCGCACCCGGCGCCGTGTGGCCGCTGCGCGGTGTGCCGCAGTTGTCCACTTGTCCCGGAAACGTATCCGCTGTCGTTGGTGGAGCAGGCCACGCAGTTCCTGCGGCGTAGCGACCGCCCCATCCAACCGCGACGCCAATGGTCGTATAATGTGCTACGAGGCGACGGCGCTGGAGGCACCATCCCTGCGGACCTGCGGGCTGAAACAGGGCGGGCATTATGCATCTGGGGCGACGCTGGCTGGGGCGAGATGGTACGCGCCGGAAAGCAGGGAGGCTGGTTCGCTGAGGTGCTCGTTGCCGCCGCCGTGGCGATGATCCGGGAGCGATGGCGGCCAGCGCCGGGTCCAACATGGGTCACGTGGGTTCCGTCGCTCACGCATCCGACGCTCGTGCCCGACCTGGCCGGGCGGATCGCGGAGGCACTGGGCCTGGCGTTCGTTCCCTGCATTCTGAAGGTGCGGGACACCCAGCCACAAAAAGACATGCGAAATAGCTACCAGCAGGCGCACAATCTGGCGGGCGCGTTTTCGGTGGTACGCGATCAGGTGCGCCCGGAACCAGTCCTGCTGGTAGATGACATGGTGGACTCACGGTGGACGTTCACCGTCACGGCAGCACTCCTGCGAGCGGCTGGAAGTGGACCAGTGTACCCGCTTGCGCTGTGCGAAACGACCAGGACCGGAGGCTGATACGCGAGGTGGTTACGGAAATGTTAAGCACACACATGCTGAGCCCGGACACAGAAGCCACGCTGCTACTATGCGGGCGGCTCGGCAAGGCAAGGCAGACCGAAATCGCACCGCTCACGCCCACGGAGTACGCGCGCCTGGCGCGGTGGTTGCTCCATGCAGGCAAGCGGCCCGCCGACCTGCTGGGCATTGACACGCGAACCATGCTGGAAAACGACGAGCCTCCGGTGCCCGCCGCGCGCCTGCTTACCCTGTTGGATCGAGGTGGTGCGCTGGCACTGGCGCTTGAGGGGTGGTCAAATCGAGGCCTCTGGGTCATTAGCCGGAGCGACGAGGAATTGTATCCTCGGCGTCTCCGAGCCAGTCGGTCGTCGCCGCCAGTGCTGTATGGCGCTGGCGATGTCGCGCTACTTGCTCGAGGCGGCTTGGCGATGGTAGGCTCCAGGGACGCGGACGTAGAGACGTTGGACTTCACCCGGCGTGCAGCCACCTCGTGCGCCGAACAGGGTGTCCAGGTCGTCTCGGGCGGCGCGCGAGGCGTGGACAGCGAGGCCACGTTCGCATGTCTGAGCGCGGGTGGCAGCACGGTCGCGGTGCTCGCTGACAGCCTGGCCAGGGCGGCGCTCTCCGGCAAGTATCGCGACGCGCTGCTGGAGGAGAACCTGGCGCTCGTCTCACCATACGATCCCGCAAGCGGTTTCGACCGGGGCAGCGCGATGGGCCGCAACAAGTACATCTACGCGCTGGCCGACCACGCCCTGATCATCAGCTCATCCACCCAGGGCGGCACGTGGTCCGGAGCGGTGGAGGCGCTGCGCCACGCCGACACGCCCGTGTTTGTCCGCAACACCGGCGACGTTCCCGAGGGCAACCGCCTGCTGCGCGAGAAGGGCGCAAAGCCGTTTCCGGCCGAGCCGTGGGCCGACCTGGTGAGCGAACTGGACTGCGTATCGCAAGCAGAGGAGGCGCCACGATCGGCTCCTGAGAGCGCGGTCCAGGCCGAGCAGGAGGATGTTGGCGTAAAGTTCCAGCAGGGACAGCTTTTGCAGCTCGATCCTTCCAGGAAGGGCAGCGTGGAGGGCCGAGATACATCGCATCCACCCAACGAGGATCGCTCGTGAGCGTACAAAAAGTCAGGACGCTATGAGAACCACGTATGAGCTTAGGTGACTCCATGAACGACGTTTACCGCATCAGCATCCCCGAGGTACGCCCTCACCTGGGCTGTGGCCGATACGCCATCAAGCGCGTTATCGGCGAAACGCTCCGCATCACGGCGGACGTTATCAAGGAGGGACACGACACCCTCGCCGCAGAGGCTCGCTATCGCTCCGAGGGGGGCGAATGGCAGGGCGTCCCTATGGTGTACTCGTTTAACGAGGACGAGTGGTCCGGCGAGATACCGCTCAAAGTGGTGGGCGTGGCCGAGTACACGGTCGCAGCGTGGACGGATGTCTGGGCGAGCTGGGTCGAGGAGGTCCGCCGCAAGCTCGCGGCGGGTCGCGACATCGCCTCGGAACTGCTGGAAGGGGCGCAACTCGTCCGCGAGGCAGCCGCACGCGCGTCCGGTTCGGTGGCCACAACGCTGGAGTGGTACGTGGGACTCATTGAAGGTGCGACCGATCAGGCGTCGGCCCTTCACATGGCGAACATGCCCGAGTTGGAGCATCTGATGATCGAGACTGAGGAGCGAGCCGACCTCACGACGCACGCCCGCACGCTCCGGGTCATGGTGCAGCGCGAACGTGCCCGGTTCGGGTCGTGGTACGAGTTCTTCCCGCGCTCACAGGGCACGCAACCGGGTGTCCACGGCACATTCCGGGATGCGGAGCGACGCCTGCCGGCGGTACAGGCGATGGGCTTCGATGTTATCTACCTGCCGCCCGTCCACCCTATCGGCGTCACGAACCGCAAGGGACGAAACAACGCGCTCGTCGCCGGGCCGGACGACCCCGGCAGCCCGTGGGCCATCGGCAACGAGCATGGCGGGCACGACGCGATCAACCCCGACCTGGGCACGCTGGCCGACTTCGACCGCTTCGTCGCCGCCGCACTGGCGCTCGGCCTGGAGATCGCGATGGACTTCGCGATCCAGTGCTCCCCCGACCACCCATACGTGCGCGAGCACCCCGAATGGTTCCGCCGACGCCCGGATGGCACGATTAAGTACGCGGAGAACCCGCCAAAGAAGTACGAGGACATCGTCGCGCTTGATATGTGGTGCCCCGATTACCGGGCGCTTTGGGACGAGCTGCTGCGCGTTGTATTGCACTGGGTGAGCCACGGCGTGGAGACCTTCCGGGTCGATAATCCGCATACCAAACCGCTCGCGTTCTGGGAGTGGCTCATCGCCAGGGTCCACGAGCAACATCCCGGGGTAGTCTTTCTGTCCGAGGCGTTCACCCGCCCGAAGCGCTTGCAGGAGTTGGCGAAGATCGGTTTCGCTCAGTCCTACACCTACTTTACGTGGCGCAACAATCGCTATGAACTGGAGGAGTTCCTGCGGGACATGACGACTACCCAGCAGGCGGAGTACTTGCAGCCCAACTTCTTCACGAACACGCAGGACATCCTGCATGAGTACCTCCAGCACGGTGGCCGACCGGCGTTCAAGATCCGCCTGATGCTCGCGGCCACCCTCTCGCCGACCTACGGCATATATAGTAGTTTCGAGCTGATCGAAAACGTACCCGTGCGCCCCGGCAGCGAGGAGTACCTGGACTCCGAGAAGTACGAGATCCGTGTGCGCGACTGGGAAGCGCCCGGAAACATCATTGGCTACATTGAGCGCGTGAACGAGGCGCGGCGCTGCAACCCGGCACTACAAGGACACCGCAACCTGCGCTTTCACTACCCCGAAAACCCGAACATCATCGCGTATAGCAAGATGAGCGACGACGGGAGCAACCGCGTGCTCGCGGTAGTGAACGTTGACCCGCACAACGCGCAGGAGACGACGCTGCACCTCGACGGCACGGCGCTTGGCCTGGATGGAGGCAGCCACTACGCGCTCTACGACCTCCTCACGAACGCGCGCTACGAGTGGTGGGGGCTTTCCAACTACGTCCGCCTCGACCCCCACGCCGAGCCGGCGCACCTCTTCCGTATCGAGCCGCTGTAGTTTACAGGCGCGGCCAGACGCCGGTCGGCCGGTTTATGGCGCCGGTCACTATACCCCCACTGCCGGACCGCCGCGCCGCAGCAACCGTCCGGCGCGGTCCCGAACCAGGTACCCCAGCAAGAGCAGTGCGGCGGGGCCAAAAAGCAGCACCGATCGATACTCGTAGATCCACATGGCGGCAGCGTCCCCACGCGTTGGTCCGGCGAGCCAGTACAGCAGGCCACCGAGCGTGAGTGCTGCGCTGAGCGCGGGCACGATCCCAGCACCGGCGACAGCGGCCAGCATGATCAGCGGAACGAGGTACCACGGCCAGATCCACGCCGCGCAAACACAGTACGCGACCCACACCAGTCCCCAGGAGGCAGCTACACTACCGCGCTTCCAGAGCCACGAGGCGACCAGAACGAACGCGAGCAGGAACAGCAGGTTTCGGACGACGTCGAGGCGACTGGTCAGCAGGCCGGGCGGCGCGCCGGCCAGGGACTGGGCGAACTTGTCGACCAGGAGGCGCCACAGCGAGTTCTGGTACTCCGTCGCAGCGGGGTTATCCCGCACGTTGCGCAGCAGAGCCACGCCACCCCCCAGCGGGGCGTACAACAAAAGCACGCTGGCCACCGCGACCGCCGTCGCGCTGAGCGCCGCCCTGCCCCGCGCGCGAGCGTCCGGCAAGGCGAGCAGCCAGGCAAGCACCAGCAGCGGGAGCAACACCAGAACGTACAGCTTCACCATCGCGCCAGTGATGAGAAACACCACCGCGAGCAGCCACGTGCGCCGCGCGACAGCCAGCAGCGCCAGCGCGAGGAAGAGCGCCACCATCACGTCGTTGTGCCCGTGTCCTACCGTCTCGAACAGCACAAGCGGGTTCCACCCGTAGAACATCGCGCCCCACGCCGCCACCTCGGGCCGCGTCCGCCGAAGCACCGCCCAGACGGCAACGATCGTAAGGCAGTGAAGCATGATAGCCGCTGATTTGTACACCAGGATGTTCGTCACCAGGTCGTCGCCCGCCAGTGCCGAGAGCGCGCCGGAGAACAGAAGCCACACGGGGCCGTACGCGGACGGCAGATGCTTCCAGTTCGCCCATCCCACGGCCGGGTCGCCAACGATCTCTATGGGCGCGGTGAGGATGGGATTTTCCCCGTGGACCGCGATCATCCGCCCATAGAACATGTAAAGGCCGAGATCGGTGGAGAACACTCCCGGCAGCCAAAGGAGCGGGAGGCAGAAAAAGACGGCACCGAGCACGACCCAGCCCAGGCTCGGAACGCGCCCGCGCCGCACCAGCCACAAGCAGCCCAGCCAGGCTGCAACCAGCCCCACGACCAGGAGTGCGTACAGTACTGCGTTCACCGTGCCCAGCCCGCTCCGCGCAGGTGCGGTGAGCAGTGCGTCCGGCGTGATCGCATCCGCGAGACGCTGGAGGGCGGGCGCCCGGTCGAGCACGTGGGTGGGGATGAGCCCAAAGCTCTTTGCCCGGAACAGCGCCAGCAGAGCGCAGTACCCCGTGAAAGACGCGGCGGCCGATACAAGAAGTCCCCGGCCGGTCCCCGACTCGGCAGACGGGCGCCTGGCCATGTGACCCCACCGCCGGGTGTCAATCAATGCAGGCGTCCCCCCTAGCGTGCAGGTGCGTATGTCCTGCGAAGCATCGCGCGAATACAGGCAACGCCGTGGCGTTCGTCAACCGGATGTCAAGCCGAATAAGGGACTGCGCGCCGGTGATCGTCACCACCCGGGACGCTCGGCGAAACCGGCTATCTGGATGGCGTAATCGCGCAGTGCGGTGCGAAGCTCCGGCGGCCGGCGAACCGATAAGGCGAAGCCCAGGCCGGCGAGATAGCGCGCCATCCATGGCAAATCGCTCGTATTGCCGTACAGCAGCACCCCATCCGGCGTTGCAGCGAGGAGGGCCACGACCGGCGACACCGCGGCGCGCGCCTCATCGAGCGTCGCCTCGATCAACACCTCTATCGCCCACTCGCCCGGTCGACTCGCAATAGAACGCTCCACCTCTGCAAGGGCGTCGAACGCCACCGGCCGCTCGAACCGCTCCTCCCGCGGCTCCACAACGACGATTCGATCCAGCCGGAAAAGCCGCTGCCCACGCCTGAGGTGGCAATAGCCGGTCGCGTACCAGCGTCCATCGCGGTACACCAGCCCGTACGGGTCGAATCCGCGCTCCGTCTCCTCTCCCATCGAGGACCTGTACCGCAGCCACACCCGGCGGCGATCCCGGGCGCCGGAACTGAGCGCGACCACGACGGCGTTCGGCGGCGCAACCGCCGCGCTGCGCACGCCGAGCACAAGCGTCTCCTCGACCGCCTGCACCCGTTCGCGCAAGCCCTCAGGCAGCACGCGCTCGACTTTCGCCAGCGCACTCTCCACCGCCGGCGCTGCTGCCGCCAGCCCAAGCTTGCGCGCGGCGAGCAGCCCGAGGGTCAGAGCGAGCACCTCATCTTCTGAAAACATCAGTGGTGGTAACTTGTAGCCCGCACGCAAACGGTACGCGCCATACCGACCACGCTCCGCCTCGACTGGAATGCCCAGGTCTTGCAGTGTTTCCACGTATCGGCGCGCGGTTCGGACGTGGACCTCCAGGCGGCGCGCCAGTTCACCGCCCGTCATCCGCCCGTGCGATTGCAACAGTTCCAGCACCGCGAGTACCCGCGCCGTGGGATGATACATGGGGTTCTGCCTTCTCCGTGATCGGTGCTCAATTAGGACTGATTATGCCATCTTTCGGTGGTACGATCAATGTAGGTGGATCGGTAAGTGAAAGGAATGCGAGAGTGCTATCGTACAATGCCTATGACGTGGCCAGAGTCGTGCACGAAGAGCGGCAGCAGGAGGCGGCGACGCGCGCGCTGCTTCGCCTCGCCAC
>Ga0136611_10000493_pt1 | contig 25959 bp, 21 predicted proteins | sample AntDrymUQ2232306_2_FD_106645 | JGI IMG/M metagenome (GOLD analysis project Ga0136611, IMG submission 106645) | Polar desert sand microbial communities from Dry Valleys, Antarctica - metaG UQ223 (23.06) | ecosystem: Environmental > Terrestrial > Soil > Desert | place: Antarctica: Dry Valley...
GAGATCACGGTGGTGTCTGACGTCGGCCGTGGCTCGACGTTTACCGTGACGTTACCGACTCAGTCCCGAACCGTTGGCTCGTTGGAGGGAGATCATCGTGCGGGCGACGGGCCGACGTTCTAATTACGGTAGCCGTTAGTACTGACCCCAGGTCGTGACACGGCAATTCGTGACGGACCATCAACGCGCGAGGTTCGCGACGCATCGCCACCATTTCGTGGTGGGTCAATCCTTCGGGCGACTGTAATTAGAAGCACTGGCGCCGTCACACAAACAATCGACAGTTGAGGATCGCTCGTCAACGGTCGCCTCATCTCCAACTCAGCGCAGGGGTAACCGTCTTCCCACTGCGGCACCGAGACGGGCTAGATTGTGACGTGTATTAGAGGTGGTTCTTGCCTTGCGCCCCAAACGTGGCCGGGTCGATCGTCACCCGCTCACGAGGGTCTGACTGTTCCATGGAGTGCCGAGGCTCGCCGTTCTTCGCCATCACTATTCCGTTCCAGCGACCTGCATCACATTGTTCGCTACGACTGTCAGCGTGCGACGGTCTGGCGGTACTGTCAAGCCACTGGAGGCGACCAGCTTCGATGAGCTGTCGGCTGGTGGAAGGTGGATGAGTATAAGCTAGCGGTGGTCACAAACGTCGTTGAGAAACTCATTTGAGAGTTGGCGCGGAACCAACGACATCGGCTCCAATCGTCGCTCGTGATGGATACCGGGATTGGTTTCCCAGGCGGTACGCCGACGACGTGCTAAGGCAAACTCGTCGGTACCGTGGGGGCGCGTTCCACGAGCGAGCAATACTGGGAATACGTACTGATAGTGACGCTCACCCGTGGGATCATGGCGTCGGAACATTGACAGTGTGGCACCAAGGCGCTATAATGCGGTGTACGTACACTCTTAGATGTCTACCTCGAGACAACTGGTGGCGATGCTACTGAACTGCCGGTTGTCTGACAATATCTTATAGTGTGGAGGCGCAATGACATGCGTGTTGATCGTCGAAGACGAGCCTCCGATTCTCAATCTACTGGAAGACTTTTTCGTCGGTGAAGGCTTCGACACATTGTTGGCGCGCAATGGGCAGGCTGGGATCGACATGGCAGTGTCCGAGCAGCCTGACGTTGTGCTGATGGATATCGTCATGCCGTTGTTGGATGGTGCGGCGGCGACCCGCATGTTGAAGCGTGACCCTCGTACCTGTCTGATACCGATTGTCGCGATGTCCGCGAACTTCTCTCTGCTGGAGCGGATCGGTGATCTGCCAGCTGACCAACTCGTGGCGAAGCCGTTCGACCTTGACGCACTGCTGGCAATCATTCTCGCGTCATGCCCGCCCGTCGATGTTCGTGTTGACGGGTAATGGTTGCGCCGAGTCCGCCCCTAGTCAGCGAAGGCAGCTGGAGACCCTGAGATAATACGCGTTGGTTCGAGCGGCATACCAATATAAAGCGATTGACGCGCCTGCACGACAAGGTTCTCGCGGCGGTTGTCGAGTGTGTCGTGGTTCCGGTGCAGGACGATGTCGTCCGGTCCAGCCTGCGCGATGAGCCGATGCAGGAATACCGTATCGCCACCGTCGGTTTGGAGAGGCGGCTGACCCACCGGGTACTGTCCCGTACGCCGACTCGTTCCAGGAAGGCGCCATTCGTAGGCTGAGACGAGTGCCAGATCCTCCGCATCGACGAGCGCAACCGAACCGTCCGTGAGTTCTAACATTACAACGTTCATCATTGTCGACCCGCTTCCTTATTCGGTTTGGATCAGGATGTCTTACCAATTCTGCTCCGAGTCATTCGTGATGTGTGGTGTATTGCAACTTCCATGCCGCTTTATGTCGGTCGTTCTCACCTGTTTGCACGTGTCCGGCGGCGCAATTCTGACGGTAAGATGTTCCACGAAGACGACACACCGATTTTGAGCTGGAATGGACGATCGAACCATGAAGATAACGCTGCGGTTCTTTGCGCTGATGCGTGAGCGCATCGGTACCGGCGCACGCGACACAGAGTTTCCGGAAGGTAGCCAGGTTAGAGATGTCGTGGCCTGGGCCGAGGAGCAATTCACAGAGATTGCACCGCTGTTTCGCTCATCAATGATCATGCGGAACCAGGAGTACGCGGAATCATCCGACCTCCTGCGGGACGGCGATGAAATCGCTTTCATTCCGCCGGTCAGCGGCGGACAGGACGACCACTACCGCGTGACCGCCGACGTGTTGGACGTGCAGGCCATCAGCGACCGGGTTGCGCGCGATGATGCCGGTGCGTTGGTCGCGTTCGTCGGGACCGTGCGTGACAATGCGCGTGGTCGAGATGTGCTCTGGCTGGATTATGAAGCCTATCCGGAGGCTGCTGAGAAGATGTTGGCCAAGATTGGTGGAGAGATGCGTGAACGCTGGCCGGTGCTTGGCGTCGCGATCGAGCACCGCACTGGCAAGCTCGGGCCGGGCGAAGCGAGCGTCGTCATCGCGGTATCGTCCGCGCACCGCGATGCGGTGTTCGCGGCCACAAGGCACGCGATCGAGCGTATCAAGGAGATCGTTCCGATCTGGAAGAAAGAGGCCTACGCCGATGGCGAGATCTGGATCGGCAGCGAGGCTGCCTATCAGGTTGAGATCGGTCGAATTCCTTCGACCACGTCGTAGCCAGCTCCTGTTCTTGCGCGGGGTCCCGGCTAGGGGGGACCAGGGGACAAGTCGAAAGGTGGGCCACATGGCCCACCTTTCGACTTGTCCATTCATCTGTCTGTGCAGCGAATCACCCTGCGGAGGCGTATGCAACCTCATCGTCCCATAGTATATCTGCGGACGACTCCCGTTCATCGGCGAGCCTCGACACGTCGGTTGATGTCATCGCGACTTCGACAATACTGCCGTTGATCGCTCGAATCTGCTCTACGTTGATGCGCTTGCGCGCTCCGATGACAGATGCGATCTGAACAACCAACGCTTTCAGTCTGCCGGTCTTGTCAATCTCCAGGCGTTCAACGGTACCGATCTGCTCTCCGGTCAATCCAACCACGATCACTGGTACTGTACTCCTGTATATCCCGTCAGGCGCACGCCACGCTGACGCTTCACCATCGACTTCATGTCAGAATGCTTGCAAGGCGTACTTCTGCCGCCTCCGTTGCTCTGGCCTCTACCCGTACGTACACCGCATGTCCCGTGCCATCGAACGGATGTTCGCCCGGCGAGTCTTGCGATCATTGGCGATTCGATCTACAGTGCCATGAACCCGTGACCGAGAGACGCCAGAACGTCATCATCGGTCGCCGTTATCTATAACAACACTGGGAAGGGGATATTCGTGACGACGCTTGAGCAATTGCTGGGAATGGTTGACGAGGCGCGCGACGAAGTCATTGTGTTGACCCAGGCACTCGTCCAGGTTCCATCCGTGAACACGGGCCGTAACATGGAGCCGCCGTGGCCTCCAACTGGCAAACCCGCTCCCGGCGAAGCGTATCCGGAGCCGATCGTGCCCTACGATGTGTCTGGTGCAAGTCGTACCGGTGACGAGCTACCCGCTGCCGAACTGCTGCGAGACTGGCTGGCACGTGACGGCATTGACTCGACGATCTATGTATCGGGCGAGAACCGGGCCAGCATCGTTGCCAACCTGGGGACGCAGGGCGGCCACCCCCGGCTGTTGCTGATGTCGCATCTCGATGTCGTTCCGGTCGAAGACGCCGCGCAGTGGACCTACCCGCCGTTCGGCGGCGAGCTGCACGAGGGCCGTCTGTGGGGCCGAGGCTCGTCCGACATGAAGTCGACTGTTGCCGCTGAGGCCATGACGTTGGCAATTCTCACGCGCGCTGGCGTGCAGTTCAATGGAGAGTTGATCTTCGCGGCCTGCGCCGATGAAGAATCAGGCGGTGCCTACGGCTACGGCTGGGTGGCGCAGCACTACCCGGAGCTGCTGCGGGCTGATTTCGCCGTGAACGAGGGTGGCGGCGGGCCGATCCGGGTTGGAGAGCGGCTGATCTACCCAATCAACACGGGCGAGAAGGGTCGGATGGAGATCCGCATCCACATCACCGGACGTGGCTTCCACGCGTCGCAGCCCTGGCGCGCCGATAACGCGATCTACAAGGCTGAGGCGGTCATCGGCCGCATCCGCACCTACGAGCCGGAAGTGTCTGTCGATATTGAGGCGTTCAAGCATCTCGATGTGCTGGCTGGCATCACGGAGTCAGTCACAGCTGCGAACATCGATGCCGTGATCGCACAGGTGGGCGAGGCGAACGAGAACCTGGCGTCGTACCTGCGCGCAGCCAGCCGCATGACGCTGGTGGCGACGATGATCGACGCCGGTGTCAAGTCGAACAGCGTCGCGGAGACGTGCCTCGTCACCTGCGACGTGCGCTCACTGCCGCATCAGGACACGGACTACGTCAAGAGCCAGATCGAGGGTGCGCTGGCCGGTATCGACGGCGTGCGCGTGGAGGTGATCGAGACGGCGGTATCCGGGGCATCCACCTATGACAGTGAGCTGGTCGACCACATCGTGGCTGCGACACGCGCATCGGCTGGTCGAAACGATATCGAGTTCGTGCCAGGCATCACCGTCGGTTTCACCGACTCGCGCTTCGTCCGGCCGCTCGGCAACGTTGCCTACGGCTTCATGCCCGGCCATCCCGACTCTGACCCGAGTAAGTCGGGCGCGCACAACATCAACGAGTCAATCGATCTCAACTCGATCGTCACCTACACCCGTTATCTCGTCGCGTTGGCGTGGGAGACGGTCGTCAATCAGGGAGGATAGTCCCAACGATCGAGCCGAACCGCGTGCCAGCACGCGGTTCGGCTCGGCGGATTACGCCGCGTGCGTGACGGAGTTGATTGCCCGTAAAAACGCACTCACCACCTCAGGGTCGAACTGTCCAGCAGCCTGGGATGTAATCTCCTGGATCGCTTCATCGTGAGACCACGCCCGCTTGTATGGACGCTCGGAAACGAGCGCGTCGTAGACATCGCAGACGGCGAAAATCCGTGCTCCGATGGGAATGTCGTTCCCGAATCGTCCTTCCGGGTAGCCGCGACCATCCCAGCGCTCGTGGTGATAACGAATGACCTCAAGCGTTCCAGTCGGCACGAAGCTGAGCTGGGCCGCGAACGTATGCCCGACCGCGGAGTGAGTCCGCATGGTTTCCCATTCAACGTCGTCGAGCTTGGCTGGCTTCCGCAAGATCGCGTCGGGGATGGCGATCTTCCCAATATCGTGCAGGTAGGCACCCCACCGCAGGCTGTTAACGTCGGCTGCTTCAAGCTGCATCTCGCGGGCAATATCAAGCGCGAGCATGGTCACTCGGTCAGTGTGTCCCTTCACCTCACCGTCGCGGTACTCCAATGCCAGACCAAGTGCGCGAATCGCGTCCTCCTGAGCGCCGACTGCGCGCTCTTCGGCAACGAGCCGCGCGGTCAGGCTGGCGACGATGCCGGACATCGTCGCGAATAGTTCTGCTTCGCGGTCGGTCCAGGCATGCCGATCGAAGGTATGCATCGGGAACGCGCCTAGTAGTTCACCAGAGACGGAGCGGACGGGAGCCGCCGCGATGCCCATGACGCCAAGGTCGGGAAAGCCAGCGGTCTCCGGAGCGACTTGAGTATCATCGAAGAAGAGCGGGCCATCTGCGGCGCGCAACGAGACCATCAGCGGCGTTTCTCCTGGTAGCCCGTGCGTGAGTATCGACTCCATAATCGGACCGTCGGGCATGACGCCAGAGGCCGCCCGCGCGTAGAACGCAACGCCGCTGGCCTGGAAGTACGCGGAGTCTTCGGCGGCAGTCTGCTCGACGAGACGATTGAGCATCGGGCTGACTGCGTCGGGAATCGACGGTGCGGCGAGCGCCAGCTGCGTCAACTCTAGAATCAGTTCGGCTCGGGAGTCGGTAATTGCATAGGTTTGCACGATTCTGCCTGACCTAGTCTCTCTTATTCAGTGAAGTCTTGGTGGCCTGCCAACCGTCAGGTATTTAACGTACCTGTTACACAGTAGATAGCATGCGGTATGGGGGTGATTGGCGCCTGAACTATTGGTCCCTATTCCGGGCCGTGCAGTTGTCATGGGATGAATCATGTGGGCTAACGTATGCTGTTGCTCGGCGGGTGACGGGTGACGGGTGACGGGAGAGATCATGGCGCAGGGTCATTCCAGGAAGTTTGATGTGATCGTTGTGGGGCTGGGCGCGATGGGGGCGGCGGCGACGTATCAGATGGCGAAGCGTGGCGTGCGGGTATTGGGTTTGGACGCATTCCCGCTTGGTCACGCGAACGGGTCGTCGCATGGGCATCATCGTATGATCCGCAGGTCATCGCATGATCCAGCGTGGGAGCCGTTGATCGCGCGCGCATTCGAGCTGTGGGGTGAGATCGAACGTGAATCGGGCGAGACGCTGCTGACCATCACTGGCGAGATCGGACTCGGCTATCCTCTGCCTGGTCGCGAGTACCGGCGCTTTGAAGACGATCCGACGTCGGGGGGCGCACGAGAGATCGTCGATTCGACCACGTTGACCGAACGGTTTCCCGGTGTATGTCTGCACGACGGCATGCTCGCTACCTACGAGGCCGAGGCTGGCTTCCTGCGTCCGGAGCTCGCAGTTGCCGCGCAGCTGCGACTGGCAGACGCACACGGCGCCACGATTCATCGCCCGGAGTCTGTCCTGACGTGGTCGAAAGAAGACGATGGTGTGTCCGTAATGACCACCGAGGGGGTTTATCGCGCCGACCGACTGATCCTCGTTCCTGGCCCGTGGGCGTCCGAACTGCTTGGCGACCTCGATCTGCCGCTCCAGGTCGTGCGAATCGTCAACGCCTACTTCGAGCCGACTCGACCTGACTACTGGTTGCTGGAGGGGGGCGCACCCGATTTCCTGCTGAGCGTTCCGGAAGGGGCGTTCTACGGTATGCCCGCGATGGGCGGTGTTGGTCTCAAGATCGGTCGTCATGACGCTGGTGAACCGACAACCGCCCGCACCATTCGGCGCGATGTTGATGCTAAGGAAGTCGAGTATCTGCGGGACGTGCTCGACCGCTACATGCCCGGCGCGAGTGGGCGTGTGTTGCAGACGGCAACATGCATGTACACGATGACGCCGGACGAGCGCTTCATCGTTGAACGACATCCCGCGCACGCTCGTGTCGTCTATGGCTGCGGCTTCTCCGGCACGGGGTTCAAGTACTCCTGCGTCATTGGAGAACTTCTAGCGGATCTAGCGCTCAATGGTGCCGCGAGCATCGACATCGATTTCCTGTCATCATCACGCTTCCAGGCTGCTCCGCTCGGTAATTGACGAGTCGCGGCACAATCCGAGCGATACGAGGGTGGACGTTGTCGGAAACCAGGGAGTAGACGATGGTCGATCTGGCGGATATCGAGCAGGCGCGGGCGAATCTGAAAGACGTAACGGTGCGCACCCCCACCTTGCCGAGTTCAAGGCTCAGCGAGGACGTTGATGCGAACGTATTCGTCAAGGCGGAGAACACGCAGCGCGCTGGGTCGTTCAAGCTGCGCGGTGCCTATAACCGTCTGCTGCAGTTGACGTCGGAGGAGCGCGAGCGTGGTGTGATCGCGGCCTCAATGGGCAACCACGCCCAGGGCGTCGCGCTCGGCGCGAAGCTGCTTGGGATTAAGTCCACGATCGTCATGCCGCTGCATGCGCCGCTGACGAAAGTGAGTGCGACAAAACGCTACGGCGCGACGGTCGTGCTGGCGGGTAAATCGTTCGATGAAGCGGGCGCTCGCGCACGTGAGCTTCAGCAGGAGTCCGGCGCGACGTTCGTGCACGCCTTTGACGACCCGTTCGTCATCGCCGGACAGGGCACACTCGGCCTGGAAGTGCTGGACGCGTTGCCGGATGTTGACACGATCGTCGTCCCAATTGGCGGCGGCGGGCTGATCTCCGGTGTCGCGATCGCCGCGCGCTCCCTGAAGCCAGGCGTCCGTATCATTGGCGTCCAGGCGGCTGGCTGCGCCACGGTCCACGCGTCGCTGGCAGCGGGTGAGCCAGTCGGCATCGCTGAAGCACGCACCATCGCCGACGGCATCGCGGTGAAGCGACCCGGAGGATTGACCGTCCCGATCATCCGCGACATGGTTGATCTCGTGGTAACGGTCGATGAGATCTCCATCGCGCGGGGCATCGTCTATACATTGCAGTATCTCGGGCTGCTGGTCGAGGGCGCGGGTGCGGTCGGCGTGGCGGCGTTGCTGGGCGGCCTCGTCCCGGTGCGTTCGGACGAGCAAGTGTGCGTCGTCCTCTCCGGCGCGAACATCGATACGAACCTGCTCTCGCGCGTTATCGACCAGACATTGACGCAGGACGGGCGCTACCTGGTTATCCGCACATCAGTCGAGGACCGCCCCGGCAATCTCTCCCAGCTGTCGGAGCAGATCGCGGCGGCGGGCGCGAACGTCGTCGACATCCATCATCGTCGCTCCGTCTGGGGCGTCCCGCTCGACCATACCGGTCTGGAACTCATTCTCGAGGTGCGCGATGCCGACCATGCGGACGCTGTTGTCGACGCTCTGTCCGCCGAGGGGTATGCGGTTGGACGCGTACGAGCGGGGGAGTTTCCGGTATAGGTTTTCAGGCGCGTAGGTCAGTAGCGACGGTCGTAGGGCCGATGCAGTGCCTCGCCCGCGTCGGAAGTTGTGTGTTCGCCGGTGTGATCACGTCTGGCAAGCGATGTTGGCTTCGATCCTGCAGCGAGCATCCGTTGGTCTCGACTCGTTCGGACGCACGGCCTCCGACGCGGGCGATGCGCCGCATTGCCCCTACGACCGTCGCTGCTGACCTACGCGAACTATTTGCCAGATCTACAGGTACCGGTCAAACCACTCAGTCATGAACTTGAATCGCTCGATGCGATGCTTTGGCTTTCCGGTGCGGGACATGCCGTGGCTCTCCTCCGGATAGCGCACCATCTCGACCGTTTTGCCGAGTCGCTTCAGGGCCGTAAAGAGCTGCTCGGACTGTTCGGGCGGGCAGCGCCAGTCCTCCTCCTGCATCTCGATCAAGAGCGGCGTGTCGATGTTGGTAACATAGGTCATCGGAGAGAGTTCCCAGTAGATCTCAGGGTCTTCCCACGGCAGCGCACCAATCGTCTGTTCGGCGCTGGCGAAGAAGATGTCGTCGGTGCCGAAGGTCGAGTACATGTTTGAGACCGTGCGCTGCGTCATGGCGGCTTTGAAGCGGTCCGTATGCGTGATGACCCAGTTGGTCATGTAACCGCCGTAGGAGCCGCCGAGCACCCCCATGCGCTCAGCATCGACGTAGCCCTGCTCGATTGCCCAGTCGACTGCCGCCATCAGGTCCGGAAAGTCGTGCTTACCCCAAGCCCGGAAGAGCTGGCCGGCGAAGTCGTCTCCGTAACCAGTCGAGCCGCGCGGATTGGTGAACAGCACGACGTAGCCGCGGGCGGCCAGCACCTGAAACTCGTGCATCATCGACTCGGCGTACATGCCGAACGGCCCGCCGTGGATCTCCAGCAACAGCGGATACGTCGCCCCCTCGACGAAGCCGACCGGCTTCATGATCCAGCCATGCACTTTGCGACCGTCCGCACTCTCGACCCAGAACTGCTCCGGCTGCGTGATCGTCACCTCGTCCTGCCATTCGGCGTTGAGATGCGTCAGTTGGCGCATGTTCCCCCCGTCGGCATTGCAGAAGAACAGTTCTCCGACCGTGACCGCGTCGTTCGCCGCGAAGACATAGCCGCCGTCGGGCAGGAGAGCGCCGGCTCCGTGGCGTCTGCGTCCACTTGTGACCTGCGACAGCTCACCGTCCGGGTACGCCACGCGGGCGATGTGGACCTGACCCTGCTCGGAGAAGACGACTGATATCGAGTGCCCCTCAGCATCCCAAAGCGGCGCACGGGAGGCGAACGACGCCGTGTCGGCGATCGCGCCATCACGCACGTTACGGTCGTATTCGGTCGTCAAGGACTCTGGCGCACCGCCACCAGCCGGGACGACGTACAGTTCAGCGCGCGGCGAATCCGAATCGAGTCGTTGGGTGCCGAGGAAGGCGATCGTCGCGCCATCAGGCGACCAGCTCGGCTGCGACCACTTGCCGCTGCCGTCGGTGACGCGGCGAATGTTCTGAACTGTTCCCGCTGGTCGGATGGCGTAAATGTCGCGCACAGACGAGAACTCCCAGCCCTCGTTGCGGTTGCCGACAAACGCGATCTCGTGGCCGGTTGGTGACCAGGCCGGGTTCGAGTGGTCGTATGGTCCGTCGGTGATCTGGCTGGCGTTCCCAGTGGCAACGTCAACGACGAACAGCTGTCGGTACTTGTCCTCAAGAAAGCCCTCGCCGTCGTAGCGGAAGCGGACAGTGCGGATGTGACGCACGTCGGAGTCGGGATCATGCTCGCCGTGGCGCACTTTTGAGACGCAGACGATACGCTGTCCGTCCGGCGACCAGCCGTATTCCTCGACCGACTCCGCCAGCCGGGTGAGCCGGGACGGCTCGCCGCCGTCAACCGGCATCTGCCAGATCTGTCCCTTGCCGACCTCGTCGGGGTTCCGGTCGGAGGTGAAGGAAAGCGTTGAGCCATCCGGCGACCAACGCGGCTGATCGTCGCGGTGTTTGCCGCTCGTCAGCCGCCGTGGTTCGCCATTCGGCAGATCGAGCAGCCAGATGGCGGCGCGATAGCAGTTCTCCTGCTCATCCAGTTCCGTCACACTGAACACGACCCGCTTGCCGTCTGAAGACACTTGCGGATCGTTGACGAGTTTGATTCGATAGATGTCGTGTGGCTCGACGCCGCGTTTGGTCATTCAGGTTCCTTTCGGGACGTGGGACGTGGGACGTGGGACGTGAGAGCTCCGAGCGGGATTGGATTGGGTGCGACGCGACCCCTCCCCCCAGCCCCCTCGCCGACGCGGAGAGGGGGAGACGAAGCGAGGCAGCGACGGGAAATCCTGTCGGAGCGAAGCGAGGTCCGTCCTGCGTCTCCCCCTCTCCGCGTCGGGGAGGGGCTGGTGGGAGGGGTCGCGTCGCACCCAATCCAATCCCGCTCGGAGCTCTCACGCCTCGAAACCTACTCATCGCTTCGTCCAACGACCGATTCGATCAACCAGGCGATGACGATGCCGGAGAGGCCGAACAATGCAATCAGCATCAGGGCCAGCAGGCCGTAGGTCGTCCCCCGATCGATCAGTGTGACCCGCACACCCTCGACCCGCGCGCCGGGTGCGGCGATCGCGAGTCCGGAGAGTGATGCACCCAGCACGGCGACCACGAGCAGAGCTACCGCGCCGCGTGCAGTGTCGCCAATCGTGAGTCCGAGCAGCGCGCCGAGGACGACAATGCCGGGTATGAGCCAGAAATCGCTGATCGCAATCGGTGTTAACCCTTTGAGGTCCACAACGATACTGACGATTAGCCCGGCATTGGCCAACGCGGCGAGGAGCACCGCGATAATCGTGACCGGCCAGCTTGCGCGCCTCATTCGAGATACCTCACCGCGAACTCTATCCATTCAGGTTCGAGCGCATCGTTGAGCAGAACGTGGATGCGGCCACTCACGCGCCAGTCGATCTCCGTTGTACCGAGTCGCTCGACGTAGACGCTGTCGTTGATGTTGAGCGGGATGGAGTACGACGCGCTGCGCTGTGGCGGAAACACCTCGCCGGGGCGCGTCTCTCCGCCGCCGACCCGATGGACACCAGCATTCAGCCGTAGCTCAATCGCGATGACTTCAATGGTCTGCCCCGAGGGATTCGTGACGCGCAGCGTCGTTTCCACCTGTTCGTCCGGATTGGTGTAGTTGAACTGCTCCAACTCGAGGCCGAGCTGGTCGTAGACCTCGTAGGCGGTGACGAACCGGCTGGACGATGTGACGAGGTTGAAGCCAAGCATTACCCCGAATACCACGAGTAACCCGAATGCGATGCGCTGCACGATCACGAGGCAGGATCGTTCGCGAACGGCGGCGCAACAAGAACCGCGCCGAGCGTCGATCCAGCGGGATATGGCTGATCCCGCGGCGGAACGACCAGGAAACCATTGGAGCCGACGAACGACATCAGCCGTGCTGATATCTGAGATCCAGTATTTCGGGCGCGCAACCGCCCGTCGTCGCCAACCCAGATGATTGCCCGCTGATACTCGATTCGGTCGCTCGGCGGAATGTCATGGGTCGCGATGACTGATACCGGCGGGTACTCTTCCGGCGGCGCGGACTGCAACACCTGAAGCGCGGGTTGGACAAAGAGATGAAAACCGACCAGGCAGGAGACTGGATTACCCGGCAGGCCGAAGATGAGCGTGTCGCCAGCCGTCGCGAAGTTGAGCGGTTTGCCGGGCTTCATGAACAGGCGCTGGAAATGCACCGTCGCAAACTCGCTGAGCAGTGCCTTCACGAGATCCTTGTCGCCCATCGAGACACCGCCGCTCGTCACGACGACATCTGCCTGCTCGATTGCGTCACGCAGCCCAACCCGTAACGCGTCTTCGTCATCGGGAATGTGGCGGTTGATGACGACATCGGCACCAGCGCGTCGGGCCGCTAACGCGAGTGAGAAGCGGTTTGAGTCGCGAATCTGGCCCGGTCCCGGTGTCTGTCCTGGCTCAACAAGTTCGTTGCCGGTCGAGACGACCGCGACACGCGGAGCCCGACCGACGCGCACGCGATCATGTCCGAGACTGGCGAGCAGGCCCAACTCGGCCGGACCGATCCGCGTCCCAGCGGCGATCAAAAGATCTCCCTGCTCGAGGTCAGTCCCGATGGGACGGATGTTCTCGCCAGACTTGACGACCTCCTGGTGGATGACAACGATGTGGCCGCGCATCGACGTGTTCTCGACCGGCACGACTGCGTCGGCTCCCTCTGGGACCGGCGCGCCTGTCATGATCTTCGCCACCGATCCAGCCGCGACGACGACCGTTGGGTCATCGCCAGCGAAGCCGGAACCCAGTACCTGCCGTTCGCGGGCGGGATCGTCGTGGACGACGGCGAACCCATCCATCGTCGCAGCTGGGAACGGCGGCAGCGAGACGTCGGCGATCAACGGTCCGGCGAGGTAGCGATTCCCCGCGTCATTCAGCGACACGGCCTCTGGTTCGAGCGCGTGAGCGTGGCGCAGCACGATGTCTCTGGCCTCGTCTGGATGGAGCATATCTGCGCGAACATGAGTTACATCTGGTGTCACGATCCCTCTTCCATGTATGCGTGAAGTATAGCGGCATTGAGACCGCAGCTTCGCCACTTGCCCCATCTGGCACAATTAGGATGTACGCTCTTCTTACCCAGATAACTTGAATACGTTGCCCGCCTCCAGCGGCAAGAGCATCCTTCGCATACGCGCTTATTGACGGCGGTAGCCGATGCATTGGCGGTCACTATGGCGACTTCTCCTTCAGCGTCCCTTGAAATGCAGGAACCTGAACAAGCGGCCCTGCGCCAGCTGTTAGATGCTGTCGAGGGCTACAACCCTGGTGTCGACACGGACGTGATTCAGCGCGCCTTCGTGTTCGCCGAGCAGTCGCATGCGGGAAAGCAGCGCAAGTCGGGCGAACCGTACATTATCCACCCGATCGCGGTGTCGCTCATTCTGGCTGATATGCAGCTCGATCCGGAGACGTTGGCCGCGGGGTTGCTGCACGACGTGGTCGAGGACACGGCAGTCGAGACGGAGGATATCGCCCGCGAGTTCGGTCCGCGAGTCGCACATTTGGTAGAGGGCGTGACCAAGCTGTCGCGGCTTCCGTGGGCCGGCGGAGATGACGAGGATCGGGCGACGAAGGAGCAGGAGCGCCAGGCTGAGAGCCTGCGTAAGATGTTCCTGGCGATGGTCGATGATGTCGGAGTCGTCCTGATCAAGCTGGCCGATCGGTTGCACAATATGCGCACGCTCTCGCACCTCTCGGAGGAGAAGCAGGTGCGGACCGCGCAGCAAACGATGGAAATTTACGCGCCACTCGCGAACCGGCTCGGTATCTGGCAGATTAAATCCGAGCTGGAGGATCTCGCCTTTCGGTATCTCGATCCACGGACCTACGCGACAATCGAACGCTCCCTGGAGCGACGCGGGCGAGATCGTGAACAGTACATCCGAGGCGTTGTGAATCAGATCGCCGAGGCGATTCGGGAGAACGGCATTCAGGTCGAAGTCACCGGCCGTGAGAAGCATATCTACTCGATCTGGCGCAAGATGCAGCGTAAGGAGTCGAGCTTCGAAGAGATCTACGATGTCACCGGGATACGCATTAAAGTTCCCGACAAAGCAGCCTGTTACGCCGCGTTGGGTGTCATTCACTCACTCTGGCGACCCATAACGACTGAATTCGACGACTACATTGCGAACCCAAAAGAGAGCATGTATCAATCGATTCATACGGCGGTTCTCGGCCCAGAGGGACATCCAATCGAGATCCAGATTCGCACATTCGAGATGCACCACATCGCCGAATACGGTATCGCGGCCCACTGGCGTTATAAGGAGGGGCGGCGCGTCGACCCGAATGTGGAAGCGAAGATCCTCTGGCTCCGACAGCTCATGGACTGGCGCGACGAAGTCGTCGACGCGCAGGAGTTCGTCGAGTCGCTGAAGTCCGATGTGTTCCGCGAGATGATCTACGTTTTCACACCCAAGGGAGACATCGTCGAGCTGCCTTCGGGAGCGACGCCAGTCGATTTCGCCTATCGCATCCATACTGAGGTTGGCCATCAATGCGTCGGCTCGAAGGTGAATGACCTGCTTGTGCCGCTCGACTACAAGCTGCAGAACGGCCAGGTCATTCGAATCATGACGAGTAAGCTGAAGGTCGGTCCACCCCGCGATTGGCTGATGCCGTCCAGCGGGTATGTGACAACTGCATCGGCGCGAGAAAAGATTCGCCAGTGGTTCCGTCGCCAGGAACGCGACGAGAACGTCCAGCAGGGGCGGGACATTATCGACCGCGAACTGCGGCGACTCGGCGTCGAGGCGAAGATGGATGAGATCGTCCGCCACTTCCCATCGTACCAGCGGGTCGATGATTTCCTTGCGGCGGTTGGCTACGGCGGCATTTCATCGCAGCAGATATCGACCCGCCTGATCGAGGCGCGCGAGCCGGAAGTGCTGATGCCGAGCGCGCCTCGACCGACATCCGAGGTCGCAACGAACTTGCAGGTCATGGGTGTTGGCGATTTGTACACGCGACTCGCGACCTGCTGCAAGCCGGTCTATGGTGATGAGATCGTCGGCTACGTCACGCGTGGGCGTGGTATTACCGTCCATCGCTCCGACTGCCCAAACATGCGAAATGTCGATGAAGACGGGCGCAAGGTCCAGGTATCCTGGGGCGAACAGCTGATGAAGTCGTATCCGGTTTCCGTGCAGCTCCAGGCCTGGGATCGTGTCGGGTTGCTGCGCGATATCACGGCACTGGTGGCCGACGAGAAGGTCAACCTGCTCAGCGTCCTGACCAATGTCCATGACGACCGCACGGTGACGGTGCTGATGACGCTCGAAGTCACCAGCGTCAAGCAGCTCTCGCATATGCTCCAGCGCCTGGAAGCCATCCGCGATGTCTTCGACGTTCGGCGCGACAACACCAACCACTACCATCCGAACCCGGCCCGGAGTGGTGCGGGCGCACCCCTTCAGTAGCGCTGCGCTCAGGCAACACAAAACAGGCAACAGGAGCATGTATGCGGCCATTCCACGTTGGCTTGAACCTGCCGACTGGTGAGTATGGGATGGGTGGGGAGACGCCGCGTTGGCGCGACATCGTCGCGTTGGGGCAGCTGGCGGAAGCGGTTGGCTTCGACTCCATCTGGGTTCCAGACCATCTGTTCATTCGGACTGACACCGTAGATGTCTGGGTGTGGGCCGCGTTGCCGCTGCTGAGCGCGCTGGCCGCGACGACGACGCGCGTTGAGCTTGGGCTGCTGGTAGCATGCGCCGGATTCCACAACCCAGCGTTGCTGGCGAAGATGGCCGACACGATCGACGAGATCAGCGGCGGGCGGTTCGTGCTGGGACTCGGCGCGGGCTGGCACGAGCATGAGTTTCGCGCGTTCGGGTTTCCATTCGACGATCGTGTCGCGCGCTTTGAGGAGGCACTTCATATCATCGCCCCACTCCTACGCGATGGCCAGGTCGACTTCGACGGACGTTTCATGGCGGCACGGAAATGTGAACTACGTCCTCGCGGGCCACGACCGGGCGGGCCGCCGATTCTGATTGCCGGACGGCAGCCACGCATGTTGCGCTTGACCGCGCGCTACGCCGATCGCTGGAACGCGAGTTATTCATCGACCAGCAACTCGCCCAAAGGGTTCGCGCAGCTCAGCGAGAAGCTTGATGCCGCCTGCGACGTGGCAAGACGCGATCGGTTGACGCTGACCCGTACAGTCATGGTTCTCGTCCGTAGCTATGCGTTCGACGTTCCCTGGGAGGAGCGATTCACTCCGCTCGAAGGGTCTCCGGAAGAGATTGCCGCAGGACTGCGTGCCTATGCAGCACGGGGAGCCGATAAGGTGATCGTGACGTTGGAGGCTGACACGCTCGACGGTATAGAGGCGATGGCACCGGTACTCGAGATACTGGATCAGGGCTAAGCTTGGAACGACGTTCGGCGGTTGATGTCATGGAGCAACAGGTAGTCACGCTGTTTCGGCATGATGCCAACGGACGCCTGCTGGCTGTTAATGAGCCGGGCGATCACCCCGCGCCGCGCTTGTTCGTCGGGCGAACGTTGGAAGGGAACGTCTGGCGGTTCCGACACGATCTCTCGGAGTCACTCGTATCTGAGCTTGGCGATGTCCTCGCTGGCGAACCAGTAGCGACCGATCTGCACGATCCGTACACCACGTATCATCAATTGCGTGCAACGCTTACGGCCCACGCCCCTGTTTCTGCTGTCTGGCAGGGACCGGCCTGGTACGTTCCCGAGGATGTAATGATTCCGCATGACATCGATGTGACGCGGGTTTCCGAGCCGAGCGTGCTTCGCGAGCATTTTCCGAGTCTGATTGCGCGATTGGAAGAGCAGCAGCCGTATGTTGCAATCGTAGAAGCAGGGCAGGCGGTAGCGGTTTGTTGCAGCGCGCGCACTTCGGCTGCCGCTGCTGAGGCCGGCGTCGAAACGGCTATTACGCACCGCGGGCGCGGCTATGCGTCCGCAATCGTCGCAACCTGGGCAAGTGTTGTGAGGAACACGGGACGATTACCGTTGTATAGCACATCGTGGGAGAACGAAGCATCGCGAGGTGTCGCTCATAAGCTTGGCTTCGTCTTGTATGGCTCCGACTTGCATATCTCGTAGGTCGATAGGAGGGATGTCTGGACCACGCAACTGTTCTACATATGAATCCGTGGCCCAGACGAAGGCTCAGTCACCCCAGATTATCGGGCTGGCTGGCGGGAAGTCTTCTGCTGGATCATGCGCATGATGCGCGGTATAGCTGCGGCGACGAGCGATGAGACGATGAGCTTCTTAAACATGTGAACTCCTATGCGTTTTTCGTGACGGTTGGATTCGTAGCCATTTGGCCACCCTGCTGTAATGCACACAGCGAGCCACCGATCACTCCCGCGATAATTCATTGGCACGCCGGTTGCCCATATCTTTAGGTAGCCGAATCGCTTTCCTTCGAAAGAGTCAGGAGAAACGCGCGATGGAAGATGACATCACAAAACCAGCAAAAGCCGAGCTGCAACACGTGGTCACGCCGTTTGTGTCGGTTGATGCGGCCAGCGAACGGCCGAAGACGGTCGATCCGAACGCCGAGGATGTTGGCGGAGTCGCAGACCAGTCAACTCATATCCCCGCGCAAGTCGCGGAGGACGATGATCCCGCCGGGAAAGAGGATGGACTGCCAGGCGACGGTTCGGCGATCTATCAGCGGGGAGCGACGATTATCCCACCAGGCTGAGGTGGTCGTGAGCGTTCGGACGCGAGAAGGGGAGGCAGCTAAGCCGCCTCCCCTTCTCGTTCGATGACTGATCCGTTAGCTGGTGCGGCGTCGCAGCAACGTGAATCCGACAACGCTGATGATTGCCAACGCAATACCTCCCGTCAGGAGCGCGATGGTCGCTCCTTGCGAGCTCGACGTGGCCGTGCCGCCGGCGCCGGTAGCGGGGACGCCTGGAACGACTGGCGTCGATGGTGTGGCCGGTGTGCCACCACCAGTGCCGGTTGCGCCAGCGGTGGTGAACGACGCGGTCAGGCCGTCAGCGGCGAACGCGACTGCCTCTAGCGCCTTATCGACGACTACGCCCATGCCGAAGAACTCGTGAGTCACGCCTTCCCACAGCTGCATCTCCACGGGAACGCCAGCTGCTTCGAGTGCGGCACCATACGCTTCACCCTCACTGCGCAGCGGGTCGATCTGGGCGAGGACGATCGTGGCTGGTGGCATTCCGCTCAGGTCTTCGGCCTGAAGCGGGGATGCGTACGGGTCGTTGCGGGCAGCTTCGTCGGCGATGTACTGGTCCCAGAACCACTGCATGGTTGGCAGGTCGAGGGGCTTGGCCGTAGCGTTTTCGATGTACGACTCTGTCTCGAAGTCAGAGTTTGTGATCGGGTAGACCAGCAACTGGTGGACTGGGAGCTGCTCGCCCTCATCGCGAGCGCGCATGGCGACGACTGTGGCCAGGTTGCCGCCGGCACTCTCACCGGCGACAGCGACGTTGGCCGCATCACCGTTGATCTCGGCGGCGTTCTCGACGGCCCACAGGTAGGCTGCGTACGAATCGTCCAGCGGAGCCGGATACGGATTCTCCGGTGCCTTGCGATATTCGACTGACATGACGACCGCGCCCGCCGCGTTCGTCAGCGCCCGCGCCGAGGAGTCGTAGGTGTCGATCGTGGCAATGACCCAGCCACCACCGTGGTAATAGACGATGACCGGGAAAGGTCCATCACCTTCGGGGGTGTAGACGCGGACGGGGATATCACCGGCTGGGCCGGGGATCGTCCGGTCCTCGACGTTGCCGACCGGTTCCGGGTCAGTGCTCATGCCTTCGCTGGACAGCAGCGACATGACCGCGTCAGCCGGGGATGGCTGCATGCGTGCTTCTTCTGGCGTCAGCGACGGAATCGGCGGCGGTTCGAGCGACGCAAGCTCGTCGAGGACAGCCTGCATCTGCTCGTCAGCGGGTGCTGGTTCCTGCGCTTTAGCGACGCCAGCCATGGCAACCACCATGACCAGGATGAGTCCGAAGAGCGCGAGGAATCGCGTTTGCGATCGTATGGGTGACAAAATGTCGTACCTCTCTTTAATGGCAGATAATCCTGCCATCTTCGATGACTCACCAGAAACCTGACATGTCATACGGCATCAGTAAGCGAAGGTGGCTCGTATTTCGTCACCTCGTCTCGTGGTTACTCATCTAACCCAGATGGCAGTTCGCGCAACAATGATGGTGATTGGGATTGGATGAAGTCGCATGTGATTGACCGTAGTACAGGCTACGGTAGTTCCCTGCCGATCGGCTTTTGCCTGTTGTTCAGTCGCAATTTGGATGCCAGTTGCTTTCTAGCGACGCCGATCGCCTGAGCGCCATGACTCCGTTCGGAATTCCGACGCCGATCAAGGACGATCCTTTGATGGCTTGGGCGAACATGGCGAGCATCGCTGTCGAGGGGGTTGCCCCGGTGCCGAGCCGCTACGTTTCGTTGGCGAGCTTCTTAAGTTCATAGAGCGCGGTCAGCGCGTCGAGTGGAGACAGTGCGTCGACTTCGAGCTGATTCAGGCGTTCGACGGCGGGGTGCGTGCCGCCGAACAGCGTGAGCTGCATCGGGCTGACTGACTGATGGGTGACAGCATCGCGGCGGGACTCGGATCGCCTGCCAATAGCCGAATCGCGTTCCAGCTCGGACAGGACTTCGGTCGCGCGGCGGATGACCTGGCGAGGCATGCCGGCGAGCTGGGCGACGTAGACACCGTAGGAACGGTCTGCACCGCCCGGGACGACGCGGTGCAGGAACGTGACATCGTCGCCGGCCTCCAGCACATCGAGGCGATAGTTACGGACTCGCGGCAGGATGTCAGCGAGCGCGGTCAACTCGTGGTAATGCGTCGCGAACAGCGTCTTGCAGCACAGATGTGGCGTGTTGTGCAGGTACTCGACGATGGCGGTCGCGATCGACAGGCCATCGTATGTACTCGTGCCGCGTCCGATCTCATCCAGCACGACCAGCGAGCGCGATGACGCGTGGTTGAGGATCGTGGCTGTCTCCAGCATCTCGACCATGAAGGTCGATTGCCCGCTGGCGAGATCATCCTGCGCGCCGATGCGGGTGAAAATGCGGTCGACGACGCCGATGCGTGCCCCAGCGGCTGGCACGAACGAGCCAACATGAGCGAGCAGCACGATGAGCGCAACCTGACGCAGGTAGGTGGACTTGCCGGCCATGTTCGGTCCGGTCAGCATTGCTATTCGGCCATCGTCGTCCGACAACAGCGTGTCGTTCGGCACGAACGCTCCGCGCGGTAGCTCGCGGTCGACGACGGGATGGCGCCCGGCGTCGATACGCAGCATTTCGTCATCGCACATCTCTGGACGCACGTAGCCGCGAGTCGCCGCGATCTCGGCCAGGCCGGAGAGGACATCGACGGTTGCGACCGCGCGCGCCGCTTCCCGAATCGCCGGTGCTTCGCTCGCAACGACGGCGATCAGTTGGCCCCAGGCGTCGGCCTCGGCAGCGGCGATGCGCTCCTCGGCAGCCTGAACGCGTCCCTCTGCCTCCTTGAGGTCGGGTGTGATGTAGCGCTCCGCGTTCACCAGCGTCTGCTTGCGGATGTAGTCGTCGGGGATTGGCTCGCGATTGCCGTTCGATATCTCCAGGTAATAGCCGAACACTCTGTTGAAGCCGACCTTCAACCCTCGAATGCCCGTGCGCTCGCGTTCGATCGTTTCAAGGTTCAGGATGTAGGCCCGGTCCTGTTCCAACGTCACGCGAAGACCGTCCAGCTCTGGGCTATAGGCCGATCGGATGACGCCCCCGGCGTTCAGCAATACCGGTGGTTCGTCGACGATCGCGCGGGCAATCTCCGCCGTAGCGCGATCGGTGTAAGGTAGTTTGCCGATCGACGCCGGTGGATTCCGACCCTCCAACAGATCGCGCAGCGCGGGCAGCCGAGCGAGTGACCGTCCGAGCGCGGCCAACTCCCGCGGTCCCGCCTGGAGGTTCACGACGCGGTTGATGATGCGTTCGATGTCGGCAAAGCCGCGTAGCGCGTCACGGACCTGCGCGCGTGGGAGCGCTTCGCGCACGAACCACTCGACACCGTCGTGTCGTACCTCAATGTCTGCCCGTTCCAGCAGGGGCTGATTGAGCCATGAGCGCAGCAGGCGTGTTCCCAGCGGCGTGCGTGTCTCGTCAATGGTGTCGAAGAGCGTCGGGCCGCCGGCGCGGGCGGTCGATTCGACGAGCTCCAGATTGCGACGCGTCTGGGCGTCGAGGCTCATGAAGCGGCCGGTCGAGTAGGTGACGAGGGTTGTGATCTGGCGCAGGCTATTGAACTGCGTGCCTTGCAGATAGGTGAGCAACGCACCGGCCGCGCGCACCGCGAGTGGCTCACCCTCGCAACCAAACGGCTCCAGCGAGCGCACGGCGAAGTGCTCCAGCAACGTCTCGCAGGCACTGTCAAAGCGCCAGGCCAGGTTCGGTGCAGTCGAACGCGTGACATCCTCCGGGACGATCTCGAGCAGCGGTTCATCGTCGCGCGTGACGATTTCCGCCGGTGCCAGTCGCAGCAGTTCGCGGCGCAGCGCTTCATCAACCGCGCCAGCCGTTCCGTTCAGGCGCGTTGTCGCGAATTCGCCCGTGGTGACATCGGCGTAGGCCAGACCAACCTGATCGGTGTCTGACACAACCGCAACGATAAAGGCGTTGCCGTTACCACGTACGAAGGCTGGATCGGTCGCCGTTCCCGGAGTCACGACGCTGGTGACGCGCCGCTCGATGATGTCCTTGGAGTCGGCACTCGGCTGGCCAGTCTGCTCGGCGATGGCGACCTTGTGACCAGCCGCCAGCAGTCGCGCGATGTACCCCTCAGCGGCATGATACGGAATGCCAGCCATGGGAACGCGCTGACCTTTGCCCATCTCCCGCGAGGTCAATGTCAGACCGAGCAGGCTTGATGACAGTACGGCATCGGCATCGAACGTCTCGTAGAAGTCACCAAGCCGAAAGAAGAGGATAATATCCGGATATTGTCGCTTGATTGACAGGTACTGGCGACGGATGGGTGTCATCGGAGGCCGAGGGAGTGATGGGTGACGGGTGACGGGTGATGAGGGGATTGGTTAAGCAGTCCGATCATCCTTGCGGCGAATGCGCCGTCCAAACCCTGGAAGCTAACCATCACCGCGTCTCCCCCATCACTCGGCACTCGTCACCCGTCACCCGTCACTCGCGAACGCATGCATGACCAGCCCGATCGGCACCTTTGGGACGAATGAGGTTGACTTGGCCGGGACACGACCATGGGCGCGAGCCACGGCAAGTACCTGAGAGAGTCTCACCGGCCGCAGCAGTATTCCAACACCCGCAGAGCCTTCGCGGGTAGCCGTCAGGACATCATTGGCATCATTGATGTAGCCGAGTTCCGTTTCATCCTGCTGCGGATCAATGCCCAGCGCCTGATGGATGAGGAGGTCGGTCATGACGCTGACATCGAGACGTAACGCGGGCTTCTCGTCGCCCATCTCGTATCCTGTCACCTCCCACGAGCGCAGCTTCACTGTCACGAACGTTTCGCCATTGTCGACGATCATGCCGGCCACGGGAAGATCGTCATCTGGCAGCGAGCGCAGCAGCGTTACACCATCACGCCCTCCGACTGGTTCGCTGCTCACCTCGAACCAGCGTTCGACTGTGGAACGTGCTGCATGCCACTCCGCAGTGCCAGCGTGATACACGAGTCGATGAATCGGACGAACGACGATCCCGGGGTCGGACGCTTCGACGCAGCAGGCGAGGATGAGGCCCGTGTCGGCTCTCCTGGCTTCATCATGGAATATCCGCGCCGCTTCATACCGATGATGACCGTCCGCGATGTAGTAGTGTCGCCCCTGCATCGCTCGCTGGACCCGTTCAACCTCATCTGGGTCGGCGACCTGCCACAGGCGATGAGTGTTGCCGGATTCGTCGAAACCTTCCGCATCTGGCGCTCGATGCGTCACAGCATCCAGTACCGAGCGACTTTCCGGGCTGTCGTAGATCAGGAAGATCGGCGAGATCGACGCGTTGAGGTCGTGCAGCAGCTGAGCGCGTCGCAGGCGATTGTCTTCCCAGGTCTCTTCATGCGGCAGCACGCAGATATCCGGCGCGTCAATCGGCACGAGCCCAAAGACGCCGCGTCGGGTCCGGCGAACGCCAAAATCGTCGAACGATTGATCATAGACATAATACGATGGATTGTCATCCGCGAGGAGGGTGCCATCGGCGCGCCAGCCATCCAGAAGCCCACGTGCGGTTGCAAACCGCAATGCGTCTCCGTCGTCCTCGATTTCCAGGCGGACGGCGTTATGCGTGCGGTCCTGCACGTACACCAGAGCTTCTTCCGATGTCTCGAAATCGGATGGTGGGCCGATGACGCGACCGAGACCGTCTGCTCCTGAAAGCCGCTGCGCGAACTGAAGGCCACAGAACGGCAGAAGCGTGGGTTCGAGATCAGTCACGTCATTGCGTTGTACAGTGGAGGGGGATTGGGACTCTATCCTCATGGTCTCTCTCACGCGACTGGTGGCGATGATGTGGGTTCAATGCGCCGATAGTGACGGTGGCGTGGCCCGATTGGCGACACGAACGGTCGCCATCGTAGCACGTTCGAGGTGTATCAGGGATGGTTGCTGCGGTCGTGCACGATGTCTACAGGTACTTGAGGTCCCGAGGCAGGAGGCCAGTTGAACAGTGGAGATCTGTTTCGCGGGACTGCGCCGTATTACGCGCGGTTCCGGCCACCGTATCCTGAATCACTCATCGAGCATCTCGTTGCCCGCTACGCACTCGATGATACAGACCGTGTCCTCGATCTCGGTTGCGGGACTGGCCAGCTCGCATTGCCGTTGGCGAGGCACGCAGGTATCGTCGTTGGGATGGACCCAGAACCGGAGATGCTGGCTACGGCATCTGTCGAGGCGGATCAGCGCGGAATTAACAATGTCACCTGGTTGCTCGGCGGCTCGAATCACCTCAATCGAATGCAGGCTGACATCGGCGCGCCCGATCTGATCGTCATCGGGCGCGCATTCCATTGGATGGATGAGCTTCGAACTCTTGACCAGTTGCACGCACTGTTGCGGCCTGGCGGAGGGCTGGCGATCATCGGAGATACCTGCGGCCTGTGGGACGGCGACTCGCCCTGGCAGCGTGCCGTCGTGGACATCATCAAGCGTTGGCTAGGCGAAACACGGCGCGCTGGAAGCGGCGTCAACGTGGTCATGCATCAGCCGTGGGAAGAGATGTTTCCAACATCATCGTTCGGCGGCTATGAACTGTTCCACGAGACGTTCACCCGCGAGTGGGATATCGACGGCATCATCGGCTATCTGTATTCGACCTCGTTCTGCTCACCGCATGTGCTCGGCGGCAAACGGCCCGGCTTCGAACGTGATGTGCGGGACCGTCTGCTCGCGATTTATCCAGGCAATGTCTTCTCCGAAACGGTTGATCTGGATGCATTCCTGATGCACAAATCCGCGTAGGGACCACGCCCCTGCGAATCTCCCTTACCAGCCAAGCGCATACGCTTCGGCGCGAGCGTCGGCTCCGGCGGTGAGGGTGCCTTGCTCGTGGTTGACGAGGATGGCGCAGACGTTTCCGGCAATCCGCGTCCACTCCGGCCACCACTCGACATCATGGCCACGGGCTGCCAGGTCTTCACCAATTTCACGCGGGATGCGGCCTTCGAGACTCAGGCGACCAGGGCGGTAGGTGTGCGGCCAGAACGACTCCGGATAGTTGAAGGTGCCGAAGCGCGGCTGTTCGATGGCCTGCTGTGGGTCCATGCCGAAGTCAACGATGTTCACGAAGGTCTGGAGCATCGACTGTGGCTGCATATCCGCGCCAGGTGTGCCAAAGGGCATGAGGAGCTTGCCATCACGGAAGGCCATGGCGGGATTCGGCGTCAGGCGTGGACGCTTGCCCGGTGCCAGCGACGAGGCATGCCCGGGAATCAACCACGACTGGGAGCCGCGACCTGAACAGACGAGGCCGAGACCCGGGATGATCGGTGTCGAGCCGATGCCATCGCTGGGTGTGGCGGAGAACGCGTTGCCGTCTTCGTCCACGACGCAGACATACGATGTATCCGGCTGCAGCTCAGCAACGAGGTCTATGGCGGCGACCGTGTCGGAGTAGGTGACGAATCCAGGCACTTCGCCAGCGTGGGCCATCTCCCCGAACGCACGCAGTGGATCGATGACTTCACGGCGATGCGCGGCATAGTGCTTCGACAGGAGTGTGTCGAGCGGTACATCGACGAACTTCGGATCGCCATAGAAGCGTTCGCGGTCAGCGAAGGCCAGGTTGAAGGCTTCCGCGAACAGGTGGATGTAGTCGGCGGAGTTGTGACCGAGGTCGCGCAGGTCGTAGCCCTCGATGATGTTGAGCGCCTGGGGGATGACCGGCCCCTGCGACCATGGGCCGGTCGCGTAGACATCGACTCCATGATAGGTCGTGGACACCGGCGTTTCGATCTCTGAATGAAAGTCGGCCAGATCCTGCTCGTCGATGAAGCCACCTTCGGACTGGATGAAGGCAGCAATCTCCTTGCCGATGTCGCCCTTGTAGAACTCGTCGCGGGCTGCTTCGATCGCAGTCGCTCGTCCTCGACCGCTTGCGCTGTCTTCAGCGGCGATCATGCGACGGAAGGTGTTGGCGAGGTCGTGCTGATACAGCACGCTGCCGATCTCGGGAGCTTGACCGTTCGGCAGGAAGATTGGCGCGGTGGTCGGGTAACTGGCGATCTGGTCCCGTTCTTTCGCGATGTTGCGA
>Ga0136611_10000494_pt1 | contig 25926 bp, 19 predicted proteins | sample AntDrymUQ2232306_2_FD_106645 | JGI IMG/M metagenome (GOLD analysis project Ga0136611, IMG submission 106645) | Polar desert sand microbial communities from Dry Valleys, Antarctica - metaG UQ223 (23.06) | ecosystem: Environmental > Terrestrial > Soil > Desert | place: Antarctica: Dry Valley...
CCGAACAGGTTGATCTCGGTGATCCAGCGCCACTCGTCGAGGGTGGCCACGTCGAGGCGTCCACCCCCGGCGACCCCCGCGTTGTTGACCAGCACGTCGAGGCCGCCCCAGCGCTCCTCGACCGCGGCCACAGCCGCCGCCCAGTCCGCGGGCGAGGTGACGTCGAGGCGGAGGTCGATGCTGTCGGCGGTCTCCCGGTCGGTGGCGAGGACCTCGTCGCCGGCGGCTCGGAAGGCCCGGACCAGGGCGGCGCCGAGACCCTGCGCCGCACCGGTGATGAGGACTCTGCGCATGAGCCGACCCTAACGGTGCGCCGGCATGCGCTCAGCCGGCGACGGCCGAGACGATCCGCACCCGCTGCTCCGGGTCGAGCCAGACCGCCCGGGCGCGCAGGACTCGCACCCCGGAGACCGCGACGAAGGGCAGCGCGACCAGCACCGACAGCTCCCAGACGGGCAGCCGAGCGAGGCCGGAGAAGATCAGGCTGGTCAGGGTGGTGCTGACCGCGAGCCGGGCGCTGTAGCCCACCATCACCCCCGGCGGGGCGGGGGTCGCACGTGCCGAGCGGAGGTCGACCGCGAAAGGACGCTTCGCCGACCAGCGCATCGAGGCGGAGACGACCTGGAGCACGACCACGAGCCAGGTGCACAGGATCGCGGCGAGCTCACCCGGGTTCGGTACGCCGGCGCGCAGCGCGGCCAGCAGCACGGTGATTCCGGAGGCGACCAGGAGGAACTCCAGCAGCACGACCACCCGGGCGTCGAAGACCACGGACGGGTCGACGGGCAGGCTCTCGCGCCACAGCACCCCCCGGCCCTCCAGGCACCAGGCGTTGACCCCGAAGAGCAGCGCGCCACCCGAGGCGACCAGCCCCGGGAGGATGGTCATCTGGGCCCAGTCCAGGCCACCGGCGACGCCGACCAGGCCGGGGCCGAGCGCGAGGACCATGATGCCGCGGCGCATGGGGACGACGCGCCAGACCGAGGCACGGTCGAGCCGTAGTAGGGCCAGCAGGTCTGAGCGCGGCGCCTTGCGGGCGGTGCGCGTCTCCGACTCGATGCGCAGCTCGTCCCTCGGGTGGCGCCGGGCGGCGAGGTGCGCGGCGACCGCGCCGGCCGCGACCAGCAGCGGGATCGCCAGCAGCAGGATGGCCACGGTGCGGATCCACTGCCCGGCGTTGCCCTCGCCCAGCGAGACCGCCCCCAGCACGAGCGACCGGGTGGCGAGGCCGTCGAGGAAGGCGCTCAGGCGATCGGTGAAGTAGAGCCACCCCGCCGTCGCGGCGGCCAGCACCCCGAGTCCGCGGAGCACGAGATGCCCGCCGGGCACGCGGCGTACGCCCTCGGCCGCCCAAGCGATCGCCTGGGCCGCGCTGCTGGCCAGCACGATCCAGAGGATGACGACGACCTGCGCGCCGAAGACGCCGGCCGGACCGACGGCGTACGCCGTGGCCCCGAGCAGCGCCCAGGTCTGCACCAGCCAGGCCACGTTGAGCGGGGTGAGCAGCAGGGCACCGAGGTGGTCGGTGGTCGGGCTCAGCGGGTAGGCCACGCCCTGGTCGCGCGGGAGCAGCTCGCGGCCACCTCCCGAGGCCAGGCCCGACACGACGCTGAGCAACAAGAAGGCGGCCAGCGCGGTCGGCAGCACGATGAGCACGTCCAGCGTGCGCTCGTCGGGACGCTCGACGAACGCCGGCACGACGGCGATGGCCGTGGTCAGGGCGAGCACGATCAACAGGACCGCCCGCGAGACCCGGCGGCGACCCGTGGCGGCGCGGAACCAGAGCAGGTGGCCGACGTCGCGGACCGCGCGCCAGGGGTCAGTCGAGGAGAGCGCGGTAGGCACGAGCGCCGTCCTCCCCGTGCATGTCGGCAGCGTCCATCGTGGCCACCCGGGCACCGCCGCGCATCACCAGAACGGTGCCGCACGCTTGGATGGCCAGCTCGCGCAGGTGTGTCGAGACCAGCACGCAGGCACCGCGGGCGCGGGCGTCGCCGATGATGTCGAAGGTGGCCTCGACCCCGATCGGGTCGACCCCGTCGAAGGGCTCGTCGAGCAGCAGCACCTCGGGCTCGTGCAACGCAGCGAGCACGACCGAGAGGCGGCGGCCCATGCCGTGCGAGAAGCCGGCGGTGATCCGGTGGGCGACGTCGCCGAGCTCGAAGCGCTCGAGCAGGTCGCGGCCACGGGCCTCCCAGTCGTCGAGGCGGCGCAGCCGGGCGGCGAGCTGGAGGTGTTCCCAGGGCGTGGCCCGCGGGACCAATCCCCCGACGTCGGGGCAGTAGCCGACGAGGCGCTTGACGGCGAGGGTGTGGGTGTGGACGTCAAAGCCGGCCACGTGCACCTCACCGGCGGTGGGCGGCACGACACCGGCGAGCACGCGCATGGTCGTCGACTTCCCGGCGCCGTTGCGGCCGAGCAGGGCGGTGGCCTGGCCGGCGTGCCCCTGCAGGTCGACCCCGGAGACCGCGGCGACCTCGCCGAAGCGCACGTGCAGGCTTCGTACGTCGACGACGGGGCGGCTGTCGGGAGGGGGCACCGGACGATTCTCCCCAGAAATCGCCGAGCAGGCGCCAGATTCCCCGATTGCCCGGAATCTGGCGCCCGCTCGGCGGGAATCTGGCGCCCGCTCGGCGTGGTGCTGGGGGTCAGGCGTGGAAGGACTCGCCGTTCGCGGCCATCTCGCGGAGCCGGTCGGTGGGCCGGAACCGCTCGCCATACGCCGCGGCCAGCTCGTCGGCACGGGCCACGAAAGCGGCGAGGCCGATGGTCCCGTCCGCGCCCTCGAAGCCGGTCATGTACTGCGCGGCACCGCCGGTGTTGGGCGGGAAGCCGATGCCCATGATCGAGCCGATGTTGGCGGCCGCGGTGGACTCGATGACGCCCTCCTCGAAGCACTTCGCGGTCTCCAGTGCCTCGACGAAGAGCATTCGCTGCTTCACGTCCTCGAACGGCATCGGCTGCTCGGCAGGAGGGAACTCCTCGGCCAGGCCCTTCCAGAGACCCTGGCGGCGGCCGTCGGCGTACTCGTAGAAGCCGGCGCCCTTGAGCCTCGACGGGCGGTCCAGCTCGAGCATCCGCCCGACGACGGCCTCGCCGGGGTGTGCGACGTAGGTGCCGCCGTCACGCTCGACGGCCTCCCGGTTGGCCTTGCCGATCTTGGCCATCAGCTCCATGTTGAGCTCGTCGGTGAGCTGCAACGGGCCGACGGGGTAGCCCGCCTGCGTCGCCGCGCGTTCGAGCGACATGGGGTGCACGCCCTCGGCGAGCATCGCCAGGCCCTCGTTGACCATCGTCCCGATCACCCGGGAGGTGTAGAAACCGCGGCTGTCGTTGACCACGATCGGCGTCTTGCGGATCTGCTGGACGACGTCGTAGGCCTTGGCCAGCGCCTCCTCGGAGGTCTGCTCGCCCTTGATGATCTCGACCAGCGGCATCTTGTCGACCGGGCTGAAGAAGTGCAGGCCGATGAAGTCGGCCGGCCGGTCGACGCCGGTGGCGAGCTCGGTGATCGGCAGCGTCGAGGTGTTGGTACAAAGAAGCGCGCCTGGCCCATCTTCTGGGTTGACGTACGACGCGATCTCGCCGAAGACCTTGTGCTTGAGGGCCGGGTCCTCGAAGACCGCCTCGATGACCAGATCGCACCCGGTCAGGTCGGCCGGGTCGGCGGTGGCAGTGATGCGTCCGAGCAGCTCGGCCTTCAACTCCTGCGTCGACCGGCCCTTCGCGATCGCCTTGTCCAGCAGGGACTCCGAGTAGGCCTTGCCCTTCTCGGCGTTGGCCTGCTCGACGTCCTTGAGGACGACCTCCATGCCGGCGCGGGCGCAGGAGTAGGCGATGCCGGCGCCCATCATCCCGGCGCCCAGGACGCCGACCTTGGTGGCCTTGAACGGCGGGACGCCCTGCGGGCGGAGCTTGCCGGCGTTGATCGCCTGCAGGTCGAAGAAGAACGCCTGGATCATGTTCTTCGACTGCTGGTTGACGATCAGGTTGGTGAGGTAGCGCGACTCGATCCGCGAGGCGGTGTCGAAGTCCGTGCTCGCTCCCTCGACGGCTGCAGACAGGATCGCCCGTTGGGCGGGGTAGACCGCGCCCTTGGTCTGCTTGCGCAGCAGCGCCGGGAAGGCCGGCAGGAACGCCGCCAGACCCGGGGACTTCGGAGTGCCGCCGGGCATCTTGTAGCCGGGGCGGTTCCAGACGTTCTGCGCGGCCGCGGCGTCGTCGCGGTGCTCGAGGATCCACGCCTTCGCGGCGGGCACGAGGTCCCCGCGCGAGGCGACCACCTCGTCGACGAGGCCCTTGGCCAGCGCCTGGGCCGGCTTGAAGCGGGTGCCCTGGAGCAGCACCTCCATCAGGCCGTCCTGGAGGCCGAGCAACCGGACGATGCGGGTGACGCCGCCACCCCCGGGCAGCAGGCCCAACGAGGCCTCGGGGAGGCCGACCTCGGCCTTGGGGTCGTCGACGACGATGCGGTGGTTGGTGGCGAGGCAGATCTCGAAGCCACCACCGAGGGCGGCCCCGTTGATCGCAGCGACCACCGGGCGCGGGAAGATCTCGAGCCGGCGCAGGCCCGCCTTGACGGCCTCGCACAGCGCGAAGACGTCGGCTGCGTCGTCCTTGTCCGCGGTCATCATGCTCTTGAGATCACCGCCGGCGAAGAAGGTCTTCTTGGCGCTGGCGACGACGACGCCGGTCACACTCTGCTCATCGTCGGCGACCTCGGCGTACAGCCGGTCGACGGCCGCGGCCATCGAGTCCTTGTACAGCTCGTTCATGGTGTTGGCGCTCGCGGTGGGGTCGTCGAGGGTGAGCGTGACGATCCCCTCGGCGTCCCGCTCGTAGCGCACGGCGGAGGTGTCGGTCTGGGTGGTGGTCATGGAAGTCCTGTCCTGAGGTGAGAGACTCGCTGGTCGAGGAGGTCGCACAGCGACCGTCTAGAAACCAGCGGGCGACGGGGAACTCGGTCAGACGAGCTCGACGATGGTGGCAATGCCCATGCCGCCGCCCACGCAGAGCGTGGCGAGGCCGCGGCGCAGGTCACGGCGCTGGAGCTCGTCGATGAGCGTGCCGAGGATCATCGCGCCGGTGGCGCCGAGCGGGTGGCCCATGGCGATGGCGCCGCCGTTGACGTTGGTGATCTCGGCGGAGATGTCGAGGTCCTGCATGAACCGCATCGCGACGGCCGCGAAGGCCTCGTTGATCTCGAACAGGTCGATGTCATCGACGGACAGGCCGGCCTTGGCGAGCGCCTTGCGGGCGGCGGGTGCTGGGCCGGTCAGCATGATCGTCGGGTCGGCGCCGGAGACCGCGGTGGCGAGCACCCGGGCCCGCGGGGTGAGCCCCAGGTCGGTGCCGACCTGCTCGGACCCGATGGCCATGATCGCGGCGCCGTCGACGATGCCGGAGGAGTTGCCGGCGTGGTGGACGTGGTCGATCTGCTCGACCCAGTGGTACTTCTCCAGCGCCACGTCGTCGAAGCCCGCGTCCTGGCCGACCGAGGCGAACGACGGCTTGAGACCGGCGAGCCCCTCGGGGCTGGTGTCGGGGCGGATCGTCTCGTCGTGGTCGAGCACGACCAGCCCGTTGAGGTCCTTGACGGGGATGACGCTGTCGGCGAAGTAGCCGTTGGCCCAGGCCTTGGCGGCCCGGTGGTGCGACTCGGCGGCGTAGGCGTCGACGTCGGCGCGGGTCCAGCCGCCGAGCGTGGCGATCAGGTCGGCACCGATGCCCTGCGGGACGAAGCCGGTGGTGAGCGCGGTGCGCGGGTCCATCGCCCAGGCTCCACCGTCGGAGCCCATCGGCACCCGGCTCATCGACTCGACGCCACCGGCCAGGATCAGGTCCTCGAAGCCGCCGCGGACGCGGGACGCCGCCTGGTTGACTGCCTCGAGTCCCGAGGCGCAGAAGCGGTTGAGCTGCACGCCGGCGACGGTCTCGGGGTAGCCCGCGGCCAGCGCAGCGGTCTTGGCGATGTCGCCACCCTGGTCACCGATCGGGGTCACCACGCCGAGCACGACGTCGTCGACGCGCCCCGGGTCGAGGGAGGGGTTGCGGGTCCTGATCTCGTCCAGGAGCCCGACCACGAGGTCGACCGGTTTCACCTCGTGGAGCGAGCCGACGGCCTTGCCCTTGCCGCGGGGCGTGCGGATGTGGTCGTACACGAATGCTTCTGCCATGGACCCGATTGTGACACCATCACTGTCAGCATCGTCAAGAGTGTGGCAACGCTCACGTGCACGGAAAGGAGTGGCCGTGACTCCCGCCGACGACCGGGCCGAGCTCCTGACGCTCGCCGAGCTCACCGAGCGGGTGGGGATGAGCGTGCGCAACGTGCGCTTCTACACCTCGCGCGGCCTGGTGCCGCCGCCGATCCGCCGCGGCCGCTCGGGCTTCTACGCCCCCGACCACGTCGCCCGGCTCGAGCTCGTGGTCGAGCTGCAGAGCCACGGTTTCACGCTGTCGGCGATCGAGAAGTACGTCGCCAACATCCCCGCGAGCGCCACCCCCGAGGACATCGCGCTGCACCGCACGATGCTCGCGCCGTGGCACGCCGAGCTGCACGTGTCGATGACCCGCGACCAGCTCCACCGCCGCGCGGGCCACGAGCTGACCGACGACGACGTGGAGACCCTGGTCGCCCTCGGTGTGGTCGAGGTCGGCGAGCGGGACCGCTACGACGTCGCGGTCTCCCAGCTGTCGGTCGGTCTCGGGCTCCTCGACCTCGGCTACCCGGTCGAAGCGGCGCGCGCGGCCGCGCAGGTGTACGCCGCCCACGGGCGCGCGATCGCCGAGGAGCTCTACGAGCTGTTCCGCACCCAGGTCTGGCCGCACTACCGCGAGTCCGGCACCTCCCCGGAGAAGATCCAGGAGGTCGTCGAACGCCTCAAGCCACTGTCGATCGCCGGCCTGGTCGCGGCCTACGAGGTCGGCATGGACGAGACCCGGCGCGCCAACATCGCCCGCCGCTCCCGCTGACTCGGCGCCCGCTCGCTGATCCACAGGGCCGGCACCCGCCGGTCGTGGCGTCGCGAGCCGGACAGCATGAAGCACTTGTTGCTCTCGAGCAGCGCGGGCACCTGGGTGACCAGAGCGATCCCCTCGTCGATGGTCAGCGGGGTCCGGCCGCGCGAGCGGATCACCGGCAGCGCGTCCTCGGGGCGTACGCCGCAGAACTCCTCGCCCCGGTGCACGTCGACGAGCAGGTACGCCGACGTCGGCGGCACCTGGAGCTCGGGCAGAGGGTCGTAGGTCGCCAGGTCACCCTCGGCATGGTTGCGGTCGACCCGGCCGGGCTTGGTGCTGCCCGCGAGAGTCAGCAGAGGGACGGTGTCCTCGGGTCGGACCAGGTCACGGGTCACGACGAGCACGAACGGATCGTCGGTACGCGCGGCCACGTCCGCGAGCGGATCGAGCAGCGAGCGGAAGCCCGCCTCGTCGAGGCCGGCGAGTGCGGGGTAGCCCAGCGCGACGAGGCGGTCGAGCTGGGCGGCGAGCGATAGAGCGGGGGCAGTCGTCAAGCAGGGCTCCTCGAGGTGGCGGGCGGCACAGGCTCAACGCACCGCGCCCTCGCGGAGTTCCGGACATGACGAAGGCCCCGCCGCGCTACGCGACGAGGCCCCCGGAGTCATTTAGGACTTGAAGGCGTCCTTGACGTCCTTGGCGGCGTCCTTGACCTTCTCGCCTGCCTGCTTGGTCTTGGCCTCGGCCTGGTCGCCACGGCCCTCGGCCTCCAGCGACTCGTTGCCGGTGGCGCGGCCGGTGGACTCCTTGGCGTGACCGGTGGCTTCCTCGGCCTTGTTCTGTGCCTTGTCCGCGAGACCCATGAGGTGTCCTTTCGTCGTTGTCCTTCGAGACTGCCACGACATGGCAAACGGCCCCACCCCCGAAGGGGTGGGGCCGTCAGCGGGAGATCAGCGGGAGCGCGAGCTGAACGACGCGGGGCTGTGCGAGGAGCCACCGCCGCCGGAGGCGCCGGCGCCCGAGCGACGCTGGCCGCCCCGACCGCGACCGCCGCCGGTGGGCGCCTGGCCCGAGCGACCGCCACCGGAGGCACCCTGGCGGGGGCTGCCGGAGCGGTTGCCACCATTGCTGCTCGAGCCCTTGCCGCTGGACTTGCCACCGCTGGACTGGGGAGACGAGGACGTGGAGTACGACGTCGGGGCCGCACCGCCGGAGCGGGTGCCGCGCTTGCCGCCGCCGCCCGACCTGCGACCGCCGCCAGAGCGCGAGGAGCCCGACGAGCGCTCGCTCGGGGCGCTGACGCCCAGGCCGCCCGCAACCAGGCTGCGCTCACCCGGGGCGAGCTCGGCCAGCACGGGGTGGGCCGCACCGACCACACGGGTGGTCTTCGGGAAGATGCCCGCGGCCCGGGTCAGGGCGCGGACGTCGCGGACCTGGTCGTCGGTCATCAGGGTGATGACGGTGCCGGCGGCGCCGGCGCGCGCCGTACGCCCCGAGCGGTGCAGGTAGGCCTTGTGCTCGACCGGCGGGTCGGCGTGGACCACGAGGGCCACGTCGTCGACGTGGATCCCGCGGGCGGCGATGTCGGTGGCGACCAAGGTGGAGGCCTTGCCGGCGTGGAACGCCTCCATGTTGCGGGTGCGGGCGCCTTGGCTGAGGTTGCCGTGCAACTCCACGGCAGGGACACCGCTCGCGTTGAGCTGACGGGTCAGCGCCTTGGCGCCGTGCTTGGTGCGGGTGAAGACCATAGTGCGACCGGGGGCGCTGGTCAGGTCGACGAGCACCGGGAGACGGTGGGCCTTGTCGACGTGCAGGACGTGGTGGTCCATCTCGCTGACCGGCGACTGGGCCGAGTCGGCCTGGTGGGTCACCGGCTTGGTCAGGAACCGCTTGACCAGCGTGTCGATGGCGGCGTCCAGCGTCGCGGAGAAGAGCAGGCGCTGCCCGTCCTGGGGCGTCTGCTGGAGGATCCGGCGGACGGCGGGCAGGAACCCGAGGTCGGCCATGTGGTCGGCCTCGTCGAGCACGGTGACCTCGACGTCGCCGAGCGAGCAGTGCCGCTGCTGGATGAGGTCCTCGAGCCGGCCGGGGCAGGCCAGCACGATGTCGGCGCCGCGCTTGAGGCTGTTGACCTGCGGGCCCTGGCTGACGCCGCCGAAGATGGTCGTGGTGGTGAGTCCGGCCGAGTCAGCGAGCGGCTTGAGAGCCTGCTCGATCTGGCCGACGAGCTCGCGGGTCGGGGCCAGGATCAAGGCCCGCGGGGCGCCGGAGCGCGTCGTACGCCGCGATGCCTGGAGACGCGCGACGACGGGGATGAGGAACGCGTAGGTCTTGCCGGAGCCGGTGCGGCCGCGGCCGAGCACGTCGCGACCCGCGAGGGAGTCGGGCAGCGTGGCCTGCTGGATGGGAGTCGGAATGGTGATGTCGCGGTCGGCGAGGATGCGCGCGAGGTGCGCGGGCACGCCGAGGTCGGCAAAGGAAGAAGACAAGGGAGAAAGTCGCAATCGGTTGGCGTCTCACCAACGCGGGTCCGTCGGCTGACGGAGTCCGAGGCAGTCCGAGGACTGCCGTGCGTAGCCCTCACGAAGGAGGGTGGCGGACCGAGATCCGCAGCGAGCCCGAGGTAAGACTGAACGGGCGTCGTAGCGACAACAATAGCGGGCTGCGCGCGCTTTCACCGCATCGCGGCAGCATTGCCGGGGCGACGCCGCCTGGGCCCACCTGCGAGCGCTGAGCTCATTTGCGTTGCAGGGCCGCCCCGCTTGATGACGCGGTCCGGGACGCGCACCAAGTCGAGGTCGAGTCCGGGCCGCCGAGCCATCTTGCGAAAGCCTTGGACCGGGCAGTAGTCGATCACCTGGTTGCGCGCGGATAGTCCTCGCAGCCATGCCTCGAGATCGCGTGCGGCACTGGGCGTGATGGGTCGCCCTTCCCGCCGACGAGCTTCGTACCGAAGCATGATCACGTCATGCGTGTGACGATGCTCCCGCTCGACCGTCCACGGGATGAGGGTTTTGTCCCTGGCGATCCGGCGGTCGAGTCCCATCCGCTGACCGAACATGGCGAACGTCGAACGAGACACCTCGGGGTCATATTTGCGCAGGTACTCCGCCTTCATCCACTCGTAAGTGCGACCCTCCTCGAACCATCGAAGAACCTCACCCTGATCCTGGATCTTCGAGCGCGTCACGTGGCCCCTCAGGCGCGCATCGCCATGGTCTCCATCTGCTCCAGCACGAGCTTGATGGCCTCCGGTTGCTTGTCGGGGGGGTACTTGTACTTCACGAGGAGGCGCTTGACCGACGACCGGAGCTTCGCGCGCACGTCGTCGCGCACCATCCAGTTGGTCTTCCGGTCCCGCTGGAGCACGGCCACGAGCTCACGGGCGATCTGGGCCAGGACGTCCTCGCCCTGCACGTCGACGGCGGACTCATTGTCGGCGACCGCGTCGTAGAACGCGAGTTCGTCGGAGTTCAGGGGCGGGTCGAACGAGGTGCCACGATCGGGTTCGGCGGCGACCTCCCTGGCCAGCTCGATGAGCTCGGCGATGACTTCGGCCGAGGTCAGCTGCTGGTTGGTGTAGCGATTCATCAGCTCGGTGATCCGTTGGGAGAAAGCCCTCTGGCGCACGATGTTGTTGCGCGTGGCCGTCGCGGACTCCTCGTTGAGCACGGCGCGCAGAGCCTCGATGGCCAGGTGCGCGTTGGACGACTTCTGTGCCTTGGCGGCCCACGCCGGTCCGAGGTCGGCCAACGTGGGCTTGTCGATCCCCGCGGCCTCGTAGATGTCGACGATCTCGCCGGACTCCGTCGACGAGGCGACGAGGTCGGAGAGCAGTCGTTGGATCTCGGCCGGGATCGGCTTGCCATCGGCCTTGCGCTGGGCAGCGTCGAGCTTGGCCATGTAGACGCGCACCTCCTCGTAGAACTTCGCAGCCGTACGGCGCTCTGCGAGGGTCTCGTTGCCCGAGGCGATCGCCCAGGCACGCGAGACCTGGTTGGCCAGCGCGCGAAACCGATCGCCGACCGTCTGCGCGCCTTCGCCGACGTTGTTGCCCGGCGTCGACGGCGAGCGGAGCCAGTTGGTGAGCCCCACAGCCGTGCGGATCCAGCTCTTGGCTCCCCCGTCGAGCTTGCCCCGCCAGCCGAACGCTGCGGTGAGCTCGTCGAGCTTGTCGAGCAGCTCGTGGGCGAGCGCGATCTCGACGTCGATGCTCTTGCCGATCGGCTTCTCGGCCCGGTCCTTCGCGGAGTACTCCGCGAGCGCCTTGTTGAGGTTCTCGACCAGAGGGGCGTAGGAGACCAGGAGCCCGGCCGGCTTGCCGCGGAAGGTGCGGTTGACGCGAGCCAGGGTCTGCATCAGCAGGGCGCCCTTGAGGGGCCGGTCGAGGTACAAGGTGTGGAGCGGCGGAGAGTCGTAGCCCGTCAGCATCATGTCCTTGACGATCACGATCTGGAGCTCGTTCTCCGGGTCCTTGAGCCTGGCCTTGATCACCTTGTTCGATGACTCGCGACGGAGGTGCTTCTGGAGCGGCGCCGGGTCCGAGGCCGATCCGGAGAACACGACCTTGATGGCACCCTTGTCGACGGCATCGTCGTGCCAGTGTGGACGCAACGCGACGATCTCGTCGTACAGCCTGACGCAGATCTCCCGGGTCGCTCCGACGAGCATGGCCTTCCCGCCGACCTCGATGAACTTGATCATCTCGCCGCTGCGGTTCTCCCAGTGGTCGACGATGTCGACGGCCAGGGCCCCGAGTCGGGCGGGGGCGCCGTAGACCGCGTTGATGACGGCCACGGACTTCTCGATCTGCGCGCGCTCCACGTCGTCGAGTCCCTCGGTCATGTCGTCGGCGGCGTGGTCGAGGTCCTCCTCGGTCACGTCACCGGCGAGGGCGACCTTGATCAGGCGCGGCTCGAAGAGGACGGGGACGGTCGCGCCGTCCTCGACCGCCCTGGTCAGGTCGTAGACGTCGATGTCGCCGCCGAAGACAGCGCGGGTGTCGCGGTCGGCCTCGGAGATCGGTGTGCCGGTGAAGGCGATCATGGTGGCGTTGGGCAGGGCGTCCTTGAGGTGTCGGGCGTAGCCGTCCAGGTCGTCGTAGTGGCTGCGGTGCGCCTCGTCGACGATCACGATGACGTTGCGGCGGTCGGAGAGCAGCGGGTGGTCGAGGCCGGCGTCCTTCTCGAGCTTGTTCCGACCGAACTTCTGCAAGGTGGTGAAGTAGATCCCTCCGGTGGTGCGCTCGCTGAGCTCTCGACGCAGGTCCGCGCGCCGGCGGACGGCGATGGGCCGCTCGGGCAGCAGCTCGCTGCGGGCGAAGGAGTCGAACAGCTGACCGTCGAGCTCCCTGCGGTCGGTGATCACCACCACGGTGGGGTTGGCAAGCTTGCGGTGGTTCATCACGAGGTTGGTGTAGAGCTCCATCTCCATCGACTTGCCCGACCCCTGGGTGTGCCAGACCACGCCCGCCTTGCCGTTGGTCTCGACGGCCTGGACGGTGCAGCCGACGGCTTTGGCGACCGCGAAGTACTGGTGCGGCTTGGCGATCCTCTTCACGAGACCGGCGGGCGTGCTGTCGAACGCGACGTAGCTGCGGAGCAGCTGGAGGAAACGTGTCTGGTTGAAGAGCCCGTCCACCAGCACCTCCAGCGCGACCCCCAGGTCCTCGTCCGCGAGGTCTGCTTCCAGGTCCTTCACCCTGCCGTCGTCGTCGACGTTCCACGGCGAGTAGTGCTCGAGCGGGGTGAAGGGAGTGCCGTACGCCGCGGCGAGACCGTCACTGATCACACTGAGCACGGCGAACCTGAAGGTGAGCGGCAGCTCGACGAGGTAGGTCCGGAGCTGGGCGTGGGCCGCTGCCAGGTCGGCCTTCTCGGCTCCGGCCTTCTTCAGTTCGATGATGACCACGGGCATGCCGTTGAGGTAGAGCACCACGTCGTAGCGGCGCTCGTGATCGCCCGACCGGACGGTGATCTGGTTGACCGCGAGCCACTCGTTGAGCTCGGGGCTGTGACCCACCAGGTGGATAGTCGGATGGTGCTCGACCCCGTCGGCGTCGAGATGGCTGATGCCGCGGTAGCCACCGACCAGCATCCGGTGGATCCGCTCGTTCTCGAACAGGGCGTCCGTGGACGTGGGTGACGTGATCTCGGAGAGCGCCTGCTTGAGGTACTCCAGCGGCACGGCGGGGTTGAGACGGGCGAGAGCCGAGAGCAGGCGGCCGGGGAGGTGGATCTCGGCCCAGGACTCCCGTCCTCCTTCTGCTCCGGGGGCGACCTTCGCCCCGGCCAGGGTGTCCCAACCGTGCTCGGAGAGTCGCTCGAGCGCGCTCTCCTCCCAGGCTGACTCCGGTGCGCCGGTCATGACGGCTCCTCGTCGACGATGCGATAGCTCTGGGTGGGGCTGTTGGTGGCGCCGGTGCGACCAACCGCTCTCCGCTGGACGAGCCGACCGAGCCGGCGCAGCGTCGGCTGGTATTTCAGGCCGGTGGCTTCGGCAATGGCCCTGCTGGTCAGGTGGCCGGCCCGAATAGCGTTGATGATGCGCTCCTCGTCGCTCTCAGGTCGGCTGGCCTCGGCTCGACCGGACCGGGTCGTCTCCTCGTCGTCCAGGAGGCCGGGAAGCGTTTGCTGGCCATCGCCCGATGCGTCCGAGAGCCGATAAGTGGCGTAGCGACGACCGCCTGCCTTGCTCGCCAAGCCCCTCACCACGAGGTCGCGCAGTGCCTGGGTTGCCGACTGCTGGTCGTAGCCCCAGGTCCGCAGCATCGCGTTGGTGACACTGCCACCTCGCATGATGGCGAGCGCCACGCGCTGGGCATCGTTCAGGTCGGGTTGGTCGAGATCGTTGATCCACGAGATGACGTCTTTGGAAAGCAGGGCATGCCGGGGCACCACGACGTCGACCGCGCCCGGTGTCACGCGGAAGTTGGGCGGACTCATCCCCGCCCGCTGCAGAGACTTGACCACGCTGCGCAGCCCGGATCCGCGGTTCTCGCAGAGGGCCTCACCCCCGGGGCCCGGGGTATAGATGTCGGTCAGCATCTGGGCCAAGACCGCGTTGCGAGACGTGGAGCGTTGCTCGATAGTGCCGAGCTCATCCTCGGTGACGGGGCCGTGCAGACCACCGGGACTGCGGATCTCCAGCCGATCGGAGTACACCTCGATCTGGATCTGGCTGCCCCGTGCCTCCGGGCTGTAGTCGCGATGCATGAGCGCGTTGACGACGAGCTCCCTGATGACATCGAGCGGATAGTCGTAACGATCCTCGCGCCCGATCCCCTTGATGACGGCCGCCCGGTTCATGTTGCGGATGGCTGCCCTGGTGGCATCGGCGACGATGTCGGGGATCGGTCCGTCGAGGGTCTGGTTGTCGACGAACCGCTCGCCGCCGGCAGTGGTCTCGCCCATGGCGACTCCGGGGACAGCCACGAACGAGACGAAGAGTTGAGGAAGGAACGACTGCGGGAAGCTACCCAGGCAGAGCAAGCCGGCCACCGTCGGTCGGGGCGTGTCGTCGACGATCCCGATGACGTTCAACCGCTGCAAGGCCTCGGCGTCCGGCATCGCGGCGATGCGCGACGAGCGGCTGCGCACCTGCCCGAGAAACGCGGTGAGGAGCTTCGGGTCGAGGTCGTCGACGGTCGCGTCCGGTACGACCTCGCGGTCGTACGCCGGCTGGGTACGCCGCGAGAGAAGCTGAGTCACCTCGTACCTGGTGAGCTTGCGGTCGCCGTCGTCTCCACCGCGGATGTAGGAGCCGTTGTAGTCACCCCGGCCGACGACGAAGCAGGGCTTGGTCATGGGATCGGCCTCGGGCACCTCGAGTCGGACGACGAGGGCTCCCTCGAACTCCTCGACCTCGATGGGTTCGCGGATCGGCGGCGAGACCCGGTCGGCGCAGGCGCCGGCCAGGCTGTCCCTGATCGCGGCCGCGTCGAAGCCCGGGGCTGGACGGAAACCGTCGGCCTCGGAGAGTCCCAGCAACAGAGTGCCCCCGCTGCCGTTGGCGAAGGCGCTGAGAGTCTCGGGGACGGACTTCGACAGCCCGCCGACCGCTGCCTTCACCTCGATCTCGGCCGGCTCCATGCCGACCCGTCGCAGCCGCTTAACCAAGGCCGCCGTCGGCTCGCCCTGCTCCATCACTCCATCACCTACTCTCGCGCTTACTCTATCGCTACTCTTGCGTTCGTCGACTGACCATGGCAAAGCCATGGCCAGGTCTGGCTAAGTCACGACCAAGTCCGTCGCCTCGTTGACCCACAGCCGGCCAGACATGAGGAGGGGAAGGAGTGCGTCGCGGGTGCCGGCGAGAAGTCGCGCCTCGGCCAACGCTGCGGCGATGGTGGCCTCTAGCTTCGACAGTTCAGCCTCGAGCGCGTCGGCGTTTCCCAGCGACACACATGGGACTTGCGCTTCTCCGACGGCCCTCTTGTTGATGGCCCCGAAAACCGTTCCCTCGGAGTTGTACGGCGCCCACACCGCATCGGCAGCAGCGACCTGGTGCAACAGTGTCCAGGGCGTGGATTCCCTCGATCGAAGCCCAGCCAGACCGCGCCCGAGACACAGGTGCTGGTCCGCAACGTTCACGCGGCCCACAGGTGCTCTGACGCTCAGAAGCGTGTCGCCCGGCCTCGCCATCCTGACGGGGGCCGTCGTAAAGACACGCTTGCTCGGCGAGCGGAAGCCGAAGTCACGCACCCCTTGGTAGAAGGGCTCCCCCTCACCGGCTTCGTTGTAGCTCGTCCCAGGCGGCGAGGAACCCATGGTTATGTCAGCGACGGACGCGAGCGGGATGAGGTCGTTCGAAAGGCGGCTCGTCGCAGTAGCACGAGCAAGCCTGTCAGCCGACTCCGCCACTCGCTCGTTGGCGGCGATCTTGTCGTCGAGGGCGCCGAAGACCTCGGCGATTGCGTGCTGCTCCGCCAACGGCGGGAGAAGGAGCTTGATGGCCTTTGCCGAGGCCACATTGAAGTGCTGCTGGACGGCGCCCACGAGATAGCCAGCAATGTGCGTGTCGGTCAGCCAGTTCAGTTGGTAGCTCAGCCAACGCGCGTCAAGAGTGCGGCCGGGTCGTGTGACGACCACATCCGAGCAGTTCGCCACTGGGATCTCTGCCGGAATCACCGCCGTTTGGCCGGGCTTTCCCGTGCGGACGGTCACGACATCGCCTGGAGCGAGAGCTGACTTCCGCAGCCTTTCGTGGAATGCGGGATCGATGAACTTCATGTCTGACCAGTCAATGCGGTGAGGCCGCACGTTCAGGGACCTCAGGAAAGGAATGCCGGCATCGCGGTACTCCGTTGCCATCGGCCCGACATGCCCGACGGTCACCTCGGCGTGAGCTGCCAGCGTCGTTTCCTCCCACATCACAACCTCCTAAGCTGTTCGCGGACGACCTGCTCGAGCCGTGCCGACTCGTCGAAGGCGACCAGGAGCTCCTGCCGGAGCCTGGTCACCTTGTCCTCGATCGGCTCGCCGTCGTCCTCCAGCTCGGCGGCGCCGACGTACCGGCCGGGCGTGAGGGCGTAGTCGGCGGCCTTGATCTCCGCCAGCGTGGCCGACTTGCAGAAGCCGGGGACATCGGCGTACTCGACGTGGTTTTGAGACGGTCGCTGCGCGACCTCCTCAACCAGCTGAGGCATCGGGATGCCGAGCCAGGCGTGGCAAGTGTCCGCGATCCGCGCGATGTCCTCCGGCGCGAGGTCGCGCTCCGCGCGGTCGGTCAGGTGGCCGAGCTCGCGGGCGTCGATGAAGAGCACCTCGCCGGAACGGACACCCTTGTCCTTGGCGAAGAACCAGACGCACACCGGGATGCCGGTCGAGCGGAAGAGCTGGGTCGGCAGGGCCACCATGCACGAGACCAGGTCGGCCTCGACGATCGCGGCGCGGATGTCACCCTCCCCGCCGGAGTTGGACGACATCGAGCCGTTGGCCATCACCACTCCGGCCTGACCGCCCGGAGCGAGCTTGAAGAGGATGTGCTGGATCCAGGCATAGTTGGCGTTCGTGACCGGCGGGACGCCGTACTTCCACCGCGCGTCCCCCTCGTTGCGCGCCCAGTCCTTGATGTTGAACGGCGGGTTCGCCATCACGTAGTCCATCTGCTTGTCCGCGTGCAGATCGCGGGCGAACGTGTCCTGCGGGGAGGCCCCGAGGCCACCGTTGCCGATGCCGTGGATGGCGAGGTTCATCTTCGCCAGTCGCCACGAGTCCAGGTTGTTCTCCTGGCCGAGAACGTGGATGTCCTTGGGATCGCCGTCGTGCTCGGCGATGAACTGCTCCGACTGCACGAACATCCCGCCCGAGCCGCAGCACGGGTCGTAGACCGTCCCCTTGGTCGGCTGAAGCACCTCGACGATCGTGCGCACCACGCTGCGGGGCGTGAAGAACTCGCCGCCACGCTTGCCCTCGGAGCGGGCGAAGTTGCCCAGGAAGTACTCGTAGACCTCCCCCATCAGGTCCCTCGCCCGGTGCGCGCCCCGGCGGCTGAAGCGGGCCGAGGAGAAGAGGTCGATCAGCTCCCCGAGCCGCCGCTGGTCGACGCCCTCCCGGTTGAACCCCTTCGGCAACGTCGCCTTCAGCGACTCGTTGGCCGCCATCAAGGCGTCCATCGCCTCATCGATCAACGTGCCGATGGTCCTGCCCGGCTCGGTGCCCGTCGGCGGCAGGCCCTTGGCATGGGTGGCGAGGTGCCCCCACCGGGCGACCTCGGGCACCACGAAGACGCCGTAGCCCTGGTACTCCTCGGGATCGTCGATCAGGTCGGCGATCTGGCCCTCGTCGTACCCCTGCTCGGTGAGGTCGGCGTGGATCGTCGCGCGGCGCTCGTCGTAGGCGTCGCTGACGTACTTGAGGAAGACCAGGCCGAGCACGACGTCCTTGTACTGGCTCGACGACAAGTTGCCGCGCAGCTTGTCGGCGGCCTTCCAGAGCGTGTCCTTGAGCTCCTTCAGGGTCGACGGGGCGCTCGGCTCCGCGGCCTTCTTCGTGCGTGGGGGCATGTCAGTGCTCCCGATCTGCTGTGAGTGGGGTGGTGATGACAGTGAGACCGGGCGCCGCGCCGTCGGCCACAAGCCGGGTGAGCTCGTCGACGCTGTCGAGGCGCTGCTGAAGGTCGCGGCGTACGGCGTCGAGGTCGCTCAACCGCTGCTCCGTCTCAGGGTCGGGGCTGACCATGAGGCGCCAGGCGTCGGGGTCGCGGGCGGTGGCCGGCAGCGCGTTGATCTGGGCGGCCAGGGCGTGGGGTCCGAGCGGCGCCGAGGGCTCGAGCCGGATCACCCTGGCCGGCGTCGGGACGACCCGCCCACCGACCTCGTCGACGTGCGCTCGCATCGGGTTGGTCGTGAACACCACGTCGCCCGGCTCGGTGCGGCTCGCGCGGGGAGCCTCGGCCTCGAGGGTGAGGGGATCGAAGCGGACGTCCTCCCAGCCGATCACCGCGGCGGTGCCGACCGACCCGTTGGGATCGGCCCAGCTCAGGTCCAACCGGCTGCCCCGTCGGATGCGGAGCTCCGATCGTCGCCGCAGCTCAGCGAGCGTGACGGTGACCGCCTCCGCCTCCGCCTCCGAATCGCCGGAGACCGCGACCTCGATGCCGGGCAGCGGCCCTCCGAGTACGCCGACCAGCTCGCGCAGCCGGCCGCCGGCATTGCCGGGCCGTGCCGCCTCACGCGCCCGCACGCCCCTGGCCACGACGGTCGGGCCGGTCACCACCTCGGCGATCCGGCGGGGCACCAGGTAGCTGAAGTGGTGGCCCCGTTGCCGCGCCGTGACAGCCACGAGATCCATGGCGAGGTCGTGGCCGTCGAGCTGTCCGGGCGACGAGTCGCCCAGGTCCGCCACCGCGACTGGCTGATCTGACGACTCGCTCGTGACCAGCCACAGCGCCTGCGCCTGCCGCGGGGCAGCTCGGTGCATCGCGCGTGGCAGCCGGACCGCTGCCCGGACGTAGCCCCCACGGAGCTGGTCGTCGCGATCGGCCTCCCGCACCTTGTCGGCGATCCGGTCCGTGAGCACCGCCGCGGGGCCGATGACGAGACCGATGTCTGCTGGACCGAGCTCCTTGACGAGGAGGTCCGCCCGGTCGAGCGCCTCGACCGGGTCGAGACCGGTCACCGTGTCCACGCGGAGGGCGCGGAGGCCGCTGCGCTTGTCGAGCCTGGCGCCACGGAGCGTAGCGACCCGCCGGGCGGCCCGGGCAGCGGCGCCCTCTCCCTCGATGAGCAACGGGTGACCGGCTGCAGCTGCGAGCTGGGCGACGGCAGTCGACGCACCCGCGGATGCGTCGACCAGGTCTGCGTCCTCCCCGAGGTGCCTGAGCAGGGCCTCGACCACGGGGGCCAGCAGCTCGACCGCCCTCGTGGTGAGCTCCTCGCGTCTGTCCTGTCGCCCGGCGCGGGTCCTTGTCAGTCGGTCGAAGGCATCGCTGGCACCGAAGGAGGCGGCGTACAACTCGTCGATGTAGGCCAGTGGTGGTTTCTCGATCGATTCGACCTCGCGCACCAGGAAGTTGTCGTCGACATCCAGGCCGCGAGCGACGGCGGCCAGATCCTCGCCTACCAGGTCGTCGTCGGCCAGGTGCCGCAAGGTGAGCAGGGTGACGAGGTCGTCGAGCGTGGAACTCTCGGGCACCGCGAGCGCGGGAGCGTCGATCCCGGCCTCTTTGTTGCGCCCCCGGTGGGTCGACGAGAGGTAGTCGCGGACCTCGTCGAGGTCGAAGCGTTCCACTCCTCCCACCGTCGCCACTGCCCCCGGGAAGGGGCACACCCGTCCGTGCACCGTGCGACGCTTGCGCCACATGCTGACGACCGGGCGCTGGACTCCGGCGAGGGCGGCGATGTCGGTCAGGGTGAGGGTGCTGCCTGACATCTCCGCTCCTCCTTCTACGAGGGTTCATGTGCTGACCGGACAACAACCTAGGTGGCCACGGGCTCTTTTCGGAGACATCAACCGATAAGGACCATTATCGGTCACTCTCGACTCTTGACATCGAACAGATGTTCGAGAGAGAATCGGTTCGTGACCACGCTCCTCGACCGCCAACCCAAGACCGGCCTTTCGGCCGCCGGGGCGCTCGGGCAGGTGCACACCGCGATCGCCGTCCTGGCCGATTCCGTCACGTCAGCCGGCGCCGGCGACCTGGTTGCGGGCTGTGAGCGCGCCATCCGCCGGATGGAGGCGATCAAGCTGCGGCTCATCGCCGCCGCCGACCGCGACGGGGTCGCGGCTGACTCCGGGCTGGCGTCGACGGGGGCCTGGGTGGCGCGACAGGTCAATGCCGACCAGGCCGGGGCCGCACGAGCCGTTCGTCTCGCCACCGCGCTCGACCACCCATCGTCGGTGGCGGGGCCGGCGGTCGCCGACGGCTCGATCTCGACCGAGCACGCGGCCGTCGTCGTGCGGGCCGTGGAGAGTCTCCCGTCGGGCCTCTCCGACGCACAGCGCCGCACCGTCGAGCACTCACTCGTCGAGAAGGCACGCAGCCTCAGCCCGGACGCCCTTCGCCGCGCCGCACGTCGAGCCGTGGCCGCCGTCGAACCTGACGAAGAGGCCGTCGACGCTCATGAGGACGCTCTGGTGGCTGACGAGGAGGAGCGCGCGCGGCAGCGCACCAAGCTGACTCTGCACGACAATGCCGACGGCACGGTGACCGGCCACTTCACGGTTCCTTCGCTCCACGGCCATCTGCTGCGCAAGGTGCTCGACACGATGACGGCCCCGCGTCGCGCGCCGCTCGGCGCCTCGGCTGCCCAGGTCGGTGACCGGGCAGACCGCCTCGACTGGGACCGCGCTCGCGGCCTGGCCTTCTGCGAGCTCATCGAGCATCTGCCGACCGACCGCCTGCACGGCAAGACGGCGGCCACCATCGTGATCACCTTCGACGAGGAGAGCCTCCGTGACCGGTCCAAGGCCGGTCGTCTCGACACCGGCGAGTCTGTCAGCGCCGGCGAGGTGCGGCGCATGGCCTGCGGGGCCGGGCTGGTGCCCGTGGTTCTCGGCGGAAGCTCCCTCCCACTCGATCTCGGCCGCTCCCAGCGGCTGTTCACCGAGGCGCAGCGCACGGCCCTCGCCACCCGGCACTCGACCTGCGGGGCGGACGGGTGCGAGCGACCCTTCGCCTGGACCGAGCTCCACCATCGACAACCCTGGTCAGCGGCTGGACGCACCGACCTCGACAATGCCGTGCCCCTGTGTCACTTCCACCATCGACGCGTTCACGACCCTCACTTCACCCACGACTTCGGTCCCGACGGCGTGACCTTCCATCGACGGACCTAGATGACCGCTTCACGAGGAGAAGGTCAGCGCCCCGTCGTCGAGGGTGCCGCGCCGGATGGTGCGCACGTCGCGGAGGTAGTTCTGCCGCAGCCGCCAGGGCTCCCGGTCGCCCTGCTTGGGCAGCAGATGCAGGGCGCGCAGGACGTAGCCGGCCTCGAAGTCCATCAGTGGGGTCTCGGCGATGCTGGGGTCCCGCTCGGCCACGAACGACCGGAAGCCGCCGTCGTCGAGACGGGTCAGCAGGCGGCAGACGTACTCCGCGACCAGGTCGGCCTTGAGTGTCCACGAGGCGTTGGTGTAGCCGATGGTGAAGACGAAGTTGGGCACGTCGGAGAGCATCAACGCCTGGTAGGCCATCGTCTCGGGGATCTTCACCTCGTCGCCGTCGACGGAGAGCTCCACGCCGCCGAGCGGCACCAGGGTGAGGCCGGTGGCGGTGACGACGACGTCGGCCTCGATCTCGGCGCCGGAGGTGAGCCGGACGCCGGTCTCGGTGAAGGTGGCGATGGTGTCGGTGGCCACCGACGCGGCGCCGCTCGAGATCGCCGCGAAGAGGTCACCGTCGGGCACCAGGCAGAGCCGCTGGTCCCAGGGGGCGTAGCGCGGCCGGAAGTGGGTGTCGACGTCGTAGCCATCGGGCAGCCGCGCGATGGCCTGCTTGCGGATGAACCGACGCAGCGCGTCGGGACGTCGGCGGCTGAGCTGGTAGATGCCGGAGGTGACCAGCACGTTCTTCCAGCGGGTGGCGGCGTACGACGCCTTCTCCGGCAGCCATCTCTTCAGGAAGCCGGCGAGCGGATCGCGGGCCGGGAGCGACAGCACGTAGGTCGGCGAGCGCTGGAGCATGGTGACGTGCTCGGCCCCGGCCTGCGCGAGCGCGGGAACCAGGGTGACCGCGGTGGCCCCGGAGCCGACCACCACGACCCGCCGGCCCGTGGTGTCGAGGTCGGCCGGCCAGTGCTGCGGGTGCACGACCCGGCCGCCGAAGTCGTCGAGGCCCGGCAGGACCGGGGTGTAGCCCTGGTCGTAGTCGTAGTAGCCACCGCACGACCAGAGCACCTGGGCCGTCACAGTCACGTCGCCCTCGGCCGTCCGGGCCGTCACCGTCCAGCGTGCGGTGTCGCTGTCCCAGTCGGCGGCGACCACCCGGTGGCCGTAGACGATGTGCTCGTCGACGGCGTACTCGCGTGCGGTCTCGCGGACGTAGTCGAGGATCGACGGGCCGTCGGCCAGCGCCTTCTCGCCGCGCCAGGGCTTGAAGCGGTAGCCCAGCGTGAACATGTCGGAGTCCGAACGCACGCCGGGGTAGCGGAACAGGTCCCAGGTCCCGCCGCTGGCCGCACGGGTCTCGAGCACGGCATAGCTGCGGCCGGGGTGCTCCCGGGTGAGCTGGGCCGCGGCGCCGATCCCGGAGAGCCCGGCACCGACGATGATTACCTCGACGTGCTGCGGGAGGTCGACCATGCAGGAGACGCTACCCGGCGGTATCCACCACGGCACCCACGTCCAGCAACGCCTCGACGTCGAGCCCCCAGGCCGTGAGGGCCTCGCGGGTGGCACTGCCGGCACCGCCCGGGGAGCGGGAGATGGTCGGCTCGGTCCGCGAGAACCGCGGCGCCGGCGCTGGCTGCACGACGCCGTCGCGCTCGACGAACGTGCCCCGCTGCTTCAGGTGCGGGTGCTCGGGCGCCTCGGCCATCGTCGCGACCGGACCGACGCAGGCATCGGAGCCGTCGAAGACCGTCAGCCACTCGGCCTGGGTGCGCTCCTTGAACGTCGCGGTCAGCAGGGCGCGGAGCCGCGGGAAGCTGCGCGGGTCGTTGCGGTCGGGCAGGTCGGTCAGGTCGGTCAGGCCCAGCCGGGCGACCAGCTCGTCGTAGAACTGCGGCTCCAGCGGGCCGACGGTCAGGTGGCGACCGTCGGCGGTCTCGTAGAGGTCGTAGAAGGGCGCGCCCCCGTCGAGCAGCCCGGTGCCCCGTCGCTCGCCGACCAGCCCGAGGGCCGACAGCGTCGAGGACATCGCGTTGAGGTGGGCGGTGCCGTCGACGATGGCGGCGTCGACGACCTGCCCGCGGCCGGACACCCGTGCCTCCAGCAGGGCGGCGAGGACGCCGATGACGAGGTACGTCGAGCCGCCACCGAAGTCGCCGAGCAGGTTGGTCGGGAAGTGCGGCCGGGCCGGGTCCTGGCCGAGGCCGTCGAGGGCGCCGGTGATGCCGATGTAGTTGAGGTCGTGGCCGGCCTGCTGCGCCAGCGGGCCGGTCTGCCCCCAGCCGGTCATCCTGCCGAACACCAGGCGGGGGTTGCGTGCCCAGCAGTCGTCGGGGCCCAGGCCGAGCCGCTCGACGACGCCCGGGCGCATGCCCTCGACCAGCACGTCGGCCTGCTCGACGAGGTCGAGGACGGCGGCCACCGCGGCCGGCTGCTTGAGGTCGATGGCGACGCTGGGGCGGCTGCGGGTCAGCACGTCCTGCCTCCCGTCGCCGAACATGCCGCCACCGGGTCGCTCCAGCCTGATCACGTCGGCGCCGAGGTCGGCGAGGATCATGCAGGCGTGCGGGCCGGGCCCGATCCCCGCGATCTCGACGACCCTGACGCCGCGGAGCGGTCCGGTCCCCTGGCCGAGCGCGTAGGTCATGGCGACATCCTCTCCCGCCGTCCGGGTCAGGCAGGCAGCACGCGTCGGAGGAACTGGCGGGTGCGTTCCTCGCGCGGCTCGGTGAAGATCTGTGACGGCGGGCCCTGCTCCAGGATCCGGCCCTGCTCCAGGAAGCAGACGGAGGTGGCCACGTCGCGGGCGAAGTGCATCTCGTGGGTGGCCAGCACCATCGTCGTCCCCTCGGCCGCCAGCGAACGGACGGAGTCGAGCACGTCGGCGACCAGCTCGGGGTCGAGTGCGGCGGTGATCTCATCGAGGAGCAGCAGCGCCGGCCGCGTGGCCAGGGCGCGCACCAGGGCGACGCGCTGCTGCTGGCCGCCCGAGAGCCGGTCGGGGTGGCTGGTCACGTGCTCGGCCAGCCCGAACCGGGTGAGGAGCTCGCGGGCCCGCTCCTCGGCCTCCGCCCGGGCGACTCCGTGCACCTTGCGCGGCGCGAGGGTGACGTTGTCGAGCACCGAGAGGTGCGGGAAGAGGTTGTAGGCCTGGAAGACCATGCCCATCCGGCCGCGCACGGCCCGGCGGTCGACGCGCGGGTCGGAGACCTCGCGACCCTCGAACGTGATGACCCCGTCGTCGATCTCCTCGAGCAGGTCGAGGCAGCGCAGCAACGTCGACTTGCCCGACCCCGACGACCCGATCAGGCAGATGACGTCGCCCGAGGAGACGGTGAGGTCGACCTCGTCGAGCACCAGGCGGTCGGCATAGGACTTGCGGAGGTTCTCCACCTCGAGCAGCGCGTCACTCACTCGGGGTCCCTGTTCGAAGCGGAACGAAGTGAGCATTCGAACAGGGTGATCATCGGACCGCCCCCGCCCGCTCGCGCTCGGCGTACCGTCGCTGCAGCCAGTCGGTGAAGCGCGCCAGCGGCACCGTCATCGCCACGAAGAACGCCGCCACCACCACCAGGGGCGTGTAGTTGAAGTTGTAGTTGGCGTAGTCACGGGCCGCGAACATCGCGTCGAAGATCGCCACCGACGAGACCAGGGCGGTGTCCTTCTGGAGGGACACGAAGTCGTTGAGCAACGGGGGTACGACGCGGCGCACGGCCTGCGGGACGACCACGTGGCGCATGGCCTGGCCGCGGCTCAGCCCGAGCGCCTGGGCGCTCGCCACCTGCGAGGGGTGGATCGACTCGATGCCGGCTCGGAACACCTCGGCGACGTAGGCCCCGTAGGACAGCACCAGCGCGACGAGCGCCCAGAAGAACGGGTCGAGCGGCACGCCCTGGAGGCCCAGCGCCGGCATCCCGAACGCGAAGAGCACCACCAGCAGGATCGTCGGGACGCCGCGGAAGAGGTCGGTGTAGATCACCGCCACCACCCGCAGCGGCACCAGCCACGGCGCGCGGGCCTGGCGGGCCAGCGCGACGGCGAGGGCGAGCACCAGGATCACCGGCTCGGCGATGAGGAACATCTTCACGTTGAGCCAGAAGCCGTCGCGGATCGCCGGGAACGAGTCCCGGGCGTGACCCCAGTCGAAGAAGGTCGCCTGCACCGTCTCCCAGCCGGGCGACAGCGTCGCGCCCAGGACCAGCACGCCGAAGACGAGCGCCATGGCCACCGAGGCGACCAGCAGGGAGCGCCGGTCCATCGACCGTCGCGCCTGCCGGCGCTCGAGCTCGCGGGGGCTCGGCTGCCAGTCGGTCACCAGAGCCACATCACTGGCCCGGTCACTGGAGCTCGGGGACCCCGACCGTGTCGGAGAGCCACTCCTGCTCGATCGCGTCGAGGCTGCCGTCGGCCTCCATCGCCGCGAGCGCCTCGTTGACGCATTCGACGAGCGGGTTGCCCTTCTCGAACAGCATCCCGAACTCCTCCTGCTCCCCGGTGTCGGGCTGGAACTGCCCGATGATCGAGGCCTTCGGGATCTCGACCGCGGTGATGTAGAAGGCGGTGGGCAGGTCGGCGAGGATCGCGTCGACCTGGCCGCTGAGGAGCTGTTGCTTGGCGATGTTGGTGTCCTCGAGGACACCAACATCGCCAAGCAACAGCTCCTCAGCGGCCAGGTCGACGCGATCCTCGCCGA
>Ga0136611_10000495_pt1 | contig 25919 bp, 23 predicted proteins | sample AntDrymUQ2232306_2_FD_106645 | JGI IMG/M metagenome (GOLD analysis project Ga0136611, IMG submission 106645) | Polar desert sand microbial communities from Dry Valleys, Antarctica - metaG UQ223 (23.06) | ecosystem: Environmental > Terrestrial > Soil > Desert | place: Antarctica: Dry Valley...
GCGGGAGTACTCCCGCGCCGTCGGGAAGAACGCGGCATTCATCCGCTCGCGCTGCACCCGCAGCATCATCACGGCGTCGGCCTTCGGCAGCACGGCGTCGAGGTCGTACGACGTCTCAACGCCCCAGCCCTCGACCCCGACCGGGAGCAGGGTGGGGGGCGCGATCAGGGTGACCTCGGCGCCCAGGGTGCGCAGCAGCAGCGCGTTGGAGCGCGCGACCCGGGAGTGCAAGACGTCGCCGACGATGGCGATCCGCCGGCCGTCCAGCGAGCCCCCGCTGGTCGGGCCGAGGTGGCGCCACATCGTGAACGCGTCGAGCAGCGCCTGGGTCGGGTGCTCGTGGGTGCCGTCGCCGGCGTTGACCACCGACGAACGCACCCACCCGGAGTTGGCCAGTCGGTGCGGGGCGCCCGAGGCACCGTGCCGGATGACCACGGCGTCGGCACCCATCGCCTCCAGCGTCAGCGCGGTGTCCTTCAGCGACTCGCCCTTGGACAGCGACGACCCCTTGGCGGAGAAGTTGATGACGTCCGCCGACAGCCGCTTGGCCGCCGCCTCGAAGGAGATCCGGGTCCGGGTGGAGTCCTCGAAGAAGAGGTTGACCACCGTGCGGCCCCGCAGCGCGGGCAGCTTCTTGATCGGCCGGTCCGCGAGCGAGCGCATCTCCTCGGCGGTGCGCAGCACCAGCTCGGCGTCGTCACGCGTGAGGTCGGCGGCGGACAGCAGGTGGCGCTTCATCAGAGGACCCCTTCGATCGTGACGGCGTCGATCTCGTCGACCCCGGCGAGCGAGACCCGCACCCTTTCGACCAGGGAGGTCGGGAGGTTCTTGCCGACGAAGTCGGCCCGGATCGGCAGCTCGCGGTGGCCGCGGTCGATGAGGACGGCGAGCCGGACGGCGGCGGGGCGGCCGACCTCGGTCATCGCGTCCAGGGCCGCGCGGATGGTGCGACCGGAGAAGAGCACGTCGTCGACAAGCACCACCGTCCTGCCCTCGATGCCGCCGGGCGGGATCTCGGTGGGCAGCAGGGCACGCACCGGGCCGCGGCGCAGGTCGTCTCGGTACATGGTGACGTCGAGCGAGCCGACCGGGACGGCGTACTCCTCGACGGCGGAGATCTTCTCGGCGATCCGCCGGGCCAGCGGGACCCCGCGGCTGGGGATCCCCAGCAGCACCAGGTCGCGGGCACCCTTGTTGCGCTCGAGGATCTCGTGGGCGATGCGGGTGAGTGCACGGTTGATGTCACGGGCGTCGAGGACGGTCCGACCCAGCGGGGTCGTGTCCTCGGTCTGAGGGGCAGGCATGTGCGCCGCTGACCTCCTTCTCCGCCTCACGGGACGGCTCGTTAAAGGATGTCGATCGGCGCCCACCCTACCCGTCGGCGACCGAGCTGTCTCAGACCGGGTCCACGCCCCGGTGCTGACCGCCCTGGTCGGTCGCGTGCAGCGCCAGCCAGACCAGGCCGCGGGCGACGAGCGCCTGACGCAGCAGGCGCGCCTTCGGTGGGCTCCCGCCGTCCTTGCCAAGATCGAGGTCCCAGGTCCAGCGGTGCTGGTCGACCTGTCCGCTGTCGAGCTGCGCGCGGACGTCGAGCTCGTGGACCATCGGCTTGTCGTCGGCCGCGAACGCGCCGTACCGCACGCCCAGCAGGACGGTGGCCTGGCCCCGCTGCACCCCGATGAGGACACAGGCCTGGTGGTCGCGAGCGTTGCGCAGGAACGTGAGGCCCCGCACGCCATCGAACCCCGCGTCGCGGAGTGCCGGCGCGATCTCGGCACGCACCAACCGGGTGAGGTCGGCGCGGTGGGTGCGCGGCCGCGGGTCGGCCTGCCGGGCCCGGGCGCGCCGCTTGTCGGCCGCCAGGGCCGCGTCGCGCTGCGCCGCCTGCTCGGGAGCGACGTCGAGCGCCGCGTGGACCCGCTTGAGCACGTCGCGACGGGTGACCTCGTCGGCGAGCAGCCTGAGCTGGGTGGTCGCGGCCGCCTCGCCCGCCTGGTGCCGCAGGCCTAGGGAGTCGACGGCTCCGCTCGCCAGCGGCGCACACAGCGCGAGGGTGACGAACCGCTGGGGGTGGCTCGCGGCGCCGCGCAGGACCAGCAGCCCGAGCAGGTCCGGCACCCAGCCGTCGTCGACGTACGCCGTGGCGAGGGCGCAGCCACGCAGGATGACGGCGTTGGCGGGAGTCACCAGCCAGGTGTCCGCCTCCCAGTCATGGTCGTGCGGACCGGTCGCGCGGACCGGCGTCATCGCCAGGTCTACGACCGGTGCGAGCAACCGGTGCACGAGGTCGGCGGCGTCCGCGGATCCGGCCACCAGTCCCTCGACCCGGCGTCGCCAGGTCCGGCTGGGTCGGGCGGTGCGGGCTTCGGCGAGCAGGCCGAGCAGCTCGACGAGCTCCGGCCGCCGCTCGACCGCGTCGGCGAAAGCCTCCCGGGCGCTCGCGCCCCAACCGTCCGTGGTCTCCAGCGGCGAGGTGTCGAGGAGACCGCCCGGCGCCTGGGTCGCGAGGAGCGCGCGGGTCCGCCGCCGCAGCTCAGGGACCTGGTAGACGTGGTGCGGCACCTCGGTGAGGCCGCGGTCGACCTCGGTCAGGGCGGCGTACACGCGGCTGTCCCCGGGGGCCGCCTCGAGGCATCGCTTGGCCACCCCGAGCGCGAACATCAGAGCCGTCTGGTCGAAGCCCGCCATCGCCGCCCGCAGGGCGAGCCCGGCGTCGTCCGGCGTCCACGGCAGGTTGCGCCGGCGCAGCGCGTCGAGCACGGTCCGCCCGGTCAGCTCGTCGACGGCGAGCTCGGTCGGGAACTCACCCGGGGCTGTCGGCCAGCCGCGCAGGCCCGCGACGGTGACCAGGGCTGCCGAGACGAGCAGGTCCGGGTCGAGCGCCAGCAGCTCGCGCCCACCCGGGTGTGCCTGGAGGTGCGCGGTCGTGTAGCCGACGAATCCCTCGAGCGCGTCGAGCGACGCGGCCACCCGTGCGCGGTGCTCACCGAGCCGCACCCGGTCCACGACGTCCATGCGCGCCATCCTGCCCGGCCGGCCCACCGACCGGGCCGGTTCACAGTCAGAGCAGGTCGTCGAGCACGCTCTCCACTGCCCGGTGGTAGGTCGGGTAGGCGAAGTGCATGGATCGCAGCGTGGTGAGCGGGATCTCGGCGTGCACCGCCGTCGCGAGCATCGACAGGATCTCCCCGCCGGCCGAGCCCACGACGCAGGCGCCGACCAGGATGCCGCGCGCGGGGTCCGCTACCAGCTTGATCAGCCCGTCCTCCTTCGCGAGCCAGCCTCGGGCACCGAGGTCACCGACGGCGGTGGCCGGCTCGAGCCCGGCCTCGCGGGCCTGCGCCTCGCTCAGGCCGACCGAGGCCACCTCGGGGTCGGTGAAGGCCACCCGGGTCACGGCGCGGTAGTCGGCGAGGTGCCCGGCCTGCCCGAGGATGTCCCGGACCACGACGGCGGCCTGGTACATCGACACGTGCGTGTAGGCGCCCTTGCCGGTGATGTCCCCGACCGCCCAGAGCTTCTCGCCGGCCCGCAGCCGTTCGTCGGTCTCGACCGTCTTGCCGTCGGGGTCGAGGCCGACCGACTCCAGGCCGATGCCGGCGAGGTTGGGCTGGCGCCCGGCGGCCACCAGGAGCTTGTCGGCGGTGACCTGCTGGTCGCCGAGATCGAGGGTGAAGGTGCCGTCGGCGTAGCCGACCGAGGCGATCTCGGCGCCGGTGAGCACCTGGATGCCCCCCTTCGCGAACGCCTTCTCCAAGAGCTCGGACGACTCGGGCTCCTCCGCGGCGAGCAGCCGGTCGGCCACCTCGACGACGGTGACCTGCACCCCGAACCGGGCGAAGATCTGCGCGAACTCGCAGCCGATCGCCCCGCCCCCCAGCACCACCACGGACGCCGGCAGCTCGGTGAGCGCGACGGCGTCGCGGTTGGTCCAGTACGGCGTGTCCGCGAGGCCGTCGATGGGCGGTGCCGATGGTGCGGTGCCGGTGTTGAGCACGACGCCACGCGAGGCGACGTAGGTCGTGTCCCCGACCTCGACCCGGCCGGGCCCGGCGAGCACGGCGGTGCCGCGGACGAAGGTCACCCCGGACTCCTCGAGCCGTTCGACGGCGACCTTGTCGTCCCAGTCGTCGGTCGCCTCCTCGCGCACCCGCTTCGCCACCTGCGACCAGTCGGGCTGCACCTGCGCACTCCCGGCGAAGTCGGCGACCCGGCGCACGTCGGCAACCACGTGGGCCGCCGCGATCATCATCTTCGAGGGCACGCAGCCGTAGTAGGGGCACTCGCCGCCCACCAGTCGGTTCTCGACGGCCACCACGTCGAGCCCGGCCCGGCCCAGCTTGATCGCGGCGTGCTCCCCACCCGGCCCGAGCCCGACTACGACGACATCGACGACCTTGTTCTCCATGTGTCCACCCTGTCAGGTCGGTGCAAGGCCCGTCAGCGCGACAGGTGCCGCGCCCGGGCGAAGCAGAAGAGTCCGTAGCAGGCGATCCCGACCGCGATGATGCCGAGCAGGATCGGGCCGAACGGCTGCTCCAGCACGGTCTTCAGCGCCTCGTCGAGACCGCCCGACTTCTGCGCGCTGTGCGTGGCCGCGGCGTAGACGAAGAGGCCGCCGACGATCCCGATGGCGATCCCCTTGGCGGTGTAGCCCGCCTTGCCGAAGTAGACGTAGGCGGTGCCGACGTCGCCGGCCGTGCCCCCCGCCGTGATCTTCTCGCGGAACTTCTCGGTGTAGGCCACCCGGATCTGGTTCGCGCCGTAGCCCAGGATCGCGAGTCCGATGAAGCCGACGATGAACTGCCCGCCCGGCCAGTTCATGATGGTCGCTGTCGTGGAGTCGGTGCCGCTCTTCTTGCCCGACGAGCTGCTGCCCATCGCGGCCCGGAGTGCGCTGACGCCGATGGTGCCGTAGAGGACGGCCTTGAGGACGTCGAAGCCCTTCTTGGCCCACTTCGACTTGTCGTCGTCCTCGTCCTCGTGGCCCTTCCAGGCGTCGAGGAGCTTCCAGAGCACCAGCATGAGCATGCCGACCGCGACCAGCCACAGCATCAGGGTGCCGCCGGGCTGCTCGTTGAGCTGCTGCATCGCCCCCTGGCTGGAGGCCTGCCCCTCCTGGTCCCCGAAGGCCAGCTGCAGCGCCAGGTAGGCGATCAGCAGGTGCACGACGCCGTAGGCGACCAGTCCGGCCCGGATGGCCTTGTCGAACCACTCACTGTTCTCGGCCCGGTTCCCGGCCTGGTTCGCCTTCTGCGACATGTCAGTCATAAGGGCAGTCAAGCAGGGTTCGGACGACGGGCGGAACACCCCTCGGGGTTCGGTCGCCGCCGGTGGGTCAGTGTGCGCTCTCGCGGCGACGGATGCCGTCGAGGATGCCGTTGACGAACGACGGTGAGTCGTCGGTCGACAGGTCGCGGACCAGGGACATCGCCTCGGTCACCGCGACCACGTCGGGGACGTCGTCGGCCCACAGGATCTCGTAGACGCCGATGCGCAGCACGTTGCGGTCCACCGCGGGCATCCGCTCCAGGGTCCACCCCACGGAGTAGCTCGTGAGCAGCTCGTCGATGCGGGCCTGGTGCTCCACCACGCCGCGCACCAGCACGGTGGTGTAGTCGTTGGTGGGGCCCTCGCCGTCGGCGACCGCACGCTCCAGCGCGGTGACGGGGTTCTCGGCCCGGAGCTCGGAGGCGTAGAGGACGTCGAGCGCGCGCTTGCGAGCCTTGGTGCGTGCGCTCACCGCGTGCCTCGCACTAGGACTTGACCCGGCCCAGGTAGGAGGAGTCGCGGGTGTCGACCTTGACCTTCTCGCCCTGGGTGACGAACAGCGGGACCTGGATCTCGTGACCGGTCTCCAGGGTGGCCGGCTTGGTGCGGCCGGTCGCGCTGTCGCCGGCGAGCCCGGGCTCGGTGAAGGAGATGACGAGCTCGACCGATGCCGGCAGCTCGATGTACAGCACACGGCCCTCGTTGGTGGCGACGACCGCCTCGCCGTTCTCGAGGAGGAAGTTGCTGGCGTCGCCGACGAGCTCGGGGGTGACCTCGAGCTGGTCGTAGGTGCCGGTGTCCATGAAGACGTAGGAGCTGCCGTCGTTGTAGAGGTACTGCATGGTCCGCTTGTCGACGTTGGCGACGTCGACCTTCACGTCGGAGTTGAAGGTCTTGTCGACGGACTTGCCGGACTCGATGTTCTTCAGCTTGGTGCGGACGACCGCGCCACCCTTGCCGGGCTTGTGGTGCTGGAACCAGATGACCTGCCAGAGCTGGCCGTCGAGGTTGAGCACCATGCCGTTCTTCAGGTCGTTGGTCGTAGCCATGCGCGCGGGTCAGCCTTCGTCTCGACGTCGGGGATGCCGCCCGGGAACGTCACCGGGCGCCAGCAGGCGAGTCTAGCCGCGCCTCCACGTCCCCGCCTAACGGGCCGAGTCGGCGCAGATGGTTGGCCGAATCGGCGCAGATGGTTGGCCGAGCCGGCGCAGATGGTTGGCCGAGCCGGCGTACTTGTGGACGAGTCCGCCATCTGCGCCGACTCGACAATGGACAGGTCCGGTGGCGACGGTGGCCGTTCGTACGCCGACCGGTGGCGGCCGGCGGGTCCGACGCCGCCATCTGCGCCGACTCGACGCGCCATCTGCGCCGAGTCGGCTCAGGCGGGGGTGTCGGCGAGCAGGCTGAGGGCCTGCCGGTAGCCGTCGATCCCCCGGCCCGCGACGGTGGCCACGGCGTGCGGCTCCACCACCGAGGTGTGCCGGAACTCCTCGGGGCGCTGCTTCGGGTCGGTCAGGTGCACCTCGACCAGCGGCGCCACCAGCTGCGCGCACGCGTCGTACAGCGCGAGCGAGTAGTGCGTCCAGGCCCCCGCGTTGAGGACGACCGGGGTCTCGTCGTCGGCGGCGGTGTTGAGCCAGTCGAGCAGCTCACCCTCGTGGTTGGTCTGCCGCACCTCCACGTCGAGACCGAGCTCGTGTCCCCACACCCGGCAGAGCCGGGCCAGCTCGTCGTGGGTGGTGCTGCCGTAGATCTCCGGCTGGCGGCGCCCGAGCCGGCCGAGGTTGGGCCCGTTGATCACGAGCACCCTCATCGCGGGCCGCCCGTCAGCACGGCGTACGCCGCGCGGAGGTCGGCCTCGGGCGGGTCGGCGAGGACCCGCGGGCGGCCGATGTCGTCGAGCACCACGAACCGAAGATGGGCCCCGCGGGACTTCTTGTCCACCCTCATGGTGGCGAGCAGGTCGTCGAAGGACGCCTCGGCCCCGACGTCGGACAGCGTGGTCGGCAGGCCGACGCGCGCCAGCGCGGTCCGGTGCCGCTCGACGACCTCGGGGGCCAGCGACCCGGCGCGGCCCGCTAGCTCGGCGACGAAGACGCAGCCGAGCGCGACCGCCTCGCCGTGGCGGACGGAGTACGACGACGCCCGCTCGATCGCGTGCGCCATGGTGTGGCCGTAGTTGAGGACCTCCCGGCCGATCCCCGCCCCCCCGGTCTCGCGCAGGTCGTCGATGACCACGTCGATCTTGACCCGGATCGCCCGCTCCACGAGCTCGCGCAGCACCGCCGACCCGGCGACGAGCTCGGCGGGGTCGGTGGTCTCGACCAGGCGCAGGATCTCGGGGTCGGCGACGAAGCCGCACTTGACGACCTCAGCCAGCCCGGCCACCAGGTCCGCACGCGGCAGGGTCGCGAGCAGGTCGAGGTCGCAGAGCACGCCGGCGGGCTCGTGGAAGGAGCCGACGAGGTTCTTGCCGGTCCCGGTGTTGATCCCGGTCTTGCCGCCGACCGCGGCGTCGACCATCGCGAGCAGGGTCGTCGGCACGTGCACGACGCGGACGCCGCGCAGCCAGGTGGCGGCCACGAAACCGCCGAGGTCGGTGGTCGCGCCGCCCCCGACGGTCACCACGGCGTCGGAGCGGGTGAAGCCTCGCTCGCCCAGCGCCTCCCAGCAGTCGGCAGCCACGGCGGCGGTCTTCGCCGCCTCACCGTCGGGCAGTCCCAGCGCCAGCACGTCGACGACCGGCACGAGCACGTCGAGCACCGGCTGCGCCTGTTCCTCCAGCCCCGCGGGGAAGAGCAGTGCCACCCGGCGCACGTCGTCGCCCAGCATCGCCGGGAGCCGGTCGGCCAGACCGTGACCGACCATGACGTCGTACGGCGACGCGCCGCCGACGTGCAGGACGGTGTCGGCGACCTCAGCCACGGACGACGCCGTCCAGTGCGGCGACCACCGCGTCGGCGACCTCCGCCGCCGTCCGGCCGTCGGTCTCGACCACGACGGTGGCGACCGACTCGTAGACCGGCGTGCGCTCGTCGAGGAGCGCCTTGATCCGGCCGCGCACGTTGCCGAGCAGCAGTGGCCGGGCCGAGCCGAGGCCGACCCGCTTCACGGCGTCGGACAGCCCCACCTTGAGGAAGACCACCGGGCGCCCGGCCAGCAGCGCGCGGGTCGCCGGGTCGAGGACCGCACCGCCACCCAGCGCCAGCACGCCCTCGTGGGTGGACAGCGCCTCAGCCACCGCGGCGACCTCACGGACGCGGAAGTGGGCCTCACCGGAGTCGACGAAGATCTCGGAGATGGGCCGGCCCTCGGCCGCCTCGATGTCGGCGTCGGTGTCACGCGCCTCGACGCCCCACCGGTCGGCCAGCAGGCCCGCGACCGTGGTCTTGCCGGCGCCCATCGGCCCGACCAGGACCACCCGCGGGCCGGTCGTGGGGCCGGTCGTGGGGCCGCTCATGGGGGGATTCACCTGAACCTCAGCGTATCGAGGTAGCTCTCGGCGTTGCGGCGGGTCTCCATGATCGAGTCGCCGCCGAACTTCTCCAGCACGGCGTCCGCGAGCACCAGCGCCACCATCGCCTCGGCCACGATGCCGGCGGCCGGGACCGCGCAGACGTCGGAGCGCTGGTGGTGCGCCACCGAGGCCTCGCCGGTGGCCACGTCGACCGTGCGCAGCGCGCGCGGCACGGTCGCGATCGGCTTCATCGCGGCGCGGACGCGCAGGATCTCGCCGGTCGACATCCCACCCTCGGTGCCGCCGGAGCGACCCGACGTACGCCGCAGCCCCTCCTCGGTGGGGACGATCTCGTCGTGGGCCAGCGACCCGGGGGTCGCGGCCAGGTCGAAGCCGTCGCCGACCTCGACGCCCTTGATCGCTTGGATGCCCATCAGCGCTCCGGCCAGTCGGGAGTCGAGCCGCCGGTCCCAGTGCACGTGGGAGCCGAGGCCGGGCGGGAGCCCGTGGACCACGACCTCGACGACCCCACCGAGGGTGTCGCCGGCCTGGTGGGCCTCGTCGATCCGGGCCACCATCGCGGCGGACGCGTCGGGGTCCAGGCAGCGCACCGGGTCGTCGTCGAGCCGCGCCACGTCGGCCGGCTCGGGCACGAGGCCGGCCGGCGCACGGACCCCGCCGAGCTCGACCACGTGGGAGACGACGCGCGCGTCGAGCGCCTGCTCGAGGAAGTTGGTGGCCACCCGGCCGAGAGCCACCCGGGCCGCGGTCTCGCGGGCGGAGGCGCGCTCGAGCACGGGACGGGCCTCGTCGAAGGCGTACTTCTGCATGCCCGCCAGGTCGGCGTGCCCCGGCCGGGGCCGGGTGAGCGCGGCGTTGCGGGCCAGCGCGTCGAGCTCCATCGGGTCGACGGGGTCGGCCGACATCACCTTCTCCCACTTGGGCCACTCGGTGTTGCCGATCGTGATCGCCACCGGGCCGCCCTGGGTCTCGCCGTGGCGGACGCCGCCAACGAGGGTCACCTCGTCGGCCTCGAACTTCATCCGGGCGCCCCGGCCGTAGCCCAGGCGACGCCGCGCGAGGGCGTCGGCGAGGTCGTCGGTCGTCACCCGGACGTGGGCGGGCAGCCCCTCGAGGATCGCGACCAGGGAGGGGCCGTGGGACTCACCCGCGGTCAGCCAGCGCAACATGGGCGCCAGTCTCTCATCGGGCCACGAAGGCCGAGAGGATCGGCTCACCCCACAGGATGCCGACGAGCGCGCCGACGAGCATGAACGGCCCGAACGGGTAGCCCTTGCGCTCGACCACGCGGAGCAGGGACAGCAGCCCGCCGACGATCCCGCCGAGCAGGAATCCGGCGTAGACCCCGACCAGCAGCGGTCCCCAGCCGAGCTGGCCGAGCGCGATCCCGAGCGCCCCGCTGAGCCGGACGTCGCCGTAGCCCATCCCACGCGGGTAGATCCGCCACATCAGCCAGTAGAGCCCGCCCGCGACCAGCCAGCCCCAGCCCGCGCGGACGAGGTCGTCGGTGTCGCGGGTCGCCACCCAGCCGACCAGGACGCCAGCGACGACCAGCACGTACGACGGCGAGATGACCCGGGTCGGCAACAGCCGGGTCCGCCAGTCGACGATCGCGAGGGCGACCCCGACCGGCACCAGCGGCACGAGGTGGACCAGCGGCCAGTCCAGGCCGACACCAGCACCGAGCGCCCCGCCCGCGAGCCCCGAGGCGAGCACCGCACGCCAGCGCAGTCCCGGGCGGGCGGCGATCTCCGCGTAGGGCTCCTTGGCCGCGTCGGGCTCGTCCGGCTCGGGGATCCACGCGATCAGGGCGGGCACGAGCAGACCGAGCCCGGCGCAGACCACGCCCACCAGGATTGCGAACGCCGTCTCGGACATCAGCCGGTCCGCTCGCGCAAGGCGCCCTCGCCTGCGTCGCGCATCACCGCGACCGGGGCCGGCAACCCGGTGAACAGCGCGAACTGCAGCGTGGCCTGGTGGACCAGCAGGTCCAGCCCGGAGACCAGCACCTGGCCACGCGCCGGTGCGGCGGCGGCCAGCGGGGTGGGCCACGGGTCGTAGACCACGTCGAACACGACGGGCACCTCGGCGCAGCGGCCCACCATCGCGCGGTCCTGTGCGACAGCCGGGATGGTCGAGACCACGAGGTCGCCGGTGACCGCGTCGACGTCGAGGAACCCCACACTCACGTGCGGACCTGCGGGGTGCGCCGTGAGGGCGGCCACGGTCGCGGCGGCCCGGTCGGGGTCGCGCACCAGGAGGGTGAGCCGCTCGGCGCCGAGGTCGGCCAGCGCCAGGCCGACCGAGGTCGCGGTCGCTCCCCCGCCCAGCACCGTCGCAGCTCCCACCTTGGCCACGCCCCGCTCGACCAGCGCGGCGGCTGCCCCGGGCACGTCGGTGTTGTCGCCGACCAGGCCGTTCCCGCCCAGCAGCAGCGTGTTGGCCGCCCCGGCCAGCCGGGCAGTCTCCGACAGTGCGTCGACCAGGCCCACCGCCTCGCGCTTGAGCGGCATCGTCAGCGACAATCCCCGCCACGACGCGTCCAGGCCGCCGACGAACTCCGCCAGCCCTCCGGCGCCCACGCGGTGCGCGTCGTACTCCCAGGCGAGCCCGGCCGCCCGGTAGGCAGCCCGGTGCAGCACCGGCGACAGCGAGTGCTCGACCGGGTCGCCTAGCACCCCGCACCGGCGCATCACGTCCACGGATCAGCAGGCGTCTGAGGTGGTGCAGTACTCGTCGTACTCCGCCTTGTAGGTCAGGAACTCGTCGTAGGTCTCCCCGAACTTGGTCTCGGCCGTGGCCAGGTCGACCGTCACGTAGAAGTACCAGTCCCCCTCGGTCGGGTTCAGCGCGGCCTCGATCGCCTTGTCCCCCGGTGCCTCGATCGGCGTCGGCGGCAGGCCGGCGCGCGTGTAGGTGTTGTAGGGCGTGTCCTGCTGCAGCTGCTCGGTCGTCAGCGCGACGCCGAGCTCCTGCTGGAGGCCGTAGTTGACCGACGCATCGATCTGGAGGAGGCCGTTGGTGTCGGAGTCGTTGGGGACGTCCAGCCGGTTGTAGATCACCCGGGCGACCTTGCCGAAGTCCGGGTCGAGCTTGGCCTCGGCCTCGACCAGGCTCGCGATCGTCATCACCTCGGCAGGGGTGTAGCCGAGCGCCGCGGCCTTCTCCTCCAGCCCGAGCTCCTCGGCCGACTGGCTCCAGCGCGCGACCATCTTGGTGAGGATGGCCTTGGGGCCGTCCTTCGGGCCGAAGTCGTAGGTGGAGGGGAAGAGGTAGCCCTCCGGGTTGCCGGCGGCGTAGTCGGGCAGACCGATGGAGGCGGGGTCCTGGAGCACCTTCTCGTACGCCACCCGGCCGAAGTCGGTCTTGTCGGCGAGCACGTCGAGGATGTCGGTGACCCGGAGACCCTCGGGGATGGTGACGGTGTTCTTGACGATGTTGGCCGGGTCGACGAGCACCTCGAGGGCGTCGGCGGCCGGCATCTCCTTCTGCAGCTCGTAGAAACCGACCTGGATGCCGTTCGACGCGGGCTCGTCGAGCGCCGCGCCCGTGAAGGCATCCACGGACTTGACCACGCCCTGGGCCTTCAGCCCACGGCCCATCTCGGCGATGGTGTCGCCGGTCTCGACCTCGAAGACCACCTTGCCCCGCGCCGGCCCGGTGAAGTCACCGGGTGAGGCGAGCTGGTCCTGGAGCAGCTCGACACCGCGGGTGGCCACGACGTAGAGGCCGCCGAAGAGGATGGCGATCGCGACCAGCGCGGCCAGGCACCCGGGCACGCTGCGCAGTCGCCGCTTGCGACGACGCCCACCCTCGGGCGGGTAGTCGTCGAGCACGCGGCTCCCCCGAGCGTCGGTGTCGTCGACGTACTCGTCCTCCGGCGGTGTGTCCGGTGTGGTCTGGGTCATTGCCTCGCCTCGACGATCTCTCCTGGCGCCTCTCCGGTGCTGCGCTCGGTGTCCAACGCGTGCTGCAGGATCAGCACGGCTGCCGCCTGGTCGACCACGGCACGCCGCTTCTGGCCCTTGCGACCCTGTCCTCGCAGCATCGCCTCCGCGGACACGGTAGTCAGGCGTTCATCACACAGCCTGACGGGCACGGGTTCAACCTGCCGCGCCAGCGCGCGCGCGAACTGTCTGACCTTCTTGGCCGACGGGCCCTCACCGCCGGACAACGAGCGCGGCAGGCCGACGACGATCTCGACCGCCTCCGCCTCCGCCAGCAGGGTCACGATCCGGTCCAGGTCACCCTCGCCGCGCCGCACCGTTTCGACCGGAGTCGCCAGGAATCCCGACGGGTCGCTGCGCGCGACGCCGATCCGGGCGTCGCCCGGGTCCAGCCCGAGCCGGACACCCCACCTCAAGCCCGCACCGCCCGGCCGATCTCGGTGGGCACCAGCGCAAGCGCCTCGTCGACCCGAGAGGCGTCGGCGCCACCACCCTGGGCGACGTCGTCCTTGCCCCCGCCCTTGCCGCCGACCAGCGGACCGATCGCCCGCACCAGGTCGTTGGCCGAGATCCCCTGGGAGCGGGCGTCGTCGTTGACGGCCGCCACCACGGACACCTTGCCGTCCACGGTGCCGATGACCACCACGACGCCGGGCTCGCCTCCCGGCAGCCGGCCGCGGATGTCGAGGGCGAGCTGACGCACGTCGCCGCCACCCGCGCCGTCCGCGCGGTGCGCGACGACCTTCACCGGGCCGACCTGTTGGGCCTGGGCGGCGAGCTCGGCGCCTGCGTGCAGCAGCTGCTGCACGCGGACCCTCTCGATCTCCTTCTCGGCGGCGCGCAGTCGCTCGACGATGTCGTGGACACGCTCGGGCAGCTGCTCGGGCCGGACTTTGAGCACGTCGGAGAGCTGCGCGACCAGCACGTGCTCGCGGGCCAGGAAGCGGTAGGCGTCGCCGCCCACCAGGGCCTCGACGCGGCGTACGCCGGAGCCGATCGACGACTCGCCCAGCAGCTTGATCACGCCGAGCTGACCCGAGCGACCGGCGTGGGTGCCGCCGCACAGCTCACGGGCCCAGTCCCCGACGGAGACGACCCGGACGCGGTCGCCGTACTTCTCCCCGAAGAGCGCCATCGCCCCGGACTTCACGGCGTCGGCCTGGCTCATCACCTCGGCCTCGACGGAGAGGTCGTCGAGGATCACGTCGTTGACGCGGGCCTCGACGTCGGCCATCACCGACGTCGGCACCGAGCCGGAGGCGGAGAAGTCGAAGCGGAAGCGGCCGGGGGCGTTCTCGGACCCGGCCTGGGTGGCGGTCTCCCCCAGCGCCTCGCGGAACGCCTTGTGGACCATGTGCGTCGCGGTGTGGGCGCGCGAGATCGAACGGCGGCGCTCGAGGTCGACCACCGCGTGCGCACCTAGGCCGACGGAGACCTCGCCGTCGAGCACCCTCGCACGGTGCACGACCAGGCCCGAGACCGGCGACTGCACGTCGAGCACCTCGAGGCGCGCGCCGTTGGCGAGCTCGATGACGCCCTGGTCGGCGAGCTGGCCGCCGCCCTCGGCATAGAACGGCGTGCGGTCCAGCACCAGCTCGACCTCGTCACCCCTGCCCGCGTGGGCCACGACGCCGGCGCCGGTGACCAGTCCGCGCACCTCGCCCTCGCTGACCACGTCGGTGTAGCCGGTGAACTCCACCGGCCGGCCCATCGAGTCCACGATCTCGCGGTAGGCGCTGGCGTCGCGGTGCTGACCCTTCTTGGCCTTCGCGTCGGCCTTGGCCCGGTTGCGCTGCTCGGTCATCAGCCGTTGGAACTCCACGGCGTCGACGCTGAGGCCGGCCTCGGAGGCCATCTCCATGGTCAGGTCGATCGGGAAGCCGTAGGTGTCGTGGAGGGCGAAGGCCCGCTCGCCACTGAGCGTGACGCCACCCTCGCGCTTCAGCTCGCCCGCGGCGAGGTCGAAGATGCTCGTGCCGGCCTTGAGGGTCTGCCGGAAGGCGTCCTCCTCGGCGTAGGCGATGGTGGAGATCCGGTCCCAGTCGGTGTGCAGGGCGGCGTACGTCTCGCCCATCTTGTCCCGGCTGACCGGCATCAGCTCGGGCAGCACGCGGTCCTCGTAGCCGAGCAGCCGCATCGAGCGCACGGCGCGGCGCAACAGCCGGCGCAGCACGTAGCCACGCCCCTCGTTGCCCGGGGTGACCCCGTCGCCGATCAGCATCATGGCGCTGCGGACGTGGTCGGCCACCACACGCAGGCGGACGTCGTCGTCGTGACCCTGCTGCCCGTCGGCGCCGTAGCGCCGGCCGCTGATCTCCTGGGCCCTCTCGATCACCGGGAACATCACATCGATCTCGTACATGTTCTCCTTGCCCTGCAGGAGACAGGCCACGCGCTCGAGGCCCATGCCGGTGTCGATGTTCTTCTTCGGCAGCGAGCCGACGATGTCGAAGTCCTCCTTCGAGCGCACCGCCGACAGCTCGTCCTGCATGAAGACGAGGTTCCAGATCTCGAGGTAGCGGTCCTCGAGCATCGAAGGCATCGACAGCCGCTGGGTGGTCTCGAACTCGCCGTCGGGACCGTAGCCGGGTCCCCGGTCGTAGAGGATCTCCGAGCAGGGACCGCCTGGGCCGGGCCCTCCCATCGACCAGTAGTTCTCCTTGGGGCCGAGCTTGACGATCCGGTCGGCCGGCAGACCGGTGACCTTCATCCACAGGCGCAGCGCCTCGTCGTCGCCCTGCAGGATCGAGGGCCAGAGCCGGTCCTCGGCCAGGCCCCAGCCGCCGTCGGCCTGTGACGTGGTGACCAGGTCCCAGGCCAGCTCGATGGCGCCCTCCTTGAAGTAGTCGCCGAAGGAGAAGTTGCCGCACATCTCGAAGAACGTGCCGTGTCGGGTGGTCTTGCCGACCTCCTCGATGTCCGGGGTGCGCACGCACTTCTGCACGCTCACGGCCCGGGGGTACGGCGGGCTCTCCTCGCCGAGGAAGTAGGGCTTGAACGGCACCATGCCGGCGTTGACGAACAGCAGGTTGGGGTCGTCGAGCAGCAACGGGGCCGACGGCACCGCCCGGTGGGCCCCGATGCTCTGGTTCAGCTCGAAGTGAGCCACGAACCGGTGCCGGATCTCCGCGGTGTCCATCAGGTGCTGCCTTCCTCGTCGTCATCGCTGGTTGAGGAGGTTGCTCTGGCAACCGTCTCGAAACCCGGTGAACTCGTCAGCTCGGGGAGTCCATGAGGCACGAGTCCCAACCGCTCGCGCAACTCGGTTTCCTTCTCGGCCCGGCCGGTGGCGACCTCGTCCCGGAAGGCGCGCAGCCCCACCAGGGCACCGTTGGCGCGGTCGCGGAGCCCGTCGAAGGTGACGGCCTCGGCGACCCGGCGGGCCCGTCTGACCGCGTAGACCCCCGCCCCCGCCCCGGCCACGAACCAGAGGCCCCGGCTCATCGCTGTCCTCTCACGCGGCGTCCTCGTCGGCGCGCTGCCGGTCGGCCAGGTGTCGCCTGGCCGTCCTCAGGTCGACCCGGCGCTGCTTGCGCGAGCGCTTGACCTCCTGGCGCATCTCGAAACGGATCCGGTTGCGGGTCTCGGGTGCGAGCGCGCGGCGTACGCCGTGGACGTAGGAGGCCGCCTTGACCACCGACTCCCGGAGCACCAGGTCGGCGAACAGCGAGCCCTGGATACGCCGATCAGGGGTGCCGGGCACGGTCGGGACCATCTCGGTGACGACGTAGGCCTGGTCGTTCCCGCTGGTCGAGGATGCCTCGACAGACTCGACGACCGACGTCTCGAAACCCCCGTCGGAGGACTGCGGCGTTTTCGGGACCGTTGCCCGCGCAACCTCCTGCATCAGCGAGTCCACCCGGCGGCGCAGGCGGACGACGGCGACCGAGAGCACCACGGTCGCCACTGCCAGCAGGGCACTGGGCACCCACACCATCCACTCGCTCACCGCAGAACCCTATCCTCAGCCGCCCCGGATCAGCCGCCGGATCCGCTCCCACCGCTCCTTGACCGGCGCCTCGCTGCCTAGGGCGGTCGGGCGGTAGTACTCCGCGTCGAGGACGACATCGGGGGCGTACTGCTGGGTGGCGATGCCGAAGGGCTCATCGTGGCTGTACTTGTAGGTGCTGCCGTGGCCCAGCTTCTTGGCGCCGGCGTAGTGGGCGTCGCGCAGGTGGGCGGGCACCCGACCGATCTTGCCGGCGCGTACGTCGGCGCTCGCGGCGTCGATGGCGGTGGTCACCGCGTTGGACTTCGGCGCGACCGCCAGGGCGATCACCGCCTGCGCCAGGTTGAGCCGGGCCTCCGGCATGCCGATGAGCTGCACGGCCTGGGCGGCCGCGACGGCCGTGGTCAGCGCGGTGGGGTCCGCGAGTCCGATGTCCTCGCTGGCCAGGATGACCAGCCGGCGGGCGATGAAGCGCGGGTCCTCACCCGCCTCCATCATCCGGGCCAGGTAGTGCAGCGCGGCGTCGGCGTCGGACCCGCGGATCGACTTGATGAAGGCGCTGGTGACGTCGTAGTGCTGGTCGCCCTGCCGGTCGTAGCGGACGGCTGCCTGGTCGACCGCGGTCTCGGCCGTGGCCAGGTCGACGACCTCGGAGCCGCGGCTCCGGGCCGCGCCCGCCGCGGCCTCGAGATAGGTCAGCGACCGTCGGGCGTCGCCACCGGCGAGACGGACGAGGTGGTCGCGGGCATCGTCGTCGAGCGTGACGGTGTCGGCGAGCCCACGCTCGTCGGTCAGTGCCGAGTCGATGACCTCCCGGATGTGGTCATCGGTCAGCGACTCCAGGCGCAGCAGCAGGCTCCGCGAGAGCAGGGGCGAGATCACGCTGAAGAAGGGGTTCTCGGTGGTCGCCGCGACCAGCGTGACCCACCGGTTCTCCACGCCGGGCAGTAGCGCGTCCTGCTGGGCCTTGCTGAACCGGTGCACCTCGTCGACGAAGAGCACCGTTTCCTGACCACCACGCACGATCTCGGCGCGTGCGGAGTCGATGGCGGCCCGGACCTCCTTGACCCCCGCGGCCACCGCCGAGACCTCGACGAAGCGCCGATCGGTCTGCTGGCTGAGGATGCCGGCGATGGTGGTCTTGCCGGTCCCAGGTGGCCCCCACAGCAGCAGGGACAGCGACTGCCCACCCTCGATCAGCTGCCGCAGCGGCGAGCCGGGCGCTCGGAGCTGTCCCTGGCCGATGAGCTCGTCGAGGGTGCGCGGCCGCATCCGGACGGCGAGCGGAGCCGAGGCCCGCACGGACCCGGACAACGAGCCGGTGCCGGAGGGCGGGTGCCCTCCGGGCCGACCGAGCTCGAACAGACCATCCACACGGACGAACCTAGTAGTCGGTGCGCGACAACGGTCAGCCGGAGGTCATCTGCTGGGTCTCGACGTCGAACCAGGTCTTCTCGTAGCCCGGGCTCGCCGGTGGGGTCGTGACGGTGGACCCGCCACTCACGGGGCTCCCCTGGTCGTCGACACCGAGGATCCCGGTGGTCACCGGCCGGGCGGGGTGGTGGTGCAGCTCGCCCGGGAAGTGGCAAGCCACCTTGTGCCGGGGACCGATCTGCAGCAGCGGCGGCTCGACCTTGGCGCAGATCTCCTTGGCGAGAGAGCACCGCGTGCGGAAACGGCAGCCCGACGGCGGGTTGATGGGCGACGGCACGTCACCCTCGAGGCGGATCCGCTCGCGCCGACCACCGATGGCCGCCTGCTTCACGTCGGGCACGGCCGACAGCAGGGCCTGGGTGTAGGGGTGGGCCGGCTTGCCGTACAGCGTGTCGCGGTCGGCGATCTCCACGATCTTGCCGAGGTACATCACCGCCACCTCGGGGCAGAAGTGACGCACGACCGCGAGGTCGTGGGCGATGAAGAGGAAGGCGATGTTGAACTCGCGCTGGAGATCCTGCATCAGGTTGATGACCTGTGCCTGGATCGACACGTCGAGCGCCGAGACGGGCTCGTCGGCCACCAGCAGCTTGGGGTTGAGGGTGAGGGCGCGCGCGATGCCGATGCGCTGTCGCTGCCCGCCGGAGAACTCGTTGGGGTAGCGGTTGTAGTGCTCGGGGTTCAGGCCGACCACCTCGAGGAGCTCCTGGACGCGCGGCAGGATCTGCTTCCTGGGCACGATGTTGTGCACGGAGAGCGGGGCCCCCACGATCGCACCGACGGTGTGCCGGGGGTTGAGCGAGGTGTAGGGGTCCTGGAAGATCATCTGCACGTGGCGACGCAACGGCTTCATCTTGCGCTGTGACAGCCCGGCGATGTCGTGGCCCTCGAACATCATCGAGCCGGACGTCGGCTTGTAGAGCCGGGTGATCAGCCGACCGGTGGTGGACTTGCCACATCCGGACTCGCCCACGAGGCCCAGCGAGCCGCCCTCGGGGACCTGGAACGAGATGCCGTCGACGGCCTGGACATGACCGATGGTGCGTCGGATGATGCCCGGCGCCTTGACCGGGAAGTACATCCGGAGGTTGTCGACCTCGAGGACCGGCTCGGCGTCCGGGTCGAGCGCGGCGGCCACGTGACCCATCTCGGCCAGCTCGCTGAACGAGCTGACACGTAGCGGGGCCTCGTAGTCCTCGGTGGCGTCGCGCTCGGGTCGGACCGCCGTGTCCTTCGGTCGGGTGCCGTCGCTCGACTCGAGGTTGGTGTCGGTCATCGGTGTGAGTCCTCTCCGACCAGGTCGGGGGCGATCTCGGGGAGCACCTCGGTCTGGTAGATGGCGTCGGGGTTGGGCAGGTGGCAGCGCTTGAGATGGTCCCCGCCCCGCTCGCCCGGGGCCAGCGGGGGCAGCTCGGTGGAGCACAGGTCGCCCGGCACCTTGCTCATGTGCGCGCACCGGGGGTGGAACGCACAGCCCGTGGGCGGACGCAGCAGGCTCGGGGGGTTGCCCGGGATGGGGATCAGCCGCGCGCTGGTGTCCGAGGTGACGTCGGCGACGCTGGAGAGCAGGCCCCAGGTGTAGGGCATCTCCGGGTGGGTCAGCAGCTCTTTGGTCGTGCCGTACTCGACCGCGCGGCCGGCGTACATGACCAGGACGTCGTCGGCCATCTCGGCGATGACGCCGAGGTCGTGGGTGATGATGATGACGGCCGAGTTGAACTCGCGCTGGAGGTCCTGGAGGAGGTCGAGGATCTGGGCCTGGACGGTCACGTCGAGAGCGGTCGTCGGCTCGTCGGCGACGAGCAGCGACGGGTCGTTGATCAGACCCATCGCGATCATCGCCCGCTGGCGCATGCCGCCGGAGAACTGGTGGGCGAAGTCGTCGACGCGCCGGTCGGGTTGTGGGATGCCGACCCGGTCGAGCATCTCGATCGCCTTGCGACGGGCGTCGCGCTTCGAGGCGTCCTGGTGGTGCACCAGGTAGGCCTCCGCCAGCTGGTCACCGACCTTGTAGAACGGGTGCAGGGCCGCCAGGGCGTCCTGGAAGATCATCGCGACCCGGTTGCCGCGGAGCTTGCGCATCTTGTTCTCGGACAGTCCGATGACCTCGGTGCCGCCGACTCGGATGGAGCCGCTGATGCGGCTCGACTTGGCGTCGTGCAGACCGAGCACGGCCATCGACGACACCGACTTGCCGGAGCCGGACTCCCCCACGATGCCCAGCGTCTTGCCGAGCTCGACCTGGTAGCTGAGGTCGGAGACCGCGGTCACCAGGCCGTCCTCGGTGGGGAACGCGACGGTGAGGTCCTCCACCACCAGGAACGGGTCCTCAGACGAGCCCGGTCCGCCGGCCCGGTTGATGTGAGCGTCCGGGTCGGTGCTGGAGTCGCTCACGAAAGCCTCACCCTCGGGTCGAGAACGGAGTAGATGACGTCGACGACGATGTTGCTGATGATGAGCATCACCGCGCCGAACAGGACCGTGGCCGCGACGACCGGCAGGTCCTTGCCGGTGATGGCGCCCAGGGCCCACAACCCGATGCCCTCGATGTCGAAGATCAGCTCGGTGAAGATCGTGCCGGCGAGCAAGGTGCCGAACTCGATGCCGAAGATCGTCACGACCGGGACCAGGGCGGAGCGCAGGGCGTGCTTGTAGACCACGGTGCGTTGGGGTAGACCCTTGGCCTTGGCCGTGCGGATGTAGTCCTCACCCAGCGTCTCGACCATCGAGCCGCGGGCGTAGCGGGTGTAGGTGGTGCACCCGAAGATGCCCAGCGCGACCCAGGCCAGCAGCATCCCGGAGAACCACTTCGCTGGGTTCTCGCTGAACGGGAAGTAGCCGGTCTCGGCGAAGAGCGGTATCTCCCAGCTGACGGTCAGGAACAACCACATCATCAGGGCGAACAGGTAGTAGGGGATCGAGCTGAGCACCAGGAAGCTGGAGACGAGAGCCTTGTCCGCGGCCGTGCCGCGGCGACGCGCCGCGGCCACCCCGATCGGGATGCCGAGGATCAGGTAGAGCGCAGCACCGCCCACAGCGACCGAGATCGTCGCCGGCATCCGCGTCTTCATCTCCTCGAAGACGGGTGCCTTGGTGCGGTAGGAGTAGCCCAGGCACGGGGCGCGGCACTCATAGACCCGTTGGCCACCGAACTGGATGTCACGTCCGACGACGACGCCCTGCATGAACTTGCCGTACTCGGAGTACCACGGGTTGTTGTAGCCCAGGTTCTCCTCGTAGATCTCGATCCGGTCACCACAGCGGTTGCTGGTGTCGCGGTCACAGATCGGCTGCGCCGGGCTCGACGGCCCGAACCAGAACAGCAGGAAGACGCTCAGGGAGACCAGGAACAAGACGACGATCCCGGACAAGAGCCGCTTCACGACGTAGGCGAACATGAGTGGTTCTCCCTCCCGCAAGGGGGTCGTAGCAGGGCTGAGCGGTGGGGGCTTCCGAGAAGTCCGGAAACCCCCACCGTCAGTGTTGCACCTTCATCGGTCCGGCGACACGAGCAGATCGGTCACCGCACCGTCGTTCACTCGGAGATGTACAGGTTCTGGTAGTACGGAGCACCGATGGAACCCAGGCCGGCCGGGCTCCCGACGCGCTCACCGAAGGTGAACAGGTCGTTGCGGAACGCGGTGATGACGGTCGGGAAATACTCGGTCCCGACCATCTCGTCCAGGGCGCCCCACGCGTCAGCCTGCTCCTCGAGGGGCAGGGTGGAGATGTTCTCGATCTCCTCGTCGACCGCAGCCTCGGAGAAGAACGCGGTGTTGTAGACGGCACCGGTCTTCAGCAGCGGCGGGATCATGGTCGAGCCCGAGGGCCAGTCCGAGCACCAGTTGACGCCGCGGAGGTTCAGGCGCTTATTGATCTTGTTGTCCGGGTCGAGCCAGTAGTCGTAGGGCGACTGGGTCGCGGGGATCGGGATCTCCGTGACGGTGAAGCCACCCTCCTCGAAGCCACGCTTGATCTGACGCTGGGTAGCGGTCGCCACGGGCTCCTCGCTGTACAGCATCGTGATCTCGTACTCGCCCGGCTCGTAGCCGGCCTCGGCCAGGAGCTCCTTGGAGCGCTCGGGGTTGAAGGTGAACTGCTCGCCGTCGGCGAAGTAGTCCTTCTTGCCGGCCATGCCCGGAGGCATGTAGGAGTCGGCGGGGATCCGGGTCACGCCCGGGAGCTCACCGCCGGCGAGCCAGGCGTCCTCGTAGGGGTAGGCCCACGCGAGCGCCTTGCGCACCTCGATCTCGGTGATCTTGGTGTAGTCGGGCGTCAGGGTGCTGATGCACTGGGCGCCCTGCTGCACGAGGCGCTCACCGAGGGCCTCGTCGGCCTGGGCGTAGTTGTCGGCACCGATGGAGGTCGAGACCGCGGTCTGCGACTCCGAGTTGCCGCTCAGCATGATCTCGTCGACCTGCGCCTGGTCCTGGTTGAACTTGAAGACGAACGAGTCGGCGTACTGGTGACGCGACGGGTCGCTGGCGGGGTCCCACTGGTCGTTGCGAACGACGACCAGCTCCTCCTCGGGGCGGAAGGACTCGACCTTGTAGGGTCCGGTGGACAGCGGCTTCTTGCCGTAGTCCGGCGGGTTGGACGCGTCGCCCAGCGGCGCCGGGCCCATCGCCATGAAGGAACCCCAGTAGTCCATGTCGGGGAACGGCTTGGCCATCGCGATGGTCACCGTGTTGGCGTCGGCGTCGAAGGTCACACCTTCGTAGGCCTTGCCCTTGTCGGTGTAGGGGCCTTCGTACTTGTCGCCGTCGAGGAAGAACGGCTTGGAGTACTCGGTGCCGGGGCCCGACGGGAACTCGGTCGAGTCCAAGGAGCGGGTGATGCCGAAGGCAACCTCCTCGGCGGTGACGGGGTCACCGGTCTCCCAGGTCACGTTGTCCTTGATCGTGAAGGTCCACTCGGTGAAGTCCACGTTGGGCACACCCAGGTCGGTCGCCAGGTCGGGGACCAGGATCGCGTTGCCTTCCTCGTCGCGCGTGAACTGCGTGAGCGAGCGGTGGGTCAGGGCCTGCTGGATCGAGTTGCCGGTCACGGACCAGCCGCCCGTCGGGTCCAGGTCGGAGGGACCGGGGTCGGCGGGGAGGTAGACCGTGATGGTGCCACCCTCGGCGGCACCGTCGATCTCGGGCGCGGGGCCTTCGGCCTCGGCGTCCTTGGTCCCAGCGCCGGTGTCCTCGAATTTGCGTCCACCGGTGTCGGTGCCGTCACCTTCACTGTCGCCGCCGCCGCCGCAGGCGGCAAGAGCGAGCAGGGAGGCAACGGCGACCGCGGCAAGCGGCTTAGTCCGTCTCATGCTGTCCAGCCTTTCGTTTTCATGGTTCGCGCCTGGTGTCGGGCGACGACAGGCGACGTCTGCTAGCGGCCTAGCCGAGAAACTGCTGGCTAGCGCCGCGTCTTGGGGTCCAGGGCGTCGCGGATCGCGTCGCCGAGGAGGTTGAGGGAGAGCACCAGCAAGGTGATGCCGATCATCGGGAGGTAGAGGAAGAGGGGGTAGTTGTCGAAGAACGGCACGGCCTTGGTGATGGTCTGGCCCCAGGAGGCACCTGAGGTGACGCCGATGCCCAGGAACGCCAGGCCGGCCTCGGCGGCCACGAAGGCGGGGAGCATCAGGGACACCGACACCACGATCGGGGCCGCGAGGTTGGGCATCAGTTCCTTGATCAGGATCCGGCTGGTCGGCATGCCGAGCACCCGGGCGGCCTGGACGAACTCGCGCTCACGCAGGGAGAGCACCTCGCCGCGGATCAGTCGGGCGACGCCCATCCAGCCGAACCCGGCCAGCACCGCGATCAGCGTCCACCGCTGGATCGTGAAGTAGTTGGGATCCGTGGCGAACCGCTCGTTGATGATCGGTGCGAGCGCCAGGGCGGCGAGCAGGAACGGGACCGTCAAGAACAGGTCGATCAGGAAGGACAGCACCCGGTCGACCGCGCCGCCGAGGAACCCCGCGACCAGCCCGGTCACGATGCCCACCGAGGCAGCCACCAGAGTGGCTCCGCCGGCGATGATCAACGACGTGCGGCACCCGTAGACCCAGTAGGCGAGGTTGTCGTCGGCGGTGCGAGGCGCGAGGCCGAACGGGTGCGCGGGATCGAAGCCGTTGTTGGGCGGTCCGGTCTTGGGCAGACCGGTCGTGAAGCTCAGGAGCTCACTGGGCCGGTTGGCCGCCAGGCTGACGTTGAAGAGGTCGGTGATGACGCCGGCCAGGACCGCGATCAGGATGAAGGAGAACGCGATGATCGCGCAGAGGACGGCGATCTTGTCCTTGAGCAGTCGCCCGAGCGCGATGCGCATCGGCGACTTGCCACTGATCGCCTTGGCCTTGGTGCTGTTGGAATCGACCACGGTCTCGTCGGTGAGAGCGCCTAGCGTCTCCGGACCGGTAGTCATTCCCGACATGCTGACCCCATCGTTAGGCGACCTGGCCGTGCGACGCGGCCAAGGATCACCCGGCCTCCTGCACGGGCGCCCACCGGGGCGCCGACGGTGACTCTATGTGACCCGCACCGCACGGACGATCACCGGGCGGTAACAATCTGGTCTCAGTGGCTGGACTCCTCGGACCTCTCCGGGCGACTGCAATCCGCCTGCCGGGCCTGCTTACCCGCGTCCACACCGGCCTCGCGTCGCTGTGCCGGGTTGATCGGCGCCGGGGCGTCGGTGAGCGGGTCCACGCCGCCTCCGGACTTCGGGAACGCGATCACGTCGCGGATCGAGTCGGTGCGCGCGAGCAGGGCCACGATGCGGTCCCAGCCGAAGGCGATGCCGCCGTGCGGGGGTGCGCCGTACGTGAACGCGTCGAGCAGGAAGCCGAACTTCTCCTGGGCCTCGTCCTCGTCGATGCCCATCAGCGCGAAGACCCGCTTCTGGACGTCGCCTCGGTGGATACGGATCGAGCCGCCACCGATCTCGTTGCCGTTGCAGACGATGTCGTAGGCCCAGGCGAGCGCGTTGCCAGGATCGCGGTCGAAGCCGTCAAGGTCCTGCGGCGAGGTGAAGGCGTGGTGCACGGCCGTCCAGGCGCCGCTGCCGACCGCCACGTCACCCGCGGCGGTGGCCTCGTCGGCGGGCTCCACGAGCGGCGCGTCGACCACCCAGAGGAAGCTCCACGCCTCCTTGTCGATCAGCCCGCCGCGGCGGCCGATCTCGAGGCGGGCGGCGCCGAGCAACGCGCGGCTGGACTTGGCGGGGCCCGCGGCGAAGAAGATGCAGTCGCCCGGCTGGGCGCCCACGTGGGCGGCGAGACCTGCCGACTCCTGGTCGGTGAGGTTCTTGGCGACCGGCCCGCCGAGCTCGCCGTCCTCCTGCACGAGCACGTAGGCCAGACCGCGGGCGCCGCGCTGCTTCGCCCACTCCTGCCAGGCGTCGAGCTGCTTGCGGGGCTGGGCGGCACCGCCGGGCATCACGACGGCGCCGACGTACGGCGCCTGAAAGACGCGGAAGGCGGTGTCGGCGAAGTAGTCGGTGCACTCGACGAGCTCCAGGCCCATCCGCAGGTCCGGCTTGTCGGAGCCGTAGCGGGCCATCGACTCGGCGTAGGTCATCCGCGGCAGCGGCGTGGGGACGTCGTAGCCGACCAGCCGCCACACCGCAGCCAGGACGTCTTCGGCGACGGCGATGACGTCGTCCTGGTCGACGAAGCTTATCTCGAGGTCGAGCTGGGTGAACTCCGGCTGCCGGTCCGCGCGGAAGTCCTCGTCGCGGTAGCAGCGGGCGATCTGGTAGTAGCGCTCCAGGCCGGCGACCATCAGCAGCTGCTTGAACAGCTGCGGCGACTGCGGCAGGGCGTACCAGGAGCCGGGCTGCAGGCGCACCGGCACCAGGA
>Ga0136611_10000496_pt1 | contig 25866 bp, 23 predicted proteins | sample AntDrymUQ2232306_2_FD_106645 | JGI IMG/M metagenome (GOLD analysis project Ga0136611, IMG submission 106645) | Polar desert sand microbial communities from Dry Valleys, Antarctica - metaG UQ223 (23.06) | ecosystem: Environmental > Terrestrial > Soil > Desert | place: Antarctica: Dry Valley...
CGCGGCATGCTCGAGGACACGCTGGTGCTGTGGAGCGGCGAATTTGGCCGCACGCCGACCGTAGAGATCCCGACACCCGGCTCAAATAACGGCAACGTGAAGAACGGGCGCGACCACAATCATCACGGCTTCACCGCGTGGATGGCGGGAGGCGGCGTAAAGGGCGGCACGGTCTACGGAGCGACCGACGAGTTTGGGTTCAAAGCGTCTGAGAATCCGGTCCATGTTCACGACCTGCACGCGACGATGTTGGAGCTGCTCGGATTCGATCACGAAAAGCTCACGTATCACCACGCCGGCCGTGACTTCCGGTTCACCGACGTGCACGGGAAAGTGGTGCGGTCGCTGATTGCCTGAGGCGTTTAGCGGCAGTCTGTTGAAAAACCTCCAACGCCGTCATTCCGACGGAGCGGAGCGAAGTCTTGCCCTGAGCGAAGTCGAATGGGTGGAGGAACCTCTAACTTTGCCTTTCCCCTGCGACGCACACGGTCGCCAGGCAAAGTTTGAGGTTCCTCGACTCGGAATGACAAACATCGCCTATTTCAACAGGCTGTTAAAGCGCGTCCCGAAGGATCTCGAAGACTGCGGTGTTCTCGAGAAAACCTTTCAGCTTCTCGGACCCTTCTCCGCGGCCAATGGCGACAACGTCTTCGGCCGTGTGCACCGCCGCAGGCGTGTAGAACGCGGCAGGCTCCGTTTTCGCTTTCGCCGTCTGTCCGTCCGCGGGGCCGGACGGCCCCGTCGCCCACGTGACTGCCGGGTAGCCCGCCGGGTTCACGCCGAGCAGGGCCACGCCGTGGTCCTGTTTCAGCGGGAAGCCGTTCACGCTCATCCCTCCGATGCCGTGCTTGCCCGCGGCGATGATGAGCGATTTCTCGCCGGCGTATTTTGCGGCCGTGGCGATGGCGGCGTCGAGCGCCGCGGTTTCCTGAATCACACGCTCACCCTCGTTGCGCTCCGCGGCGCGCGTGACGAGGGCCGCGTCGATGACCAAAAGGTAACCGTGCCGGTCGTGTTGTAATAACTGGATCGCGCGCCGAACCATATCGGCGAGCGACGGCTGCTCACTCGCCACTTCGATCTGTTCCGCGGGGGCAAGATCAGCGGCGTTGAAGAGGCCGAGCAACGGCGCCGTTCGATACGCCGCGGCATTCTCCAACTCCGCTCGCGTGCGGACGATTTCAACGCCCCTCGCGTGCATGGCGGTGAGAAGATCTGCACCCGCTGAATGTTTCTCGTTCCGCGCAAAATGCTGCGCGCCCCCGCCGAGCGCGACATCGATTTTCGCGGCGGCAAATTGCTCCGCGAGCGCAGCATCGCCCGCACCTTGGCCATGTGCGTAGAACGCCGCGAGCGGTGGATCGACGAGCTGCCCGTTTGTGACGAAGCCAACCGACCGGCCATTTGCCTTGGCGATCTCCGCGAGCGTGTTGAGAGGCTGACCTCGAGCGTCGATCGACAAAGAGCGGTGGCTTACCTTGCGGCCCGTGGCAAACGCGGTCGCCGCGGAGGCTCCATCCGGGACGGCAAAATCGTCGGCAGAATTTCGGAGTAGCGCGAGGTGCGGAAAGTCTTCCATCGCCAGCCGGTGCTCTACGCCACCTTCGTAGAGCCGGGCGGCAGTGAGATGCCGCGCAGTCATTCCATCCGACAGGAAGAGAATCACACCAAACGGCGTCGAGACCACCCAGGTGCGGATGTAAACCACTCCCAACGCGCCAAAGAGCAGAAGGCAAAAAAGCGCGAGCAGTTGGTTCCGAAGCTTCATCGAAGCCGATGAGTGAACCTGACCCAAAGCCACAATAGCAATGGCGATGCGTGTCGGCGTTCTTTGTAGTCTCCTCAGGTGCGCGGAAAGGACTTCGAAGTCACGCGCGGTATCCTCACCGTCAGAAACCCGCGCTGCGTCAGCTGCACAGCTCAGCTCAATCGCACCTTGTTTACAACGGCAGCCGACCTTCTACGGCCATCGGAGTAATCACTCACGATACCGGCTTATGAAAAAATCTGTTCCCTCGAAAAGCACGAAGAGTGATTTGCCGGTTTCCAAGCAGACTGCCGGCGGCGTAGCCGGTGCGATCATTGGCAGCGTTGTTGCCGGCCCGGTGGGCGCCATCGCGGGGGCGGTGGCGGGCACGATGATGGGAAACCGCGCCGCGCGCGGGAAAACGCTCGTGTCGGCAGGAACCAAAGAATCCGCGAAAAGCGCCGTCGAGACGGTGAAGAAAAGCGTCCCTGCGCTTCGGCGGAAAGCGGCGGGAAAAAAGCCGACCGCGGCTTCTTCGAAAGGGAAAGCTTCCGCTCGTCCCACTGCCGCAGCGAAAACAAAGGGCGCAACGAAATCAAAGGCTGCAGCGAAATCTCAGCCGAAAAAACCCGCCAAGAAGGCGGCGCAAGGTTCTTCCTCCGGAGCCAAAACGTCTTCAGCGCGCGGCACAGCTAAGCGGAAGTAGCCCGCGTCGCCGCCGGAGTGCCTCGCCGCGGAGCACCTGGACTCGGCCGGTCGGCCGGTCCCACGAATCAAAAAGAAAGCGCCTCCCGCGAGATGCGGGAGGCGCTTGAATTTCTAACGCAGGATCGCTGCGATTACTTCGCGGCTTCGAGCTTGTTGCCAGCTTCTTTCCAACCGGAAATCCCGGCGGAGAGATGCTTGACGTTCTTGTAGCCGAGTTCCTTCGCGGCCTTGGCGGCAGCGGCATAAGCGCCACACGAAGGGCCGCCACAGTAGGCGACGACGAGGGCGTTCTTATCCTCTGGAAGGACCTTCGCGAGCTCAGCCTTCTTCGCAGAGAAGTCGACTGCGCCCGGGATGTGACCCTTCTGGAAGGAGTCGCTGCCGTTGACGTCAATGACAGTCGCTTTCTTCTGGTCAATTGCAGTCTTCAGCTCGCCGACGCTGATGTCCGGGTATTCGCCGGCATAAGCGGTGACAGCCACGAGGGCGGTGGTGAGGAAGGTAAGGAGTTTTTTCATAGATGATGATGTCGTGTTGTTGTTGTTTTGCTGCATTGCCCCCAACGGGAGGCAGAACTGGTGAGCGCGGTCAGACCGTGGTGATGCGAGTTTCGTTCATTCGCGATCGTGGCCGCGTGCGAATAATAACCGCCGATCAGGCGGGAAGTTAACGGTTTTCCAAAGCAGGTGCGAATGCATCAGACGTATCGGCCTTCGTCGGCGGGGGGAGCCGGTGTGCAGAATGCAGCGCTGCCTGCTGGTGTTTACGTCCACCTCGATCTGCAGCAGTTCAAGGTCATGCCTGAATCTCTCACCCTCATCGCGTGCGCGATCTTCGTGGTCGCCCTGCTCTACTCGAGCGTCGGCCACGCCGGCGCATCCGGATATATCGCGGTGCTTTCCCTCGCTGGGCTGGCACCGGCAGTGATTAAGCCGACTGCGCTCGTGCTCAATATCCTCGTCGCGAGTATCGCGGCGTGGCAGTTCCGGCGCGCTGGGCATTTCTCCTGGCCGCTGTTCTGGCCATTCGCCGTTGGGGCGATTCCGATGGCCATGGTTGGCGGCGCGACGGCAGTGCCGCCGGGGGTCTTCAGGGCGCTCATTGGGGCGGTGCTGCTTTTCTCCGCCGTGCGCATGGCGATGGCTCGGCAAGTTGAGCACGTCCCCGAGGCACCCCGTCGCGCTGTCGCCCTCCCGGTTGGGGCCGTATTGGGGCTCCTCGCAGGCCTGACTGGCACGGGCGGCGGCATCTTCTTGTCTCCGCTTCTGCTCTGCATGCGCTGGGCGCTAACGAAGGAAGCCGCCGCCGTTTCCGCCTTTTTCATTTTGGCAAATTCCGTCGCCGGCCTGCTCGGCAATCTCGCCGCCACTCAGCGCTTCCCCACACTTGCCCTCCTGCTCGCAGGCGCAGCTGTGCTCGGGGGCGCCGTTGGATCTTACCTTGGCAGTTGGCGGTTCGACCACCGAGCGATCAAGCGCCTCCTGGCGATCGTTCTCCTGACTGCGGGGACCAAGCTGATCCTCACCCGCTAAGTCACCGTGCCACCAGCACCGCTGGCGCCTGCACGCAATCTGCCGCCGGCAAGCTTAAGACAAAGGTAGTGCCTGCGCTGGCCTCGCTCTCCGCAGCAACGGTTCCACCATGCGCCTCCACAATCGCACGGACGAAGCTCAGCCCGAGACCCAGACCTCGTTCCGAGCGGCTCCGGTCCCCGCGGAAGAGCCGCTCAAAGACGCGCGGCAAGTCTTCGGCTGAAATGCCCACGCCGGAATCGCTCACCGCACCTCAGTGAAAGCGCCTGCTTGCTCAGCAGAGACGCGAACGCTTCCGCCGCTGGGCGTGTATTTGATCGCGTTGTCGAGGAGATTGGCAAAGACACGAAACAACGCGGTCGCGTCGCCCTTTACATGGAGTTTGGGAGGAATCTCGCACGTAACCACGACTTGGCGCTCGTCAGCGAACTCGCTGTAGGCGTCCGCTGCATCCTCGGCAAGTTTCGCGAGCCGAAGCGGAGCAATCTCCCGCTTCACCAACCCGGCTTCGGCTTCCGCAATATCCACCAGCGTGCTGAGGATCGTGCTTACGCGATCCGCTTCTTCCACACAGTCCGCGAGCGTTTCCCACCGCAGTTCGGCAGTTCGCGCAGGGTGGCGATGAGTTCCGCTCCTCGCTCCGCCTCAATGACAGCTTGCGCCTTGTGCTGGAGGCGCGTCAGCCGGCGTGCGCAGATCGTGCGCGACGTTGTCCAGCGACTCGCGCATCCCGCGCACGAGCGTTTCGATCCTGCTGATCATCTTATTAAATATGTGCACGAGCGCGTCCAATTCATCGCCCGAGCCGGGGGAAGGGACCCGCGCATCGAGCCGGTTCGTCTCGACGATTTCCTGGGCAGCCCGGGTGAGGTGCTGCACCGGGCGCAGCATCCGTGAAGTAACGAAGGCGCCCCCTGCGAAGCTCGCGGGAACACAAATCAGGAAGACCAGAAGCGAGCTCCACCGGTAATCAGCGAGTAAGTCGATCAGCTCCTCGTTAGACTTACCGACTTGCAGGACGCCACCGTCCGGCAGCCGCTCGGAAGCAAACATCAATTGCGTTCCGTCCGCCGAAGGTCGCGCCTGCCACGTGCGCTCGCCCCGTGGTGGGAGCGGCTCCGACGCGAGTCCTTCCGGCCGAAACTCCGCCCAGTCCTCCGCATGCCGAAGGAAGACCGTTCGGTTTTCCGCATCGCCGACGCGCACGAAGAATGCCTGCTGCGCTCGCCCTCGGCGCAACGTTGCGAGATGACGCACGCCCTCGATCCCGGCACGCACGTATTCACTGACGTATTGGTTCGTCCGCGACTCGATCACGTAATGTTCCGTCGCCGCCGCGCGATTGCGCAGCAGCACGTAAGTCAGCGCAAGGAGCGCCAGCGCCGAGGCCATGAAAAGGAGCGAGTGCCACAGCGTGAGGCGCACGCTGAGCCGGCGAAGCGTGGGCTTAAGACGCGCGAAAAACATAGCCGATTCCGCGCACGGTTTGGATGAGTCGCCGGGTGATCGCGATCGAGCTGGTTCCGCAAGCGGCACACCAGCACGTCCACGAGATTCGTCTGAGGATTGAAGGTGTATTCCCACAAGCGTTCGAGGAGGTAAGTCTTCGAGAGCGGACGGTCTTCGTTACGCATCAGCAGCTCGAGGAGCGAAACTCACGAGGGGATAGCTCGATGCGCATTCCCTCACGCCGAAGCGTTCGATTCACGAGGTCCGGGACGACCCCGGCCGATTCCAGTCGCTCGGATTCACCCGCCGGTCGGGTCCGACGAAGGAGCGCCTCGATCCGCGCCAGCAGCTCAGGAAGGTCGAATGGCTTGGCGAGGTAATCGTCGGCGCCGCGTCGCAGGCAAGCTACCTTGTCATCGGTTGAACGTTTCGCGCTGAGCACGATGACGGGCGTCTCCACCTCAGCGGCGCGAACTTCCTCAATCAAGTGGAGCCCATCTTTGCCGGGGAGCATGAGATCGACGATGGCCGCGTCGTAAGCAGCAGTAAGGGCCATCTTCAAGCCCGCATCGCCGTCTGCCGCGTGGTCCACGTCATACCCGCCCCGCTGAAGACCGCGCTTCACGAAGGCGGCTATCTCCAGGTCGTCTTCAACTACGAGAACTCTCATTGCGCGGTAACGTAGCATCAGCGGCGCAGCGTGCGCGCGCGCAGTGGACTGAACGGCAAACCTTGCAGAAATGTAATGTCGCATTCGTTGAGAGCGATCCCGACGGGACTACTGAAGGAGGCATGAACCGCCCTCACCTGTCGCTTGCCGCTCTCGCAGCTCTCCTCACGACCTTGGCACCCTCGGGTTGGGGGAAGGATGACCCGATCGGACTAGAGAGTTGTCCTAAGCCCGTGCAGGCGGTCATCCGACACTATTCCGCGCAGGGGACATTGGAGGGCGTCACACTCGACGAGAAAAACAAATCCGGCGGTCCTCCTGTCTACGAGGCAAAGTTCACCTTGCGCTCCGGTAAGCGCATGGAAGTGCATATCTCGCCCGAGGGGCAGGTGCTGCAGTTCGAGGAAAAGAAGTCAAAAACTAGCGTGAGCGTCATGCCTTCGTCGTTTCTCCGCATTCGCCGTCGCGCACGGCGACATGCAGCGTTCACCATGATGACAGCGCTGGTCGCGGGAGCACTCGTTCTGGTGCTCGTCGCGATTGCCGTGCCCGTTTACTCCTCATTGCGGATGCGTGCACACAAACAAGTGGCTCTCGACAAGATGAGGACCCTCGGCGCGGCAATGTCGAACTACGCACGCCAAAACGACGGAATGCTCCCGCTGGAAGACGTGGACGGCAACGACACGTGGGACCGCATCGCCAAACCTGAAGCGAAAGACGTATGGTATAACGCCCTGCCACGTGTCGCCGGCCGGAAGGGGGCGGGCGAATATTCGCCGAACGAGTTCTACAAGGACGACAACCTGGTCTTCCTCCCGGGCGCGAATTATCCAGACAAGAAGAAACTCGTCAGCCCCCAGTTCGCGATCGCGTTCAACACCAAACTGCAACGCAACGACGCGAGCGGGGCAAGGCGCAAAAGCGCCGGCGTCCCAGCCTTCGAGCTGCGCCACTGGAGGGACAAAAAGAACACCGCCCCCCATCAGAACAAGCGCCGGAGCTGAGAAGCGTTTCGACTTCTTCTCGCGAGATCGCTAACCTTCTGTCCGTGCGCCCACTGAGCCTCTACCTCGACTCTTCCGTCATCGGAGGCTACTTCGACGCCGAGTTCGAGGAGGCCACCCGCAAGCTCTGGCAGGAAATGGAGGCGGGCACCTACCGGTTCGTCACGTCGCCCTTGGTCAGCCAGGAGATCTCCGGCGCCCCGGAAAACGTCCGCGCCTTGCTCGCCGCCACGTTCATTCAAAGCGACTTGCTTCCTCTGACCGAGGAAATCGAACAACTGACCGCCGCCTACATGGCGCAAAAAATCGTCCCCACCCGCTACGAAGACGACGCCCGTCACGTCGCCGTGGCAACGGTGCATCATATCGGCTTGGTCGTGAGTTGGAACTTCAAGCACCTCGTCAACTACCAGCGCGAGACCGGGTTAATGCCGTCAATCTATTGCAGGGCTACCCTGCCGTCCGTATCCTCAGCCCATTGGAACTCATTCATGAAAACGACGATTAAAAAGGAGTTCAATGCCGTGGCCGAATCCCGCAAATGGCGGGAAAAAACCAGCGTCCTGCTCTCCACGATGACCTCGTCCGAACGCATCGCCTTCATCAATCGCCGCATTGGCGACCTGCCAAAAACTCGGCCCGCGCAACCGCCCGCCGCCTCTTCCTCCTAGCCGTCCCCTCATGAGCACGATGGCGGCCCTCCGAACCCACGCGCACCAGCGCGTGTTTTTTTGGGAGCACACGGACTTAAACCCGACGCCGGTGGACACAGCGGCAGTTGGACCGTCACTTCGGGGGCAAATAGCGCCACGCTGACGTCGACGGGCGCTACCGCAGTGAACAACTTTTATTTCTACGACCTCACCAATCTCGTCGCGAACGAAGTGATCACGATCACGGCGACCACCGGCACGGCGGATATCACTGAAATCGGCGGTCTGACCTTCGATGCAGTCCCGGAGCCTAGTTCGATGGCTCTGCTCGGCCTCGCAACGCTGGGCGTGGCGGGGTTGCGCCGGCGGCGGTAAGCAACGCGCACGGCAGTTTCCAGCCGGGCCTTGAGAAAATCAGGGTCCGGCTTTTCTTTTCCCTCGAAGGAGCTCCAAGGCGCGGTGCTGACGATGGCCGGCGCACCAGCTTCCCGACGCTTCTCCGACGTTTGTCTCCCCATTTCAGCGAGAATTCACGATATCCCCTCGGATGCGGTATGACGTGATCGTGATCGGCGCGGGGGCCGCGGGGCTGATGTGCGCGCTGACAGCCGGGCAACGCGGAAAGCGCGTTGCCTTGCTCGAGCACAGCCCACGGCCGGGATTGAAGATTGCGATCTCGGGCGGGGGGCGGTGCAATTTCACGAATCTGCACGCGCAGCCGGAGAACTACCTTTCCGGGAACCCGCCCTTCTGCCGGTCGGCGTTGGCACGCTACACTCCTGAGGATTTCGTGGCGCTCGTGGAGCAGCACGGAATCGCGTATCACGAGAAGACGCTGGGGCAGCTCTTCTGCGATGGGAGCGCACGCGGGATCATCGAGATGCTGCTCGCCGAATGCGCCACCGGCGGGGTGGAGGTTCGATGCTCCTGCCGGGTGGAGGCGGTGCGCAAGCCGGGCCGCTTCGTCCTCGAGACGAGCCGCGGGATCATGGAAGCCGATGCGCTCGTCGTCGCGACGGGCGGGCTTTCTTTCGAGAAGCTTGGTGCCACGGACTTCGGCTATCGAATCGCGGAGCAGTTCGGGTTGCTCCTCGCCCCAACGCGCCCCGGACTCGTTCCGCTGACCTTTGCGGCGAGCGATCGTGCGTATTTTCAGGAGCTAAGCGGGCTGTCGTTGCCCGTCCGGGTGCGGCATGGGCCCGCGGAGTTTGAAGAGGCGATGCTCGTCACGCATCGCGGTCTCAGCGGCCCGGCAATCCTGCAGATCTCTTCCTATTGGCGGGAAAGCGAGGTGCCCCTGTTTGATCTTCTCCCCTCTGAAGCGGGTGATCACTGGCTGCTCGCGGAGCGCCATTCCGGAGCGACGGCAGAGGCGGTGCTGGAGAAGCGCTGGCCCCGCCGCTTCGCTACCGCATGGTGCGCTCGCCATGCTCCCGCGGGGCCGCTGGCGCAGATGAAGACTCGGGAAATTGAGGAACTCGCGCGCCTGGTTCATGCATGGCCGATGCATTTCTCCGGCACGGAGGGTTACCCGAAAGCGGAGGTCACGCTCGGCGGTGTGGACACGCGGGATCTTTCCTCCAAGACGATGGAAGCGCGCGCGGTGCCCGGGCTGTTCTTCATCGGCGAAGTCGTCGACGTCACCGGCTGGCTCGGCGGCTACAATTTCCAATGGGCATGGGCGAGCGGATCGGCCGCAGGGCACGCGGTCTAGACGGCGTCCTCCTCAGTCCCTAATCCGCTGCGTCCAGGAACGTTGCCATGGCCGCGGAAGCAGATTTGCTGAAGTGGACGCCCCTTCCTGCGGAGCTGAAGCCCGTCGTTCTGCAGGCGGGCGAAGCAACGCTCACGGAGAAGAAGTGGAGTTTTCTCCAAGGACCTGGGGAGCACGCGAACGCTGAACTCTCCGCGATGGTGACGATTGAGGAACCGGCGAAAGAGCTCGGGTATTTTGGGCAGTCGTGGAGCGCCTGGCCGGATCCGACGTATGGCGACGGTGGATTTGAGGCGGGGCTGCTTTTGCGCGGCCGCGCGGAGAGCGGTTATCGCGTGCAGCTTTCACACCAATACCAAACTGTGGCGCTCGTGATGTGGCCGGAAGGCGGCTATGTCGCAGTGGCGCCATGCACGGTGAAGCTCAAGGCGCCGCATCAGCTCCGCGCGACCGTGCAAGCGGACGAGGAGCCGTCTCCGGAAAAACTTACCGCTACGACTTGCGCGCAGTCCGGAACGATGAGCAGTCTGCGGCGATTAAGCTCGAGGTCAGCGTGCCGTAAGGCTGTCCGCCCCGGATGACCACAGAGGCACGGAGGACGGAGGAGCGCGGCCGCAGGTGTAAGCACGGGCAGCGGCAGGAGCGGCCTGCAAACAACGCTCCCATCCGTCGCTCGATCCACGCTGGCGCGAGCGCTGGAGTGACAGGGTGGGGTTCCGCGTAAGGACGACACCACACCCTGCGCAGCGCGCCGTTTAGCGGCGGCGGCGCAGGAGGAGCGCGCCGGCCCCGAGGCCGAGCAGGCCGAGCGAGGCGGGTTCCGGCACGGCATCGACTTGAAATTCGGTCAACACGAAGTTGCCGTTGAAGGGGCGACCAGGTCCACCTTCCGGCAAGCTCGGATCTTCGAAGACTTCGAGACGGAAGCCCGTGACAGTAAGCAGGCTAGAGTTGGCGGTGATCGTGTAGGTCGAGACGGCCGGATTGGTCCCTGACGCCAAGATCGTATGATCGCTGTTGATCGTCAGGGTCGTGCCATTCGTGGCCGCCGCACTCGAGGGAGTCAGTTGGATCCAATTGGCAGTCACGTCCCCGCCCGAATCAGCCCCGTCGGCGAAGAGGCTGCGATCATCTGTCGTCACCGAGAGGCGGAACTTGCCGACCGTGTGTTGGCCGTTGCCATCATCCTCATTGAAAAGGGTAAACGTGTAGCTGTTGAAGAGCCCATCGGTGACGGTTTCATACGCGGCAGTTTGGTCTTGCGCTTGAGCCCCAACCACACCCACAGCAATCGCCCAGCCGTTTCCGTCCGTCGTGGTGAGACCGTCGATCGTATTGTCAATGCCGCCACCGAATCCTTGGGAAAACGTGGCCGTGGCTTGCTGCAGCGGCACCGGGGCGGCGCTGGCGATGGAGACCCCGGCGAGCGCCGCAGCGGTGAAAAGGCAGGTGGATTTTAGATTCATGGGGTGTGGTTTGGAGGTGGAAGGGAGTGATGATTTTGAGGGCGGCGCACGCTTCTATTGCAACCCAGATTCTCTTAGCGAGACTTTTTTTCGTCTCAACGGCCAGCGCGGAGCGCTTCCTGCCTCGGCTTGATGCTCCGGCGCCGCTGGTGCTTGAGTTGGCTGCCGCTCCCCGAGGGTGCGTCGGCGCGCCGGGCGGGCGTCCGCTCACGTCCGACGTTTGTCTCCTCATTTCAGCGAGAATCCACGATAAACGCTCGGATGCGGTATGACGTGATCGTGATCGGCGCGGGGGCCGCGGGGCTAATGTGCGCGCTGACAGCCGGGCAACGGGGAAAGTGCGTTGCCTTGCTCGAGCATAACCCGCGGCCGGGATTGAAGATCGCGATCTCGGGCGGGGGGCGGTGCAATTTCACGAATCTGCACGCGCAGCCGGAGAACTACCTTTCCGGGAACCCGCCCTTCTGTCGGTCGGCGCTGGCACGCTACACTCCTGAGGATTTCGTGGCGCTCGTGGAGCAGCACGGAATCGCGTATCACGAGAAGACGCTGGGCCAGCTCTTCTGCGATGGAAGCGCGCGGGCGATCACTGAGATGCTGCTCGCGGAATGCGCCGTGGGCGGCGTGGAGGTGCGATGCTCATGCCGGGTCACGGCGGTGCGCAAGCCAGGCCGCTTCTTCCTTGAAACCAACCACGGGATCATGGAAGCCGATGCGCTTGTCGTCGCGACGGGCGGGCTTTCGTTTGAGAAGCTCGGCGCGACGGACTTCGGCTATCGACTTGCGGAGCAGTTTGGGTTGCGCCTTGCACCGACGCGCCCGGGACTCGTGCCGCTCACGTTTGCGGCAAGCGATCGGACGTATTTTCAGGAGCTGAGTGGGCTGTCGTTGCCCGTCCGGGTGCGGCATGGGAGCGCGGAGTTTGAAGAAGCGATGCTCGTCACGCACCGCGGTCTCAGCGGCCCGGCCATTCTGCAGATTTCTTCCTATTGGCGGGACGGTGACGTGCCCCTGTTTGATCTCCTCCCAGCCGAAGCAGGTGATGACTGGCTGCTCGCGGAACGTCATTCGGGAGCGACGGCAGAGGCTCTGCTGGAGAAGCGGTGGCCGCGCCGCTTCGCTGCCGCATGGTGCGCCCGCCATGCTCCCCCCGGGCCGCTGGCGCAGATGAAGGCTCGGGAAATCGAGGAACTCGCGCGCCTGGTTCATGCATGGCCGATGCATTTCTCCGGCACGGAGGGTTACCCGAAGGCGGAGGTGACGCTCGGGGGCGTAGACACGCGAGAGCTTTCCTCGAAGACGATGGAAGCGCGCGCGGTGCCGGGGCTGTTTTTCATCGGTGAAGTCGTCGACGTGACCGGCTGGCTCGGCGGCTACAATTTCCAGTGGGCATGGTCGAGCGGATCGGCCGCAGGGAATGCTGTCTAGATGTGGCGCTCCCACAGGTTCATGCGTTTCATGTCTCCGCTGTGCACACCGCAAACGCACGCTCCCGACGAATCTCAGGCCAGACGCTCACTCGATCCGGTGCGGGAATGACTTCTCAGACTCTGCTCCCTCCGCTCAAATGCGTTGCACTCCTATGAAACTGCTGTCCCTCATTGCTTACGTCGCGCTACTGGTCTCAGGAACGGCATTCGGAGCCGAACCCGGCGGACGGCGCCTGCTGGTGGCAGAATACGGCACGGGGCCGAATCGCCTGCTTGAGCTCGACACCGAGGGCAAAATCGTTTGGGAGCACAAACCGCCGAGCATCAGCGTGATCTTCGAAGTGCTCCCGAACGGGAACGTGCTTTATGCTTACGGCGGGAAGCCGACAGGCGCGCGGGAGGTCACGCGGAAAGGGGAGGAAGTGGCTAACTTCGTCAGCAAATCTCCGCAAGTGCTCGGCTGCTCGCGGCTGCCGAATGGGAACACTCTGCTCGGGGAGCAAGGCCCGCCGCGCGCCGTGGAGATGAACAACCAGGGGGAGATCGTCCGGGTGACCCCACTGACCACCAGCCACGCGGACCCGCATCTCCAGGTGCGGAACATTCACCAGTTGCCGAACGGGAACATCCTCGCCGCACATGAAGGTGAGGGAGCTGTGCGCGAAGTAGACCCGACCGGCAAAGTCGTCTGGGAATACCTTGGCGTGCAAAATGCCGGCGACGCGCAGCGACTCGCAAACGGGAACACTTTGATCTCCTGCGGGACGCAGAAGCGCGTCATCGAAGTAACGCCGGAGAAACAGATTGCCTGGGAGTTCAGCGACAAAGATGCGCCGGAGTTGAGCATCACCTGGGTGTTTAGTATTCAGCAGCTCAAGAACGGGAACCTGCTGGTCGGAAATTTCCTGCGTGGGGTCGAAGGGAAGGGGGCACATGCCTTCGAAGTGACCCGCGACAAGAAGGTGGTCTGGAAATGGGACGATCGCAGTGTGGTGAAGTCCATCACCACGGCCCGCGCGATCGAGGAATAGGATGAAAGCCATATCCGATCCCGCGGGCGGCGGGTCGTCCCCCATCGATCCCGACGCGCTTCGCCGAAAGATCGCGTGGCGGGTGCTACCGTTTGTCTTTCTGCTCTACATCATCGCGTATCTCGACCGCGCGAATGTGGGCTTCGCGAAGCTCGCGATGCAGGATGACCTGAAGTTTTCCGACGAAGTTTTTGGACTTGGGTTCGGGATCTTTTTCATCGGCTATCTCTTTCTCGAAATCCCTGGCGCACTGCTCGTGGAGCGCTGGAGCGCGCGGAAGTGGTTCGCGCGCATCCTCATCTCCTGGGGCTTCGTTTCGGCGCTCACGGCGTTTGTGCAGACGCCGATGCAGTTTTATGTCGCGCGCTTCCTTCTCGGCGTCGCGGAAGCGGGGTTTTTCCCGGGCATCATTGTTTATTTCACTCATTGGTTCACGAGTCGTGATCGTGGACGCGCGCTTGCCGGGCTCGTGATGGCGGTGCCATTCAGTCTCGCGATCGGCGCGCCGGTCTCCTTCTTCTTGATGCAAATCAATTGGCTGGGTCTCGCCGGCTGGAAATGGCTTTTCCTCCTCGAAGGGTCGCCCGCGATCATCCTCGGCGTCCTGACGCTCTTCGTGCTCAAGGATCATCCGCGGGATGCAAAGTGGCTCGCACCTGAGGAACGCGACTGGCTCGAAGCTCAACTTGCCGCCGAAGCCGCAGAAAAGCGCGCCGCTGGGCACGCAACGGTCTGGCAGGCACTGCGCACTCCGACGGTCTGGCTGCTTGCCGTCGGTATTTTCGCGATCAACACCGGGGGCTATGCGCTGGTTTTTTGGTTGCCCACGGCCGTGAAAGGGGTGCTCACCGAGTTAAGAGGCGCCTCGGGCGTGACGACCGGCGCGGTGCTCGGCTGGAGCGGCCTCATCTACGCGTGCGGGATCGTGGGCGTGTATCTCTCCGGGTGGTCCTCTGATCGCACGGGCGACCGCAAGTGGCACTGCGTCGCGGGCACCGCCGGCACCGCGTTCTTCCTGGCGGGAAGCACGCTGCCGGGACAGCCGGTTTGGCTCGTGATGTCGTGGCTCTGCCTCATGGGGTTCATGGCCTTCTTTTGGCCTTCCCCCTTTTGGGCGTTGCCGACGGTTACACTCACCGCGTCCGCGGCCGCGGTGGCCATCGGATTTATCAATATGTTCGCAAACCTCGCCGGCCACGTCGGCAATCAAACTGTAGGATGGCTCAAGCATAACGAGGTGAGCGACCGCGTTTGCCTGCTCTTCCTTGCTGGATGCTACCTCCTGGGAGGAATCATCATCGCCTTCATTCGGGTCCGCAAAACAGCTTCTGCGGAAACCTCCGCAGGACCAGCGACGTGATGAACTTGCATCTGCTCGTAGCCGGCGCGGCATTGGCGCTGTTGGCCAGTGCTGGTGCTCAGTCGGTCGTCGAAGTGCGCGACTTCGGAGCGAAGGGCGACGGGATGACTGACGACACCGCAGCGGTGCAGCACGCGATCGACGCGGTGAAGCCGGGAGGCGTGCTCCAGTTCGCGCCCGGCACTTATCTCATTACCTCGGTGAAGCTCGCGCCGGGCGTAACTTACCAGGGGGAAGACGGCGCGGTGGTCAAGCGCCCTCCCAAGCAGGGAAAGTGGACGCGCACCTTTTACGGATACTATTCCGGTGAAGTTGACTCCGCCCCGCTCGTGATCCGCAATCTCACCTTCGATGGCAACAGCACCGAGCAAGATCCCTACACCAAATATGAACTCGAGCAGGCACATCTGATTTTTCTTGTGGGTGATCCGAAGAAGCCGGGCCGGCTCAACGCCCGCGTTGAGAACTGCCGTTTTCGCAACGGGGTCGCGGATGGCGTTTCGGCCTATACCAACGCGAATGTGGTGGTGCGCAACTGCGAAGCTACGGATGTCTTTCGCGGGGGATTCGTCCTCACCGGAGGTAACTCATCCGCCGACGTCGACGGACTGATCACCGGCGGAGAACGGCACGACACTGGGATCGATATCGAGATCGATGGGAAAGGTTACGGCGACACCCTCAAAGTCGACGTGAAGCTAAAGAACCTGGAGCTGCGCAAGGGCGACTTTGATGTCGGCGTCTCCGGTGGCTCCGTCGTCACTGGTGAGCACATCAAGGCCGGCGCGCCCTTCTATCTTTACAGCCACGAGTCCACCATGCGCTTCAAGCATTGCTCCTTCGCGATCGGTGGATGCGACACTTACTCAAACCGCATCGCGGTGCCCTTCGATGTGCGATTCGAGGATTGTGAGTTTACAATCACCCGGGAACTCCCGGAGCATCCGCCGGAGTTCTTCGCGGTTGCCGATGTTTTTTGGAATTTTTCCTGGCTGCCGACGCTCAAACATCAACGTCTGACCTATGAGCGTTGCCGGTTCCAGGTCGATCAAAGCATCACGGGCGCTGATAAGGCGTTCGTGATTCACGAGCGTCGCGAGCCGGCGGCGAATGGTAATGTAGCCAGTTTGATTGACCCGCAGATCGGGCCCGGGTTCACCACGCAACATTTTCGCGTTCCTTAAACGGGAGAAGAATTGACGGACGGCTCGAAGCACCTGAGCGCGAGGCGAGAATGAGCAACGTCCGCTGGAACCTGGTCACAACCACGCCCTTTTCCTCCTGATGGATCGGCTTCTGCGCCGCTTCACGATCGCCGCACTACTCAGCTCGGCAGTCGCTTCCCTCAGTTCTGCGGAGCCGCTCCGATGGTGGAAAGGCAACCTGCATACCCACTCGCTCTGGAGCGATGGCGATGACTACCCGGAGATGATCTGTGAGTGGTATCGGAGCCGTGGCTATCACTTCCTCGCGCTGTCGGATCACAATATCATCGCGGACCATGAGCGATGGATTGGCATCGAAAAAAGCAGCGGAGGCCTCCTCGCGTTTGACAAATATGTGGCCCACTTTGGCAAACCCTGGGTGGAGGAGCGAGAGGTGGACGGCAATCGTCAGGTCCGCCTGAAGACGCTCAGCGATTTCCAGTCGCGCTTCGAAGAGCCCGGTCGGTTTCTGTTGTTTGCGGCGGAAGAAATCACCGATGGCTTTCTGCGTGCGCCCGTGCATGTGAACGTCACGAATGTCCGCGAGTTGATCAAACCCCAGGGCGGCGAGAGCGTCCTGGAGGTGCTGCAGAACAATGTGAATGCCGTGATCGAGCAGCGTGCGAGGATCGGAGTGCCGATGTTCCCGCATATCAATCACCCCAACTTTGGCTGGGGGATCACCGCCGAGGAACTCGCAGAAGTCGAGCACGCGCAATTCTTCGAGGTCTACAATGGCCATCCAAGCGTCAACAACGAAGGCGATGCGACGCACGCGAGCGTGGACCGCGCGTGGGACATTGCGCTTACCCAACGAATGACGCGCGGGCTTCCGCCGTTCTTCGGGCTCGCGACCGATGATTCCCATCACTACCACGAGAAGGGGCCGGTAACGAAAGAGAGTCGGCCCGGACGCGGTTGGGTGATGGTGCGCGCGGCGGCGCTGACTCCAGAAGCGCTGATTGCGGCGATGGAGGCAGGTGATTTCTACGCCACCTCCGGCGTGATGTTGAAGGAGGTGAGGCGTGAGGGAGCGACCTTGAGTCTGGAGATCCATGCCGAGCGCGGCGTGAATTACCGGACAGAATTCCTCGGCACGCGCAAGGGATACGACCCTGCCAGTGAACCGGTGCTTAGCGCGTCGGGTCAGACACTGCGAGCCACGCGTCGCTACAGCAGCGACATCGGCGCGACGCTGGCAACCATTGAAGGCGCCTCCGCCAGTTACGTGCTCCGGGGCGATGAACTCTATGTCCGCGCCCGAGTGACGTCCTCAAAGGTGAAGATCGGTAGTTCAGTCGCGGGGGAGTTCGAGCGTGCGTGGACTCAGCCGCTGCGCGGCGGGGTCGCGCCAGAGGAGTCGGCAAAATCCCGCTAGGAAGAGTCCTCAGCGAGGGCGGGTCCGATGACGCTAACGGCCTTGCAAGTAAGCGACGACGACAGTCGGCAGGTTCTCGTCGAGCCAGCGTGCCATTCGCTCTTCATCGTGGATGATCCCGTCACAAACCGCGGCGATCGCGGGTTCTCCGGCTGCGAGCGCGCCCGCGCGGAGCGCTTTGTAACAGGCGATTTCAAAATGTTCGCGCGCGTAAGCGGCAAGCAAGTCTTTCACCCGGTGATCCTGGGCGAAGGGCGGTAGCGACTCCTTTGGCCGCCTCGGCGACCTGCGCAATGCCGGTTTTGATCGCTGACGTATCGGTGCCCAGTGCCTCGAGGCAGTTCTGCACCGCTGCAGCATGCCGCTTCGTCTCTTCGAGGTGTAACTGCGCTTGCTCACGCAGGGTCGCGTGCAACTCCGGATTTTCCGCCTGCTCCATTCCGCCGAGAGCAGCGATGCCCGGAAGGACTCGCTGCGGCCAGGTGGATAAACTGGCCCGTGATCACCTCGCGTTTGATTTCCAGTCCGACCATCAGGAAGAACACGGCCATCAATGCGTCGTTGATCCAGTGGAGAACCGACAGTCCGCCGACGTAACGCCCGAGAACGTCGAAGTAAGTCTCGGCCAAAGGAGAATTGGCGATGATCAGGGCGAGCACGGCCGTTCCCATCAGCACCAAGCCGCCCGCGGCTTCGCTACTGATGAAGCGGCGGATGAACGAAGGGTTCGAGCGTGCTGGATCCGCGGTCATGGTTTTCAAATGGACGAACTTGGCGTTGCACTTGCGAGCGAAACCAAGTCCCGACTCCGGCGCCGAGCGGAGATCGCTAGGCCGGAGCACCAGCGCCGTGTCAGTTGCGCGGATTCTCGCTCCCGAGTGCGGCGCTGTCTTTCAGCAGAACGCGCATCTCCGCGCGGAAAGCCGCGAGCTCGCGCTGGACTTCCTCCACAGCCCTGGCGCCCACCAACGCTGCTTGCGGACTCTCCGCGTCGCGCTCGATGAAATAGGTGGAAAGCGACGCGGCGACATAGCCGAATACGGCGAAAGCGTAGAACGCCAGGACGAGGCAGAGGACGCGGCCTTCGAAGGTTTGCGGCCAGTAATCCGACCCGAATGTGGTGACCATCATCGCCGTCCACCAGAGCGCGGTCGGGTAGTCGTGGAGTCCGCGTCCATCAGCGTTGCCATTTTCAAAAGCGAACATCCCCGCCGCGCCGGCGAAGACGACCACGAGCGTGAGGAGCACGGCGTAACCGAACCCGCGCCGGCCCATGGCGCCCGAGAGCGCGCGCATTCCGCGGTTCAGCGAGCTAATGACGCGCAGCAGCCGCAGGCCCCGAGTCGCGCGGGCCATCCGCAGCACGCGCATCACCCGCGCGATTCTCAAGACTCGCAATGCTGGCACGATCAGCGAAAGCGCGGTGAGCCACTGACGCCGAAGATACATGAGCTTGCGGGGCGCGAGTGCAAACTTCAGCGCGAAATCGACGATAAAGATGATCCAGATCGCGGTGCCGGTTGTCTCCAGCATCTGGTTGAGGCCGGCGGTGAGCTCCACCACGAGCAGGGCGAGCCAGATGAACCCGAGCACCATCATGGGCACCTCCAGCGCGTGCTCGATCCGTCGCAGCAGGGCCATGCGTTCGCGGGTCAGCGAAGCGAGAAGGGACGGATCGGAAACGGGAAGCTGCGTCATGCGAGCAGCATGCGCGACGAGACCCACCGGCTCAATCGGCCTCGTGGTTTCCGGTGAGGTCCGTCCCAACGCACGGAAGCTGGTCACGGCGCACGTCGCGGCGAATTTTCCCGATCAAACCGAATCGCGTGCCGGCGGAGCGACGTCGTCTTCCAGACGACGTCGCTCCACGGTTCCGATCCGTTCGCCGTCGTAAATCACCGCCTGGCAGATTGACGTGATTTGGCCGCCGAAGATCCCGATCATCGCCACGACCCAGGCCCAGATCACGACCGCGACGATTCCCGCGAGCGAGCCGTAAACGGCATTGTGCCGGGCCAGCGCGCCGACGTAGCTGAGGAAGAGCGGCTTGGCGGCGACAAAGAGCAGCGCGGCAGCCACCGCGCCGATGCGTGCCGAGCCCCAGCCCGGACGCCGCGTCGGCACCAAACGGTAGGCGAACAAAAAGGCGAGCAGCACAAGCACGCCGGGCACGGCATTAATGATCACGCCAGCGAGGAATTCACTGCGCGCCGGCAGGATGCCGAGCGCGAAGTTCAGCACGCGCAGGAGCAGCGAAGAACTCAGCGCCAGGAGGAAGAGAACCCCGAGCGTCCCCAACATCACGAGCCGCACGAGAAGCCGGTTGAGGAAGCTGTATTTCTTCTAAACTTCAAACGCGACGTTCAACGCCTTCGTCACCGCGCCGAGGACGAGCGTGCCGGTCCAGATCAGCGGCAAAACGAAAAGCAGCCCGGCGCGCGACCCGACCCGTTCTCCAGGGAAACTTCACCGGGGGCACTCCCGGCCAAACCTCCCCGATCGTTTCGCGCAGGTTGGTCGTGGCGAAGTGCCCGCGCATGGAGAATCTTCGCGTCCCCACATGAAGCTCCCCTTCTTCTTCGCGGCCGCTTTGCCGCTCTGCACCACGTTCGGCCAGTTTAATCTCAATGACGCCTTCGTCGCCGCCGAGCGCGCGGCCGGGCCGCTCAGTTTTCCCGGTCCGTTCGGAGGGACGCTCACCCTCGGCTACAACATCACGCCGGCAAATTCGGCGGCCTTCTCCAACTCGGGGCTGGCGCACTCGGACAGCTACTACAACTCGCCGTCCGTGGAGGGGTGGTATTACCCGAACGGCACGAATGTCCCCGCGCTCGTCGTCAATACCAGCACCACGACGACGAATCTCGGCGGGTTCGCGCAGCTCGCGCCGGGTCAAATTCATCTGCACCCCGGCAGTGCGACCGCGAACGCCTTTACCCAGCCTGCGGCGGCGGCGGTGCTCCGCTACACCGTGGGCGCGAGCGGGATCTATACGATCAGCGGAGACTTTCAGTCCTTCAACACTGGGACCGTCGCGGTGGATATCCTGCGCAACGGCGTCTCCATCCTCGAAACTGGCGCGGGCTCGGATGCGGTCAGCTTTGAGGAAGTGGAAACGCTCGTCGCGGGTGATCTGATCGACTTCGTGGTGGACGACGCCGGGGACATCGGGAGCGACTCTACCGGCGTGAATGCCCACATCCGCGAAGGCGCGCCGCCACCGCCACCGGCGCCGGATTTCACGATCGCGGAAGCGGAACCGATCGGGCCGGCGACGCGGCGGGGGCCCTTCGTGTTTGCCGAGATCATGTATCATCCGCAGACGCGCGCAGACGGGCGGAATGTCGAGTTCATCGAGCTCTACAACTCGCAAGTGTGGGCGGAGGATCTGACCGGTTATCGCATCACGGGCGAAGTCGCATACGATTTTCCGGCGGGCACGACGATCCCGGCGCTTGGGCGGCTGGTCGTCGCGGCGGTGCCGGCAGATGTCGAGGCGGCTTATGGAATCTCCGGAGTGCTCGGGCCGTGGACGGGTGCGCTGAACAATGGCGGCGGCACGCTGCGCCTGCGCAACGAAGGCAACGGGATCGCCTTCGAGGTGGACTACGAGAGCAACGACCGCTGGCCGGCGGCGCCCGATGGCGGCGGGCCTTCGCTGGTGCTCGCGCGGCCGAGCTTCGGGATGAACGATCCCCGCGCTTGGTCGGCGGGGATGCTCAAGGGCGGTTCGCCCGGAGCAGCCGAGCCGGTGCTCGAAAGCGCCTGGCGCGGGGTGGTGATCAATGAGGTGCTCGCGCATTCCGCGGTCGCGGATTTCATCGAGCTGCACAACGCGGGCGCGGCGGCGGTGGATCTCGCGGGCTGCGTGCTCACGGACAATCCTGATCTTCCGAAATTCATCTTTCCGGCCGGCGCGAGCATTCCGGCGCGCGGCTTTCTCGCGCTCGACGAAGCGCAGCTCGGCTTCGCACCGCATGCGGGCGGCGACACCATTTACCTCGAATCGCCGGACCGCGCGCGGGTGCTCGACGTGAGGCGCTTCGGCGCGCAGGAGCTGAACGTGAGCAGCGGCCGCGCGCCGGATGGTTCACCGCGCTGGGGGCCGCTCTCGACGGCGACGCCGGGCGCGGCGAATTCGGCAAGCCGGCGGGGCGAAGTGGTGATCAGCGAGATCATGTATCACCCGATCACGACGCTCGAAGACGACGAGTTTCTCGAGCTCCAGAATCGCACGGGCGCGGCGATCGACCTCGGTGGGTGGCGGATGCGCGGCGAGGCGGATTTTGATTTCGCACCGGGCACAACGATCCCCGCGGGTGGCTGGCTGGTGCTGGCGAAAAATCCCGCGCACCTTATTGCGGCGTATCCAGGTCTGAACACGGCGAACACCGTCGGGCCGTTCTCAGGATCGCTTAGCGACCGCACCGGGCGGCTGGCCTTGAGGAAGCCTGTCGCTTACACGCCCGAAGGCGGGGTGCCGGAGACGATCGATGTGGAAGTCGATGCGCTCACTTACGAGACCGGCGGGCGCTGGGGAAAATGGAGCGATGGCGGCGGGAGCAGCCTCGAGCTGGTCGATGCGCGGGCGGATGGCCGGTTGGCGGGATCGTGGGCGGACAGCGACGGCGCGGCGGCGAGCGGACGGACGACGATCGAGCACACCGGCGTGCTCGATCACGGCATGGCGGCGGCGCCGGCAAACCAACTCCAGCTTTTTCTCCTCGGCGAAGGCGAGTGCCTGGTCGATGACGTGGAGGTGTTGGTCGCCGGCGCGAATCTGGTCGCGAATGGCTCGTTCACTGGGGGCGCGTCGGGCTGGACCTTTCACGGGACGCAGGAGACTTCGACGGTGGAAAACGGCGCGCTGAACCTGCGCGCGACGGGTCGCGGCGATACTTCCAACCGTGCCTTTACCCCGCTGACCACGACCATCCTCGCCGGCACCACGGCGACGATCCGCGCGCGGGTCAAGTGGCTGCGCGGCTCACCGGAAATCCTTCTCCGGCTCCGCGGGAGCTGGCTCGAGGCGAGTGGCAATGTGCTAACCACGACGGCGCTCGGCTCTCCAGGCGCGCCGAATTCGCGCGCGCTCACGAATGCCGCCCCGGCAATCAGCGAAGTGACGCATCGGCCGATTCTGCCGCTCGGCGGACAGCCGGTGCTCGTCTATGCGCGCGTCGCCGATCCGGATGGGTTCAGCGCGCCCGTGCTGCAATACCGGCTCGATCCTACCGTCACGCTGACGAGCGTTCCGATGCAGCCCGCCGCGGGCGGCTTTTTCACCGCGCAAATTCCGGCGCAATTCAACGGGAAGCTCGCCGCCTTCCGCATCGTCGCGACCGACACCGCGGGCGCCGCGGCGACCTTCCCAAGCGACGCCCCGGTGCACGAATGCCTCGTGCGTTGGGGCGATCGCGTCCCGACCGACGCCCTCGGGGTTTACCGCATGTGGATGACGAAGGCGACCGCGGATCGCTGGACGGCGCGGGAGAAAAACAGCAACGCGCCGCTCGACATCACCTTCGTGAATGGCGCCGACCGCGTGATCTACAACGCCTTCGCGAAATACAGCGGGAGCTGGGCGCACACGCCGAGTTACACTGGGCCGACCGGTTCGGTGTCCGATTACACGCTGAATTTCCCCGCCGACGATCGCTTCCTCGGCGATACCGACGGCATCCTGGCGATGCCGGGGTCTCCGCCCCTCCCGGGCTTTGCGTCTGAAGACTTCTCGCTGATCCGCGAGCAGCTCATTTGGTGGATCGCGCGGAAGCTCGGGATGCCGGCGATCCACCGGCGTTTCGTGCGCGTGTTCGTCAATGGCACGCAGCGTCAGCAGGTGATGGAAGACACGCAGCAGCCGGGCGGAGACTATCTCAAAGAATGGTTCCCAAACGACGCCAACGGCCGGCTGCACAAGGCGCAGGACTGGGTCGAGTTTCAGGACAATGGGATGAGCGCGCTCGGCGATCTCCGCGCGACGCTCGGCAAGTTCACCACGACGGGCGGCGTGAAGAAAGTGGCGCGCTACCGCTGGCTTTGGCAGCCGCGCGCCGGCGATGTGCTGGATGACGAATGGGCGGATTTTCTCGCGCTCGTCGAAGCGCACAACGAGCCGAACGTTGCCGCTTATCAGGCGCAAGTCTCCGCTCTCGTAAACGTTAATTCGTGGATGCGCGCCATGGCCGTGCAGCGGATCGCGGGCAACTTCGACTCCTACGGCTGGGCGATCGGCAAGAACATGTATCTCTACAAAGCCCGCGGGGAACGCTGGTCGATGATCCCGTGGGACATCGACTTCTCATTCGGGCTGATCGGCGATTCGCCGACTTCGAACCTGTTTTCGAACACCGCGAGTTATTCCACTCCGCCCGAGTGGGCCGATCCGCTGATGCTGAAATTCCGCGACAATGTGACCTTCCGCCGCGAATACTGGCGCGCCTTCAGCGACGCGGTGAACGGGCCGCTCGCGAGCGCCAACGCGCGGGTCGATTTGATGACCAACGGGCTGCTCGCGCAAGGCGTGACGCCGAGCGGCGTCGATGCGGTGAAAAACTACGTCACTGCGCGCCGGAATTACATCATCTCGCAACTCAACACTGTCGCTGCGAACTTCTCCGTCTCCGGCCCGACGAGCTACAGCACCGACATCAGCACGATCACGCTCAGCGGGACGGCGCCGGCCGGGACGAAGACGATCACGGTGAATGGCGTCGAGCTGGTCGTGACGTGGATTTCGCAGGCGCAATGGACCGCCACGTATCTGCTCGCGCCCGGCGGCAACACTCTGCTCGTCGAGGCGCGCGACACGTGGGGCAATGTGCTCGGCGCAACCACGCTGACGATCACCTACACCGGGAGCGTGACGTGGCCGGCGTTGCGAATTAACGAATGGCTGGCAACGAATGCGTCGTTCGCCGATCCCGCGGATGGGAACGCTGATGACTGGTTCGAGATTTATAACCCCAGCAACGCGCAGGTGAACCTCGCGAACTGGCGCCTCACCGATGATCCCGCGCGCCCGGGACAGTTCATCATTCCAACCGGCTACACGATTCCCGCAGGCGGCTATCTGATCGTGTGGGCCGACAACGAGATGTCGCAGAGCGTCGCTGCGAGTGGCCAGTTGCACGCGAACTTCAAGCTTGCCGGCAGCGGCGACACCATCGCACTGCGGGCGCCGGACGGCACCCTCATCGACGCCGTCGCTTTCGGCGCTCAGACCGAGGATGGCAGCGAAGGACACTATCCCGACGGCGCGGGGGTCCGCACACTCACGCTGCCCACACCCGGCGCTCCGAACTCGCTCACCGAATTCACCGAGGTGAAACGCGAGAACGGCGATGTCCAGATCACCTTCACGACCACCCCGGGCTTGCGCTACCGCGCGGAAGTGAGCGCCGACCTCGTCACGTGGAGGCCTGCGGGAATCGAGCAGGTCGCGACGGAACGGACGCTGACGATGGTCGAGACTGATCCCCTGGGCGCGCGGCGCTTTTACCGCATCGTCGTTTCCCGCTGAGGGCGCCCCATTTCCGTGAACTTCAGTGCGGCGTCCGCCCCGCGATGCACCCCTTCCGCTCCGCTGAATTTGCGGGAACGAGAGAGCGCGTCAGGAAACGAGCTCCATCGGTAAACCGAAGTTCGTCAGCTCAGCCGCGCGTTGACGTCTTGCTGAATCCAGAGCCACAGCTCCTCAAGGGCGGCCGAGACCTCTCCTTTGATCCGGCCAAGCTCATCAGGCGTAAAGCGGACGCCGGGCGAGGGGAGACGGCGCGCGAAAAGGTAGAACTTGATCTTTGGTTCGGTTCCGGAAGGGCGCACGGCCACCCGTCGGCCGTCGGCGAGTTCGATCATCCGCATCTTCTCTTTCGGCAGCACGGCCCCCTCGACGTCCACCGTCTGCTCGGTGGCGTAGTTGCGGGTGCCGCTGACCGCAACGCCATTCACATCCGCCGGTGGGTGCGAGGCATAGCTCAAAACCAGCCGCTCGATTTTTGCGGCACCCTCCGCTCCCTCGAAGGTCATGTTGCCGTTCTTCTCGAGGTAGAAGCCGTATTCCGAGTAAACCTCATCGAGGAGTTCGGGAAGCGTCAGGTTGCGCACCTTCGCGTAAGCGGCGACTTCCGCGAAGACGACCGCCGCGCCGTTGCCATCCTTGTCGCGCACAAAGTCCGCCGCGCTGTAGCCATAGCTCTCCTCGCCGCCGCAGACATAGAAGCTCGACTTTTCCAGCCGAAGGCGGCGCGTCTCTGCTTCGGGCAGCGCGCGATATTCTTCCGGTGCCAGGCCGAGTGCCCGCTCGTAGGCGCCGAGCTTTTCACCAATGTATTTGAAGCCGGTGAGCGTCTCGACACATCGCATTCCATGCCTCTCCGCGATAGCCTTCTGCAGGTCGGTCGTAACCAGCGTCTTGATGATCACGCAACGACTGGCGTTCTGCGGAGTGACGATCCCGAGCTCCACCAGGCGCTCAACGCGATACGCAGCCATCAGCGACCCGATCTGGTTGC
>Ga0136611_10000497_pt1 | contig 25805 bp, 24 predicted proteins | sample AntDrymUQ2232306_2_FD_106645 | JGI IMG/M metagenome (GOLD analysis project Ga0136611, IMG submission 106645) | Polar desert sand microbial communities from Dry Valleys, Antarctica - metaG UQ223 (23.06) | ecosystem: Environmental > Terrestrial > Soil > Desert | place: Antarctica: Dry Valley...
CTCGTCACGAGCAGGGCCTCGGATTCCGCGCGGCGAGGCGCGCCTTCGCTTCGGCCCAGAGAGCGTCGAGATCGGCCAGCGTGAGTTCTTCGAGAGCGAGCCCGCGCTCGATTGTGAGCTGCTCGATCTGCTGAAATCGCGCGATGAACTTCGCCGTCGCGCCATGGAGCGCCACTTCCGGGTCCGCGTGAAGTTTTCGCGCGAGGTTGACTACGGAAAACAGGACGTCGCCCAGTTCATCTTCGAGTGCGGCAGGATCGATCCCGGCGGCCTCCAACTCGCGGAGCTCTTCGCGCACTTTGTCGAACACGGGCACGGCGTCGGGCCAGTCGAACCCAACCTTCGCAGCTTTCTTCTGCACCTTTGTGGCGCGCATCAGCGCCGGCAAGCCGGCGGGCACATGGTCGAGCAATGATTCCGCGACCACGCCCTTTTCCGCGCGTTTGATTTCATCCCAGCGCTGCAGCACGTCCGCCGAGTCGGCGCACGTCGCGTCGCCGAAAACATGCGGATGACGACGCACGAGCTTCGCCGCGATCTCGCGAGCGATGTCGTCGAAAGAGAAGCGCCCTTCCTCCGCCGCGAGCTGCGCGTGGAAGACGGATTGCAGGAGCAAGTCGCCGAGTTCTTCGCGCAAATTGGCCTCGTCCCGGGCGTCAATTGCGGCAACGACCTCGTAAGCTTCTTCAAGCAAACCGGCGCGCAACGACGCGTGGGTCTGCTCGCGATCCCACGGACATCCGCCCGGCCCGCGCAGCTTGGCGACGATCTCGAGCAACTGATCGATCCCGCGGCTCTCCGGCGAGGGCGGCGTGACCCGCGGGGACGCCTCCGGGGAAGCCATTCCTATGGTTGCGAGGGAGACGCGCGCGTCACCCGTGAAGCGCCTGGCCGCGGCTTCTCCTCGGCCGAAAGTATCTGCACCGAGTCGTTCTCGCGCGGCCGCAAGCGAACGGCCCATGCGCGCCGCTCGACGGCCCCTTTGAACGTTCCCTGGACGACCCCGCGCGCCTCCCATGTGCCGTCCTCGAGCGGCCGGCAGCTCGTGAAGGCGTCGTCCTCGGCGCTGAGCGTGGAGTATTGAGCGCGGGTTGCCGGAAACCGCCCACGGATCGTTTTGACTGCCTCCGCGTGCAGTTCTGCGCGCCGGCCGCGGGCTTCGTTGCGCGCCACTTCACGCGAATCATCGGGGAATGCGGCGACGGCTGATTTGTTTTCGGCCATCTCCGTGTCCAGCCCGGGCAGTTGAGCGAGCAAGGCGAGATACTGCCGTGCGTCTTCGAGCGACACCGTTCCATCTTCGCCTGCCACGACGAGCTTGGATTGCGTGCGACGCTCGTCGCTCTCGACGCGAAAGGTCAGCGTCTTTTCACCGATCGCTCCGAGCTCTTTCTCGGCCGCGGTGACGGCATTCTTTTCAGCGAGCGCGCTCCACTGCCGGAACTTCTTCAGGAGCGCCTCCACGTCGGGTGTTTCGCTCCGCGGAAAGCGCAGCGCCACACGTCCAACACCGCTGGATGGGACGGCGTCCGACAGCTTCACCATGCCATCGGTGCTCAACGCTACCGACCACGTTTTTCCCGAGGGCTCCCGATGCGAGCGTGTGATCTCCGCGGCACGGGCGATGGTCGTGATCGTGGCGAGCAGGAACACGCCGGTGAGCGCCGAGCGGGAATGCGGGCTCGAGAATTTCATCGCGCTTATCTCGAATGGAAACGCGCCGCGCAACGCCGTCAGACCGCCTCGCGCGCCGGCGGGCGTTCGCTGTCTTCCCGGACAACGAGCGTCTCCTCTTGCGGCGCCAGGTTTGGCCGGACCCGCGCCGCGCTCACCTCGAAGTAATCGAGCACTTCTTCACCGGCCTCGAATCTCTCCTCCAGATTGCGGGCGTTCGTCGGCTTTGGTTGTGAGTTCTTCATAAAGCGACACCTCGCGGAGCGTGGACTTTCTAACACTGATGATGCGGATTGTCATTCCTCGATAAGTGATGATCGCGGTCCAGTGGAGCGCGTGGATCGTGCCGATCACGAGGTAGCGCTTTTCGCCGCGCTCTTTTGCCGAAAGCTCGATTCGTCGAGATCGCCACAGCCGCTGAGCCTCCTCGAAGTCAATGGCATGCTTGCGCTTGTTGCTGGCGCTTTTGGCGGGATCAAATTCAAACATCCGCGCCGGAGAACTCGACGGGCTGGTGCGTTGCCTCCAGCTTCAAATTCGCCATCGCGAGCGGTGCGAGCCGAATTCCGTGATCTCGCCATGCGTGGTCTTACTGATGTAAATCGCCATGCCGAGAGCGCTCGCAAAAGTGCTCACGAAGAGGAAGGCGACGAGCCAGCTGGGGATTGAACTGCCGACGCTGAGGGCATTGTAAAACGAGCCGAACGAAGTGATCCGCGGGTCCGCGTGGAGGAAAATTTTCGTCACCCAGGCCACGAGAATGATCACGAAAATGAAGCCGTAGTTCCGCTTCAGACGACGGCCCACGGCTTCGAACGCGCTGATCTTGAATGACGGCAGGAGCAGATCTTCGCAGACGAGCTTCTGCCATTCGCCGTGCAGCATCGCGGTGTTTTGCGCCACGATGGGGACGAGGAAGTGCGCCTCGAGCATCCGCACCCGACCGCGAAAGGCGTCATAGAACCGATAACGCCGCGCCTCGATCCAGAGCATCACCGAAACGATGGCGATGTTGAAGATGAAGACGATGTGCGGCAGCTCGCGGATCGAGAACGCGACCGTGAAAATCGTCGAGGTCACGGTGATCGCCCAGTTCGTGGTGTTGTCGAGTCGCGCCCGCCACGCCATGATCCGGCCCAGCTCGCCGCGGTAGAAATGCGACATCGCCGTAACGTAGCTCGCATCGAACCGCGCCGGCTCTTTCGCTGGAGGCGCTGCGGGATCGCTCATCGCCCGCGATTAGCGCTGCGGCTTCTTCAGCAAGGCCTCGCGCGCTTTTTCCAGGCGTGCGCGCTCACGGGGCGTCAGGCTGCCGATGCCATTCTGGGCAATTTTATCCAGAAGCGCGTCAATCTCGGAGGTTGCCTCGACAGGCTCGTCTTCACGCGCGCGCCGCGGCCGCCTGACCGGGTCGGGAAGCGCGCGGAGGTGGGGCTTGCGCGCGAAGGCCCGGGAGAATTTGGGCAGCGTGATCTCGCCCCCGAGTTGCGCCCAGCGGATGTAGCCGAAGGCGAGCGCGCATTCGACCCAGAGCAGCGAGAGCTTTACCCAATCGCGTTCCGCAATCTGCATCAGCGATCCACAGACGAAGCAGGCGAACGCGAACCACTTCAACGGCACCCAACCGAAAAGATATTCGACGTTCGGGTAAAGCGTCGCGAAGCCGATCAGCACCGCCGCCATGATCTCGTAGTTGCCCCATTGTGCCACCGGCACGCCGGCTTTCCACCACAGCAAGCAAACGAGCGGCTGCGCGAGGAGCAGTGCTCCGAAGAGCGTGAAGAAACGCTGCCGTCCGAGATACTTCTCGATCTCGACCGCCCACATGTAAAAGCAGATCAGCCCCAGCGGCGTGAAGAAGCTCAGCTGGTCCGCGAAGGCGTAAGTCACCGGTTGCCAGAACGCTCCGGCAAGGAAGGCGGGCGGCATGAACGCAAACGGCTCGAGGAATCGACCCAGGCCCAGGACCGCGCAGATAAGCACGCCCGCAGCGAACAGCGCGGTGAGCACGCCAGTTCCATAGATCGGCACCCGGTTCCACCACGTGATCGGCTGATTGTCGTGAAAACTGGAGGTCACGTTCATTGAGGTGATAGGTAAGCGGTTTCCCACGCTCCGGCAAACTGTTGTGTCCGCCGCGCGACCCGCGGCGATTCCTCGCCGGGTGCAACTCTGCCGGTCTCTCTAAGGCGCGAGCCCTTAAGCGGTTGTGATTGCCGTCTGGCATTGCGCCGGATACGGCTGGGGCTCCGCCGAAACTGCAAACCCGACTGCCCCCGTTAGAAAGTTCCTCCAAATCCACGTTCTGATTGCCCCATGGAAACACCTACTGCCAGTAAGATCCTCGACGTGCTCGCTACGGTCGCAGAGACGGAGGAGGTCCGCACCAATCCCGATCTGGCGCTCTACGATTTGCAAGTCCTCGACTCGATGAAAACCGTTGAGCTGATTGTGGCCCTCGGCCGCGAACTCGACGTCGAGATTTCGCCTGCAGAATTCGAACGCGAGGCGTGGGCGACGCCGGCCAAGCTCATCGCGGACGTGCAACGGCGGCTCGCGGCATGATTCAGCGCTGGCTCGAAGCGCATGTGCGGGTGCGCGTGCTCGCGGTGACCATCTACTATCTCGCGATCATTGCCGCCCTGATCGTGATCTACGGCCGGGGCGATTTCTCCACGCCGTCTTTCGTCTATCAGGGATTTTGATCGGCGGCGGCGAGATGCACCTTCTTGATCGCATCGACCAATGGGCGCGCGTCGCACCCGATCGCGTCGCGCACCTCAGCGGGGATCGTGCGCTGAGCTGGAGCGAGCTCGTCACCCGCTCGAATAGCTTCGGCGCGTGGCTTGATCAGGAGCTTGGCGACAGCCGCGCGCCCGTCGTGATGCGCGGGCATAAGGAACCCGAGATGCTGATCGCCTTTCTCGGCGCGGTGAAATCCGGACGCCCGTATGTCCCGATCGATGTCTCCATTCCCGAGCAGCGCGCGCAGCGGATCATCGCGGGTTCGGGGGCGGCGCGTGTCCTGACGCCGGAGATCGTCGGTCAGGCGCAGGCGGAAGGTGGCCCGATGGAGCGCGCTGGCGAATGCGATCCGTTTTACATCCTCTTCACTTCCGGCAGCACGGGCGAGCCGAAGGGCGTCGTGATCACCCTCGCGAACCTCCAGCACTTCGTGGCGTGGATGCTCGCGGAGCAACGCTTCGGCGCGGGCGAAGTCTTTCTCAACCAGGCGCCGTTCTCCTTCGACCTTTCGGTCATGGATCTCTACTGCTCTCTCGCGAGCGGCGGGACGCTCTTCAGCATCACGAAAGAGCACGTGGCCAACCCGAAGACGCTCTACGCGGCCTTCCGCACTTCTGGCATCGTCAACTGGGTCTCGACGCCCTCTTTCGCCGCGATGTGCCTCGTCGAGAAGAGCTTCGACGCCGCGATGCTCCCACAGTTGCGCCGCTTTCTTTTCTGCGGGGAGACGCTCGCGCCGGAGACCGCCGCGCAGCTCCTCGAACGCTTCCCGCAGGCGGAGGTCTGGAACACCTACGGCCCCACCGAAGCGACCGTCGCCACGACCTCGATCCGCGTCACGGGTGACGTGCTCAAGACGTGGAATCCGCTCCCGGTCGGCGCCGCGATGACTGGCACCCGGATCGAAATCCTCGGTGAAAATGGCGAGCTGCTTCCGCGCGGCGAGCGCGGGGAAATTGTCATCGCCGGCCCGAACGTCAGCCCCGGCTACCTCGCGCGCCCGGACCTGAACCCCGCCGCATTCTTCGAACTGGAGAAGACTCGCGCCTACCGCACCGGCGATTGGGGACGCGATCGGGACGGGCTGATCTTTTTCGAGGGGCGGATCGATGGCCAGATCAAGCTCCACGGCTACCGGATCGAGCTCGGCGATCTCGAGGCCAATCTCCGCGCGCTCCCTGAGATCGCCGACGCCGTGGTGCTCCCGGTCGAGAAGGAGGGTCGCGTCGAGTCGCTGGCGGCGTTCCTGATTCCTCGTGGTGCCCTGGAGGGGAGCGACTTCGAGAAAAGCGCCCGTTTGAAGACCAAGCTCGCGGAGCGCCTTCCCGCCTACATGGTGCCGCGGAAATTCCACTTCCTCGAAGCCTTCCCCATGACGCCCAATGGCAAAGCGGACCGGCGCGCACTTGCGGAGCGGCTCTGAGCGGGTGCTCTGCGCCGGCGAATAGGCGCGTGGCTAAGAAGCTCGGTCAGTCCGGGTCTCTTCCCGCGGCGCAATTGCTCGAACCCCGGGAGCGCTGCTTCGTCCGATCCCTGTCATGCCAGCGCTTCCCTTTTTGTTCATCCTCCTTGCTCTCGGAGGTGCCGGGGTCGCCGCGGAGGTGCAGCCGCTCTTCGCGGAGAACTTCGAGAAGGCGGAAGCGGGGAAGGTGCCGGCGGGGCTCCTCGTGATGTCGGGTGGCTTTGTGGCGGTCGAGGCTGAAGGGAGCAAGGTCTTGGAGCTGCCCGGCGCGCCACTCGACACGTTCGGCGTGCTGTTTGGCCCGGAGGCAAAGGCGCCCGTGGGTGCGAGTGCGCGGTTTCTCGGAACAAAAACCGGACGAAAGCTCCCGGCGTTCGGGATCAGCCTTGGCGGTGCTGGCGGGTATCGGGTGCAAGTCAGCCCCGGGAAAAGGGCGCTGGAGGTTTGCAAAGGCGATGAATCGCTCGCGAATGTGCCGCACGAATGGACGAGCGGCGCATGGACGCGCGTGCGGGTGCAACTCCTGAAGGGGAACACGGGTAAGTGGCAGGTGCAGGGAAAGGCTTGGCCCGACGGAGCGGCGGAGCCGGCGGCGTGGATGATTCAGGTGGAGATCGAGGCCGAACCGGCGGCGGGACGCGCCGGCATCTGGGGCAACCCGTTCTCTGGCACACCCATCCAATTCGACGATCTGCTCGTTTTACCCGCCCAGTGATGGCGCCTTTTCGATTTACCATCTCCGAGTTCCGTTCCTGACTCCCACTTCACCATGATTATCCGCGCATCTCTCTTGCTCGCCGCTCTCACGGCCACCGCTTTCTCGACCGATTGGCCACAATATCGGGGGCCTGCAGGTGATGGGACCACGCCCGATAAGATCGCCACACCGTGGCCTTCCGATGGCCCGAAGCAGCTTTGGAAAGCGCCGAGCCAGAATGGGTTCAGCTCGTTCGCGGTCGCCGGGGAGCGCTGCTTCACGCTCGAGCTGCGCGATCTGGAAGGCGGCTCGCAGGAAGCGCTGATCGCGCGCGATGCGGCGACGGGCAAGGAGGCGTGGGTCGCAGGCCTCGGTGCAGTGAAATACAGTGGCGGAGGTGACGACGGGGCGGCGGACAACAAAGGCGGCGACGGCCCGCGGTCGACACCCACCCTCGCCGGCACTTCGGTAATCACGTTGAACGCGGCCCTGGTGCTCCAGGCGTTCGATGCCGCCGCGGGCAAGCCGCTCTGGAAAAAGGACCTCATCGCCGAGCACGGCGGCCGCAACATCAACTGGCAGAACGCGGCGTCACCCCTGCTGGAAGGCGGCCTGATTTATGTCGCTGGCGGCGGAGCGGGCCAATCCGTCCTCGCAGTCGATGCGAAGGACGGGAAAGTCGTGGCGAAAGCGTTCGACGAGATGATGACGCACGCGACGCCAGTCGCCGCGACCATCGCGGGACAGCGGCAGGTCATTTTCTTCCTGCAAAGTGGGTTGCTCGCCGTCGAGCCGAAGACGCTCAAGGAGCTGTGGCGCTACGCGTTCAAGTTCAACGTCTCATCCGCAGCGTCACCGGTGGTCGGCGGCGATATCGTCTACTGCAGCGCCGGCTACGATGTTGGCGCTGGCGCGGTCAAGGTCACGAAGACAGGCGCAAAATGGGAAGCGAAGGAAATCTACCGGGTGCCTGGCAACAAGCAGCTCGCGAATCACTGGAGCACGCCCGTGTTCTTCAATGGACACCTCTACGGGATGTTCTCCTTCAAGCAGTATGGAAAAGGGCCGCTGAAGTGCGTCGATATCGCCACCGGCACGGTAAAGTGGGAGCAACCCGGTTTCGGAGCAGGGCATCTCATCCGCACGGGCGATCGCCTTCTTGCCCTGAGCGACGTTGGCGAACTGGTGCTCATCGATGCGAAGCCGGACGCGTATAAGGAACTCGCGCGGGCGAAAGTGTTGACCGGCAAGTGCTGGACGACGCCAGTGCTTGCAAATGGGAGCGTTTTTGTCCGCAGCACCAAGGAGGCGGCGTGCTTCGACCTGGGCAACGCGGTCGCGCGGCGCTGAGCCGATCGAATCGAGGAGGGAGGGCGGTTGAAGTCGCCGGGATCATCCCGATCCAGCGAGGAACGTAATTCCGGCGGAGAATCGGCGGGAAAATCGCGAGAATGAGTATTGCGTCGGCTACCTAGACTGGTAGAAAGCTGCCGCCGATCAGGGACAGTTCTGCCCTAGAATATGCGGCAGAAAGACTACTGGAAAGCGCTGCTCGGAGATGATGGATTTCGGATCAGGAGCGCAACGAAACCGTGACGCGCCGAGCTAAGTTTCCTGTCTTCGTTGCGGCAGCAGCCCTGCTCCTCGCGTTCGTTTTCTGGTGGCTGCTCCCCGGCCGGCATCCAGATGGGCGGACGGGGTCGCCCCCGCCGCCTTCGGGCACAATAGAACCCGGCAAATTGCGGCAAGAGCCACCCACGGCGGGGGAGCTCCCGCACGGGCAGCAACGCCAAACCGGAGGGAGCAGGTTTGGTGGGCTGGCCACGCTCAGCGCCGCGCCTATCAAATTCTACGGGAAAGTCACCGATCAGGATGGCAAGCCGCTGCCTGGCGTGGAGGTGATCGGCGGAACTGGCAGCACGACCGGATTTATGCAGCAGGAGATCCGCAGCTATACTACTGCGACGGACGCGCATGGGTTCTTCACGCTGGAAGGCTTCAGCGGAGACGCGCTGATCATCGAGCTGAGGAAAATCGGCTATAACTTCGCGAGCGACCGGAATCGGTTTATCTACTCACCGATGCGTCCGGCCACTGAACGTTTCACCCCCGACCCCAACAATCCCGTCGTTTTCCGGATGTGGACGAGCTTGGGAGCAGAGCCGTTGATCGAATACTACGCGCGGTCAGTGCGTGTCCCGAGCGACGGAACGCCTTTGCTGGTGGACTTGGTCAAAGGAAGCAAAGCAGAAGCTGACGGCGACTTGCTCGTGAGCGTGACGTGGGGCGCGCAAACACCGGGATCCAATCTGTTTGATTGGTCGGCGAAGCTCGAGGTCCCGGAAGGAGGCATCATGCAAAGCGTCGACGACGTAATGTTCGTTGCGCCAGCAGACGGTTATCAGAAAAGCGTTGAGTATCATTTCCCCGCCGAAAGCCGCGAGATGGAAATGAAACGGGTCTTTTACATAATGAGCCGTAAGGGGCGCGTCTTCAGCCGTGCTGAAATTTCGCTGCAGAACCAACAGCAGGACGGGGTTTGTCGGGTTGGATTTCGGGTTCAACTGAATCCGAACAGTTCTCGCAATCTGGAGCCCGGTGCCGCCGCGCAAACATCAGCTCGTTAGGCGCACGCGGTCAGTATGCATAGCGGCGCTGCTGTGACATCTCGCGTCCCGTCACCGCTGGCGGCCCACAGCTCGCCGGCAAAGACGCGTGCGGCGTTCTGCGCCGGGAGTGGCCCTCGCCGTTCGCAACGTTTGCGCCAACAGATTCTGCTTAAGCTACGGGGATCTCTCTTGATCCTTGCAGGTTAGATGCACTCCCCGCTTGGTTGCCTTCGGAGATGTTCCGTCCTTTGCTGCGGTCGGCAGTTCCGAATCCCTAGTCTTTGCCCGATACCGCAGTATCGGGCGAACTGGTCGGCGCACCTCTGCGGCGTGGGGCAGGGCTGAAGCTCGCTCTCCTGACACCGGTGATCGCAACGGCGGCGGTTTTGCCCCCGCCGTGTATCGGCTCCGCTTCTATTTCGTGGAAGCCGCGTCAGTGCGCAACATCGGCCAGTGCCGCCGGCCGTCTCGGTGCCGCCGGGCTCTCAAACGGCCCGTCGTAATGTGTGCACGAGAACGTCGCTTGCTTGGCCCCAACAACAGCGGCGTGGATTGAAGCACTGCTGGACTCATGGGGCGCATTGACCGAGGGGTTCGCCCACAACCTGATACGGCGAAGCCCGCCGCGGCTAAGATCGTAATTCTCACATGATTGATCCAAACATGTTCCGTCACTTCCTGCGGCCGCCCGCGCGCGGACTTCCCTCGCCACCCAAGACTGGCGCTGAGCGCCCCCCGCAAGCGAGTGAAGCCAAGGAGCCTGCTCCGTCGCCCGTTAGGTGGCGCGCACGCGCAGTGAATGCCACCTTCGCGACGGTGCTTCTCGGGATCGCGCTGATCTACCTCACGCCCTATGTCAGCTCCGGACCGAGTCGGGTGGACGCGGCAGAGACCTCGCCAGCGGTGCTCCTGGCAGCCGCTGCACCGCCACCAGCCGCGGCCGCGAAAGCAGCCCCAGCGGCCCCTGCGCCGCAACCAGCTCCTGCGGCGCCGTCAGCCGTCGGACCGGTGCCCCGTAAGGATCTGCCGAAGCCGGAGAAACACGCAAAACTGATCGACGACTTCTTCGCGGAGCCGCAAATCCCTTTCCTCACCGTCGATCTCAAACCGGAAGACTGGGAATTCCTGAAAAAAGACCCCAAACGGTATTCGGAGTGCACGGTGACCGACGCTGACGGGAAGGTCTTCAAGAACGTCGCGGTGAAACTGAAGGGTTCGGCCGGCTCCTTCCAGCAACCGGACGGTAAGCCGGGGCTGACGCTCAACTTCAATAAGTTGAAAGGCGCCGACCGCTTCCGTGGAATGTCGAAGCTGCACCTGAATAACGGGGCGCAGGACGGCACCTATTTGATGGAGCTGATCGCAGGGGAAATGTGCCGCAAAGCCGGCGTGCCCGCATCACGTTGCTCCCATGCCCTCGTGAAGTGGCAAGGGCGGGACCTTGGGCTTTACGTCGTCAAAGAGGCGTTCACGAAAGAGTTTTTGGCGAAATTCTTCGCGGACCCCACGGGCGATCTTTACGACGGCGGCTTCGCGCGCGAACTCGATGGGACCGAGGAAAAAGATCAGGGGGACGAGAAACAGCGGGATAATATCAAGGAACTCGTCGCGGCCTGCCGGGAAGGCGATGCGACGAAGCGTTGGGCTCGGCTGGAGGCAATCCTCGACGTGGATAAATTCCTCACCTTCATGGCCTTGGAAGCGATCACCTGCCATTGGGACGGCTATAATTTCAACCGGAACAACTACCGGGTCTATTTCGATGCCACATCGAAGAAGGCCGTCTTCTTCGCGCACGGGTTGGATCAACCATTCGGCGACCCGAACTTCCCGGTCTTGCGCGACTCTGGGGCGATGGTCGGCCAAGCCGTTTTCAGCAATCCGGCGTGGAAAGCGCAGTATCCGGAGCGATTGCGCGAAGTTTACGAGAAGGTGATCGTCCCGATCGACTGGCCAGCGCGCGTGACGGAAGCGGGAAACGCTGTGAAGGCGGCGCTCGAGAAGAAAAATCCGCAGCTTGCGAAGGACTACGTGGGTCAGATCACCAACGCCCGCAGCAGGGTTGAACAGCGGCTCGCGGTGCTGGGCAAGCAACTCGGGGCGATGCCGAAGCCGCTGCAGTTCAGCCCGCAGGGCGTAGCGAAAGTGGAGTCGAAAGGTTGGCGGCCCGAAGGCAGTGGGGCGACGACTGACGAGGCCCAGGGAGAAGGGCGGCCAGTCTTCCGCATCAAAGCGACCGCGGTGTCGGGCGCGTCGTGGCGCAAGAACCTCGCGCTGACCCCTGGGAAATACCGCTTCGAAGCGAGGGTTCGCACGGTGGGCGTTGAGCCTGCTCCCGGGCCAAACGGAGAAGGCGCCGGTGTGCGGATCTCAGGAGGCGCGACGCGTGATGCGGAAAATGCCGCGAAGGGGGACGTGCCCTGGAAAACGGTCGGGTATCAGTTTACCGCCCCGGGCGGAGAAGTGGTGCTCGTCGCCGAGCTGCGCGCTGCCAAAGGCGAGGCGTGGTTCGATAAGGATTCATTCCAGATCATCCGCGTGCAGTAGTTCTCAGCTCGCGCACAGAGCGGGAGACTGCCGGGCGGGTCGCCCGGCAGCGCACTCGGGTCGAGTGCTCCACCCATCCATCGAGCGCAGCGGCTTGATCACACGAGGAGACAAGGCCGCACGTGAGGCAAATGCTCTAAGTCTCGGAGCCGTTGCAGGCTTCCGTGACTCTTCATGCGACTTTCTCTGCTGGTGGTTTCAACCGGTCTCGCTTTTGCGGTGGGGCCTCCGCTGCGCGCTGTTCCTCCAGCGGCCGATGCCGCTGCGGTGGCGAAAGCGACCGCGGACGCCGGAAATGCGGCGAAGGCATTCCGGATGGATGCCGGTGTCACCGTCGAGCTTTTCGCCACGGAGCCGCTGCTCAGCAATCCCGTCGCATTCTCGCCCGACGAGCGCGGCCGCTGGTTCATTTCGGAAACGTATCGCCAGGAAAGGGGCGTCGAGGATAACCGCGGTCACGCCAATTGGCTGAACGACGATATCGCCGCGCGCACCGTCGCGGACCGCCTTGCGATGATGCACAAGTTCTTCCCCGACCCGGTCAAGTTCGCCGAGAAGTTTGCGAAACAAGAAGAGCGCATCGTCCTCGTGGAAGACACCGACGGCGACGGAACCGCGGACAAATCGAGCATCTTCATCGATGGCCATCGCGAGCCGCTGGAAGGCACGGCCGCAGGGATTCTCGCGCGCGGCAAGGACGTGTGGTGGACGAACATCCCGAGCCTGTGGCACTTCACCGATGCGAACGCCGACAATAAACCCGACGCGAAGAACAATCTCCTCACCGGTTTTGGGGTGAAGTTCGCCTTTCGTGGCCACGACATGCATGGCCTGCGCTTTGGACCGGATGGGAAACTTTACTTTTCCATCGGCGACCGCGGCATCAACGTGACGTCGAAGGAGGGGCGTCGCTTTGAGCAGCCGGACACCGGGAGTGTGATGCGTTGCAATCCAGACGGCACTGGCTTCGAGGTTTTTGCGACGGGGCTCCGCAATCCCCAGGAACTCGCCTTCAACGAGTTTGGCGATCTGTTCACCGGTGACAACAACTCGGACAGCGGCGACCGCGCCCGGTTCGTGCAAGTCGTCGAAGGCGGCGACTCCGGCTGGCGCATGACCTTTCAATACCTGAAAGATCGCGGCCCGTGGAATCGCGAGAAACTGTGGGACGAAAAGGAAGCGCCCAGAGCCAAATATCTCATTCCACCGATCGCCAACATCGGCGACGGCCCAAGCGGTCTGACCTACAATCCGGGCACGGCGCTCTCCCCAAAATACCAGGGGAAGTTCTTTCTGAGCGACTTCCGCGGCGGGGCGTCGGCGAGCGTCGTGCACCAGATCGAACTGCAGCCGAAAGGCGCTGCGTTCGCTCTGAAAGAGCGACGCGATTTCGTCAAGGGCGTGCTCACGACGGACGTCGAGTTTGGGCCGGACGGCGGCCTTTACGTGCTTGACTGGGTGGAGAGCTGGGGCGGGGTGAATAAAGGACGGATCTATCGTTTCAAAGATGCCGCGGCGAACACGCCCGTCCTCGCGGAGACGAAGAAGCTGATCGGTGAGGGAATGAGCGCTCGGCCGCTGGAGGAGCTGGTGAAGCTGCTCGCGCACGGTGATCAGCGCGTCCGGCAGGCGGCGCAATTCGAGCTCGCGAAGAAGGGCACCGCCGCGACCGCCGCGCTCGGAAAAGTCGCTCAGGCGAATGCCAGCTCGCTGGCGCGGCTGCACGCGACTTGGGCGCTTGGGCAGATCGGAGAAAAGGAGGCGAACGCGGTGAGTGGACTCGTCGCGTTGCTCGGTGACGCCGACATGGAGGTCCGGGCACAAGCGGCGAAGGTGCTTGGCGAGCGCAAGTTTGCGGCAGCCGGGGAACCGCTCACGGCCGCCTTGAAGAGCAGCAGCGCCCGCGCGCGTTTCCAAGCCGCCGTGGCGTTGGGAAAGCTCGCGCACGCACCAGCGGTGCCCGCCCTTTTCACCGTGCTCGATGAGAACAACGATGAGGATCCGGTGCTGCGTCACGGGGCGGTGATGGGACTCGCCGGGTGCGCTAAACCCGAACAGCTCGCCGCACCGACTCCCGAGGCGAGCGTCGCTGCGCGGATCGGCGCGGTGCTGGGGTTGAGGCGGCAGGGTAGTCCTCTGATCGCGGCTTTCTTGAAAGACGCGGACGAAGGCGTGGTGCTGGAAGCCGCGCGCGCCATTCACGACGTTCCCATCAATGCCGCGTTACCTGAGCTCGCTGCTCTGCTGGCCAGCAAAGCCATCAAGAATCCGAGGATTCTCGAACGCGCAATCAACGCCGCATACCGGCTTGGGGGCGCGGACAACGCCCGGGCGCTCGCCGCCTTCGCCGTCCAATCCGCGGCACCCGATGAATCGCGCATCGAGGCCCTCGAAGCGCTCTCCGCCTGGGCAAACCCCGATCCCAAAGATCGCCTGCTGAACCTCTGGCGTCCTCTCGCACAGCGGGGCAACGCCGATGCCGTGGTGGCCACTGCCGCGGGCCTCCCGGCTTTATTGAAGGCGACATCAGTCGGCCTGCAGGAGACGGCGGCGCAGCTCGCAGCAAAGCTTTCTATCGAAGCCGCCGGCGCTCCCCTCGCCGAGCTCGCCGTGAACGACAAAGCGGCACCCCGTGCACGCGTCGCCGCACTTCAGGCGCTGCAAGCGTTGAAAGATCCCCGACTTTCCGCAGCCGCGAAATCCGCGATCGATGCGGGTGACGCCAAGCTGCGGGCGGCGGGCTTGAAAGCGCTCGCAGGCGCTCATGCCGGGTCGTCGGTGAAAGTGATCGCGGACGTGATCGAGCGCGGCTTGCCCCGCGAAAAACAAGGCGCGGTGCTCGCACTCAAGGAGATCGACAAGCCGGAGGCGAAAGCGGTGATCAGCGGATTGATGGACAAGCTGATCGCGGGGCAGAGCCCGCCCGAGATTCAGCTCGATGTCTATGAAGCCGCCAAGAAGCTCGGCCTTCACGAGCATGTGCAGAAGTATCGGGCTTCCCTGCGCGCCGACGATCCCCTGGCGAACTACCGCCTCTCGCTCGCCGGCGGCGACATGGAACGAGGCCGGAAGATTTTCCGCGAGAAAGTGGAGGTCTCCTGCCTGCGCTGTCACAAGTGCGAAATCGGCGACAGCCAGGTCGGCCCGGACTTGACGAAGATCGGCGCGCAAAAGGACCGGACTTATCTTCTCGAATCGATCGTCCAACCGAACAAGGCCATCGCGGCCGGATTTCAAACCGTCGCGTTGATGCTCAAAAACGACTCGGCGGTCGTGGGACGGCTGCTCGGCGAAGAAGGCGGCAACGTCCGGGTCGAGACGCTCGACGCCACCGCCAAGCCAAAAGCGGTGAGCGTCCCCGTCGCCGACATCAAGGAGCGGCTCAGCGCGCCATCTCCGATGCCCGAGAACCTCAAGGAGCTCCTCACGCGCGCCGAGTTGCGGGACGTCATCGAGTATCTCGCGACGCGAAAGTAGCCGCTAGCGAGCCGCGATCGCGAGCGGCCAAAAGAACGGCACGAGCAGGATCGCGATCAGGAAGATCACCAACGTCAGCAGCGAGCCGACTTTCAGGAAGTCCGCAAAGCGATACCGGCCGGCGCCATAGACCATCACGCAGGACGGCTCGAGCGGCGTGAGGTAGGAGCAACTCGCGGCGACCGCGATCATCATCGCGAACGTTCGCGGATTCATCTCGAGCTGATACGCGGTTTGCAGCGCGATCGGCAGGACCACGATGGCGGCGGCCTGGTTCGACATCGGCTGGGTCAGCAGCACCGTCAGAAAAAAGAATCCGCTCAGCAAGAGCAGCGGACTCGAGCCCCCGACAAATTCCACGATCAACCCGGAGAGAAACTGCGCAGCACCCGTCTCCTGCATCGCTACCCCGAGCCCGAGCATGCACGCGACGAGCACGATCGCTTTCCACTCGATGTCGCAATACGCCTCTCCCGGCGTGATGCAGCGCGTCAGGAAGACGAGGAGCGCACCGAGCATCATCGCAACCGGCAGCGTCAGGATTTTGAATGTCGCGAGGAGGAGGACCGCGACAAAGATGAGCACCGCAAGCGGCGCGCGGCGGGTGTTCGAGCGAGCCGGCGCCAGTTCCCCGAGCACCCGAAACGTGGGGTCGTCAGCGGCTTCGTGCAATTTCGCGCGCGGGCCTTGCACGAGGAGCACATCGCCCATCCGCAACGGGAGCACGCTGATCTTGCGCCGCAACGTCTGGCCGTGCCGATTGATCCCGAGCACCTGCAACCCGTAATGCTCCCGAAAGCGGTGCCCTTTCAAGGTCCGCCCGATCAAGGGCGACCCCGGCAGGATAATCATCTCGACCGTGCCCACCGAAGGGTCCTCGAAACTTCGGTCGACCAGCTTCACGTCCGCTTTGAGGTCGATCCCTGCCGTGTCTTTAATTTGCAGGATCTCCGCGGTCCCGCCTTCCACGAGGATGACATCGCCTTCGCGGATGACCGTTTCCGCGCGCGGCGGCAGCAACTCGTCCTTGTTGCGCACGACGCGCAGCACCGTCAGGTCGAGATCGCGTCCAAACGCAGACTCCTCCAGCGTCTTGCCGATCAGCGCACTCCCGGGAAGCACGAGCACCTCGCTTAAATAGGCGCGCACTCCGTAGCTATCACCGGCTGCGCTTTCTCCCTCGAAACGATCGGGGATCAGCTTGCGCCCGATCGTCATCATATAGATCAGCCCCACGACGACGATGGGGATGCCTACGGGCGCCAGCTCAAACATGCCCATCGGCGCCAGTTTGTAATCCGAGAGCATCCCGCTCACCACGAGGTTGGTCGACGTGCTGATCAGCGTCACCGAACTGCTCAGGATCGATGAAAAGGCGAGCGGCAGCAGCAATTTCGCTGGGCTGATCTTCGCGCGGCGTGCAATCCCGAAGACGATCGGAACGAAGAACGCCGTCGAGGCCGTGTTGCTCATAAATGCGCTGAGCGCTGCCGCTGCCACCATCACCACGACCTGCAGCCGCCGGGGATCGTCCCCGGTGTGCCGCAGGATCCGCCGTCCCACGAGGTCCATCACCCCCGTCCGCATCAGCGCCGCGGTGAGAATTAGCAGACCGAAAATCATGATCACCGTGTCGCTGCCGAACCCTGCAAACGCGCGGTCCGCCGGCAACAGTCCCGTCAGCACGAGCGTCATCAGCAGGCCCAACGCCGTCACATCCGACTCCATCCACTCGGTCGCAAAGAGAACCACCGCCAGAACCACGAGTGCGAGGAGGAGACCGATCTCGAAAGTCATCGAGCCCAATCGTTCCCCGCCCTCGTGCAGGCTGCGCGTCCTTCAGCTGTCCTTGGAGTCTGGATGAACTCTGCGCCGGCTCGCCGCGTATCCACCGATCACCGATCACCGATCACTGGTCACCTCCGCAGGCCAACCAGCTGCAGCGCTACGCCGAAGACAAACCGGGGGTTGTTCACGAGATAACGGCGAGCGAGCCGGCGCGGCTGCATGGCGAGGCGATAGAGCCATTCGAAGCCGGAGCGCTGGATCCAGTGTGGCGCTTGCCGCACCCGTCCGGAGTGGAAGTCGAACGCAGCGCCGACGCCGGCCATGAGGGTGACGTCGAGTCGTCGCAGATACTCGGCCATGAAGCGCTCCTGCTTCGGCGTGCTCAAGCCGACCCACATGAAGTCGGGTTTCGCCTCGCTCACGGTGGCGGCGAGCGCGGCGTCTTCGGCAGGGTTTAGGGGGCGAAACGGCGGGCAGAAGGTTCCGACGACGCGGACACCTGGGAAGCGCGTCTCCAGCCGCGCTTTCAGCTCGTCCGCAACGCCCGGCGCGCCGCCGTAAAAGAAGTGTGTGAATTCACCGCTGCGCGTTGCGGCGAAGACTTCGAGCATCAGGTCGGGCCCATAGACGCGGTCGACGGATGCGCCCACGGCGCGTTTGCCGAGCCACACCAGCGGCATGCCGTCGGTGGTGTTGAGGAACGCATCGTTCAAGATGTGACGGAATGCGGCATCGTCCTGGGCCTCGATCACACCGTGAACCCCGGTCACGCAGATGTAGCCCTTTCGCCGTGCGCGCAGCGCTTCGAGGATGGCGTCGCACGCGACGCGGAGATTCATCGCGTGGAGCGAGACGCCGAGAACGTCGAAGCGCGGAATTTCCATCACGGAAATCGACCCGGCTGTTCTCCAAGCGCGTCGCGAAATGAAGCTGCCGAATCAAACTGATCTATGAACTCACTCGTCTGGCTGGCCCTTGTGCTTCTCGTTGCCTGGATTGTCCTCAAGCTGGTCGTCGCGGTGACGAGCGGGCTGCTCCATCTGCTCTGGGTAGCCGCCGTGATCATGTTCATCCTGTGGCTGGTCGGGAAAGTCCGCGGGAAGACGGGGATCTAGCCGGCGGCTTCACGGCGTCGGCAGGGCGATCGCGAAAAGGCGCGATTGCGTGGCGACATAGAGCACGCGGTTGGCGGCGGTGGCAGTGGCGCTGATCGGACTCTTGAGGTCGAGCGTGCTCAGCACCGTCTTCTCGCGCGTCGCGCGGAAGACCCAGAAGTCCCCTTTGCGGGTGCCGATGAAAACTTTGCCATCTGCGACGAGCGGGGATGCCCAGAAGTCGCCCTTCGTCTGGTGCGCCCATTGAGCAACACCGGTGGAGGCGTCGACACAATGGACCGTGCGAGCGTCATCGGCGATGAAGACCAGACCGTCATGCACGGCGGGTGTCGAGAGGACGTGTTTTCCGAGCGGGTAAGACCACGCTTCCCGCGCCACGAATGCGCCGGCGTCCGCGCTCCGCTCGATCGATGCGGACTTCAGCCACGCTTCGTTTTTTCCCCAGAAGACGTCACCGCCGCCGGCGACATAGAGGCGCCCGCTGACAACGACGGGCATGCCATAGATGTTGCTCGGCCCTTTTTGTTTGTTCCCGGTGAAACGGTGCACCTCCTCTTTTGGCGCGCCAGGATCGATGTCGTAGCTCCAGACCTTTTTCAGCATGCGCACTTCGCCCGCCGGTGGACTGCTCGTGAGCGGCTCGAACCCGCGCACGATCCCGTCGCCTGCGGCGAAGACGATGATGGCGCGATCATTGAGGTGCATGAGCGAAGGTGACGACCAGGTGCTGTGAAAGATGCGTGGCGCGATCTTTTCGTCGTCCCGGGCGACGAGTCGCCCCGTGGCTTTCTCGATTACGATCAGGCTCGGCGCGTCCGGCGTGCGAATCACGCGATGCGTGTTATCCACCCCGGTGCCACTGTTCAGGTAGAGAAAGTCGCCGTGCACGAGGATCGAGCTGTGCGCCGCGTCGTGCGGCCAGACGCCGGCCGCCGATGGCAGGTCCAGCATCCAGACGATGTCTGCGTCCGTCGCGCCGAGTTCGATGGCTCCGGCGCTGGCGAGCACCGGCGTGAATGCCGGTGGCGGCGCGGCATGCGGTGTGAAATACGCGGCTTCATCCCTGAAGGGGCCGTCGTTGCCGTTCGCCAGTCCCTGCACATCCAGGCAGAGCACGTCCCCGCGATTCCCAACCACGAAGACGCGCTCACCTTCCACGGTCGCGGTCGAGGAGATCCCCGCTTTCGGCCAGTCAAAATACTGATCTTCCGTGCGCTTCGGCGCCGCGAGCTGCCAGATCAGGCGGCCGTCTTGCTCATCGAGGCAAAGCAAAATCCCGCGGTCGCCAGTGATTCTCGGATCGCGCGGCGCATCGTTGTTCGTCCCGATAAAGACGCGGCCGCCGGCGACGATTGGTGTCGAGTGCGTCTCGCCCCCGAGCGCGGAAGTCCATTTGAGGTTGCGGCCTGCGTCTGGATCAAACGAATCCGGCAAGCCGCGCTCCGTCGAGACCATGTTGCGCGACCACGCCTCACCCCACTGCGGCTGATCCGCGGCGAACGTCGTCGCCGAGCAAGTGACTGCGCTGCACAGCAGAGCGGGGAGCTTCATCAGCGCTCCGGAGTTACCAAAATCCCCATTGCCCGGTGCGCAGGATGTAGATCCCGAGCAGCGCATTCGTGATCGCGTGTGCGAGCACACACGAGCTCAGCGATTTCGTCCGATACGCGACGGCATTGTAGAGCATCCCCGTGGCGAGCGCGGGCACAAAGTCAGGCCCGGGCGGCCAAAATCCGCCGCCATAGTGCGCAAGGCCGAAGAAGACCGTGACCCAGAGGAACGAGCTCCACGAAAACGTGCCGAGCGGGACCGACTCGAACGGCTCCCGGATCAGATAGCGGAGCAAAAAGCCGCGCCAGAAGATCTCCTCCAGCAAAGGGACGACGATCACCAGGCGGATGAACCGCACGGTGACGTTGAGCGCAAACGCCCAGCCGCCGCCGAAGTAGCCGGGATCGAACCCGTCGGTCCTCGGGGGTGATCCAAAGAATATTTGTGGGGAGATCCACAACACAAAGACGAACACGGCGACGGCGATCGTGAACCCGAGACGCGCGGGCGCACGCCACTCATAGTGTCGCCAATAGCGCGCAAGCAGGATCCCGCAGACAACAGTCTGGAGCGGGAAGACCCAGTAACGCGGCGCGCTCGCAAACCAGATGTCCTGGCCTTCGAAAAGGTGCGCGACCGCTTCGCCGACGGCGAGCAGCCCCATGAAGACCACGAACGGCGCGAGATAAGCTTTTTGCAACGACGCAGACATGCCACCCGCCATGAACAAGAACGCTCCCGCTGACGCAACCCCGGACGAACTCCTTCGATTGATCGATTCCGAGATCGCGAGCTGCCGCCAGCGGCGGAACACCCAAGCGCCCTCCCGCAGGGCGCTGCTCGCGATCGCCCTCTGTTTGATCGCATTCGCCGCCGTCGGGGCGTTGCTGGCTTTGCCGATGCTGATCGCGAACTCCCCGCGGACGGCGGCGCCAGAAGCAGGCGCGTCCGCGAACGAGGGAGCAGCGAATCCGTAATATTTCAGGGCGACGGCACATCGGCTGCTATTTCACTTTCAAATGGCTAAACCTGTTAGCTCAGTCATCGGCGTCGATCTCGGCCGCCACGCGCTCAAATCGGTGCTTCTTCAGCGCCGCGGGCCGGACCGCGTTGCGGTGACTCACTATGCTGCGCGGGAACTCGATCAACCGATCGAAACGGCGGAGCATCTAAGCCGCGAACTGAAAGCGCTTTTCAAGGAACTCGGCGGCAGCGCGAAAACGTGCGCCGTAGCAATTTCCAGCGGAGACTCAATCCTGAGAATCATCGAGCAGCCGGAAACGCCCGCGCGTCTTTTGCGTGAAGCGCTGCGCCTCAATGGGATGTCGCTCCTCAACCAGGATTGCCGCGACTTCATCATCGACTGCGACCTCATTGCGAGTTCGCCCGTGCCCGAAGGGGCGGCGCCGGCGCCGGCGAACGGCATGCGCAAATATCTCGTGGGCGGCTTGCGGCGCGAGCAGGTCGGACACATCGCCGGGGCGATCGAGCAGGCCTCGGGGAGGGTTGGCACTTTGCAGCTTGCGCCGGTCTGCGTGTTCAACGCGTTCGAGTTTGCTCAACCCGAGATTTTCAATGAGCACGCGTTCTTCCTCGTCGATATCGGCCACACCTCGTCGACCATGATCATCGGGGTGAAGCGCGAGTTGTTTCTGGTGCGAAGTATCGATTTCGGCGGAAAGGGACTTTTCGAAGCGCTGGTTGCTCTGAGCGGGGAGGAGCGTGATCCGGTGCTCGCAGCGCTTGAGCAAGGGGACGAGCTGATGGTGGAAAACGCCCGGCTCGCCTTGACCGTTCTTTGCCGGGAAGTCGGCAGCTCGATCGGCTTTTTCGAGGGACGCCGCGAGGAGACGATCACGCGCGTTTTTGTTTCCGGCGGACCGGCGAAATCCCAGGCGATCCTTCAGGTGATGAGCGAGGAGATCCACATGCCGTGCGCGGCGTGGAACCCACTCGAGGCTTGCGAGATGAACGTTCCCGCAGCGCAGCGGCAGCGTGCGCCGATCGATGAACTCGACCTACATGTGGCTTACGGCGCCGCCATGGAGCTTCTGAATTCCTAATCTGCCATGTCTCTCCGCCTCAATTTTTACCACGAGATTCATCAGGAGCGGAGCGCGCGTAAGCGCGATCCTCTCAAGATCTCTGCATACATCCTCGGCGCGGTGATCGCGGGCTTCGCGGCACTTTACGCATTCGAATACAGCAAATACGTGCCGGTCTCGCGCGAGCTCGCACAAAAGACTGCGGAGATCGAGGACCTGAGGCCGAAAGCGGCTGCGGCAGAAAAGCGGGAGCAGGAGTTTCAGGCGACGCAGAAGCTTACCGCGAAGCTGGTGAAGAGCGTCGAGGACCGCTTCTACTGGGCGCCCGTGCTCGAAGAAGTCACCGCGCTCGTTCCTCGGGACGTGCAGCTGACCAAACTTGCGGGGGAAGTTCAGGGTGAAGGGTTGCGGAAATGCCTACTCACCGTGGACGGGCTCTCCGCCGGAGCCGACCCGCGCCGCGTCGCTGAGGATCTACGCCAGTCGATCGCGGAAAACTTCGGAAAGAAGTTCAAGAACGTCGACGCGAAATTCCGCTCTCTCGAAGACGGCACGGAGGCCGCGGTGCTCGGCGCGCAACAATGGCCGACCGCAGTTTTCGCAATCAACATCCACTTTGAATCCGGCGAAGCGCCCGCGCCTCTCGCCCCACGCGCACCCGGCGGGAAGAAGAAAGTCCGCGCTGCCGACACTGAAACTCCATAATGAACAAACTCGGCAAAGACCACACCCAGAAGATCGCGCTCGGTGCGCTGATGGCGATCGGCGTCATCTACGGCTACTTCCACTTTCTGCTCTTCCCATTGAAGGAGAAGACGCGCACGACCATCGCGAGCATCACCGCGCTTGACCCCGAGATCGGCAAAGCCAAGGCGCAACTGCAGCGCGCAATCGTCGTCGAGAAAGAGGCGCCCGCGGTGGAAGCGACCGCCGCGTCAATCGACGCACTGATCCCGGAAGGTGCTCCCGTTGCCTGGTTTCCCGTCGTGATCGGCGATCATTTCAAGAAGGCCGGCTTTGACAAAGTGACCACCAAGATGAGCACCGAATTAATCGAGAAGGAACTGCCCGGTTATCGGCGGATCACCTGGAATATCGACATGCCACGCGTTGAATCGCTGACCTTCGGACCTACTCTCGCGAAGCTCGAAAACGGCGAGCCACTGGTCGAGGTGCAATCGATCAGCATGGAAACGCTCCGCGAAGAACCGGAAGCGCAGCGCGTAATTCTAACGGCCCGAAACATCGTCAAATGAAACGCATTCTTTTTACTCTCACGGCGGTCCTTTTCGCGATCCCCGCGCTCGGCGCGTCGGAAGTCACCACGGCGGATAAGGAAAACGAAACGCCGGCGAGTCCGGTTTATGAGCTAAAGCGGAAGTCTTCGTTCAACCTCGTCGAAGCGACGCGTTCGCCGTTTTGGCCGATCGGTTGGACCAAACGTGAACGCGGGGCGGCACTCGGCGCACCGATGGTGCCGAAGTTCATCCTCGACCCGAAAAGTTTCAATGTGACGAGCATCCTGCTCGGATCGCCCGCCCTCGCGGTGATCAACGGTCGCGCTTACGAAGAAGGGCAGTTCCTTCGCGCGCAACGCCCTGCAGCCGTTCCAGGCGCGCCTGTCTCGACGGCGACGATCGGCGGTCCCAAGGTGCGCGTGCAGCGAATTGCCGATGGGCAGGTTTCGCTCCAGTGCAACGACCAGGTGATTACCATCCCGCTCAGGCGCGCGGAACTCGGCGAACGAAAAATCGAACAGGAGCTGCTTAGTTCCGAGCGCGACGAATTCGAAGCTGCCGCCCCGACGCCAACGGTTAGCGCCCGCTGATTCCGATCAAAGGAGCTGCTGCTCCGCAGGGAGGAAGTTGCGGAAGCGGTTCTTGTCGATCGCCTTCATGTAGGCCTCCTGCGGCGCGACGAATCCCTGCTGCATGACGTGCCAGATGGCGTCGTCCATGAACTGCATCCCCTGGCCCTTGCCCCCGACGATGACGTCTTGAAGCTTCTGCGTTGCGCCTTCGCGAATGATCGCGCTGGCCGCGGAGTTGACGACGAGAATTTCATTCACCGCGAGCCGCCCGCCCCCGTCGCAACGCTTCAGCAGGAGCTGCGCGACCACCCCGCGCAGGGAGTTCGCGAGCATCGTCCGCACCTGTGCCTGTTGGTCTGACGGGAAGACGTCGATCATCCGATCGACCGTTTTGCGCGCGTTGTTCGTGTGCAGCGTGCCGAAAACGAGCAGGCCCGTCTCCGCTGCCGTAAGCGCGAGCTGGATCGTCTCGAGATCGCGCATTTCGCCGACGAGCACGATGTCCGCGTCTTCGCGCAGCGCGGCTTTCAAGCCTTGCGGAAAAGTCGCGGAATGATCCGGCACCTCGCGCTGGGTGACGATCGAGCGCTTGTTCATGTGCACAAACTCGATCGGCTCTTCGACCGTGATGATGTGGCGCGGGTAGTTCGCATTAATGTAATCGAGCAACGCCGCAAGGGTGGTGGACTTGCCGGAGCCGGTCGGTCCGGTGACGAGGACGAGCCCGCCGCGCAGGTGGCCGAATTCTTTCACCACCGCCGGAATGCCGAGATCATCGAGCGACATGATCTTCGTCGGGATCAGCCGGAAAACGCACCCGTAGCCGTGCGACTGCTTCAGGTAGTTGCAACGGAAGCGCGAGTGCTCATCCATCTCGTAGGCGAAATCGAGATCGCCCTGTTCGTTGAAGCGCTCCCAGCGCTCGCTCCCGCAAATCTCGCTCATCATGTAAGCCATCTCGTCCCGCGTGAGCGGCTCGTTGCGAATCGGCAGGATCTCTCCGTGTCGGCGGATCTTTGGCGGTTGTGACTCGCCGAGATGGAGGTCGGACGCGCCGGCGGTGATCAGAACTTCGAAGAATTGATCGATGTAGGCCATAGCGGGAGAGGAGGAATCAGCGAATGCCTGCCTGAGCGAGGTGCTGCTTCATCAGCATCTTCTGATCGGAGCGGCCGTAGGCTTCTTCAGCGGAGATGATGCCTGCGTCGAAGAGCTCCATCAGCGAGTCATCCATCAGCTTCATGCCGTTTTTGCGGCCGGTCTGGATGATGCCGGGCAGCATGAAGGTTTTCGCTTCGCGAATGACGTTCGCGACCGCCGGAGTGTTCGTCAGAATTTCGAGAGCAAGCGCGCGGCCGCTGCCACTCTTGCGCGGCACGAGTTGCTGCGAAACGATCCCGCGCAGCGACTCGGAAACCATGATTCGAATCTGCTCGCGCTGATCCGTAGGGAAGACATCGAGCACGCGATCGAGGGTCCGGGAGCTGTTCCCGGTGTGCAGCGTGCCGAGGACGAGGTGGCCCGTTTCCGACGCGGTGATCGCGAGCTGAATCGTCTCCAGGTCGCGCATTTCACCGACCATGATCACGTCGGGATCTTCGCGGAGCGCACCGCGCAAGGCGGCGCCGAAGGAGCGTGTGTGCGTGTGCACTTCGCGCTGGGTGACGTGACAGTTCTTCGAGGGAATGATGTATTCGATCGGATCCTCGAGCGTGATGATATGGTCGTGCCGTTGCTCGCTGATGTAATCGACCATCGCGGCGAGGGTCGTCGATTTGCCGGAACCGACGGCGCCGGTCACAAGGATCAGCCCATTGTGAAACTGGGTGAGCATTTTCAGCACTTCGGGCAGCCCGAGCTCGTCCATCGTCCGCACGTGCGTCTTGATGATCCGGAACACGAGATCGATGCCGAGGCGATGCCGCACAACCGACGCGCGGAACCGCCCGAAATCCGTGGCGTAGGCGAAGTCGACATCGCCGCGCGTTTCGAGAACGTCCCGCTGCACCTCCGTGAGAAAGCCGTGCGCAAGCCGCGCGGTATCCGCCGCGGTCAGCTTGTCGGCCTGAATCCAGATCGGCTCGAGGGTGCCGTAGCGGCGCCAGATCGGCATGCAATTCACCCCCAGATGAATGTCCGACGCGTCGGATTCCTGACCCAACTGCAGATACTGATCGACGTGATCGAGCGTGTGATGCTCGCCTTCCAGGGGACCGAGAGCGGTGAGTGTTTCAGCCATTGCTCGAGTGGAAGAGAGCTACCGGCGGAAGAGTGGAAAGCCAAAC
>Ga0136611_10000498_pt1 | contig 25759 bp, 28 predicted proteins | sample AntDrymUQ2232306_2_FD_106645 | JGI IMG/M metagenome (GOLD analysis project Ga0136611, IMG submission 106645) | Polar desert sand microbial communities from Dry Valleys, Antarctica - metaG UQ223 (23.06) | ecosystem: Environmental > Terrestrial > Soil > Desert | place: Antarctica: Dry Valley...
CCGACCATCGCGCCGCAGAAAACCGTCAACTCCGCCGCTTCGGGTTTGTGCAGAATGTCGAGGTAATCAGCCCAGCGGCGGTCGCTCGAAACGTAACATAATGCGGTTAAAGCCGACATCGCGATAAACGTCACGCTCGTCGCCAATCCGTCCATTCCGTCGGTCAGATTTACCGCGTTTGATGAACCCAATAGAACGAAGATGATAAAGAACAAATAAACAATCGCGCCCACATAAGTTACGCCGTCCGGCAATGCCGTGGCTTTGAAAAACGGGATGCTGATGTTCCACGGGTAATTCGCCACCAGATAAAGACAACCCCAAACAACCAGCGCGGTGATTAATTGTCCGAGTATTTTCTGCCAGCCTGTCAATCCCAAACTTCGTTTTTTGACGATTTTAATATAATCGTCCCAAAACCCGATGATGCCGAACGCGGTCGTCGCGCCCAACGCCAGCCACAAATACAAACTGTCAATTCGCGCCCAAAGAATCGTCGAAAGAAAAACCGAACCGAGAATCAAAACTCCGCCCATCGTCGGCGTTCCCTTTTTCGCGTGATGCTCCCACGATAGTTCCTCGCGTATCTCCTGCCCGATATTCAGCGCAGCGAGTTTTTTAATCACCTTTCCGCCCAAAAGCAGCGAAATCAACAATGCAGTAATCGTCGCCCAAGCCGTGCGAAACGTAACGTATTGGATAACATTTAAGCCTTTGAAAAAATACGACTCGCTGCCGCGCCCGTAAGTTTGGTAGATGAATTGATATAAAAAGTAATAAAGCATCGGTTAGATTTTGGATTTCAGATTTTGGATTTTGGATTTTTCTGCCGCTTTATCCTTCTCATCCTCTCTATCCTTGTTAATTTCCTTTTGTAAATTCATTCTTCCAATTTGTATTTTTCCAGCAATTTTTCAATGACCTTTTCCGTCCGAACGCCGCGCGAACCTTTGACTAAAACTAAATCGCCCGCCCGAATTTCGCCGACCAGAAATTCGCCCGCTTCTTCAGAGCTATTGTAAAATTTCGCTTCCCGCAAACCATTTTCCTTCGCGCCGTCCGTCATCGCCTTCGCCAAACCGCGCACGCCGATTAAAAAATCAATTCCGCTTGCCGCCAATTGTTTGCCGGTTCGCGCGTGAATTTCTTTTTCCGCCCTGCCGAGTTCGAGCATCTCGCCCGCGACGACGATTTTTCGGGTCGCCGTCTTCCCGCCGTCAAATATGGTTTCGACCATTCCCAGAAGCGCGGCTGGATTAGAATTATACGAATCATTGATAACCGTAAAATTATCGGTGAAATGCAAAACTTCTCCGCGCTGCGGCGGCGGCGCGACTGTTTGCAGAGCGTTGGCGATTTCCTGCGCCGACATTTTAAAACTGAAACCGACCGCTGCCGCTGCGATTGCATTCAATACATTATGTTTGCCCGAAAGCGGCAATCGAACTTTTGCGTTTCCACTCGGCGTATTCAAAATAAATTCTGTCTCGCCGAATTGTTTCATCTCGATTTCGCTCGCCGACACGTCCGCCTTCTCCGCGATTCCGAAAGTGATCGTTTTTCCTTTGTGCAAACCGCGCATCGCCGCCACGCGCGAATCGTCGGCGTTCAAAATCGCTGTGCCGCCCGGCTTCATTCCTTCCACGAGTTCGGCTTTCGCCCGCGCCACGTTTTCAATCGAGCCGAGATGCTCGACGTGAACCGGCAAAACATTTAATTCAACTGCCACATCCGGCGGCGTGATGCGGCACAGACGCGCGATTTCATTGTTCGGCGTGGACATTCCCATTTCCAAAACCGCCGCGTCGTAACTTTTATCTTTCGCTAAATTTAAGACCGTCAACGGATGTCCCAAACCGTTGTTAAAATTTTTTTCGTTACTTAAAATTTTTCTGCCGCTCGCCCGCAAAACGTGCGCCGTCAATTCTTTCGCCGTCGTCTTTCCCGCGCTGCCCGTAACTGCGACCACCGGCTTATTCCATTCGAGGTAAACGCCGTGCGCTAGATTTTGAAAGGCAAGAATTCCGTCGCTGACAAAAATCAAGCGGTCTTGAAATTCTTCTAAAACCGCTCGACGTTCTTCGTATTTATCGCGTCTGGCGACACATGCGACCGCACCTTTATCAAATGCCGAACTAATGAACTGATGTGAATCCTGAAACTCGCCGTTAAAACAATTGTTCTCGAAATCAGTTGGCGCGAACGCGAAAAAAACGTCGCCCGCTTTAACCTGGCGCGAGTCAATGGCAAACGAATTGACTTCCGAACCAAGCGTCGCGGGTCTTAAATGTGACGCTTCGGCGTTCATATATTTTACGGCGGTTGCTAGTTTCAAGTTTTCTTTTTCACCTTCTCGGCTGATAGTTTATTTTTTTCGGTTGACGATTTATTTTTCGTCTCCGGGATGACAATCGCCGGTTTATTCTTCACCGATTTTTTATCTTCGACCGGCAATTTATTTTCTTTTTTCGTTTCTAATCCAACTTCTTTTTCGACCCGTTTTATTTCCTTTACATTCTCACTGACAACTCTTTTTTCAATTAATCTTTTCGATTCTTTTTTCAATAAATCATCAGGTTGCTCATCCGATTCTTCCGTCATCGGCGATTCAATCTTTTCAATTTCCGACGGAATTTCTGACGGAATATTTTCCGCAATCAAGTTTTCCTGCACAAAACCCGCGTCCGGCGCGACGTTCATTTCCGGCAAAATCTGCTCGGCGATTTCTCTAAAAACCGGCGCGGAAACTTGCCCGCCGTCGCGCGCGCCGCCGGTCGGTTCATCCATCACGACAAGAATCACGACCGCTGGATTTTCCGCCGGAGCCATTCCGATAAATGACGAAACGTATTTTCCCGCGTCAACCCGTTTAAGTTTCGCGTTATATTTCCAAGCCGTTCCCGTTTTTCCCGACGACGTGTAGCCGTTTAACTGCGCTCGTTTCGCCGTGCCTTTGACGACGACTTCACGTAGCATTTTTCGTAACCCACGCGCCGCCTCCGGGCTGACAATCGGCGTTTTCACCAATTCGGGAACGACGGCGGGCTTACCGCCCGAATGCCGTATCTCCTTAATAATATGCGGCTTCACTTTTACGCCGTTATTGGCAATCGCGCCGTAAGCCGAAACCATCTGCAAAGCTGTGACACCGACTTCATAACCGATTGACATCGAAGCCAAACTGTCGCCGTTCCACATTTCCGGCGAGCGGAAAAGTCCGCGCGCTTCGGCGGGCAAATCAATTCCTGTCGGTTGTCCGAAACCAAACTTTTGAGCATACAAATAAAAATTTTCTTTGCCAAGCGACATTCCCGTTTTTATCGCGGCGACATTACTCGAAACCGCTAACGCCTCGACATAAGACATCGGCTTCGTCGCGTGCGGGTCATTAAAACGATGCCCGGCGACTTCGATAAAACCTTGCGAAAGGTTGATCATTTCGTCCGCGTGAATCAGATTTGAATCGAGTGCCGCGCCGTAAGCGACGATTTTAAAAACCGAGCCGGGCGAATAAATCGCCTGAATCGCTTTGTTCTGATAATTTTCGGTCGGAAACTCGGTGTAACGATTCGGATCGAACGACGGATAATTCGCCATCGCCAGAATCTCGCCGTTTTTCGGGTTAAGCACAATCGCCATTCCAGATTTGGCGTTGCTCGCCTTCGCGCCCTTTTCCAAAGCCTGTTCGACTTTGTATTGAATCGAATGCGAAATGGTCAGCACCACATCTTTCGGCGGTTCGCGCGTGCCTTCCTGTTCTTCGTAAACTCTGCCGAGCCGGTCGCGATCCTGCCATTTTTTGACAACCGCGCCGCGCAGAATTTCCTCTTGCGACTGTTCGATGCCTGCCAGTCCGATGTCGTCCGCGTTGCTGAAACCGACGATCTGCGCCGCCAGGTTTTTATACGGATAACTGCGTTTTTGATCTTCGCGCCAGTGCAGACCTTTAAATTTCGGCAAATCGAATTTTTTCAGATCGTAGGTTTCGAGCGTTTTGTTTAATTGCTGCGCCGCTTCTTCGTCGCGTTTCTGCGCCAGCCAGACAAATCTTTTATTTGTTTCCTTACCTTCGCGCAAATCTTTCAAAATCTGATCGGGTTTGATTTTCAGCGCGGCGGCGACCGCTTGCGCTGTTCCTTCGATATCTTCGATTTCGCGCGGGTCGGCGTAAAGCGATTTGACTTTAACGCTCATCGCCAGCGTTCGTTCGGCACGGTCGTAAATCGTCCCGCGCAGTATTCTGCTTTTGAGTAGGTCGCGCCGCTGGTCTTGCGCCTGTCCGCGCAGCCATTCGCTTTGATTGACCTGCAAATGCACAAGCCGCACCCCGATTGCGCCGATCCACAAAATGAAAAAGGCGACAATCAGCATAAAGCGCGTGAACGCCGTCTGCGTCGGGTTTTTCTGCTTCGTGTTTTTTTTCGAGCGTTTCGTCATCGTCAAACTTTGCTTATTTGAAAATTCTCTTTAGCGATTTTTCCCTTTGCAAGAAATCATTTTCTCGCAATCTGTACTTTGGTTTTATCCGACTTCTCTTTCGTTTCCGGTAATTTCTTTTCGGTTTTCACTTCCGGTTTTTTGTCTTCTTTTTTAACCGGCGCGGCTTTCTCTAAAAATTCCAGCTTAGGCTTTTCAGCAATTAATTTTGCCGTCTTCGATTTTTCCTTCGGAGCCGGACGATATACTTCGATATTGCTGGCGGTCATTTCCGTCAAGCCGATTTTCTTCGCGGCTCGCTTAATCTCGGCGGGCGACAAAGCGATTTCTTTGGACAAAATCAATCGTCGTTTATCGCTTTCGAGTTCTTCAATCTGTTTCCGCAGTCTGGAATTCTTGATACCGAAATCAATCGAGGAAAAATGTGAACGGGCGGCGAAGAAAAATCCGACGACGAGCATCAAGCCGCAAGCAACTGTGAGAAAATAATACTTCCAAGGAATCGAGTCGCGCCGGGCTGATTGAGATTTGCTTTTGCCGAATTGTTTTCTTTTGCTCATAAGTGCTTTTCCGTCTTTGAGTTTTTTTATTAATCTATCTTCAAACAAGCGCGGAGTTTTGCGCTGCGGGCGCGAGGGTTTTCTTGCAATTCAAGTTCGCTCGGCACAATCGGTTTACGGGTTAAAATTTCAACTTCGCGATTTGCGCCGCACGCGCATTGCGGAAGGCGCGGCGGGCAAAAACATTTTCCCGCGAGTTTCTGAAACGTCTGTTTGACGATGCGGTCTTCTAAAGAATGAAAGGTTATCACCGCCAATCGCCCGTCTTTTTTCAAAACGTCCGCCGCATCGCGGATAAACCGCTCCAAGATTTCAAGCTCGCCGTTGACCGCGATTCGCAATGCCTGAAACGTCTTCGTTGCCGGATGCGTTTTATCCTGTTTCCCGCGTCCGATGGCTTTTTCAACCGTTTCAGCAAGCTGCTTTGTCGTCTCAATCGGCTCGCCGCGTTCTCTCTTCCAGACAATTCGACTGGCGATGCGCCGCGATTTTCTCTCCTCGCCGTATTCGTAAATGATTCGCGCGATTTCAAATTCGGAAAGCGTGGCGAGCAAATCGGCGGCGGTTTCCGTTTCGTCTTCGGCGTTCATTCGCATATCGAGCGGCGCGTCGAACCGAAAACTGAATCCGCGTTCCGCGCTGTCAAACTGTAGCGACGAAACTCCCAAATCGGCGATTACGCCGTCAACCCGTTCCACTTTCGCATCAGCTAGAACTCGCTTTATCTCGGAAAAATTTCGGTGAAAAATTTCGATTCGGTCGCCGAATCGTCCAAGCCGCTGTCGGGCAACGGCAATCGCTTGCGCGTCCTGATCAATCCCGAAAATCCGCGTTTCGTCCGAATCCGCCAAAAATTTTTCAGCGTGTCCGCCCAAACCGAGCGTCGCGTCAACAAAGGTTTCGCCGGCTTGCGGCTTAAGCACTTTGATCGTTTCAGCGAGCAAAACCGATCTATGGATGTTTTCGTCAATGTTTATCGGCATCTCAAAGAACAAATCACAAATTCGGGCGAGTGGCGCGCCAACACACCAATATCTTTAGATTTCGCTTACCGAATCTTAAATACAAACGTTATAAATTAAGTTATTCTATCGATTTTACGAGGGGAAACTGAATTTCTTGACCGTCCTGTTTTGTAAAATCGCTCCAATTATTTTAGCGTAGCAACCATCCGAGACTTGATTTGGAAAGTGCTTAAACTTAAACACTAACTTTTCGATTTTTTTTATCAACCTATTCTTTCGTCTCAGGCTGTTTTCAACCAGTTACCAAGCATATTACGATTATTATTTAACGACTGTCAAGCATTATTTCCCTTTTTTTATTTAATCAGGTGTTTAAATTTTGAGCGGCTTTTTCCACAGACATATTCGCTTCTTTTGTTTTCATTTCTGACAGGTTTGCGTTACAGTTTTATATTCCGCTTTCCGTCCGATTGTTATGGATACTGGTCTCGTTCAACTTCTTATTTTCGGCATCATTGCGGCGTTGGCAAACGTGCTGGGCGGTCTGATTTTATTTCCCGTCGGCGTTCAAAAAATCTACAAAAAATCTCTGAAATACGTCTTGGCATTGGGCGCAGGTTTTATGCTCGCCGTCAGTTTTGTTGATGTCTTACCCGAAGTGATTGAGCTTTGGCTGAAAAAGAGTGATTCAGCGTCAAGCGAAAATTTGATCTACCCGATGATACTGCTGCTCGGCGGTTATCTTCTGACGCAGTTTTTCGAACACACTATTGCGCCGCATTTTCATCTCGGCGAAGAACTTCACTCGGAGCATTTCATTTCGACTTCATCGGCATACACAGCAATCGGCGGGTTTCTGATTCATACATTTTTCGACGGCGTTTCGATTTCTGCCGCCGCGCAGGTTGATTACAAAGTCGGGATTTTGGTTTTTATTGCTGTTTTTCTCCATAAATTCCCTGAAGGTTTTACGATTGCCTCGCTGGTTTTAGCCGCCGGAAAAGGGCGCAAGGAAGTTTTGATGGCGACTTCACTTGTCGGTCTGACGACGTTGCTCGGCGTTCTGAGTTTTTATTTCATCGGCGCGAACGCCGGTTTGACGGTCGCCTATGCTCTTCCGGTCGCGTGCGGCGTGACGATTTACGTGGCGGCGAGCGATTTAATTCCCGAAGTCAATCATCACGGCGGCAAGCGTCCGCTCGTTTCGCTGTCGGTGTTTGCGGGCGTGGCGTTATTTTTTTTAGTGCATTACATTTTGCGTTTGGTTGTGGATGGTCAGAACTTCGCCAACTAATTTTCGTAAATGTGGTAGGATACGAAAAAGTAGTTTTGACGGAAAATAATGACGAAACGATTTTCAGCAGTAGTAGCGTTACAAATTTTATCTCTCATCTTGATTTTGGGATTGACGAGTTTGTCGGCTCGTTCGCAGGACGGCTCGGCTCCATTTTCAATTAGCGAATCGCCACTTCCCGCCCCGACTTCCCCCGTAATGGATTACGCGGGCGTTCTCGACGCGAACACCAAACAAGCTCTCGAACAACGCATTATTGCTTTTCGTGATTCGACGAATCCGCGAGTCGAACTCGCCGTGGCGATTGTCGGCACAACGGGTGAGCGTCCGATTTTCGATTATTCGCTGGCAGTCTCTCGCGGTTGGAAAATCGGCTCGCCCGAACAGGACAATCCAAGCGCGCTATTATTTATCGCCATTAACGACCGCAAGTATTTTACGCAAGTTAGCAAAGATTTGGAAGACGAATTACCAGATGGTTTAGTCGGACAATTGCAGCGTCAATACCTTGTTCCCGCACTTCGCCAGCAGAATTACGGCAAAGGCGTCAGCGATACAATTGAGGCATATATCAGCACGATTAAATCAAGAGGAATTGGCGAGCAAACGCCGCCTGCCGGAACGACAAAACAACCCAGACAAAACAAAGGTTCAGTTTCGATTTGCGGCATCATCGGTTGTCTGGGTGTTTTATTTTTTGTTATCCTGCCGCTTCTTGGTCGCTTCGGCAAAAAAGGCAGAGGTGGCGATGACGATGATAATTGGCGCGGCGGCGGTTTCGGCGGTGGCGCGGCATCGGCTCTGCCGTGGATTATCGGCTCGGTGATCGCTAATTCAGGCAGTTCTTCGTCCGGCGGTTGGGGCGGCTCGTCAGGCGGCAGCAGTGGTGGCGACAGTTGGGGCGGCTTTGGCGGCGGCGGCGATTTCGGCGGCGGCGGCGCGGGCGGCGATTGGTAAAAAAGTTCAAAGTTCAGGTTCAATATTAAAACGAATCTTAAACTTTGAGCTTTGAACCTTAAAATTTGAATTTGTTATGAAACATCAATTCGACGCATTTATTGACGATTTGCGAGCGACGCACGGCGGCAATCTCGCTTCGGTGATTTTATATGGCTCGGCGGCGGCAGGCGATTTTGTGCGGCAGCAGTCAGATTACAACTTGCTTATTGCCTTGCATAAAATTACACCGAAAGATTTGCGGACGGCTCAGGCACCAATGCGTGAGTGGAGCAAACTCGGTCATCCAATTCCCGTCTATTTTACAGTCGCCGAACTCGAAGACGCGGCGGATGTTTTTCCCATTGAGTTTCACCAAATGGAAAGCGCGCGCAAAGTTTTATACGGCACGGACGTTTTGGCTAACCTGACAATTTCCGACGAATATTTGCGGCATCAGACCGAATACGAACTCAGAAGCAAGTTGATTCAACTGCGCCGCCGCTATATCACGGTGTCCACATCGGTTGAAGGTTTAGCGAAATTGATGACGGAAAGCCTTTCGAGCTTTTCCGCGTTGTTTCGCGCCGTGCTCTTGATTCATGGATTCGAGTCGCCGATTGGCAAAAATGAAATCATTTCGGCAACCGTCAGACAGTTAAAAATAAACAGCGAACCTTTTGAAAAAATTTTTGCGATTCGTGAAAATAATTCATCTAAGTTGCTCGATGAAATTTCGGCTAACGCGCTTTTCGCTGATTATATGCGCGAGATTGAGCGAGTCATTGAAGCAGTTGATAAAATTGGAGAAGGTGCGAACAGCACCGCTTAAAAGGGAGAAATTAGAATTATGAGAAAAGTATTTTTATTAACACTTGTGTTATTCGTCGCCTTCGGTTTGAGCGGTTGTAGTTATAATGATTTAACTAAACAGCAGCAAGGCGTTAAGGGTCAGTGGGCAAACGTCGAAAGCTCGCTGCAAAGGCGCGCCGATTTGATTCCTAATTTGGTTCAAACGGCGCAGATGGTCGGCGTTCAGGAACAGGAAGTCTTCGGACAAATTGCTGATGCGCGTTCGCGTTTAATAAACGCTCAACAAGCCGCTCCGCAGGGCGCAGACGGCGATAAAACCCCGGAACAAAAGCAGGCTGTTCTGGAAGCCAACAACAGTTTCGGCGGAACTGTCGGACGGCTTTTGAGTTTGCAGGAAACTTATCCTCAGCTTCGTTCGAGCGACGCTTTTATGAAAGTGCAGGACGAACTTTCGGGAACGGAAAATCGCATCAATGCAGCGCGGATTGATTACAACACCGCCGTCACGAACTACAACACGGCACGCAATTCGTTTCCGGCTGTTTTAACGGCGAGTATGTTGGGTTTTAAGGAAGAACCGTTCTTTAAAGCCGACGATTCAGCCAAACAGGTTCCGAATGTCGGCGACCCGAATTCGTTGCGGCGCAACACCAACAAATAAACTAAAAGCCGCGCGAACTGCACATCGCGCAATGGTCACAAAGCTTGCCCGTCGGTTCATACGGGCAAGCTTTTTCATTTGCTGAATTGTTGATTATTTCGTCGGCAAGTTCTTCGAGATTGGCAAATTTTTCCTGGCTGGAATGAAATGATTGCGGATTGCGGATTGCGGATTGCGGATTAGTATTTTGAAAAGTTACTTGAGATTCGATTCGGTCTAATCTTTGATAGATTTTTTCCAAGCGGGATTGTAACGAATTAAAATCAACGACTTGCGTTTCTGCTTGCAAGAGATGCGCAATTTTTTCGGCTAATTCGTTTGTTTTAGTATCTGACATTGAAAATCCTACTCAAGTTTATTTGGTCTGTCGTGCTATTTTTTCTCTTTCGGCAACAAATCAATATAATCCACCAAGCCGATAATTGCCGAATCAATCGCCGCGCCCGCTTTTCCCGTTGAAGCCGTTGACGCGCTCCAACCTTCCTGCACGATTAAAACGATGTCGCCTTCGCCAGCCGAAACCGAATCGAGCGCGAGACAAGTGTAGTCCATATCCGCGCCTTCGGGCGTGATTTGGCGGCAGAGCATCACGCGCGAACCTTCGTAACGCTGATTCTTTTGCGTTGCCACGACGTTTCCGATAACACGAGCCAGAAGCATTTTCTATTTAGCCACAAAGAAGCGCCCAAAATTTCAAAATCATTTTGTGTCTTTTGTGCTTTTTTGTGGCTGTTGCTTTTTATAAACGTGCGAGTCCGAATCAACGATGCCGACAATCGTGCAATCGGTTGGGGTCGAATCCCGCTTAAAGGGAAAACTCGCTTCTTTGCCGCGACACCAGAAAACTAATTCGCCCGCGCCCGCGCCGACCGCATCGAGCGCGACTTGCGGCTTGCCAGTCGGCTGCAAATCCGCATTCAAAGTCTGCACGATTAAAAACTTACGCCCGTCGAGCGTTTCGTTTTTGATGGTTGCGACGACCGTTCCGATGACACGGGCTAATTGCATTTTTATTTATTTTTGCCGAAGTGCAAAATCGCCAAAGTGATAAAAGAAGCAAGGAGCAGCACGCTGAACTCCGCGCCATTTCGACCCGCACCGACGACAAACCAACCGTCTTTCAAATGAACCAGATAAATTCCGCACAAAAGATGGAGAATGAAAATGATCGCCAGCGGGGCGACGTAAAATCCGACCGCTATCAAAATACTGCCGACAATTTCAAAAATCGTAATTGCCCAAGCCAAATAAAAACCGAGCGGAAATCCGTTGAGCGATAAAAATTCGCCGAAGCCATTGACGAGTCCGAAATAAATCCGCCCAACGCCGTGGCTGAACATTATCAGCGCGACCACAACTCTAAGAAACGTGAGAGCGTATTTTAAGCGTTGTTGATTCATTCCCTTTCGTTCACTTCATAGCTGTCAATCACGCCGACGATTGCTGAATCTACCGGACAATCCTTATTGCCTTCGGCGAGACGAGCCGACGAACCGGCGACAATTAAAACCTTCTCGTGGAAGCCCGCGCCGACCGTGTCAACCGAAACGACATAACCGCTCTGGTCTGTGCCGTCCAAGTTTATCGGCTTGACGATAAGCAGTTTTTTGCCCGCAAGCCGTTCGTCTTTTTGCGATGCGACAACCGTTCCTAAAATTCTGGCAATTATCATTTTGTCAGTGGCGCGAAGCGTTGTTCAGTGGTCAGTCGAATGTTTGTCAAAGCAGCAACTGAGAACGAACGACGGTCAAACTCTATTTCAATCCTAATGGCAGCACTTCATCAACACTTCCGTGCGGGCGCGGAATGACGTGAACCGAAACCAATTCGCCAACTCGCCGCGCCGCCGCCGCGCCCGCGTCAGTCGCTGCTTTGACTGCCGCGACATCACCGCGCACGATTGCCGTGACAAATCCCGCGCCGATTTTTTCGTAACCGACGAGATTGACGTTCGCGGCTTTGACCATCGCGTCCGCCGCTTCAATCATTGCCACGAGACCTTTACATTCAACCATTCCCAATGCTTCTTGCATTCGATTTATTGCTCCTAAAGTTTATTTGTATTACGAAGTCGAACAAGTTTAACTCAAATTGATCACTTGACTCAAAAGCTCAATCAAGTCTTCGCGGCTCAACGAGATTTTCGCCGCGTCGCCGTTTAAATTTTGAAGTTGAAATTTAGAATTTTTATTGTGTTCGCAACTAATACCCGTTTCTTCCAAATATCCGCATGCCTGACAGCGCGCCGACTCGGTCAGATAGCCCGCTTTCTCCCTAATATTGATGAGTTTTTCAATCGCGTCTTTTGGCAAATCGTTCGCGCCGCCGAGCGTTTTGGCGAGAATCGCAATCTTTGCTGTGTGTTCCAAAGTTTCCAACCTATCGAACGCCTGCCACAAATCTTTGCCGTAAGCGACCACGCCGTGATTTTCCATCAAAAGCGCGTTGTGATGTTCGACGTATGGTTTCAGCGCGTCGGTTAATTCGGGAGTCGAAGGCGTTCCGTAAGCGGTCAGAGGAACGCAGCCCAAAGTCAAAATAACTTCGGATAAAATCGGCGCGTCAATCGCAAGTCCGGCGGCGGCGAAAGCCGTTCCGTGCGGGACGTGCGCGTGGCAAACGGCGTTGATGTCGGGACGCATATTGTAAATCAAAAGGTGCATTTTGATTTCCGAAGACATTCGTTTGTCGTTCAGCGCATTGCCATCCAAATCAGTCAACGCCATCATATCTTCCGACATTCTGCCTTTGGAAATCTGCGTCGGCGTTGCAAGAATAAGATTTTCGCCCAAACGATAGCTGATGTTTCCGTCTGACGAAGTGACATAACCTTTGTCATACATCAACTTGCCAATTTCGACAATTAATTTTCGGGCTTCTGATTCATCCATAAACAAAGAAACCACAGATTAACACAGATGAACTCTGATAATAAAATCTTTAGTTCGTCTGTATTATTCTGTGGTTAATTATCCTTCGCCGAAAAAACTATCTGTCTCGAAACGGCACGGTTTTCGACATTGACGGCGGCGGCGGAACTAGATCGTCAATGCGCTCGCCGTTAATTGTGGCTTCATATTTGAGCAGTTTCGCGCTTCCGTCTTTGTTCATTTGATAAGTTCCCTCGAATTTATCCAATTTTAATCGTCCTTCATTTAATCGCGCTTCATTTTTCAAATTCATATTTTCTTCGCGCAGACGCTGAATTTCAGCTTCTCGCTGGCGGTCATACTGCCGGTGATTTTTTCTCCAACCGCGATTCTGAAATTGAAAAGTGGGCGCGGCGATGGTTACAAAAAAACTGGCGATAAAAAGCCCGACGGCAAAAGTTAAGAAAAATGGGACGACTCTTTTTACAAATCCTTGACAACACATAAAATTCACCTCTTGATTTTTTAATACTTCCTGCTATCTATAATAGCGTAAAATAAGCGAAAAAGTTTCATTTTTTTCCGTTGGAATTTGTCGGCTGCGCTAAAAAATACGAAAGACTTTCGAGCGAAATCGTCAAATCAACGGTTTTCATTTTCACATTCCCGTCAACCAAAAGCGGTATCGGGGCGAAATTCATCACGGCTTTAATTCCTGCTTTCGTCACCTGATCTAAAACTTCCTGGGCGAACGGCGCGGGAACGGCGATAACCGCAACATCTATCTTATCTTTTTTGGCGACGCGGGCAAAATCTTTTATGTCATAAATTTCAACATCGCCCACTTTTTGTCCGATTTTTGTTCCGTCCGAGTCGAACATTGCGACGACTGAAAAATTCGTCTGCGTCAAACCGTAATAATCAGCCAGAGCCATTCCGAGACGACCCGCGCCGATAATCGCCACGCAATGCTTGATATTAATTCCGAGAATTTTCGTTAGATGCTCGCGCAATTCGTCCACGTAATAACCGACACCGCGCACACCGAATTCGCCGAAATAAGCTAAATCTTTGCGAATTTGCGCCGAATTTAAATGAAATTGTTTTGCCAAAGCGTCGGATGATACGGTTTTCTCGCCTTTCAACGCGAGTTCGGTCAAACAGCGCAAGTAAACGCTCATTCGGTTGGTGGTTAATTCCGATATTTTCTCGACCTTCATCTTTGTTGTTAATTATATTCTCAAATGCGGAAAAGTGAAAAAGTTCGCAAACTCGCAAAGTAAAGGATGTCGAAAAAGTTTTCAGTCGTTGCCCTGAAAATAATTATCCTTTACAATTTGTGTTTCAAGAGTGAAACACAATGATCGCATATTTATCTGGAAAACTTTTAGAAAAACAGGCGACGGCAGTAATTGTAGATGTCGGCGGTGTCGGTTATGAGGTGACGATTCCGCTTTCGACCTTTTACGAACTCGGCGAAGTCGGCGCGGACGTGTCTCTGCGGATTTACACATACGTCCGCGAAGACGCGATTCAGCTTTACGGATTTAGAACTTTGCGCGAGCGCGAGCTTTATTTAAAACTTATTTCCGTGCAGGGCATCGGCGCGAAAAGCGGCATCTCGATGCTTTCGGGAATGAGCGCGGACGAAATCGTCACAGCGATTCGCACGGATAATTTAGCGCGTCTGACTTCGATTCCGGGCGTGGGCAAAAAAACGGCGGAGCGAATGGTTATCGAACTGCGCGATAAACTCAATGAATTCACCGCGCAATCAACACAGGAAAGAATCGCGGCAGGCGGCAAGCAAACTGAACTTCCGGCGGACGCGGTTTTCGATGACGCGCTTTCGGCACTGGTCAATCTCGGCTACCAGCGCAGCGCGGCGGAGAAGGTTTTGAATCAAGCGGTCAAAGACGGCACGGAAATTTCCGTTCAAAAATTATTGCGAAAGAGTTTGCAGTTGCTTGCCAAAGGATAAATGAACGAAGATTTTGAAAATGACGACAACCGCAACGGTAATGCTTTGGAAGACGAAGCGCAGGTCGAATTATCTTTGCGCCCGAATAAACTCGCCGAATACATCGGGCAGAAAAAGATAAAAGACAATCTGCGTATTTTTATGAAAGCCGCGCTCAAACGCCGCGAGGCTCTCGACCATATTTTACTGTTCGGTCCGCCCGGCACCGGCAAAACTACTCTTAGCATAATATGCGCCAACGAAATGGGGGCGGAACTCAAATCAACCGCCGCGCCGATTATCGAAAAGGCGGGCGATTTAGCCGCGGTTCTGACTAATCTGCAGGAAGGCGATGTTTTGTTTATTGATGAAATTCATCGTCTCAATCCGGCAATCGAAGAAATTCTCTACCCCGCGATGGAAGATTACAACCTCGATTTAATGATCGGGCAAGGCACTGCGGCGCGTTCGATAAAATTGGAACTTCCGAAATTTACTCTAATCGGCGCGACGACCAGACCGGGCTTGATAACCGCGCCGTTGCGCGGACGTTTCGGAATCGTCTTTCATTTGGATTTTTATAACATCGAAGATTTGCAAACGATTGTGATACGTTCGGCGGAAATTTTAAAAGTTGAAATCGAAACAAACGGCGCGGAGGAAATCGCCCGCCGTTCGCGCGGAACTCCGCGTATCGCCAACAGATTGTTGCGGCGCGTCCGCGATTATGCCGAAGTTGATTACGATGGACGCATCACCGACGCGGTGGCGAAAGACGCGCTCAACCGGATGGAAGTTGACGTTTACGGTTTGGACGAAGTTGACCGCAAACTGCTGTTGACGATTATCGAAAAATTCGACGGCGGACCGGTTGGTTTGGGAACGATTTCCGCCGCGATTAATGAAGAGAGAGATTCGATCGAGGAAATCATCGAGCCGTATTTGATCCAGACGGGATTCTTGAACCGGACACCGCGCGGCAGATTAGTGACGCGCCTGGCATATGAGCATTTCGGGCTGGATAATTTATTGAAAAAGCCAACCGCGCCGAATTTGTTTGAATAGAAGTTAATCAAAAAGAATAAATAGAAGAAATTTTATTTTTTCCCTGAATTTCTTGTTTTTCATTTTGATGGCGTTTTGCATTTCCTTGATAAATCTCGCTCTGTGATTTATGCTAAAAGTGCGTTTAGAGAATCCCCTAACTGCTTTAGGCGCGCTCGACAGCTACTCAATTTAAGACTCCCTCTGTCGGATATTATTTATATTTCTACCACAATTAATAAGGAGTTAGTCTGTATGTTTTGTTAACCCCGTATGTTATCTAAATTTGTCTCGCAATCGTTAGGCGCGCGCGCGCTGATTGCTACAATCGCGTTTGCTTGTCTTTTTTCAGCCTTCACTTCGACCGGCAAAATGCAGTCTAAGTTTGAATCAAACGACGCTCGTCAGATGAGCTTTACGCCAGATGCGCTTAGCTTTGTCAACTTTCAAACGGCGAGCAATGTTTTAGGTCAAAGTTCATTTACGACAAACACGTCGGGCTCGAGTCTTTCCCAGTTCACTCTCCCACTTGGGACGATCGTTGATCCGGCAACCGGCAAGATTTTCGTTTCCGATACAAATAATAATCGAGTTCTGCGCTTCCCGGCATCGGCGGCGACTGTTGACGGCAGCGCGGCAGAACTCGTTTTCGGCGTGACCGGCTCGCCCAACACGACGGCGACTCAATTTAATTCACCGATTGGCTTGGCGATAGATTCAGCAGGTCGGCTTTGGGTCGCAGATAGAGCTAACAGCCGCGTTTTGCGCTTTGATAATGCGGCAACCATAGCCACCAATTCGCCTCCCGCCAATGCCGTTCTCGGACAACCCGACTTTACTACTTCAAGTACGGGAATAACTCAAAGCACGATGAAAAATCCGTATAGCGTTTCGGTTGATTCGGCAGGACGTTTGTGGGTTGCCGACAGTCTCAACAACCGCGTGTTGCGCTTTGACAACGCGGCGGCGAAAGCGAATGGGGCAAATGCGGACGGCGTTTTAGGACAGCCCGACTTTGTAACCAGCTCACCGAATACCACACAAAGCAAGATGAATAACCCGATTGGGCTTTCAACCGATTCGATAGGAAGATTATATGTCGGAGATTTCGACAACAGTCGACTTTTAATCTTCAATAACGCGGCGACTTTGCCAAATGGAGCAAACGCTTCAAATGTGCTGGGACAACCCAATTTTACCACTGCTGTAGTTAACAACGGCGGCATTACAGCATCATCCAGCAGCGGCTACGCATACCCTCACTATCACGAAGCCTCAAACAGTTTGTTTGTCGCGGATGCCAACAACAATCGCGTTTTGCGCTTCGTTGCCGCCGGACCGACCGCCGCCGGCGTTTCGATTTCAGGACGTGTCATTATGCCGCAGGAATTGGGATTGACGAATGCGCGGGTAACTCTAACCGATTCGCAGGGCAACTCGCGGACGATTCTGACGCGCAAATTAGGCAACTTCCGATTCGCGGACGTGGCGGCAGGCGAAACTTATATTATCAGCGTAACCGCAAGACGCTATACTTTTGCTTCGCAGGTTGTCACGCCGATTGAAGACATTGCCGATTTGAGTTTTTCGGCGCAACAGTAAATTGACAGAAGATAAAAGGAAGGCTGAGCGACATTTGTTGCTTAGCCTTCCTTTTATCTTTACGCTATTTAATTCCGCGCTGCGATTTATTCTTCGCCGCCATCCACTTCGTCTTCCGACATATCAATTAAAGAAGCACTCGTAACCATATCGCCGTCGTTCATTCGGATAAGCGTGACACCCTGCGCGCTTCTGCCTGTCTGCCGGATTTTGTCGGCTTCGAGGCGGATTAGCTTTGCCTGCTGCGTAATAATTATCACTTCCGAATTTTCGTCAACCGGAAAAACGGCGACGACCTTGCCGGTCTTTTTCGTCGTTTTCATATTTATAACGCCCTTACCGGCGCGTGACTGCAAACGGTAAGTTCCGACTTTGGTTTGTTTGCCGAAGCCTTGTTCGGAAATCGAAAGCATTTTTTCCGATTCGTCTTTTGAAATGGCACAAGCCGTGACAACGAAATCGTCTTTTCGCAAATTGATGCCGCGCACGCCGCGAGCCACGCGACCGAGCGGACGCGCGTCCGTTTCATCAAAGCGAATCGCCATTCCGTCGTTGGTGGCGATGAAGATTTGCTTCGTGCCGTCGGTGACGAAAACATTCAGAAGCTCGTCGTTATTATCAATATTAATGGCGTTGATGCCGTTGACTCGAATGTTTTGATATTGCGACAAAGCCGATTTTTTTATAATTCCTTGCTTCGTCACCATGGTCACGAAAACATCGTCGGTGAAATCTTTGACCGGCAAAACTTCGACCAGTTTCCTTTCCGTTGACAATTGAACGAGATTGACAATCGCTTTGCCGCGAGCCGCCGTGTCGCCTTCGGGAATTTCGTGGACTTTGATTTTGAAAACCTGCCCGTCGTCCGAGAAAATCATCAGAAAATCGTGCGTCGAAGCCGTGAACAGATGCTCGACGAAATCTTCGCCTTTGGCTTTCGCGCCGAACCGACCTTTGCCGCCGCGAGTCTGCTTGGAATAAGCCGTGACGGGCGTTCGTTTGATATAACCGGCGTTGGTGACGGTAATCGCCACTTCTTCGTCGGCGATTAAATCCTCGATTTTCAACTCGATTCCCGCGTCAACGATTTCCGTTTTCCGCGCGTCGCCGAAGTTACGTTTGACTTCTTTGAGTTCGTCAACAATCACCTGCCGAAGCAATTGTTCGTTATGGAGAATCGCTTCGAGTTCGCTGATAAACTTGAGGATTCCTTCGAGTTCGTCAATGATTTTCTGACGCTCCAACGCTGACAGCCGACGCAACTGCAAATCAAGAATCGCCTGCGCCTGAATATCGGAGAACGCGAGCGCACCGACGACTTTCGCCAGATTCTTTTGAAACTGTTCCGTCGTTTGGTCGGTCGGCGCGCCGCGCCACGATTTGATTTCATCCAATCCGTCGAAATTTCCCGTCAGCCACGCTTTGGCTTCGTCAAGCGAGCGCGAATTGCGAATCAGCGGAATAATATAATCGAGCGCGTCAATCGCTTTGTTCAAGCCTTCCAAAATATGCGCTCTGGCTTTAGCTTTTCGTAATTCAAACTCGGTGCGGCGGCGCACGACTTCTTTTCTGAACTCGACAAACGCTTCGAGAATCTGTTTGAGATTCAAAACCTTCGGCTGCCCGTCAACAATCGCAATGTTGATGATGCCGAAAGACATTTGCAGCGGCGTGAGTTTGTAAAGTTTGTTGAGAACTACCTGCGGCACGGCATCACGTTTGAGTTCGATGACGACGCGGATGCCTTCGCGGTTCGATTCGTCGCGGATTTCCGAAATGCCGTCGAGCCGTTTTTCGTGAACAAGTTCGGCAATTTTTTCAATCAGCCTGGCTTTGTTCAACTGAAACGGAATCTCGGTGATGACGACGGCATCTTTTTCGCGGTCGCCGCGCCCGATGCGGTCAATCGCCGCCTTCGCTCGCATTTGGATAATGCCGCGTCCTTCATGATATGCGCGGTGTATTTCCTCGCGCCCGTAGATAAACGCTCCCGTCGGAAAATCTGGTCCCGGAATATGCTCCATCAATTGGGCAATCGTAATTTCCGGTTTTTTAATCAACGCAATGGTCGCGTCAATTACTTCCGACAAATTATGCGGCGGAATCTTCGTCGCCATACCGACGGCAATGCCTTCCGAACCGTTCACCAAAAGATTCGGAAAACGCGCGGGCAGAACTTTCGGCTCGCTTAAAGATTCGTCGTAATTCGGCTGAAAATCAACGGTTTCCTTTTCGATGTCGGCGAGAACTTCGGCGGTCAGCTTTTGCATTCTAACTTCGGTGTAGCGCATTGCTGCTGCCGAATCGCCGTCAATCGAGCCGAAATTTCCCTGCCCGTCAACGAGCGGGTAGCGCAAAGAGAATTCCTGCGCCATACGGACAATCGTTTCGTAAACCGCCGAGTCGCCGTGCGGATGATATTTTCCGATGCAGTCGCCAACGACGCGAGCCGATTTTTTATACGGTTTATTGTGATAATTGCCGAGTTCCTGCATCGCCCACAGCACTCGGCGATGGACGGGTTTCAGCCCGTCGCGGACATCGGGCAAAGCGCGTCCGATGATGACCGACATTGCGTAATCGAGATACGACCGCCGCATTTCGTCTTCGATGTTAACTTGATTGCGTTCTAAAATTGTGTCCATTAAATTTTCCTTTGTTTATGATTACTCGTCTAAAATTCTGTTGTTGTGAAAAGCGTGAGACTAAATAAAAACTTGAATTTTCGCACGATTTAAATGTATTATTATTTTACAGGTTTCGAGCCTGTTTAGCAACCCGCATCAGCCTTGTAAACCCTTCAAAAATCAACTGATTCCTACTTATTTTTAATTTCAATTTTCCTCCTTCAATAATTGTAAAAATGGATATTTTAGCAAATGAAAAAGATAGTCGTCGCCTTTCAAGATTTTCGCTGGCGCTACCGGTTCGCGTTGAATCACGCGTCAGCGAAAGCGTCTCCTGGAACGAAATCACGCGGCTGACGGACGTGTCAGCTTTCGGCGCAGGCTTTAATCTGCATCGCCCAGTCAAGCGCGGACGGCTGCTGCAAATGACCATACCGCTGCCGCGCCAGATGCGTTGTTACGATTTCACCGAACCGCAGTATAGAATCTGGGGTTTAGTGCGAAGTTGTGTGACGAAGGAAAACCCACTGAACGAAGGACATCACTCAGTCGGCGTAGCATTTATCGGAAAGCGTCCGCCGCAGAGTTTCCAAGACGATCCGGCTAAATTATTTGAAATTTCACATCAGGAAGGCGGCAGATTGTGGAACGTAGTTGACGCGCCCGCCCGCCCGGACGAAAGCAATCTGCCGAAAGAGTTACGCCGTCATTCGCGGTTTCCTATTCCGACCAACGTTGTCGTTGAAATGATTGATGTGGAGGGCAATATCACTTCGAGCGAACCGACTGTCACGGAAAATTTAAGTCTGAGCGGCACAGCGGTTTTCTCCACGCTTGACGTAGATGTCGGCGAATTTGTCCGTGTTAAGAGCGATCAATATAACGTTTCGATCATCTCCATCGTGCGCGGACGGCGCATCGGTCAGGACGGAATTCCGCGTCTGCATATCGAATTTGTTGACAGATTTTTTCCTTTAGAAGGAATTGGGTAACGCGCAATTAAATACAAAAAAGCAAAGGATGAGTAAAGCGAACAACTTTACTCATCCTTTGCTTTTTAGATTTCAATACTAAAAGTCAATCTTTTTTATCTATCTCTCATTCTTGATCCTTGTTTACAAACAGCTCCATTGATTGCCGACGACCATCGCCGGCGCGCCGGTTCCGCCCGCCTGACACGGTGTTGCATCGCGGCGGCAGTTTGAACAATAAACCATCGAGCCGTTCGGTTTCCCAGCCGGAAGGGCGTTCTGCGGAAACGAAGGCATCTGCGGCGGCGTGCCGAATTGCACATCCGTGCCGAAGAACGTCGGATGACCTTTGACGCTGCCTTCGTCGAGTTGCCCGGTCATCATCACGACGGTGGCGCGGTCGAATTTGCCGATGCTCGTCGCCGTCTGACAACCTAATGTGTAACCGTCGTAGCAAAAACGGTCGCCGGTCGAATAAACGCGCAGGCGGTCATCGGCTTGAAAGGTGTTCGGTCCGTAAAGATTGCCGGTTGAGATAAACGTGTGGCGGGCTTTGAAGATGATCGGATGAAAAAAGATATTGTTGACTAAAGTCATCGGATAGGAATAATCGCCCGCGTTCGGCACCTGCGCTCCGTTGTAAACAATCGAAGCCGTCATTTGTTCGGTTTGAGAATTGAGAACCGTTATTGCCGCGCTGTCTAAAACATCGAGAAATGTCCCGCCGATAGCCGATAGAAAGCCGCCGCCGAAAGTATCTTGAATCAAGATATTTCCGGCGTGTTCAAAGTGCATCGAATTGCCGTTGACAATTTGCGTTCGCTTCGGATTCAAAAACATACAGCCCTCTATTTTCCAATCCGAGTTTATTACGTCCGAATAAATTCCCGCATCTCGGTTATAGACAAAGCGGCAGTGGTTGAATTTGATGTAATCGAACTGCCAGGCAAAACCTGTAACGGGCAAACCGTGCGCGTAAAAGCCGCGATTAAATCCTTGAAAAACGACGCGCTCAAAATAGAAATTCTGCGACGACATAAACGCGCCGACCGCTTCGATGCCAGAAGTTCGATCGTCACTTTCGCCAAATAGCTCCAAATCGTGTATCGAGATATTCTCGACGCATTCGCCGATGCGAAACATCGCGCGGTTTGTGCCGCGCAGTTTGATGCGGCTCGGACTTTGCCGAATTTGGTTGTTCGTCGGCGCAAGGGTCGTAATCGCGCTGATGCCTTTTACAATTAAGCCGGAAGGCAGCGCGACGGGCGACGAAATGAGAAAATCGCCTTCGGGAATCTGCAAAGTTCCGCCATTGCGCGAGGCAACAAACGCCATCGCGCTTTTGAAAGCCGTTGTATCGTCGGTTTTGCCGTCGCCGACCGCGCCGAAATCTTTGATATTATAAATGCCGGGCATCGCGGGCGTGGCGATCCAATCGTAAGTAATTTGTCCGACGGATTGATCGCCTTGAAAAGTAATCCGGTAACGTTTGTCCTCACCGCTAAAACACCATTTGCTGTCAGCGGCACTGGCGCGCATTGTTGCCGCCGAGCCGCTTTGCGTCAAGCGCGTCGCCGTATCGCACGACGTAACTTTCATCGGCGTCGAGCGGTCTAAATCGGTAATCGTGATGGCGTTTTGCGGCGAAGCGTAACGCAGAGCGCACGTTTGCGCTTTTTGATTGTCGGGAGCGTCGAGAAAAAGGTTGTAGCCTTCAAATTTGTTTTGAGCGAAAGCCGATAAACTGGTAAGCAAAAAGAAAGCTATAAGAAAGGTCGTTCGATAATTTTTCAACATAAATAAATTATAAAGGCAAAAGTATCAAGTCCCAAATCTCAAGCCTCAAGCCTCAAATCTGTTCAAACAAAATTTCGCTTGAAAAATTTCGACATAAATTGTCTATTCAAAGTATCTTGAAACTTTTGCCTTTTACTTTTGCCTTTTTACTTTTGCCTTTTTACTTTTTACGGCTTTGTCACGCGCCCGCACAAGATACTTGAGTTCGGTCATAAATTCCGAAACATCTTCGAATTCGAGATAGACCGAAGCGAAACGGACATACGCCACTTTGTCGAGTTCTTTGAGACGGCGCATTATTATTTTACCGACATCACTGGTCGGCAATTCGCGGTCGGGCGATTCCTGAACGGTTTTTTCCACCGAATCAACAATGGCTTCGAGCTGCGGAGCGGAAATAGGTCGCTTTTCGCAGGCGCGAAGCAATCCCGCCATAATTTTGTTGCGCTCGAAGGCTTCGCGCTTGCCGTCTTTTTTGACGACCATATAAGGAATTTCGTCAATCCGCTCGTAGGACGTGAAACGCCTGCTGCATTCGAGACATTCGCGCCGCCGACGAATCGAGCCGCCATCTTTTGCTTCGCGCGAATCAACCACTTTGTCTTCTAAAAATCCGCAGAATGGACACTTCATATATTTTCGATTTTCGATTTTCGATTTGCGATTTGGTCTTCGGGCTTTAGTCTTCGTTCTTCGGTCTTTTCTTCTGCATCCCCGCGCCTTAGCGTCTCTGGGTCATTTTTTTCCCCTTCTTCAATCTCTTCGACCGCGTGTTCCGAATCGAGCAAACTCCTAAACCGCGCGACACTCATATCGCCATTTAGAAAATAATATATACCGAAAAAGACGGCGGGCGCGAAATAAACTAAGTGCATCGCAATCGAAGTCGCCGCCGCGTCATTCCTGTCAACATTCAAAAATACTAAACCTTGCAATGTCGCCGCGTGAAATGCGCCCGCCGCCCCGCCCGGTGTCGGCACAAGCGAACCGATTGCCGCAAAACCCATTACGAATAGCGAATCGCTGAAACTGAGCGGCAAGTCGAAAGCTAGAAGCACCAACCACGTTGGTACGGCAATTGAAAACCAAAGCAGAACCGTCCAAAAAACGACTGTCGCAATCTCGCGCCAATCCTTCAGCACTTTTAAAGAAACGGCGAGTTGTTTTAGTAAACTTAGAAAAATCTTCCTGATTCGCTTTGGAATAAATTTTTGGTCCGATGTCCGTTCAAACCAAGCGATAAACTGCGACGAAAATTTTTGATAAATATACAAACCGACGAATCCGACTGCCACGCCCGCGAGCATCAAGTTGCCGATGAACTTAACATAGCCAAATTCGGCTTCGCGCCCAACCGGCGCGGTAAACCAAATCAGATTAATAGAAAAAAAACATATCAAAGATGCAAGGTCAAAGATTCTTTCCACGCCCAAAGTTATCAATGCGGTTGACGGTCGAACGCGACGGTCGCGCATCGGCAACCACATCGGACGCACGATTTCGCCGATTCTGCCGACCAGAAAAACCGCTGCATAACCGACCGTCGTCGTCGCAAAAAGCTCTTTCAAGGAAGTTTTGGTAATCGGCGCAAGCAATGTTTGCCAACGAATCGCACGCAGCAGATAACCGAGACAAATAATCAACGTCGCCGAAAAAAGGTAAAAAGCATTGGCGCGGCGCAGACTTTGGCTAACCTCTTGCCAATCGAGACTGCGCCCGAAAAACCAGAAGATAAAAATGGCAAATAGAAATAGTAGTATGAATTTTAGAGATTTTCGCAAATCGTTTGTATCTCGCTCTGAAAATAACTTTTTCTCATTTCGCAAACCATAAAGTAAGTTTTTATATATTCTACAGTTCCGCAGAATATACAATAAAAAAGACAAAAGATACAGTGTTTCAACGAAAAGTGAAAAGTTTTACAAGTAGCAAGGTAAAAATTAAGAATTGATTTGATAGTTTTTCTTTCTGACAGTCTCATTACTTTTTATTGAACTTTTCTCTTTCGGCGCTCGTAGAAAATTCTTGACAGAGCAAGTTTTTCGGCTTTGTTACTTTAATCGAAAGCAAGCGGGTTCACGGAGAACAAAGCGTTGGAAGCATTAAAAGTAGCGGCGGTGACAAGTAACGGAGCGGAACTTGTAAGGCGGTGTCGGGCGGGCGACGGCACGGCTTGGGAAGAAATTGTGTCGCAGTTTTCGCGGCGGGTTTTCAATCTCGCCTTTCGTTTTACGTCGAGCGTCGAAGCGGCGGAAGATTTGACGCAGGAAGTTTTCATTCGCATTTATCGAACGCTTGAGCAATACGACGCGAAACAGGGCGATTTATCGAATTGGCTGATGCGACTCGCGCGAAATTTGATAATTGACGATTACCGGCACAGGCAAAGAAATCCGCAAAATTCTTACGCCGACGATGTGGAAGATCACACGTTTCACCTGCGAGCCGTCGGAAGTTCGGCGCAAAAGGAAATCGAACGGCGTGAGTTAGCGAAACAGGTACAGGAAGGAATTGACAAATTGCCGTCGGATTTACGAACGTGTGTAATTTTGCGCGATATTGAGGAATTGACTTATCAGGAGATTGTAGATTTGCTGAAGATTCCCGAAGGCACGGTTAAATCGCGTATCAATCGCGGACGAATCGAACTGGCAAAGATTTTGCGTCGGATGCGCGTGGTGAATATGTAAAAGAGAATTTCACCGCACAGATCAAAAGAACGCAGGCTATAAAAAGCGAACAAAATTTTATTTACAGCTTAAAATAAACCTATGTAAAAAGTTTTGAGTTATGATTTACGGAAACGACAAAATAACGAACTGTTCAAATTTTGAGGAATTTCTAACCGATTACCTCGACAATGTTTTGGACAAACCGATGAAAGTGGCTATGGCTGAACACGCTTTGCAGTGTCCTCTCTGTCACTCGCTTTTGAACGAAGTGAAAACTGCTTTAGAAGTTTGCCACGAAATTTCCCCGCCAAAATATTCGATGACTCATCTCGAAGCTCGCATTCTCTCGATGACCGCGCCGGAGACGGCGATGGTTTGCCAGGATTTTGAAAATCATTTGACCGATTATCTCGACGGATTTTTACCTGCCGGAGTATTTCATCGCTGGGAACGTCACGCCGTTCTGTGCGAGAAATGCACTAATTTACCTGGCGAAGTTGTCCGCTCGATTGCCGCTTGTTATACCTACAAAACAGAAGAAATGCCTTTA
>Ga0136611_10000499_pt1 | contig 25729 bp, 22 predicted proteins | sample AntDrymUQ2232306_2_FD_106645 | JGI IMG/M metagenome (GOLD analysis project Ga0136611, IMG submission 106645) | Polar desert sand microbial communities from Dry Valleys, Antarctica - metaG UQ223 (23.06) | ecosystem: Environmental > Terrestrial > Soil > Desert | place: Antarctica: Dry Valley...
ATCCGGGCGTGCTGGCGCTGACGCTGGCGCGCTCGGCGGGAAGCCCGAGTCCCTCGCGCAGGTCGATGCGTCCGTCGATGCCGAACGACGCGATCGGCTTGCCCGTCGCGCGATCGAGCGCGTAGAGGTAGTTGCGGTAGGTCGCGAACACGCGATCCTGGTGGACGGTGACACCACGGTGGCGAAACCGCGCGCGCGGCGCACCGGCTGGTGCCAGGCTGAAGGTCCACCGCTCGCGTCCGCTCGCCGCGTCGACCGCGGCCACCTTCATGCTGGGCGTCGTGACGTAGAGCGTCCCGTCCACCACGACAGGGTGGCTTTGCATTTCGGACGCTGGAAATGCGTCCTGGGCATCGTAGGTCCATGCCACTTGCAGTGTCGCGACGTTGGCCTTGTTGATCTGTGTGAGCGGCGAGTAGCGGATGTTGTCGACGCCACCATGCATCGGCCAGCCTTGGTCGGGGCTTTGCGCCGAGACGATGGCGACCGCCACCAACAGCACGGAACGGAGCAGCATGGGTGAATCTTACTCGGCCACAACGACGCAGAGTCATGAAGCTGCAGTGCTTCGGCCGGGGCAAGCGGCGCGGCGGGTTTCTCGCTGCAGGATCCCCCAGTTGGTTCACCGCACGCCTCTCTATCTCAGCGGTTGTGTAGCCGCCTTCTGCGCCAAAACAAAAAGGCCCGCAATGCGGGCCTTTTGTTTTTGGTGCGGAAGAAAGGACTCGAACCTTCACGCCCTTGCGGGCGCCAGCCCCTCAAGCTGGTGCGTCTGCCAATTCCGCCACTTCCGCGTGTGTGGCCTAACTCTTCTAGGGCGTCGAGTTGCCCGGCGGCGGTGTTGCCGGAGCCGCAGGAGCCGGGGTCGCGTTGACCGGCGCCGGAGGCGGTGGGCCTTCGATGCCGCCGACCACGGAGCTAGTGCCCCGAGTACCCCAGACCGTCAACGTGAGCGCGCCGATGACGAACAGCGCCGCGAGCACCGAGGTCGCCCGCGTCAACAGCGTGGCGCCCGAGCGAGCGCCGAACACCGCCTGGCTGCTGCCGCCGCCAAACGCCTGGGCAATATCGCCGCCCTTACCTTGCTGCAGCAGAATCGTGATGATCAACAGTGCGCAAACGAGGACGTATAAGGTCACAACCAAGTAATACAGCATAAAAGGAACTGTTAACTATACCATGCGACTGACCGCCTCTACATCCGGGCCGTAAGCGGCTTCAAATAGACGACTTACCGAATTCATCGACTCCCTTGAAGCTCCACGGCCAGGCGCCGAGGTAGCCACCCTCGCGCGCGAGCTGCAGATAGTCATCGAGCGTATAGGCCGGCGAAAGGTGCCCCGCGGGGTGCCGGCGCGGGTCTGAGGGACACTCACCGATCAGCAGCGGCTTGGATAGTCCGAAGTCCGCGGCGGACCTGCCGAACACACTCTCATCGCGATCCTGGTAGCGCACATCGGGGTAGGAATGGATTTGCACGAAGTCGAGGCGATAGGCCTCTGCGTCCCATTCGCTCGCGAAGCGCACCTGCCCCCCGCCGAGCGTGACCAGCGCCCTCGATTGTTGGTGGATGCGATCGGCAACCGATCCGGCGAATGTCCGCAGTCGATCGATCGGCCAGGCGCCGCGCTTCGGATCGGTGGCGAGCCCCTCGGTCACCCAATCGGGCTCGTTAATGATGTCGAGGGAATGAATCGCGTCATTGCGGCCGAACGTGTCGAGAAACGGATCGAGCACGCGCTCGACGAAGGCGGACGAGTCGAGCGCCACACGCCGCGCCGGATCGTCGAGCCACGCGAAATCGACGAGCACGAGGCACAGCCGCACCTTTGAGGCCGTGGCAATTTCCAGCGCGGCGCTCATGTCGTCGTCGAACTTCTCAGCGAGGCCGACCAGCTCGCCGCTTGGGTTCCACTCGACGCCGCCACGCCCGTCCGTAAAGACAAACCAGCGTGCCACCTCGACGCCCATCCCGGCCATCGCCGTGAAATCCGCGCGCACGTCGTCTAGATGCGTGGTGACGCCGGCGTGGCTGTTCCACTTGTTGCGGCCGAAGTCGCAGCCGTAGTTCGGCTTGCCGTCGAGGACCGTCCAGGGGTAGTTGATGCCGGCGATCACACTCGGGCATCGTAGCGCACTCGTGGCAGAATCGGTTGATGCATGCGTGGCTGCCAATCGCGATTTTCGCGGTCTCGGTGAGCGGATGCACCACTCCATCCGAAGCCCCACCGGCGAATGCGACACCCGCGGCAGTCGCGGCACCGGCCCTGATCGAAATCCCGTCTGCGCCAAATCAACCAAGACACGAGCTCGAGCGAGCGGGTGACGTCGCGCGCGTCGATCTGGATGAAGTTGCAGGGCGCGGCTACATTCGCGTGCTGGTCGCCCGCAGCGCCACGCATTTCCATACTTACGAAGGCGCGCACTCTGGCAAGACCGTCGACACGGGCGTCGCGCTCGCGCGAGCATTGAGCGAGCAATCGGGCAAGAACGTGACGCCGGTGTTCATCGAGACGCGCGAGCCCGATCTAATCCGACACCTGCTGGCCGGCCGGGGGGATGTTGCTGCCAACCTGCTGCTCACCTTCGCGCGCGATGAAGAGGTCGCGTTCGCCCCTCCGATTCGGACCTTCATTCGCGAGCTGGTCGTCACCTCGGCGAGCGCGCCACTGGTAAGTCTTGAAGATATTGGCACGCGCACCATTCACGTCCGGCAGGACAGCGATCACCACGCCAGCTTGCTACGGCTGAACGAGCAGCTCCGGAAGATCGATCGGCCGATCGCGCGGATCGTAGTCGCGCGACAAACGGTCACCGACGAAGAGTTGATGGAGCGCGTCAACGAGGGCCAGATTCCGGCGACGATTGTCGACGACTACGTCTTCGAACGACTGCGGGCAATGTTTCCGAACATCGCGGTCAACCGTGACGTTGCGGTCAGCCAGGACGGCAGCCTGTCGTGGGTGACGCGCAAGGACGCGCCAAAGCTGACCGCGTTCATGAAACAGTTCTTCTCCACGCATCGGCTAACCTTTTAAGATGCGCATCCTCGTCGCCGAAGACGATCAGGTCATCGCCGAGTTCGTCGCCCAAGGGCTGCGCGAAGCAGGGTATGCGGTCGATGTCGCGTCCACCGGCACGGACGCGCTGCGCAAGGCGCTCGAAGGCGGCTATGACGCGGCGGTGATGGACGTGATGCTGCCGGGGCTCGACGGCCTCTCGGTGATCGAGCAGCTGCGCGCGAAGAAGCAGCAGATGCCGGTGTTGATCCTGAGCGCGCGTCACACCGTCGACGATCGCGTCAAAGGTCTGCAAGCCGGCGGCGATGACTACCTGACCAAGCCGTTCGCGTTTGCGGAGTTGTTGGCGCGGCTGCAGGCGCTGCTCCGGCGGGCCGGCGGCGCGGCCGAGCCGACGCGACTGACGGTCGGTGATCTCACGCTCGATCTGTTGTCGAGGCGGGTGGAACGCGCGGCGCGGCCGCTCGAGCTGCGTCCGCGCGAGTTCGCGCTGCTCGAGTACCTGATGCGCCATCCCGGCCGGGTCCTCTCGAAGACGATGATCCTGTCGCACGTCTGGGGCTACTCATTCGACCCCGGCACGAACGTCGTCGATGTGCTGGTCTCGCGGCTTCGCGACAAGGTCGATGAAGGCTTCGACACCAAGATGATCCACACCGTTCGTGGCGCCGGCTATGTCCTCAAAGTGGACTAACCGGATCAGCCAGGCGCTCGGCCTCAGGCTGGCGGCGTGGTACCTCGGCACCTTCCTCGCCAGCACCCTTGTGATCGGCGGACTGACCTACGGGCTGCTCGCCACGCTGCTCGAGCAGCGCGACCACGACGTCATCCAGTCGACGCTGCGCGAATACGCGACGCGCTACCAGGCCGGCGGCCTGCCGGCGCTGGCGCGCGCCATCGAGCTGGAACAGCGATCCGGATCGCGCGAACCGCTGTTCGTCCGGCTGGTAGGGCCGTTCGAAGACGTGCTGTTTTATTCGCTGCCTGAAACGTGGGGCGCATTCGATCTGGCGGAGCTTCCCGGCGGCCCCAACGCGATCTGGTCGCAGGTGCGCGCGCGCGATCGCAACGCCGTGCTGGAAGTCGCGACCATCAATGTTGGCGGCGGCGCGGCGTTGCAGGTCGGCAAGACGACCGAAGCCCGCAATCAACTGCTCTCGAATTTCCGCCGCGTCCTGATGCTCGGCGCCGGCGCGGCGCTGGTGATCGGCGTCGTCGGGGGATTATTCCTGACGCGATCGACATTGAAGCCGCTGCGCGATCTACGAGATGCCGTGCGCAGAATCCTGCACACCGGCCAGACCGACGATCGCGTGCCGGTTTACGGCACGCAGGACACCGTCGACGAGCTGAGCACCTTGTTCAACGCCATGCTCGCGCGCATCACCACGTTGATCCATGGGATGCGCAACGCGCTCGATCACGTCGCGCACGATCTGCGCACGCCGATGACGCGGCTGCGAGTCACCGCCGAGGCCGCCCTCGCCACCGACGATCCGGCAAAGTATCGCGAGGCCTTGTCAGACTGTCTCGAGGAGTCCGAGCGTGTGTTGTCGATGCTGACGACCCTGATGGACATCTCCGAGGCCGAGACCGGGACGATGAAGCTGAACGTCGCACAGGTGGACCTGGCGAAGCTCGCGCGCGAAGTGACCGATCTTTACGAAGATACGGCCGACGATGCAGGCGTAACGATGAAGGCCAATGTGCCTGCCGACCTCGGCGTGACCGCGGATCGCGATCGATTGCGCCAGGCGCTCGCAAATCTCGTCGACAACGCGATCAAGTACACGCCGCAAGGCGGACAGGTCGAGTTGTCGGCAACAGCGGAGGGCGACGCGATTGTCATCCGCGTTTCGGATACCGGCCCCGGCATTTCGGAGCAGGATCTCCCCCGCATTTTCGATCGTCTCTACCGTGGCGATCAGAGCCGCGCCACCAGGGGACTCGGACTTGGCCTCAACCTCGTCCGCGCCTACGTTGAAGCACAAGGCGGCACGGTTGAAGTGAAGAGCACGCTCGGGCACGGCTCGACCTTTGAAATACGCCTCCCCAACATTACTCCTTTGTAATCCCCGCGTAACGCTCCTGAAGGCTCCTCCAACGTCCTACTAAGCATGGAGGAACGTGCAATGACCCGTTCGTTTTTAAGAAGTGGGGCGATGGTGCTCGGCTTGGGGCTGGCTTCGGTCGGCGCCTACACGACCCTGCCCGCGCTGACCAACGTTGAAGCGGCCTCGGTTCCCTCGGTCGCGACGGTTGCGCCGGTCTCTGGACCTGGGCGTGTCGTTACCGAAGGCTTCGCCGATGTCGTTGCGAAAGTGACCCCCGCCGTTGTGACCATCCGCGTCGAAAGCAAGGCCACGCCGCAGATGACCCAGTTTCCGCAGTTTCCTGAAGGCTCGCCGTTTGGGGATCTGTTTGGGCAGCGCGGGCGCGGCGGCCGGCAGATGCCCGCGCCGACGCAGCGTGGCCTCGGCTCTGGTGTGATCGTCAGCCAGGAGGGCTACATCCTGACCAACAATCACGTCGTCGATAACGCCACGAAGATCCAGGTCGAGCTGTCCGATCGCCGTGTCGTCGAAGGCAAGTTGATCGGCGCCGATCCCGCGAGCGATCTCGCGGTGCTCAAGATCGAAAGCAAGGGCCTGCCGATCGTGGCGATGGGCGACTCGAGCGCGATGCGCGTCGGCGACCTCGTGCTTGCAGTTGGCAACCCGCTCGGCGTCGGGCAAACCGTCACGATGGGTATCCTCAGCGCGAAGGGCCGCGCCACCGGCTCGGGTGACGGCAGTTACGAAGACTTCCTGCAGACCGACGCGGCCATCAACCAAGGGAACTCCGGCGGCGCGCTGGTGAACACGGCGGGCGAGCTGATCGGCATCAACTCGCAGATCCTGTCGCCGTCGGGCGGCAACATCGGCATCGGTTTCGCCGTCCCGTCGAATATGGCAAAGAACGTGATGGATCAGCTGGTGGCCACCGGCCGCGTGCAGCGCGGACGCCTCGGCGTCACGGTGCAGGGTGTGACCGGAGATCTCGCGGCGGGCCTTGGTCTCACGAAGAGCGAAGGCGCGATCGTGAGCGACGTCACGCCGGACGGCGCAGCGGACAAGGCCGGTCTCAAGCGCGGCGACGTAATCCTGAGCTATCAGGGGCGCACGGTGGTGGACACCAATGCCTTCCGCAACGAGATTGCGGCGACCAGGCCGGGCAGCACGGTCACGCTGCAGGTGTTGCGTGACGGCAAGGCCAGTGACGTGAAGGCGACGCTCGAAGAGATGGCGGTGGGCAGCGATGCGCGCCGCGGCACCCAGGGGGATGCGCCGGAAGCGGGTAAGTTCGGCATGAGCGTTCAGCCGCTCACGCCGGAGATCGCCCGTCAGTTCGAGCTCGATCGCGACGCCAGGGGCGTCGTGATCAGCGGCGTCGACCCGTCAGGTGCGGCGGCATCCGCCGGCCTGCGGGAAGGCGACGTCATCCAGCAAATCAACGGCCGGTCGGTACAGTCTGCCGACGATGTCCGGAGCGCGCTGGGCTCGGCGACCAGCGACAAGCCGGCGGTATTGCTCGTGGCCCGCGGCGGCGCCACGATCTTCGTTCCGTTACGCGCACGGTAAAAAGGAACCTGCTACATTTTTACGGATTCCGTAATTACGATTCGCGTAAAAATGTGGCAGGTTCATTTTGCGTCTCGACAAGAAACTAAAGGCGGAGCATCCCGAGCTTTCTTGGAGGCAAATCCGCGAGGCGGTTGAAAAAGGACAGGTCACGATCGATGGCCGGGTCGAAAAGGATCCCGGCTTCGACGCGTACGCCGATTCGGCGATCGAGCTGAATCGCAATCGGCCCGCCCAGTCTACTGCGCGCGCGTCGTTCGACATCCTGCACGAAGACGACGACGTCATCGTCCTCAACAAGCCGGCGGGCCTGTTATCGATCCCCTCGACTCCGGAAGCCGGATCATCCGAGGACACCGTGTTGCGGCGCGTTCGCGAGTATCGGCAGTTCAAGCTCGGACACAAGTCCTATGTCGGGATGCTGCACCGGCTCGATCGCGATACATCTGGATCGCTTGCCGTTGCGCTCTCGAAGGATGCGCACGCGGCCGGCCGCGAGAACTTCAAGTTCCATCGATTCGAGCGGCATTACCTTGCGCTCGTGCAGGGCATCCCGAATCCGCCCACCGGCACGATCGAGGCGCGCATCTCTTCAGGCTACCGCGATGGCCGCCGCAAGCTGGTTGACGATGACGACGAGGGCCTCGAATCTGCGACCGATTACACCGTGCGGGAACGCTTGAACGGGGCGGCACTACTGGAACTGCGGCTGCATACGGGACGACAACATCAGATCCGGTTACACCTCGAAAAGATCGGACACCCACTGGTCGGCGAACGTGTCTACTCGGCAAGCCGCGATTCGAGGCAGGCCGCCATTGCCGCCGATCGCAATATGCTGCACGCCTGGACGCTCGAGTTTCCGCATCCGCTCACCGGCGAGCCGATCGCGGTCGAGGCCGAGCCCCCCGACGATTTCGTGTCAGTACTCGCGCGGCTGCGATCCCGCTCTTAAGCAGCCCTTCGGTCAGGGCAGGGAAGCTACCTCCCTGTTGATGCCGGTGGCCTGGCACACCAGACGCGTCCTTGACCTCGGCGTGTCGCGGGGCACCTCGGGCCTACGGACAGAAACCACCACGCTCACCCTCAGGAGCGCGAGCCCGGCCGGCGCCGCCGGGATCTTGACACTTCGGATCGTCTTTCACAGCTTCGGCAGCCGCTTTAGCCGCCCAGAGCGGGACGACCTCGAATTCACCCGTCAGGGCGGCGGCCACCTTACCCATCTTCACCGCCGTGGGGAGCACGCGCTTGCGCGCCAACTCCCAGTTCGTGCCTTTCTTAACTTGCGCCTCGATCTTCGCCCTCGAGCCGTTAATCCAGAAACTGGTGGCGTCCCGGCCGGCGCGTTTCCGCCCAAGGCCCCGGGTGACAGCCTTCGTACATTCCTCGAGAATTTCTTCCACGGTCGCCGGCAATTTCGTGCTCTTTGCCATGTGTTCTCCAAGACTAGGGGGTGAGTAACTGGAAAGGCTGGCGGAGTTTAATGCGCTGGGAGAGCGATACGCAAGCGATCTAGTTCCGCGCGCACCTCGCGTGCCTGGGAGGGACGTTTGGCCGGGATGGCATGAAGCAGTTGGCGGATATAGCGGTCAATATCTGCGGGCACTTGCGGATTGATTTCGCTGGCGGCGTACCGCAATCCGCCGCTCGCCGAGGCCCTTATCTCCTCGCGCGTTGCGCCGCCAAATGGACGCCGGCCAGTGATTGATTCAAACAGCACCACACCGAGCGCCCACAAGTCGAGCGCGGGTCGCGCCGGCACTGCCGCATCGAGCGCTTCGGGGGACATATAGGCCGGCGTTCCGCCGTGCACGGTCGTGTCGCTGAATGCGATCCCCCCATGGCTCGCCGTCGCGGTGTCGGTCTCGACATTCGCAGCGTCGAACTTCGGCAGCTTCGCTAATCCAAAGTCGAGCAGCTTCGGCACTTCACGCTCGGTGAAGCCGATGTTGCTTGGTTTGACGTCGCGATGGACGATACCCGCCGCATGGAGGTGGTCGAGCGCCTCGGCGATCGTGCTGCAGAGATGGAGCGCATCGCCGATCGGCAACGGGCCCAATCGCAGCCGATCAGCCAGGGTGCTCCCGGCGAGGAACTCCTGCACCAGGAACGGCGTGCCCTGCCATGTCTCGATGCCGTGAATCACCGCCAGATTCGGATGCTGGACCGCGGCCATCGCGCGCGCTTCGGTACGCAATCGTGCTGATTGCTCGGCGGACACCGCTGGTAGCGTCTTGATCGCCACCGGTCGGTCGAGGTTGAGATCGCGCGCCAGGTAGACCACTCCCATGCCGCCGGCCCCGATGCGGTGGTCGAGCCGGTAGATCCCGCGCAGCGTGTGAGGCGCCGCCGAAACCGCCACCACGCCTCCGCACACGCACACCGTCGCATCGGGACCATTCAGCTTGGAACAGGACCGACATTCGCGCGCCGGGCGCTCCGAGGCATCGCTCGCAGACGAACGCAGGCGGAGGTTGTCGAGGGCAAGAGACGCGGAGGCGGCGGCCGCCGTCAGGAAGCGCCGATCCTCAGTCGAGTACTTCAATCCGCTGCGCTTTGGCCCGAGCGTGATCAGTCCAGCGAGCCGGTGGTCGGGCGCGTGCAGCGGCACAATCAGCACGGCGCCGGCCCCGAGGAGCCACCGCTGCTCGTCCGCGGGCAGGCGCCGGAACGGCGAACGTTGATCGCTCGGATCGACATCCATTGCCGCCGCGTCGGTCGACACCAGTGACAGCAGCACGCCGTTTGCCTTGATCGATCGCAATCCTTCCGTGTCGGTGAACAACGCCCCGGACGCCTCGGGGGTGAACAACGACAACTCTGCGTGCATGGCGCCGGCAACCGCCGAGCGCAGCCGCATCTCCAGATCAACGGCCGTTGCCGCGTGCAGCGCGTCGCTCATCAGGCGATCCACCAGGTGTCGCATATCGTAGGGCTCGCGGAAATAGCGGCGATCAAGCAGCGCGATCAAGCGATGGCGAGCACGCAGCGTCACCAGGCCAAGCGCCGCGGTCCCGCCCAGCAACAGCGGCCGCGCGCCAATCGCGAACGCCTCGAGCGGCTGCGCTCGCTCGCGGTAGATCACCAGCACTAGTGCCGCCAGGGGTAACGCCGACACCATGACAATCGTGTAGCGCGCGAGGGCATACTGGAGCGCGGCGCGCAAGGCGACGCGTAGCTCAACGATGTGATCGAACAACACCGAGTACGTAGTGATAAATGGAATGCACCCGAGCGCGCCAAACAGCAGGCCGCCCACGTACCGTTCGCGCTCTGGGCTGTGGGTGAATGCGTAGTACGACGGGACCGTTTCGAGCAGCACGTGGATCACCAGCGGCGCGGAACCCGCGGCAATCCCGATCGCGAACAGCAGCAGGCGGCGGCGCTCATCTTGACGGCCGCGCGACGCGCGCCAGATTAACGCGCCGAACGCGGCCACCTCGAGTCCATAGAGAACCGGGTAGTAGAGGCTGAAGCCGGCAGTCAGCGGCGGGCGCAGCAGCAGCCCAAGCACGCCGCGAACGGTCTCGGGCCAGAAAATGAACAACAGGTTGGCGAGCGCAGTCAGCGCTCCAGCGACGAGCGCCCCACGGGCGACCACACCGAATATGCGCGCCGGACGGCCAACCAGGGGCGTTGGAAATTCAGCGGCGAAGTGCCATAAGAAGGCGGGCAGCAGTGCCTCGGGCTGGAAAAACCACAACCAGCCGAATTCGTCTATCGACCGGTCCTTGAAGAACGGCGCAGTCAGCGGCGCGGCGACGAGCACAAAGATGCCGCCAAGCCAGGCCGCCCGCGCATCGTGCTTGTTGACGACGGTGAGCGCGACGCCGATGGCGCCGAAGCAAATCGCCAGCGCGGCGTAGAGGCCCCAGGGCAGCGGCGGCGGATCGAGCACGGTGTGCGAACCGGACAGGTACAGCACCATAGCGGTCGCGACCCTCACCGACGCTCCCGCCGTGATCACCTGGGCCCACTTCGGCACCACCGGATTATAGGCTCTGAACATCCGCGATCAGATCGCGGCAAGGGTTCAGCTCGTCCCGATGCCGAATCCGAATCGAGGGGCTACAATTCCGGCCATGACGCACTTCCTGGCCGGACTCATTCTCCTGGCGGCCGCTGCCGCCGCCTGCAACAGCACCCCCGACAACGAAGCGCCTTCGCGCGACCAACCTGAATTCTCGGTCGTCGAGGCGACGATTCCCGACATGCAGAAAGCGATGCGGGACGGCCGCACCAACTCGCGCCGCCTGGTCGAGCAATACCTGCAGCGCATCGCTCTCTACAACGACAAGTTCAACGCGGTGATCACCGTCAACCCGAAGGCGCTCGAGGAAGCCGGCCGGCTCGACGCGGAACATAAGGCCGGCAAGATCCGCGGGCCGCTGCACGGCATCCCGATCGCGCTCAAGGACAACATCCTCACCACCGACATTCGCACCACCGGTGGATCGATCGCTTTTGAGAACCTGATGTCCCCGTATGATGCGACGCTCGCCAGGAACCTGCGCGACGCCGGCGCGATCATCATCGCCAAGACGACGCTGACGGAGCTCGCGAACTTCATCGCGGCCGGCATGCCGGGCAATTACAACGCCGTCGCCGGTTACGCGATGAACCCATACGATCCGCGCCGCGATCCGCGGCCGGCGACCGCCGACGGCCGCCCGGTGCTGAATACCGGCGGGTCGAGCTCGGGGGCCGGCACCGCCGCGAATTTCTGGGCCGCCAACGTCGGCACCGAAACATCCGGATCGATCCTGAGCCCGGCCAACCAGAACATGCTCGCCGCGATCAAGCCGACCGTTGGCCGCATCAGCCGCTACGGCGTGATCCCGATCACGGCGGACCAGGACACCGCCGGGCCGATGGCCAAGTCCGTGACCGACGCGGCGATTCTGTTTGGCGCGCTGGAAAGCGCATCGCCCGACCCGAACGATCCCGCGACCAGCGCCTGCCAGGCTCCGCCGAACCGCGACTACACGCCGTTCCTCAAGCGCGACGGCTTGAAGGGCGCGCGCATCGGCATCCCGCGCGCGAATTATTACGATCGCATCACGCCGCCAGGCGAGAAGGAGCCCCGCGGCGGACTGAACGAGGCGCAAGCCAGGTCGATGGCCGACGCGATTGAGGTCCTGAAGAAAGAGGGCGCGACCATCGTCGATGCCGACATTCCGAGCGTGATCGATCAGGATCCGAAGAACAACTTCCTGCTGTGGGGATCGTGTTCCGGCCCGAACGAGGTGCGCGGCAAGGATGTCAATTGCTCGTATGCCCTCAAGTACGGCATGAAGCGCGACTTCAACAGCTTCCTCGCTTCACTGGGCGCAGCGGCACCGGTCAAGACGCTCGCCGAGCTGCGCGCCTACAACACCGCACACGCATCGCGTAATGCGATCAAGTACGGCCAGGCCAATCTCGATGTCTCGGATGAAATGGAGCTCGAGAAAGATCGCGCGCGATGGCAGGCAGACCGTGAGAAGGACGTTCGCCTTGCCGCGACGCACGGCATCGACGAAGTCCTCAAAGCCCATAAACTCGACGCGCTGCTGTTCCCAGGCGCGAGCGGCGCCGGCATCGCGGCGAAGCCGGGCTATCCGACCGTGATCGTGCCGTTTGGTTTGTTCGTGCCGATGGCGCCGTTACCGGGCGGCGCGGGGCCCGCGCCCGCTCCCTATCCGGACGGGTTCAAGCTCGCGCCCGCCCCCTACGGCGTCAGCTTCACCGGCACGGCCTGCAGCGAACCGCGGCTGATCGAGCTGGCCTACGCTTTCGAACAGGCCACCAAGCGCCGCGTGCCCCCGCCCAGCGCGCCGTGAATCGCGTCTAAGGAAAAGGGGCCGGGGAACTTTTCGCCGATATGCAGTGGAGCTGACGCCCGATGCCTCGGGCATACGAGAGCAGGACCCCCCGACGAATCGACAAAAAGCTTTCGCAGAAGCGGAAAAGTTCCCGGCCCCTTAACCATTTATGTCGCAGACTGACACACGGGCGATCGGAATTATTGCCACCGGATTAGTCGTATTTGTTGGCGTTTGCGCGTGGTGGGTGTCACGTCCGACGCCAGCGGCAAAGGTGACGCCAAACGCAGTCACAGCAACCGAGGCGCCGATCGATAAGCCGGCGCCGCCGCCGATCGATCTGCCGCCGCTCGATCAAATGGACGGCTTCCTGCGGCCGTTGCTGGCAGCGTTATCCCAGCGGCCCGAACTGGCGAACTGGCTCGCCACCGACGATCTGGTGCGGCAACTCGCCGCCGCGATCGATCAAGCTTCAGCGGGCGGATCGCCGGCGCGTGACTTCAAGGTGATCGCGCCGTCGTCGACGTTCGCGCCCGGCGGACGAGGCGATCACCGGACGATCGATCCGGCCAGCTACCGGCGATACGACGGTCTTGTGCGGACCGTGACGTCGATCGATGCGTCGCGCGTCGCGCAGATCTACAAGACCATCCAGCCGCGGCTGAACGAGGCGTACCGAGGCATGGGACATCCCAAGGGCCACGTCGATGCGGCGATCCAGCGCGCCATCGACCTCCTGCTCGACACGCCGGCTGTCAAGGATCCGAACGCCCTCACCGCCGCCGGCGGCGCCGGCTGGGCGTTTGCGGATGAGGATCTCGAAGATCTCGCGCCGACGCAAAAGCAATTGTTACGAATGGGGCCGGCGCATGCCGATGCGCTCAAGGTCTGGCTGCGCGCGCTACAGGCCGCGCTCAGTTCCCGATCCCTGATCCCTGATCCCTGATCCCTGATCAATGCGTCATCGCATAGACGATGGCATTGACGCCGAAGGCGTAGCCCTTGGTCGAGAATTCGTAGAAGTACTGCGGGTTCGACGCTTCCTCTTCCCACGAATCGCCGATGTCGGTGTTGTGCGTCATCAGCGCCACCATGCGTCCTGACTGGTCGAACACGGCGCGCGCGTGGGGCACCGCGCTTTCGGACCCGCGCTCCGAGGTGCTGCCCGTGCCGAGCCAGTTGCCGATTGATGCGATCTGCGGCACCCCACCACCGGTATCGAAAATGGTGCGGAACAGCGGATGGTCCTTGGGCAGATCTTTCGCCGGATACAGCGGCGTTGGCAGCGCCTTCCCGAGTTGCTCCATCCAGGCTTCCCAGGCCCACTCGCCCCAGAAATCATCGGCCCACAGGAAGCCACCCTTGAGCAGGTAGTTCCGCAGTGCTTCCGCTTCGGTATCGTCCATGAAGGCGGCGCCGACCTCCGTCATCATGATGAACGGACACTGGAACAGTGTCGGATCGGTCAAGCGCACGACCTGATGTTTCGGATCCCCCGGGCCGGCAAAGCTCACCGTCGTCTTGGTCAGCTCCGACAGGCGGACCGACATGTTGATGTCGGCGCGCGGAAAATCCACGCTCCAGCCTCCGCCGTCGCCGTTGCGGTTCTGGCGAAAGGCGATGCGGCAGAACTGCCACGAGCCGTCGAAATCTTCGGGCGTTGCGGGACGGATATTGAACCCGCCGCGGCCGCCGCGGCGCTGTGCTTCGCCGCTCGAGACGGCGGCGATGACAAGAGCGAGGATGAGCGCGAGCACCCGCACGCGCTCAGTCTACGTTAGTTCGGGACCTGGAGTTGCGGCATCGGCGCGCCGGCGAACAGCTTCACGAGCGGCTTGGCCATCAGCCGGGTCATGCGATGCGCCTTGTTCGAGCGCGCGCTGTCGGTGGAGATACCGGTATTCGCGTACATCTGCCGGTAGAGTTTCGAGATCATCACGAACGCCAGCCGCGATTTCATCGACTTGACGCACTTGGCGCGCTGCCAGACGTGCGGCAGGCGATAGAACTCGTCCCACACGCCCTGGGTGCGCGAGCGAATTTCATCGGGCGACATCACCGGGTGCGGCGCGTAGACCTTGGGTCGCAGGTGTTTCGGGATCAGCCAGTGACGCGTCACCGGGATGCCGTCGATCTTCTGGACGTTGTCGGCCACCGACGATTCCCACTTCTGGAAATCGAGCGTGCCGGGGAACGGCGTCAGCATCACGAACTGCGCGAGTGTGACGTTGGCCTGCTGCGCGAGCGCGGCGGTCGCATCGAAGGTCGCCGGGTTGTCGCTGGGCAGGCCAAAGATGAACGAGCCGAGCACGTGCACGCCGCGTTTCTTGAACTCCTGCAGCCGCTCGGCGAGGGCGTCTCCGGCGAGATTGAAATCCTTGTAGACGTCCTTCAGCCCTTCCGGCGTCACCGACTCGATGCCGACCAGCGCGCCGCGAATGCGCGCCTTCGCCATGGCGTCGAGGTAGTCCGGATCCTCGGCCGCTTCCATGGTGATCTGCGTGAAGAAGTTCATGTCGGAAGGCAGCTTCGACAGCTCCTCCATCAACGCGAAGCGCTCGTCGCGAATCGCCTTGAGCCGGTTATAGGTCGACTTGTCGGCGCGGCGATCGGCCATCCGCAGGTCTTCGAGCGTGACCGGGTAGAAGTTGTCGTCGGCGAGTGCGATGAAGCGGAAGCCGCGGCGCCGCAGCTCGACCAGCTCCTCGATCACCGCGTTCGATTCGCGGACGCGCGGCTTCTGGCCGTCGGTGCGCCACACCGAGCAGAACGAGCAGTGCTTGGGACAGCCGCGCACCGTCTGCACCGACGCGATCATGTATTTGTCGCGCGGCAGCAGATCCCATCGCGCCTTCAGCATCGAGCCGCCCTCGATCTTGCCGCCGTCGTAGACTCGTTGCAGCGTGCCGTTCTTGCAGTCGTCGAGCAGAACCGGCCAGACGCGATCGCCGTCGCCCTTGGCCACCGCATGCGCCCCGCCATGCTCGAACGGCTCGTCCGGAAACAACGTCGAGTGAATGCCGCCGTAGACGACGAAGGCGCCGCGCTCGCGCGCCGCACGTCCGACTTCGTAGCCGCGCAGCGCGTTCAGCGTATGGATGCCGATGCCAATCACGTCTCCCTTGGAGACCGTGTTCATGTCGATCTGCTCGAGCGTCTCGTCGATGACTTGCGGATCGCCGTACGACAAGGGCGTCGCTGCCGCGAGCACGTACAGCCAACGGGGGGTGATAACGGCGGCGCCAAAGGACACGTCGCTTGGATTGATCAGGTGGATGCGCATCAGGAATCTTGTGCTGCCCAACGATGTGGAGGGCTAGTCCTAAGGACTTTGCTAGAGAACCGCACGGAAGTCAATCGGTGTTCAGGCCGAATACGCCAGTTCTGTATGATTACCGAATGAAACGCATCCTATTGGGCCTAGCCGTGGCTTTCGCCACCCTTCCCCTCTCCGCCCAGCAGCCGGCGGCGCCACCGGCGCCCGATCCGATCCGCACGCTGGTCGGGCGCCTGGATCTCGAAAAATACAAAGCCACCATTCAGGGCCTAACCGCGTTCGGCGATCGCAGACAAGGCACGACGCGCAACAGCAAGGCCGTGGACTGGATCGAGGCGCAACTCAAGAGCTACGGCTGTCCGACCGAGCGAGTGAGGTATGAGTTCAACCCGGAGCCGCCCAGCGGTGGGGCGGGACGCGGCGGCCAGGGCGGCGCGCAGAAACCGCCCGACGCGATCATCGCCAGCGGCGAAGTGCGATCCGGACCGGGCGGCTCGCGCTATCGCGGGATCACGCGGCGAACCGGCGTCAACAACGATCCGAACGCCCAACCCGACGAAAAGCTGCGCGAGCTGAACCGCGAACCGACCAAACCAGGCGCTCGTGAGCAGGTCTACTGCACCAAGGTCGGAACCACCCGACCCGACGAGATGTACATCGTCGGCGCGCACATGGACGGACACGGCTGGGGCGAGGCCGCCAACGACAACGGATCAGGAACGGCGCTGGTGATGGAACTGGCGCGCATCTTCAGCATGCCGGACGTGCAGACCGAGCGCACCATCCGCTTTGCGCTGTGGAACAACGAGGAGACCGGACTCAACGGCGCGCGTGCCTATGTCGATCAGCGCGCCGCATTACAGGGCAAGGAGGATCCGCCCGGGTCCGGACGCTACCCGGAACCGAAGTGGCTCGGCATGATTCAGCACGACATGATGATGTGGGATCACGGCATGCCGCGCGCGGACGGAACCTGGAATCCCGAGCAGCGGCCCGAGGCCGACGTGAATATCGAATTCCAGTCCACCGCCAAGCGGGCTGACGAGGCAATGAAGCTGGCGTTCCTTTTCCGCGAGGCCAACACCAAATACGCCACCGACTATCCGGCCGCCGTCGGCCCGCACATGACCAATACCGACTCGACACCCTTCATGGACATCGTCCCGGCGATCAGCCTGCGTGAGAACGAACGCGGGATGCACACCGGCGCAGGCTGGAACCCGACGTGGCATCAGCCGATCGATGTGTTCGCAACCTTCTCCGACAAGGACTTCCGGCTGGGACTGAACGCGGCGCAGACGACGCTCGCGGGGGTGGGGCAGCTGACGAACGCGAAATTGAGATAGTCCGGCTGACGGGGGACACCTGGGCGCCCAAACTCAAACGGCCGGGGATGATTTCCCCGGCCGTTGCTATTTCTGTTCTTCAGCCTCGTCCGCGGGCTCGTCTTCCAGATCATCGAGCCACGGATTCGGTTGCGGGCCGGGGACGATTCCCGCGATGTCGGGATCGATGCCGGGTTGCTTGGGCGAAGTGTCGCCGCGCCGCTGCTTGGTTTCCTCGCGTCGCACGATCTTTTGTTTCTGCTTTTCGGCGCGCGCCCGTTCGCGTTCGCGTTTGCCTCGTCCGAGAGGTCCTCGTGTGGCCATTCAGCGTCGACCTGCGGTTACCAGCGGGGCTCCCGGCGTCCGCCGCCGCCACCGGCGCCGCCGCGATTGCCGCCGAAGCCGCCACCGCCGCCGCGACCGCCACCACCGCCGCCGAAGCCGCCACCGCCGCCAGGACCGCGAGCCTCTTTGGGTCGCGCTTCATTGACCGTCAGCGTGCGTCCACCGAGCTGCGATTCGTGTAATTCCGTGATGGCCTTCTGCGCGCCTTCATCGGTCGCCATTTCGACGAAACCGAAGCCCCGCGCGCGGCCGGTTGCCATGTCGCGCATGACCGTCACTGATTCAACGGGGCCGACCTTTTCGAACAATTCCTGTAGATCCTGCTCCGCAGCGGTGTAGGGAAGATTTCCCACGTACAACTTCCGACCCATCTTCGTTCTCCTCATCTCGCTGAAGGCTGCCGGACACTGACCCAAGGCCCTGAAACACCGAAGGCCGCCTCTGGGCGGCCTTCCCCTACAGCGTCTTTGAGTCTACCAGAAATCAATTGACCGGTATCCCAACCGCAATACCTCATCAAGGGGCTTTCCCGTCAAAGACATGACTGATAATTGAGCTCCCGTGTCCTGGCCAACTACCGTGCAGGCGGCCGCGTTATTCGCGTCCGCCGGGCTGTCGATCTGGGCCGCCCTGATCGCGCGCACGCGCCGCGGCGTTCCGGGCGGCATCGCGTTCGGATGGATGATGCTCGCGGTCGCGCTGTGGAGCTTCACCAGCGGCATCCATACGCTGATTGACGATCGTGAAGCGCGCATTGTCATTGCGAAGCTGCAGTACCTAGGCATCGCGCCAATCGGCGTGCTGTGGCTGCTGTTCACGACCCAGTACAGCCGGATCGAGTGGCCTGCAGAGCGCGTGCTGCGACTGCTGGTGTGGACCGTGCCGATCGCCACGCTGCTGCTGGCGTGGACCAATGAGCAACATGGCCTTTACTGGTCTTCGATCACCGAGGCGCAGACGCTGGCGGGCCGTCGGCTGGTCTACGCCGGCGGACCGTGGTACTGGATCCACGCCACGTATAGCTACATCCTGATCTTGCTCGGCACGGCGACGCTGGTTCGGGGGCTGCGCCGTTTCCCGCAACCTTATCGCCGGCAAACCGCGCTGATCATCGCCGGCGCGATGGTGCCGTGGATCGCGAACCTTCTCTATTTATCCCGCGCGCTGCCGGTCGGCGCCCTGGACCTCACGCCGATTGCGTTCGCGGTATCCGGCGCGTGCTTCACGTGGGGCATGTATCGATATCGCCTGTTCGGCCTGGTGCCCGTCGCGCGCGACATGGTGGTCGACAGCATGGACGACGGCGTGATCGTGCTGGATGCGCAGCGGCGCCTGGTCGATCTCAATGCCGCAGCCGAGCGCTACACCGGCTGCACCAATGCCTCGCTGGGACGTCCGATCGATGAAGTGGTGGCGTGGTGGAACGCAGCGGTGGCCGAAGACTGTCCGCTCGGCGAAGGGCTGCCGGCGCTCGTCAAGGTCGAACCGGGACCGCGATACTTCGAAGTGAAAGTCTCGGCGGTGCGCGATTCGCAACGCCGTTTTGCCGGATGGCTGGTCGTCGTCCACGACATCTCCGATCGCCGGCGCAACGAAGCCGAGCGCTACGCGTTCGACCGGCGCGTGCAGGAACAGCAGAAGAGCGAAAGCCTGATGGTGCTGGCCGGCGGCGTGGCGCACGACTTCAACAACCTGCTGACCGGCATTCTCGGCAACGCCGACCTGGTGGCGATCCTGTCGCCGCCGGAGTCGGATCAGAAGCGCGCCGCCGAAGCGATTGTCATCGGCGCCCAACGCGCGGCCGATCTGGTGTCGAAGATGCTGGCCTACTCCGGTGGCGGCCGCGTCGTCGCGGAGCACGTCGATCTCGACGGCCTGGTCAGCGAAATGGTGGATCTGCTGGGCGCCTCAGTGGCGCGGCACTGCACGCTGCTCTACAACAGCCCGGGCCCGCTGCCGCTGGTGGAGACCGACCCCACGCAGATTCGCCAGGTCGTGATGAACCTGATCATCAATGCCGCGGAGGCGGTTGAGGACGCGGGCGTCATCACCGTTGAGACCGGCGAAGAGACGCTCGATCAGGCGACGCTGAAACAGATGACGTTCGGTAACGACATCGCGGGCGGGCGCTATGTGTTCATCGACGTGGTCGACAACGGCAGCGGCATGGACGACCACACGCTGGCCAGGATGTTCGATCCGTTTTACTCGACCAAGGATACCGGCCGCGGACTGGGCATGGCCGCGGTTCGCGGCATCGTGGGCAGCCATCGCGCCGCGCTGCGGGTGACGTCGGCGAAGGGTCAGGGGACGCGGTTCCGCGTCTGGTTCCCGCTCGGCGTGTCGATCCACTCCACCAGGTCCGACAGCGAAGCGACGCGCGGGCAATCGACGTCGTCGTAGAGCCCTGCCATATCGAACAGGACGCCTTCGCGCAGGCCGGCGGCACGCGCTCCCATCACGTCGACGTGGTAGAGATCGCCGACATGCACGGTCCTGGCGGCGTCGGCGCGCGACTGTTCCAGCGCGATCTGAAAGAGCCGCGGATCGGGCTTCTCCACTCCCCACTCGTGCGAATCGAGCACGTGGTCGAACCACTTCGTCAGGTCGACGCGGTCGAACAGGTGCCGCAGCCGGCCGTTGGCGTTCGATACGACCACCAGGCGCAGCCCGCGGCCGCGCAGCGCGGCCAGCGCCGGGGCGACATCAGGCTCGACGTGCTCCCATAAATGGTCGTGACGGTGATATTCGCGCAGCTCAATCAGCGCGGCATCGGTGCCTTCGTTCTGCTCGACACCGGCGTGCTGCAACACCAGGTTGAAGTAGAGCCAGCCGCGCGCGCGGTCGTCGGTGGAGCCGATCACGGTCGCATCGTCGATGTCGCGGGTCGCTTTCTGCTCGGCCGCGGCCAGCCTTGACGTCGTGACCACCGCGCCGTGGCGGACCAGCGCGTCGGCAACGCGCGTCCATGACGGGTGGCACAACACACCCCCAGCATCAAGAAACACGGTATCGATCTTGGGTGCGTTCATCGGTTGACCGGAGGCGCGGCCGCGATCACGCGGTTGACGTCTCCCTTGAGCGACGACAGGTTGAGCGGGGGTTGCTCTTCAGGCCGCGGCAGCCAGTGGTGATATTCCACCAGCGGGCGATCATCCGTCAACACCGGACCGGCGCCGACGAATGCGCGCATCTCCTCTGGGCCGGCGGTGTACCAACTGCGCAGGACGGCAAAGTCCTGAAGGCCGACCGCGTCAAGGGCAGCGCGAGTTTCGTGATGCTGGCGCATGCGATCCAGCCCTCCCGGATCGATCGTGAGCGGCTTCAGCGTGCCGACCATGAAGTTCGCGTCGTGCCACAGCGTGGCGTGCGGGAACACTTCGAGAAACGTCCGCATGATCAGCGTGTACTCAACGAACGGGCGATGGCCGATCCACTGCAACACGACACCGTCGTCCTTGAGCGCGTTGCGGACGAGCGTGAAGTATTCCTTTGAATAGACATGCCCGGCGCCGGCGTGTCCGGGCTGGATGATGTCCGCCGTGATGACGTCGAAGCGCCGGTCGGTCAGCGACAGAAAATTGCGCCCGTCGTCGATGCGAACGCTGACGTTCGGGCGATTCAGCAGATCGTAATTGACGTGCGCGAAAAACGGCGCGGCCTTGCGAACGCTGTCGGACAGCTCGACGACCTGGACATTCGCCCCAGGGTACTGACTGACGGCGCCCGGCGTGGCGCCGCCGCCCAAACCGACGACCAGCACGTCCGTCGGCGCGCCGTGCAATACCATCGGCAAATGGCCGATCGCGCGATGCAGCGCGACCATCGCCGGTTGATCGTTGGCCTGGTGCAGCCCGTCGAGATACAGCACGTGCTGGAACTGTGAGGCGTGCACGCTGACCGCGGTTTGCGCACCCTCGTCACGCCAGAACTCGAGCAGCTGATTGCCGTAGCGCCGATCGATCGCGACACGGAAGGGATCGGGCAGGTCACGCGCGATCAGGAAGAATGCCGACGCGATCACCAGCGCTGCGCCCCACCGCCACGCACGACGTCTGGCCACCAACACCAACAGACCGGACACGACGAACAGAGCGCCGAGAGCGATCAGCGTGTTGACGCTGCCGGCTTTCGGCAACAGCAGGAAGCCCGCCCCCAGCGAGCCGGCGATCGCGCCGGCCACGTTCAGCGAATAAAGTCCCCCAATGCGGCGCGCCAGTTCACTCCGATCGAGGTCACCGGCCGATCGCGCGGCGATCCCGAGCGCCAGCGGAAAGCCAAGGCCCATGAAAAACGACGGCGGCAGGATCGCGATCAGCACCGCGGGCCACAGACCCATGGTCTTCCAGCCCTGCTGCACCGTCCAGAGCAGGAACGACATGCTCCCAACCGCCGCAATGCCGGTCATCGCCTGCGCGGCACCCAGGACGGCCGACAAATCACCGCGCCCCCGCAGCATCACCGAGGCCACCAATCCCCCCAGGGCAATGCCGGCAAGCACGGTGGTCAACATCGCGGTGAAGGCTTCGGTCGTCGCGGTGACGAATTGCAGCATCAGCCGGAACCACACGATCTCCAGGCCGAGGGACGCGAAACCCGAAATGGCAACGACGACGGCAATCGTCCGCCCGAGGCCGGACATCGACGGGGTCGGGACCGGTTCGTCCTGGGATTCGCTTCGCGACGAACGGGGTATAGCTGACCTCGACATCGACAGCGCGATCAATCCGACGAGCACGTTCAACAATGCGGCGAGGAGGAACGAGCGCCGAATGCCGATCCCTGGAATCAGGATGTAGCCGGCGAGCAGCGTGCCCGACATCGCGCCAAAGGTGTTCATCGCGTAGAGCAAGCTGACGCTGCTGCCCGCGGTGCGTGCGTTCTGTGAGATCGCCGCCGTCAGCAGCGGCAGGGTAATGCCCATCATGGTGGTGGGAATCGCGAGGATCGCGAACGAGCAGACCAGCCGTGCCACCGTCAGGACGCCCAGCGATTCGGGCGCGGCCGCGTGTAGCGCCACATACAGCGCCGAGGCCGCATCCAGCAACACCGGTGACAGCAGGCCGGTGATCCCGATCAGGATTTCGGCAAGGCCGAAGGCAGCCAGCGGTGCGATCCCACGGCGCATCACCCGGCCCGATAGCGATGCGCCGATGGCCAAGCCCGCCATGAAGGCAGCCAGCACCGTGCTGGCCGCGTAGACGGTGACGCCGAAAATCACCGACAGCCGGCGCAGCCACAGCACCTGGTAGATCAGCCCAGCAATACCGGACAGGTAGAACAGGGCATAGATCGAGGCGCGGTTGAACATCAACGCAGATCATATAATTGTCTCCTCCATGGAAACGAAGAGCAGCGGGCGGCAACTCGAGGCGGTGTTCGGACCGCTGGAGATCCGCGTCCTGGAGGCGCTCTGGGCATTGGGCACGCCGGCCTGCGTCCGCGGCATTCAGCCGGAGTTTCCCGGCGTCGCCTATACCACGTTGATGACGACGCTCGACCGCCTGTTTCGCAAGGGGGCGCTGAAGCGCGAAAAGAGCGGCCGCGCATTCTTCTACACCCCCAAAGGTTCCCAGGCACAGCTGCTCTCCCAGCTGGCAGGCTCGACCTTCGCGACCTTGCTGCCTGGCGATGCGGCTTCGGTCCGGCCGATCATGTCGATGTTCGTCGACACCATTGGCGATCGTGATGAGGCGCTGCTCGACGACCTCGAGGCGTTGATACGGACGCGCCGCGACGAGTTGAAAGCGAAGGGCCCGCGGTGAGCCGCCCGACGGTGATCCTGCTCGTGGGGCTGGGTGCCTACGCCGCGCTCAACCTGCTGTCCTCGATCGCACTCGCGGTCGCGTGGCGTGCCGGGTTGCTCAGCAATCAGGCGCCGTCTTCTACTCGCGCCCGTCGGCTCGCCTGGCTGCGCGCTCTTCCTTCATTTGCAGCCGCGATCGTCGCCCTGGTCATCGTGGTGCCGGCGTTCGTGATGTTCGAGCCGTACCGCGACGCGGAGCCGGTGGGTCCCATCCTGCTGGTCCTCGCGACCGTCGCGATCGCACAATTCGTCGCATCATGCTGGCTCGCGCTGGCCGGTGCGATTCGCACGCGCAGTGTCGCGCGAGCATGGCTGCGGGCCGGCACGCCGCTCGACGTGCAGCCTCCGGCCGGCGTTCCCGCCTACGCGATCGATTCGCTCGCGCCGATCGTGGCGCTGGTCGGCGTGTTCTCGCCGAAGCTGATTGCCGCACGCGCCGTGATCGACGCCTGCACGCGCGAAGAATTGACGGCGATCGTGTCGCATGAGCGGGGACACCTGCAGGCGCGCGACAACATGAAGCGCTGGCTGATGGCATGCGCGCCGGACGCGCTGCGCTGGACGCCAATCCATCAGGAGCTCTGCGCCGCCTGGCACGACGCGGCAGAGGACGCGGCCGATGACGTCGCGACCGGTGGCGACGACGGCGCGAGGGCGAACCTGGCGACGCTGCTCGTCAAGATCGCGCGCCTCGCACCTGAGACCGCCTGGCCGGTTGCCACGGTTAGTCCGTTCGTTCAGCAGGATGGCCTGGCGCGGCGGGTGCGTCGTCTGCTGGAGCCGGCCGTCGAGACTCGCCGGACCGCATCGCTCTGGCCGCTGTCGGCAGTCTGCTGCGCGGCGCTGGTCGCCGCGATCGCATCCCGGAGCGTCCTGAGCGCGGTCTTCGACGTGGTCGAAACCCTCGTGGCGTTCGGTCGCTAACCCCGGTAAATTCGCGCGACCACCTACGGCTGCTGGTAGTAGTCCGAGCCCATCCCTATTATCGAACGGATGCGCATCGCTGTCGTTTCGTTGCTGGCTGTGCTGTCGGTCGCGGCGCCGGCGTTCGCGTTCAAGGCGAGAGTCGTCGATCAGCGAGGACGACCGGTTGCCAAAGCCACGGTGTCGATCCTCGGCCGTACCGGTGAAGCCATCACCGACAGTGAGGGACGGTTCGAGTGGAAGCCGGACCCGCCTCCCCCCTTTGAAATTCTCGTCATCGATGCGGCCGGAAGCTATTCGCGTCCCGTGATCATCAGCGAGCTCAACGCGGAGCAGGAGCTGGTGGTCACCGTCGCGCCGCTGGTCAGCGAATCGGTGATGGTGTCCGGATCGGCGCCGAGCATCGAGGCCACGCCGGCCGCGGGCGCGACCAGCGTGAGCGGTCGCGACATCGCGGTGCGGCAGCCGACCAACCTGATGCAGGCGATCGAGAATGTCGCCGGCGTCAACCAAGTCTCCGAAGGACAGGCGGCCGTGCCGGCGATCCGCGGGTTCGCACGCGGCCGTACAGTGATCCTGATCGACGGCGCTCGCGTCAGCTCCGAACGGCGCGCCGGTCCCAGCGCCACGTTCCTCGATCCAATGGTGGTTGAAGGCATCGACGTGGCGCGCGGTCCAGGATCGGTGGCGTATGGATCCGACGCGTTCGGCGGCGTGATCTCGGTGCGAACCCGTCGCGTGGTGCCGGGCGCGCCGTTGTCGTCGCAATTCAGCGGCACCCTGGGGGCGGGGGTGCCCGAAAAACGCGCCGCGTTCGAGGTTTCGAAGGGGCTGCGCAGCGGCGGATTGATGTTTGCCGCCCACACCCGCGACGTCGACGATTGGGACAGTCCCGTCGAGGAAGTATTCAACTCCGGCTTCAGCGATCACGGTTTTCTCGGCCGTGTCGAACACGCCGCGGGCCCGGGTATGTTCTCGGTATCCTGGCAGAGCGATTTCGGCCGCGACATCGAGCGCCCGCGCGACAACTCGCGCACCGTCCGCTTCTTCTACCCCGCCGAAAATTCGCACCGCTTCACCACCGGATACGAAGCCGGCAACGTCGCGGGTTTCCAGCGGGTCGGCTTTACCGGGTTCCTCGGTAGCCTCGATCAGCGCACCGATCAGGATCGCTTCGCCACGGCGACGACCGGCCGAACGATCGAGCGCGCCGACATCGCGGCTAAGGACTTTCACGTGCGCGGCTTCGGCGTGCGCCTGCTCGGTCAGGCGCGGCTCGAGATCGGTCTCGACGTCAACGGCCGCTTCGACCTGAACGCGATCAGATCGTCGATCGCGGTCAGGTCGAAGCGGCCGTTGACGTCGAGACCGATCTCGAGCCGCGCCTGACCGAGCAGGCGCACGCCGAAGCCGCGCACGTGAAAGTCCTTAGCTGCGATGTCGGCGCGCTCGATCGTTCGGCCGGTCGTCGCCGTGGCGAAGCGATCCTGATCGGTGCGCTGATCGAGGCTGCCGAGGAACCCGGTAAAGCCGATCCGCTGGAAACCCGCGACGTTGCCGGCTTCGTATCCGGTGGTGAAGCGGTGCGAATTTTCGGCGGGGTAGAAG
>Ga0136611_10000500_pt1 | contig 25709 bp, 21 predicted proteins | sample AntDrymUQ2232306_2_FD_106645 | JGI IMG/M metagenome (GOLD analysis project Ga0136611, IMG submission 106645) | Polar desert sand microbial communities from Dry Valleys, Antarctica - metaG UQ223 (23.06) | ecosystem: Environmental > Terrestrial > Soil > Desert | place: Antarctica: Dry Valley...
GGTAGGGTCCGCGGGCACCTGCCGGGCTGCCGCGCCAGCCTCGCCTGCGTTGTAGCCGAGGCCGAGCAGCGCGGACACGACCTCGTCACCATCCGGGGAGGACACCCCCCCGCCGAACTCCGAAGGCTCGAGCTGGCGCACCTTGCGCTTGAGCTCCAGTACGATGCGTGCGGCGAGCTTCGGGCCGACGCGTGGCACCCCGGAAAAGAAGCTCGGGCTCTCCGCCGCTATCGCGGACTCGATGTCATCCGCACTGCCCGCCGAGAGAATGCCGAGCGCAACGCCGGGCCCGACCCCGGTGACGGAGATCAGCAACTCGAAGAGACGAAGCTGCTCCGAGTTGGTGAACCCGAACAGGGTGAGCGCGTCCTCGCGAACCTGAAGGTGCGTCAGCAGATACACGGGCTCCCCGATGTCGCCAACCTCAGCCACGACACTGCCCGGCACGAGCAGCCGCAGCCCCACGCCGCCGACCTGCACGACCAGACGGCCGGCACCCTTATACTCAATCGTTCCCGAAACGGACGCTATCATATCCTCTCCTCCGACGAGGATTATACCCGCTGCACAGTTCGGTTCGAGGAGAGATGGAATCGCAACGGACAGTGCTCCCGCGACGCGGGGCGATTTGCCTAATGCGCGCCTTCCTTGTGGAGGACGACCTTGATCGTCTTCAGGATAATGAGGACATCGCGCCACAGGGATTGCGTCTCCGCGTAGCGCGCCTCCAGGTGGGTTCGCTGCTCGTAGCCCAGGTTCGACCTGCCGGATATCTGCCACGGCCCTGTCACCCCCGGCTTGATCGAGAGGGTGCGCAGGATGTCCGCCTGTGTGTGGGGGAAGCGCTCGGCTTGGGCGACGACCTCGAACGGGTAGCGCGGCCGCGGGCCGACCATGCTCATCTCGCCGTGCAGGACGTTGATAAAGTTCGGCAGCTCATCGATGCTACGCTGACGGATGAACTTACCAACACGTGTGATCCGCGGGTCGTCCGGGAGCTTGAAGTTGTGCTTCTTATACTCCTCCCAGAGGACGGGATCGTTGACGAGCATCAGGTGCGCGTTCCTTACCATGCCACGAAACTTGTACATGCGGAACTCCGTTCCACCCCGTCCGGCGCGGCGCGGGGTATCGGCGAGGATCGGACCGGGCGTCTCCAGCTTTATGAGCAGGCAGATGAGCGCGAGAATCGGGGAAATCAGCGCGAGCACGAACAGCGAGGCGATGATATCGAACGCGCGCTTGAAGAAACGACGGCTGCTCAACTGCTGACTGGCGCGCCACATCCGGCGCACATCGGGCGGCGATGCGTACAGCCACTCCGCGATCCGCGCTTGTAAAACGCGCCGGTGGTGCTCGTCCTCATCCTCGAGATCCGCCTCTAACTGGCGCATGTCGAGCACGCGCAACGAGTATCGCGCACCTGCGGCCATCGCAAGGGTCAGCGCCCACTCGTAGAACAAAACGATTCGGGGAAACTCGGGGATGGACTCGTTCAGCGTAACAAACACGAGAAACAAAGTTGCCACGATAGAGCCCGTGGTCACGGCGGACAACACCGCGACGAACTCCCGGATGGCCGCTCGTGCCCAAATGGAGCGATACAGGCCGTACATCGCGATCACCAGCAGGCGAATGACGAGCAATGCGGGGAGATAGTCTGTGTATCTGGGCAGAACCTCCCCGAGATCGCGCAACGGCACGCGGACCGCGAAGCTGAGCAAGAACGCGGTGACAACAACCAGGCCGTCGAACAGCAGGAGCCACCGGGATGTGAACTTCATTCAGCCGCTCTCCATAGATCGGGGAACGCCGCACGCAGCCCTCCGCGTATCCGCTCGACCTCCGCAGTCGCGGTGTGCGCCTGCGCGTATTCCAGCGCACCATGAGAGAGGTGACTGCGGAGATCCCGGTCGGAGCCTATCCGGGAGAGTGCGCGGGCCAAAGCGCGGGCGTCACCGGCCAAAACCAGCAGCCCATTCTCCCCATCACATACCACATCCGGGACCCCACCGACTTTCGTGGCAACGACCGGCAAGGCTCGCGCCATCGCCTCAAAGAGCACTTTCGGTATCCCCTCCGACAAACTCGGCAACACAAACACGTCGGCCTCCTCGTACTCTGTATCAAGGGCCGGCCCTGGCGCCACATACCCCGCGAAGCGCACCCCATCGGTCAGGTCCAACGCCGCCACTTCCGCAGTCAGCGCCTCGCGTTGCTCCCCATCGCCCACGAGCCGAAGGTCCATACTGTGCCCCTCATCACGCAGGGTTCGCAGCGCTTGGAGCAGATGTAGCAATCCCTTCACCGGCCGGAGCTGGCCCACCCACAGGAGGCGCAGCGGGGCGTGAACCCGCGTGCGCGGCCTTGTCGCGAGCTGCGCGTCCGAAACCAGGCTCGTGTTCGCGGACTGTGCGTATGCCGCTAGTTTCCCGTATCGAGCCAGGGAGCTACCCGTGTAGAACACCGCTGCTCCGCGCGCCGACGGGCCGATCAGACGATCGAGGTACCAGGCGGTGCGTGCCGCCAGCCGGTCGCGCCTGTTCCTCGCCACGTATTTGACCCGTACCGTCATCAGGATATCACCCCGGAGCCACAGTAGGTAGGGTTTGCGCATGGCGCGAGCGATGAGCGCAGCGAGCGGCAGGAGCGGGTGTGGCCCATTGATCCAGATAAGATCCGCCCCCCGCATCCCGACGTACAACTCGTGAGTGATCGTGAGACCATCACGCGGGGAACGACGTAGGAACTCCTCCAGCGTGCGTGAAGGCGGCAGCGGCCGGTAGCACACTCGCTCGGACTCGATGCTGAAGCCGCGCTCGGCGCCCGAGGCATGGACCGGGGCGCATACCTCGATACTGCGTGCGAGTGGCAAAAGCTCGGGCACAAAGCGCAGGAACGCGCTCGTCGTGCGGATCTCTCCATCCACCTGGAAATGATAGTCGCTCGTGACCAGGCACAGGCGATCGAGCGCGTCTTTCACGAGCTGCGCCTACTGCTCACTGCGGTAGATGACGACTCGCTGCTGCCGGAGCGTCTTCCACCAGCCCAGTAGAAAGCCCAGATTCGCGAGGCAGAAGCTGAATGGCGCGGAGAAGATGCGCAGCCGCACATTCCGCAGCTCCAGCAAGTAGCCAGTTACGGCCGACGCATAGAACAGGATCTGCCCACCGAGCAGAAACCGCGCGATCCTGCCACGGAACAGTGGCAGGTTGGAGCACAGGGCGAGGATCATGAATATCGGCGTAAGCCAGCGGAGAATCTTGTGGGACACGAGGGCGGTGAAGGTTCCCGGGTGGCGCAGCGGATGCGGGAATGCATGCTTGCCGCCCCACCCCGCGAGGTTTCGCGAGGTCATGCGCATCCGTGCCCGCAACTCCCCCTGAACCGTGCGCACCATCTCGTCGTACGCGAGGGCCGACGGCTCGTGCACGACCCGATATCCCTTGCGTATGGCCAGCTTCGGCAGCGTGCCGTCCACGGAGTGGCTTGGCTGGAACGGCTCGAACACGTCCTTACGGAACGACATGATCGCCCCACTCACCGTCGAGAGTACGCCGAGCCGACTCTCTGCGCGCCGCAGGAACATCTCAAACCGCCAGTAGAGACCCTGGTTCTGCGCGAGGCCGCTCGCCTCAGTGTTGAGGAACCGGAACTCGCCCTCGGCAACTCCGACCAGAGGATCCGAGTAGTGTGGCATCAGCTTCAGGAGAAAGTCCGGCTCATGCCGCGTGTCCGCGTCCGAATGGAGGATGACATCCCCGCGCGAGCGGGAGACCGCGTCATTGAACGCCACCGTCACACCACCGCGCACCGGCCGCACATACAGGTCCACGCCACGCCCGGCGTATTGGCGCACCACGTCGTCCGTTCCGTCCTCGGAGCCGTCGGAGACGATGAGGATCTGCAGGCAGTCCTTCGGGTACTCCATCGAGAGGAGGTTTTCGAGCTTGCGCCCGATAACCTCCTCTTCGTTGTACACGGTGGTAATTGCCGATACCATCGGCCATTGTGGCGGAGGAGTGAGTTCCGAGAGCGGCTTGCGCAGCAGGAGCAGCTTCAACAGCAACGGATACCCGACCCAGGTATACGCCAGGACCGCCAACGACGTGCCGAGTACGGCCCGCGCGACGCCGTGCAAGATGTTCAATTGGCGCCTCGCTTGGGGCTGCCCGATGCCACCGGCGCTGCGGGTACGCCTACGACGGTGGCCCCCTCCGGCACGTCACGGAGGACGACTGCCCCAGCGCCTACCCTGGCGCGGGCGCCGACCCGCACCTGCGGCAGCACGGATGCTCCGGTGTATACATACGCCCCGGCGCCGATCCGCACATGGCCGGCGAGCGTCGCACGGGGGGCGAGGTTCGCGTAGTCCTCCACCACACAGTCATGCTCGACGATTGTTCCGGCGTGGAGCATCACCCCACGGCCAACGATTGCGCGGGGCTGGATGACGGCAAGCGCGTTCACGATGCTGCCCTCTCCGATGGTCGCGCTGCCCGCGATAACTGCGGTGGGATGGATGGCGCTCACGAGCGGCAGGCCAAGCTGTGCCAACCGCCGCGCGAGGGTCTGCTTCTGGCTGTTGGAAGCACAGGAAACCAGGGCACCCTGAAAGCGGGCGGCGTATTCTCCATCGAGCCGGTTCAAGGCATCTTCTACCGGCACTCCCAGCACCTGGCCACCCACCATCCGGCCCTGCGGGTGGAGATCCAGGATGGCAAGGACCTCGTGCTCCCCGGTCAAACGAAACGTCTCCAGCGCATACGCGGCCTGAGCGCCTGCTCCCACTATCAGGAGCTTCACGCCACGCCGAGCGGTGTGCGCGTAAACGCGCCGTACAATTCGGCGAACTCCTCGATCCCGTCCCGCAGCGTCAACTCTGGCGCGAAGCCAAGGGCCGTCAGCTTGCTGCAGTCCACCTCGTACGAGATCTGGTTCAGGATCTCCTTGTTGGTGTGCCGAACCTGCATCCGGGGGAAGCGTGGCTCGATTAGCGCCAGGATGTCGTTCACGCTTGCGTTCTCACCGACCACGTTGAACGACTCGTTCTCCGTGCGTGGCTCCTGAAGGCAAAAGGCAACGGCGCGCGCTACGTCGTTCACATGGATAAACGGCCGCTTCTGCTCTCCGCTGCCGAATACCTCCAGCGGAATGCCTACTGCCGCGCGGAAGGCGAAGATATTTACCACCGTGTGAACCCGCAGGCCGGGGGAGTTGCCGTAAACAGTGGCGAACCGCAGAGCGGTTGGCTTCACCCGCCCGTCAGTCACCCTGGCGAGCGCCAGCGAGTCGCGCTCGCCCTTGAGCTTGAACTCTCCGTACGGGCTGGCCGGGTTGCACGGACTCTCCTCATTCACGGTACCGCTCGTGGGGCCGTATACGCTCGTCGTGGAAGCGTAGATGAGCCTGGTTACGTGGGGCGCCTTCTGCACCGCACGCACCACGTTCTGCGTACCGACGTAGTTCGTGAGTTCCGTGTCGTCGCGGCGGTCAAAGGAAAGCGTCGCGTTCGTGAGCGCCGCCAGATGGATCACCGTATCGGTATCGTCGCCGACCGCACGCCGCACATCGTCTTCGTTGCGTACATCGCCGAGCACGAAGTCGTAATGATGTCCGCCGGGCAGGTGCATCAGCGACTGGAACTTCTCATCCTGCATGTTGTCGAGGATACGAACACGGTCAACCTCCATGCCCTCGGCCAATGCTCGTAGAAGTTGGGAGCCGATGTAGCCAGCTCCCCCGGTGATCAGGATATTCACGGGTCGCCTCCTAGGACGGCTGTATCGCGTGGAACGTTCGGACAATATAGGCGAGGTCGTCGGGCGTCAGGTTCGGGTGGTTCGGCAACCCGAGCAGCTTGCCAGCGACCTTCTCCACATTCGGCAGGAACACCTCGGCGTAGTCGGGCGGCTCACCATAGTCGCCCCCCGGCCATGGCGTGCCGTTCGCATAGAAATTGCGGTCGAGCATCAGTGGCTGCCGGTAGAGCGGCCGCTTATACCGCTGGCGTACCTCGATACCCCGCGAACGAAGAAGTTGGATGAGCTCACTAAAGGGCATCCCGAGCTTCTCCTCGTCGATCCAGAGTGGGCACCAGAAATATGTATGGCGCACATGGCTCTCGACCTTGGCGACGCGCAGCCACGAAATGTCCTGCAACTCCGCGAGCAGAAACTCTGAGTGTGCAATGCGCGCGTGGTTCGAAGCCTCCAGACGATCCAGTTGCACGAGACCCATCGCGGCCTGAATCTCGGACATGCGATAGTTATAGCCGAGCATGACGTGGGTATCGCGCTCCGGCATGCCATGTCCGCGCATCAAGCGAGCGTACTCGTAGATCTGCTCGTCGTTCGTCGTGATAATTCCCCCCTCGCCCGTGGTCATCGCCTTCGTGGCGTAGAACGAGAAGATGCCGGCCTCGCCAAACGAGCCGACTTTCTGGCCGCGATACTCGGTGCCGTGCGCCTGCGCGCAATCCTCCAGGATCTTCAGGCCGTGCTCATGGGCAACCGCGCGCAGACCATCCATGTCCGCCGCGTTGCCAAAGAGATGGACGGGAATGATCGCCTTTGTGCGGGGGGTGATGCGACGCTTCACGTCCTCGGGGTCAAGGCAAAAGCTCTCGCTGTCGATGTCCGCAAAGATGGGCACGGCCCCGGCGTGAACAACCGAAGTAACCGTCGAGAAGAAGGTGAGCGGCGGGACGATCACCTCGTCGCCCGGCCCGACCCCAAATGCGGCGAGCGCGGTGTGCAGCGCCGCAGTGCCATTCGAGACCGCCGACGCGTATCGGGTGCCCGTGTACTCCGCGAAGCGTCGCTCGAACTCCTCCACTTTGCGCCCGGAGACGTATTGGCCGGAGAGGATGACCTCGCGGACGGCCTGAACCTCCTCCTCGCCGACGAGCGGCTCGGCTACCTTAATCATTCTGGTCGCCATATCAACTCCTGGTTTGTTTCGGGCGGGCGCGTAAGACTCGCCAATTATAACCATCGCCTGTCGGGCATATCAACCGTGGTCCCGCCGAACAGTGCACTACGCGTGCCCGCACGAGGTCAGCGAACCGCACTCCCGGTGGTGAACTCGGGGTTATCCGGCGGGCGCAATGGCTGCATCACGAACGTGTGGTTCTCCTTGTTTTCGGGTTGCCGCTCCTCCGTGAGATATAACACCGCGCCCGTGAGACCCACCAGGAACCAGAACAGCTCGCGGGCAAGCTGCCACTCCACGAAGAAGTGTGCGGCCTGCGCCCACCAGAACGCGGCAAACGCAAGCAACAGGTAACGTTTCGGCACATTGGGCCGCCGGAGACGCCGATGCAGCCCAAGCAGGATCTCCGCGAGCAGCCAGAGAATTGCTGCAAGGGCGACGATGCCGCCGTCGTTGAGCGCCGCAACGTACTGATTGTGCGACGCTTCATACACATCGAAGCCGAGCAACTGCCGCTCACGAGGCGTGGCGTACTCGTTCATGGTATCGTCGAAACGGCCTATGCCTACGCCTACCAGGGGATGGTCCTGTGCCATCCGCAGCCCCACGCGGAGCAGGATGATCCGGCTGCTGTTCGAGGTGGCGGCCCGCTGCTGAAAGTCGAGCGTTGTGCCAAGCCGCCGGGTCACGCTATCGGGGGCCAGCGCCAGAGACAGCGTTACGAGCAGTACGAGCCCCACCACGACGCTCCAGTTCACCCGGCGGCTGTACAGCACAAAGACGGCGGCAAGCCCGGCGGCAAGCCCGACAACCGCGCTGCGGGCCAGCGTCAGCAACATCGCGCCAAAGCAGAGGATCAGGGAAACTACGAGCAGCCGCTTCGCCGTTCGGGTGATGGTGGGGGAGCCAAGGCAAAGAAGGATGAACGGTATTATCGCCATGAAATAGTAGCCCGAAGCGTTCTTGCGCGCGATACCGACAAAGATGTTGAGGAAGTATCGCCCGTTGATCACGTAGTCGGCGAAACCGTACACCGCCGTAAGCGTAAAGCCGAAGATGAGTAGGTAAATCGTACTTTCGAGCGACGCGAGAGTGCCCGCCATGTTGCTTACGAGCAAGGCGAGCAGGAGGAGCACGATCACGCGCAGCGCGAGCTGAATCGTGCGCGATTCGAAATCGCCCCGCACCACGATTGACATCAACACTGCGACGACATACAGGCCGAGCGGCCAGAAGACCTGCGGGATCCGCACCAGAAGATCGCCGGTCACCCCGAGGCCGCGCAGTACCCACAGCCCGATGAAGGCGACGGCGAGCAGAACGACGGGCGGCAGGTTATTGCCAGTGAAGAGTTGTGCGCGCCAGAAGAAGTTGATGATCAGCGCCAGGGTGAGCAACAGGATGGGAATCGACTGGACGCTGATGGTGTTTCGCGCCGATGGCTCCTGCGCGTTCATCGCGTTGCGCCCCGGCGCCGTATCCCTGCGGCGCGCAGCCGCAAGCGTCCGAGCCGCGCGCCGACATACGCAGCGTCCTGCCGGTTCGGAATGAGTATGTCCATCCAGGAGATACCGGACCAGCGCACGAAGAGGCCGCCGAGGATCAGCGTGGAGAGGGTATAGCTGATAGTGGATGCCAGCGCCGCCCCCTTGATTCCCCAGCCAGGGAGCGGGATGAGCCACAGGTTTAACCCCACGTTCACGGCCATCGAGAAGAGCGTCGCGCGGAGGAACCACTTCGCTCGCCCCTGTCCGATAAAGTAGTTCGCGAGCACCTTCTGCACGGAGAACACCACGATGCCCAGTAGCAGGATCCGCAGCGGGGCGACGGAGCCGAGGAACTTCTCGCCGTACAGGAGGCGCAGCAGGGGGCCAGCAAGCACGAACACCCCAACGCTGCCCAGGAGACTGGTCGCGAACACCACCCGGCTAGTCTGTGCCGTCGCCCGCTGCGCCGCGCGCTCGTCGCCGGTGGACACGCGCGGCAGAAGGGCCGTGGAGATCGCCGCCGGCAGAAGCCACAGCACCTCAGCGAAGCGGAATGCCATACTGTACAACCCTAAAAAAGCCTCGGCAAGGAAGATGTTCACCAGGAAGACATCGAACCGATACCCAATAGCCTGCGCGACGGAGCCCGCCTGCACGCTGAGGCCGTAGCGCGCGGTTCGCGTGAACAGTGTCCGATCAAGCACGGGCCGGAAGCCATACGCGCGACCAATCATGTACGCGTTGAACGCGCACGTCAACAGCGCGTTTGCGACCAGCGCCGCCGCCAGCCCCTGGTACTTCCCTGGCACACTCTCCGGCAGCACAATGCCCGCAAGAATGAAGAACGGCAACGTCGCGAAACGCAGCGTGTACAACACGCTGTACATCGTGAGCCGGTTTTCTCCGATCCATACGTAGTCCAGATAGCTCTGCAAGATGACCACGGGAAAGACCAGCGAAAACAAAAACATCGAGAGCACGCTGTACGACCGGAAGCTCAGTAAGGGACTGAGCAGCCCAAACACTGCAAGCGAGAGCACACCAAACAGGGTGGCCCCCGCGACCGCGTTACCCAGCATCTGCGCCATGCCGAGCTGCTTCTGCCCCCGGAAGTAGACGTGGGCGGGTCCGATACCGAAACTGCCGAGGGTGTTTACGTACGTCAGCACCGTCACCAGAAGCGTGTAGTTTCCCACGGCGCGGGCATCAAGCAGGCCACCGATCAAGAAGAAGACGAGTGCGCCGACCAGCTTCTGAAAGTTGCGGCTCACCAGGACGAGGAGGCTGCCCTTTAGCACTGCAGGCCTACGGCGCGCTCGTACTCGGCCTCTATCTGCCGCACGGTGTGATTTATGTCGAACGAAAAATGCGCGCGCTCAACGGCTGCTTCCGACATTTTCTGCCAGCGATCCCGGTCGCGCAACAGGCCCACCACGGCGAACGCAAGCGCGTCGGCGTCGCGCGGCGGCACGAGCAGGCCGGTCTCACTGTCGCGTACGATCTCGGGTATTCCCCCGACCGAAGTGGCGACGCTGGGGACGCCGCAAAGGGCGGCCTCCATTAACGCTACTGGACTTGCCTCCGAGAGCGACGGCATCACGAATACATCCGAGAGCGCCAGCAACTCGCGCACATCCCCCCGGCTACCGAGAAAGCGCGTCGCTCTCGCAATGCCGAGCGCCTCTGCCTGTGCGCGCAGCGCCGCCTCCTGCACTCCATGCCCGACGAACAGGAAACGTGCATCCGGACACTCCCGAAGGATCTGCGGTGCAGCTTCGAGCAGGTATCGCTGCCCCTTGATCGGGCGCAAGCGGCCCACGGTCGTGATCACCGCCTTGCCTTCCAGCCCCAGTTCGTGTCGCAGTACCTCGACCGCATGCGCATCGGGCGCAGTCCACAGGTCGGTGTCGATACCGGGATAGATCACAGAGAACTGAGAGGTCGGCAGGTGGTGCAGGCGCTGAAGTTGGCGCCGGATTGCGTGGTTGACGACGATAATGCGCGTACTGCACAGGTTCAGGAGCAGATCGACCAGGATGTTCTGCGGCTTGCGGCTTTTGAAGGGCATCCCGCGCTTGTGCGTGACCACCGGCGTGCGCATCAGGACCGCAGCCAACCGGCCAAACGTCTCGCCCGCGTACAGGTTCGCATGCACGACGTCGATCCGCTCGCGCCGAATGACGTGCATCAGGTCGCGCAGATTGCGCGCGCTGTTCCTGCCGTGGCCGTTGATCTGGAAGTGGGGGAGGTCAAGCCCGGCGAAGTGGTCCCGGATGCGGCGATCCCCCTCCCCGATGGTCAGCTCCTTATAAGCTGCGAACTGCACGCTGGCGAGCACGGGCCGGAACCGGGCACGATCGATTCGGCGAAGCAACTCGTACAGTTGCCATTCCGCTCCGCCCTGCGCCACTGGTCCCATCACGACCAGGACGTTCAGTACCCTAGGTGACACTCGCTTCCCGCTTCAGCAACTCCTCGACGGCGTCACGGACCGTTAGCTTCGGCTGGAAGCCTAGCGCGCCCTGAACCTTGCTGATGTCGAAGTGGAAGTCAGTCAGATCTACTTCCCGGCCTGCGGCGCCGCGATCCGGTTTTCGCTCCACCGGGACCGTGTACCCGAGCGTGGACTCGGCGGCGTCGTTGACCGTCTGGATGAGGGATCGGACGCTGATCGTCTCCGTTCCGCCCAAGTTGTACAGGCCGGAGGCGCGCTGGTCGATGGCGAGCTTGAATGCATTCGCGGTATCCCGCACGTGCAGGAAGTTCCGGACCTGCTCGCCCGATCCATACATCGTGATGGGCTCGCGCTTGAGCACCTGCTCCACGAGGATGTTGAGGAGCGAGCGCTTCTTCGCGATGCTGCGCCCATAGATGTTGCTCTGCCGGAAGATGACCACGGGGAGGCCGTCGAGCTGTTGCGCCGCGAGCAAGACGTACTCCGCCCCGGCGCGCAGGTTCCCGTACATACCGATCGGGGCTCGCGGGGTCTCTTCCGTGATATGGTGCGGCGGTATGCCGTACACCGCGAATGTCGAAGGGTAAAGTAGCTGTTGCACCCCGGCCTTAACCGCAGCATCCGTAATGTGCTTTGTGGCCACGAGGATGTTCCGTGCGGCGCCTTCGGGGTCGTTCTCGCAGACGGGGATGCCGGTGTAGCCAGCCAGATGGACCACGACATCCTGCCCCCGCACCATCTCGGCAGCTTGCTCTGGCTCCGCCACGTCCATCTCTTCGACCGTGACGTCGCCCACTTGCCGCACATCGCCCGTGCTAAAGTTATCGATTGCCCGGATCTCGTGGTCGTGCCGCAGGATATCCACCAGCAGCGAGCCGATAAACCCTGCCGCGCCCGTTATGAGTATCTTCAAAGCCTCTTGCCCTCTTCCAGATCATGACCGGCGACGCGCGCCGTCGCTCCGGGACGTTACGCCACGGACACCCGATTTAGCAGTTGTTCGGGCACGAAGCGATCCTTGTAGGCCAGCAGGGTGTCACGATACGGCTGAAGGCTCTCCAGCGTATCCCGCAGACCGTCGGTGATATCCACGGTCGGGTGCGGCAGCAGCTCGTTCATGAAGCGGCTGTTTTCCATCACCATCTGGTGCTCTTCCTTCTCGACGCGCGGATTTTCCAGATGGTCCACCTGAACCGGGATGCCCATCTCCGCCCCAATGGCCTGGATGCCCTCGCCGATCTCCTGAATGCCGACCGGGCCGCTGGTCTGGTTGAAGATGTCGAACTTCTGGTTCGGCTCGCGCTTTGCGGAGGCAACGATTGAGTCGACCGCGTCCTGCAAGCCGATCATCGGCCGCTTGAGACCACCCTTGCCGTACACGGTGATCGGGAAGCCCGCAAGCGCCTGCGCGGCGAAGCGGTTGACGACCACGCCGAAGTAGAAGTCGAAGTCAAATCGGGTCGCGAGCTGCGGATCGCCCTGCGTCTCGTCCGTCCTGGTGCCGTAAGTGATCGCCGTGCGCAGGTCGATGACGGAAAGCTTCCACTTGGCGTTGGCGAGCCAGAGGTTGTTCACGTCGTGGCACTTGCTCATGTGGTACCACGAGCCCGCCATACCCGGGTAGATCACCGAGCCCTTGCGGCCGTTGCGCTCCACCTCCAGGAACCCCTCGGGGATATCGAAGTCGGGCTGACCGTAGACGCCTGTCGTGGTCGTCTCGACGAAGACAGTCTCGATCAGGTTGTGCTCCTTGAGGCCCCAAAGCAGATTGCTGGTGCTCTGGACGTTGTTGTGCTGGGTGTACGTCGCACGCTCGCCGTTGATTTCTGAGTACGGCGCGGACGGTTGGGCGGCGAGATGGAGCACGACGCGGGGCCGGAAGGTGGCGTACACCTGCTGAACGAACGCTCGGTCGGTCAGGTCGCCCTCGATGAAGCTGATGTTGCCGTAACCGGCCTCGCGTGCCGCCTCCAGGCGCTCATGCATGCTGTGGATCGGAATGGCGGAAACGCAGCCGATCTCTGCCACCCATCGGCGGCGGGCGAAGTTGTCAACGCCGACGATGCGCTCGTCCGGGAACTCGCGCGAAAGCTTGAGCAACGCGGGCCATCCTATATATCCATCCGCACCAGTTACCAGAATTGCCATCTTATGATACCCCCAATACAACTACGATTTGCTCTTGTGCTTATCCTGCGGTGGGAACGGAGCGCGCCCGTGGCACCCGCAGAGTTTTGCGGCTAAACTCCAGCACGAACGCCAACAGCGTGCCCAGGGCAAGGCCGACGACAACGCCGAGTACGGGAGGCAGCAGGCCGCGAACATCGGTCCGTTCCGCGGTGATCGCCGGATCGGCCACGGTGATCTTCTCGTTCTGTATCTCCCCCGTCACCTGCTGCTGCCGAATCAAAGTGTTCAACGACTCATACGTCGTGCGATACGCGTTCCGGTCGACAACCCTCTGGTCCCGTTGCGACGTAGCTTCCTCCAACTGCGAGCGCAAGGTACCTACCTCCTTCTCCAGCGCGGTTATGTTGCGCTGCAAATCGGTTTGCCTGCGCGTCAGCACCTGGCTCAGGCGGAGCACGAACGCCCGCTGTTGGGCGGGAGGCAGGGCGTCGATCTGATCGAGTGTCGGCTGTACCTGTACCACGTCTGACTGCGAAGGCACGAACGCGAGCCCGCCGCTGTCGCCGCTCTGTCCCTGGAGCCTGCTCTCGATAGAGGGCAGGAACCGGGCCAGTTCGACCCTGCTCGCCTCCGAGGTGAACGCTGAGAGAGTGAGCAGTTGCACGGCGAGAGAGGACGCCTGGTTGCCTCCACCGTCCGCAAGCTGGTCACGCAGAAGCGCAGCGGTGCTCAGGTCAATCGCGATCTGATTGCTTTGCCGCTGATAATCGTTCAGCAGCGCCTCGCGCGACGCAGACCGAGACGCGATGCTAGTGAGGTTGCTCGTCCGCTCGAAATCGTTGAGCTCCTGCTGGTTCCGGTTCCACTGCGCCTGAATCTGCGGGAGCGACTTGCGGGCAGCTTCGGCGTCGAAATACCCTTCGCCAAGCGTCCGGTTCATATATTCGGTCGTCACACTGGCCCACGTATTCGCTAGTTTCTGGGTGATATCGGGATCGCGGTAGGACACGGTGACGGTGAGGATGTTCGGGCCGCCCCCCACCTCCCGAACTCTGACCAGGCCCAAGAGCGCGCCGGGCTCCCGCAAGCTCTCGGGAAAGCGATCACCCAAGTCTCGTATCATCTGTTGCCGAACGAGGTTCTCCACCGTGCTGTTCACGCTCAGGGCGGCGATGGAGCGGACGGGCACATTCGGCACCAGGAGCTGGGCGAGTACCACGTCTATCCTGGGGCCGCCGGTGTTCTGGGTGTTGACGGAGATGTTTTCGGGTGAGGGCTTCACGAGGAGGCGCGCCTGACTCTCATACGCGGGCGGACGGGTTAAGCTGAAAACAAGCCCTAACACCGCGCCGAGCACTGCCATAGCAAGAATGAGCCACGACCACCTGAGCAGGACGCGTAGATACTGTCCCAGGTCAATCACACCCGACAAAATCCCCCCTCGTTGCGCCCAGCCAGCACCATCATACTCGCTCTTGAACCTCGCCAGAGTATAAGGTCCAGCGCGCAAGGGTGTCAAACCTGTTTGACGGTTCCAGCGGTGGGCGCATATAATCCTGCGTCCCACAAGCACACTCGCGAAAGGTATGGTTTCCGGTTGCAGATAGGTATCGTCGGTCTACCCGGCAGCGGCAAGAGCACCGTTTTTCACGCACTCACCGGCGCGCGGGCCGCAGGCGACGGGTACGCTCGCCGGGAGCAGCCGAGCGTCGCGGTGGTACGCGTGCCGGACGAGCGCCTCGACCGGCTCGTCCCGATGTTTAAGCCCAAGAAGACCGTGTACGCGACCGTGGAGTTCGCGGACATCGGCGGCCTCCAGGGTGCCGCGGCTGATGGAACGCGGCAGGGCTTCAGCTCGACGCTGCTTGCGTCGGCCCGGCAGGTCGACGCACTCGCGGTGGTGCTCGGGGCGTATGGTGAGGACGCGCATCCGGGGTCGGACCTCGAGGAGATCGAGCTGGAGCTGAACTTCGCGGACCTCTCCGTGATCGAGAAGCGGCTGGAGCGACTCGCGGCGGACATCAAGAAGAGTCCCGCCGCCTCGCGCGCGGGCTTCGAGGCGGAGCACGAGCTGTTGACCCGGCTCAAGGTGGGGCTGGAGCAGGGAACGCCGATACGTGCGCTTGGGGTGTCGGCGGAGGAGGCAAAGTTGCTGCGCGGCTACGGCTTTCTCACGGAGAAGCCGTCGTTCGCTATCGTGAACGTCGCCGAGGACCACGCGGGGGCAACCGAGACACAGCTCGAGCTCGGTCAGCCAGGCGTCACGATCTCCGGAACGATCGAGTCGGAGATCACGGAGTTGGACCCAGAGGACGCCCGCGCGTTTCTCGCGGATCTGGGCATCGCGGAGCCGGGCATCAACCGGGTGATCCAGGTGGCATACACGACGTCGAACCTGATCTCCTTTTTGACGGTCGGCCCCGACGAGGTGCGCGCGTGGCCGATCCGCAATGGCTCCACAGCGCTGGAGGCCGCAGGTGCGATCCACACGGACATCGCTCGCGGGCTGATCCGCGCCGAGGTGGTTTCATACGACGACCTTATCGCGTGCGGCGGGCTCGTGGAGGCGCGCAAGGCCGGGGTGTTGCGGCTCGAAAGCAAGTCGTACGTCGTCAAGGACGGCGACATATGCAACTTCCTGAGCAACGTTTAGCACGACCTGCGCCGATTCTGAGCCTGCTCCCTGCGGGGTGGACGCACTCTTACTCTTGATCGGGCATACGGGCGTTTGATCGACCGCCCGTACACCCTTGCAAGCCCTGTGAGCCCGTGCCAGCAGGCTGCCTACGGCACTCCGGCGTGACTCCACCGCGTGCCCGACGTGCGCCGCTCGATCACCGCGACACCAGGTACGTGAAGCCGTACGGTTCAACCGGCGCGGCAACACGGCCCGCCCGGCCGATCGCGACCGTCGTCAACTTTCCCTGTCGGTCGTACGCATACGCAGTCACCGGGCCAGAAGTGCCGAGATTCACCATATGCCTCCGCTGCACACTGGCCCAGCTCCGCAGCAGACCCTGCGCACCTGACTCACCGCGCAGGAGCAACTGCTCCACTTCCGGCTGCACGAGCAGTGCATCGAGCCGGGCCTCACGTCCGTCGCCCGCGTACGCCGAGCGGATGCTCGCCGCGCCACCGGAGAAGACGGTCGCCGTTCCGGTGTTCCCGATGTCCAGGTAGCCGGAGGTCGGTGAGACGCCCGGCGCTCCCGCACCGCCGTGCCACACAGCGCCGAAGGGCACGGTCCGTACCGTGTGGCGAGTTCCCACCGAGTACGTTGGCGCCTGCTGATGGTCGTATACGGGCAGGAGGCGGTAGCGTCCCGCAATGGGCAGCGTTGCCGCAACCGTCACCCGTCCGCCGGGGAGCAGTTGCACGTAGCTGCCGCCACTCCAGAGCGACTCGCCGGTCCATGCGCTGGCGGGTGTCACGACCGTCGCGGCGCCAGTGCGCGCGCCTGCCTCCGCCTCGTACAGGCTCCAGGTGATGTGGCGGTAGCGCTCGGTTCGTTCGGTGGCAAGCGTTTTCACGGCCGGATGGGCATCAAGGGCGAGCATCGAGAGCAGGCCGTGGATCGTGCTTTCCGCGCCGGAGTTGCGGTTCACCCGGCCGTCCGCCTCCAGGCCGTCAAAAGTCCGCCCGGTACGCGGGTCGTACATCTGCGCGCCCGAGCGGTTATTACCGAAATACCATGCGCCCGCGATCCCGCCCAGATGGCGGAACCCCGCGCTTCCCGAGGCGTCTGCGGTTCGGAGCAGGTTTTGCAGAGTCGCGTCCGCGCCGTACGCGATCTGAACTCGGTCGGCGGGCGCGGGCAGCCAGCCCTGGTCCCCGCCGCCCTGCGCGAGTACGTGCGGCGTGAACACCCCAACCTCTGCGACGGCGGTCTGGATAAGCGCGGGATCGCCAAGCACCGTACCCGCCGTGGCGAGTGACCCGGCCATCTGGTCCGCCCAGGCGTGCCACACGGAACGCGAGCGCGCCCACGGGAAGATAGCGCCGAACGGCCAGATCCGATGATCTTGGACCGCACGCATTTTGGCGACGCCGTCCGCAAGCCGGGTCAGGTCTCGCCGGGCGCGATCATCGCCACTGGCACGGACGTATGCCGAGAGACCGTATACCGCCTCGGAAGAAGCATCCGCGCCGTCGACGACGAGCCACGCGGGAACGCGGAGGCCGTCAAGCAGATCGTACTCACCGTAGCGCACGAGCACCTGCCGCTCGAGCGCCCCGAGCGCGAGATCCATGCGTTGGCGCAGGAACGCCGCAAAGGCGGGGTCTGCGGTGCGGAACGCCTCGTACCCTTCACCATACGCCCAGATGCCGCGCGCGAGCCAGTACGAGTGATCCGAGTCCGATGGATCGGGGAACTCCACCGGCTCCGCGCTCGGGTTGAGCGTGCCGTCTGGTTGCATCCAGAGCACGAAGTTGCCGAGACGCGAATCGTTGGAGACCGTCTGCATATACGCGACGAGCCGCAACAGACCATACGCCGCCGCCCGGCTGTGATCGTCGCCGAACTGTTGCCAGTGCCGGATGTACACCACCGCCGCCCGTGTCAGGTCGTCCGTGTTGTACGCCCCCTGGCTCCACGTGTTCGTCGCGGCATCGTATGCTCCACCGCCCACCCGCCGATACGTCCCGTCTGAGTTGCGATCGGCATACGTCCAGAGCGCCCGAAGCACCGGCTCCTCAGCCAGGCGGTACGTCGTGTGCCCCTCTTGACTGGGCGGCGTAACCACATCGCCGAGGAAGTCTATGTGGTCGAGATTGGTGAGCCGCGCGGGCACCGCCGCGTGCGTCGTCGCAACGCCGGTAGGCGTGAGCAACAACGCCAGAACGAGCAGGGCAGCGAGCACCCTCCGCAAAGTTTGGGTAGAGTCGAACATGGAAACCGTTCCTTTCCCTCCGTTGGAGGCGCCCGCAGTATACCGGAACCAGCCAGTGAGTGTTGGACGGCGGCGTGATACCGCAGGCGAGCAGCGAGAGGTTATACTGACTCCGGCTGAATAGTAATGTATCCGTCATTCCTCGCCTGCGAGGAATCCGTGGTTGGGGATACGAATCCCTCACTCCGTTCGGGATGACATTGCATCCCGGTTCAAGCGGATTGCGTATTATGCCTGTTTCGGGGCTGTGTCGCACCGCGAGACGAGTAGGGGAGACACCACCATTCGACCACTGTGCAATGCAGTCGCGCTTGGCGGCGCCTGTCCTTACAGAATGGGCTTGCGTTTCGGGACGCCCGGTTCTCTGGGGTACTGCTGGGGCGTGTGAGCGACCTTCTCGATGACGAGCAGTTGCCGCGTACCGGGCACTCCGGGGAGCGTGTACGTTTTCGGTTCGCGCATCAGCCCGCCCATCGCCTCGACCGCAGCACGCCCCGACGCTATCTCCTCATCGACCCGCTCGCTCTTCATCGCGATGAAATATCCGCCGATCCTGGTGAATGGGAGGCAGTACTCGGCCAGGGCGGGGAGATAGGCGACGGACCGCGCAAGCACCAGATCGAACCGTTCCCGCAACACGGGCCGCTGTCCCTCCGTCTCCGCCCGGCCACGCACGACGCGGGTGCTCAGGCCGAGTTGTGTCGAGGCGAGCGAGACGAACTCTGCCTTTTTGCGGCTCGATTCGAGCGCGGTCACGGCGATATCGGGCTGGGCGATGGCGAGGGGCAGGGCGGGGAAGCCCGCGCCCGTGCCCACGTCCAGGATAGATGCAGGGGGCCGCCCGGTCGTCGCTGCCCAGGCATTGCCGCAGGGAACGAGCGAGTCCACGATGTGCTTGAGCCGGATCTCGCGGGGGTCGCGAATGGCCGTCAGGTTGAACCGCGCGTTCCACTCCCCTAGTAAGTGTACCAGCCGGTCAAGCTGCTCCACCTGGGCTGCGGTGAGCGTCACGCCGATCTGCGCCGCAGCCTCTGCGAGTCTCTGCTCCGGCAGAGGCTCTACACCATGAAACGCGGCGGACAGGGCGACGTCGAATCCATCGTTCTCGCTCCACTCGGTGGACTCCGCCGGCAACGGGGTTACCGCGAGACCGGAACCGCCGGGACAGCGGCACCAACCAACTCCAGGGCCGAGTGTTCGATCCCCGCCGCGTCGAGCCCGAGGAGCTTGCGCAACAGGGGCTGCTCACCGTGTTCCACCCAACGGTCCGGCATGCCGAGCCGAGTGAACCTACCGGGCAAGGCGCGTTGCTCCACGAGGAACTCAAGCACCGCGCTGCCGAAGCCGCCCATCAGGACGTGCTCCTCCACGGTCAGTATGGCGTCGTGCTGTCCCGCCAGCCGCAGAAGCAGATCTTCATCGATTGGCTTGATGTACCGACAGTTGACGACGGTGGCATACACCCCACGAGCCGCAAGCCGCGACGCCGCACGGACGGCCTGGTTCACGCTGTACCCGGTCGCGAGGATGAGCAGATCCTCCCCCTGTTGCAGCGTCTCCCAGCTACCGACCGGAATGGTATGCAACGTTTCGGCCAGCGGCACACCATAGCCAGCGCCGCGCGGGAAGCGAATGGCCGCCGGACCGTCGAGGGAGAGCGCGGTCGCGAGCAGGTGTTGCAGCTCGTCCTCGTCCTTTGGCGCCATCAGAGTGATGTTCGGCACGCCACGCAGGTACGCGATATCGAGGCCGCCGTGGTGCGTGCGCCCGTCGTCGCCCGCCAGACCGGCCCGATCCATCGCGAGCGTGACCGGCAGGTTCTGCATGCACACGTCGTGTACCACCTGATCGTATGCGCGCTGAAGAAACGTGCTGTATATCGCTGCGACGGGGCGCTTGCCAGACGCGGCAAGGCCCGCTGCAAAAGTGACGGCGTGCTGCTCCGCGATCCCAACATCGTAGCTGCGCTCCGGGAAGCGCTCGGCGAACTTGTCCATGCTCGTGCCGTTCGGCATCGCGGCGGTAATGCCGACGATCCGCGGGTCGTCCTCCGCGAGCCGAATCAGCGTCCGCGCAAACACATCCTGGTACTTCGGTCCGGAGTCTGCGGGCTCGACATCCGACGGCCCACCAGCGGTTCCCTGCTTGGAGACGGCGTGGCCCTTCATGAAGTCGGCCTCCGACGGGGCGTGCCCCTTCCCCTTCTCCGTGATTGCGTGGATAAAGACCGGCCCCTCAATCTGCTTCGCGAGCGTGAGGGTCTCCTGCAGGTCCGTGAGGTTATGGCCGTCGACCGGCCCGAGGTACGTGAGGCCGAGTTCTTCCCAGATCATGCTGGGCAGGACCGCCTCCTTCACCCCGTCCTTGAGACGCTTGCCGATCTCCACGAGCGCGTCACCCGCAGGCATCCGGGCGAGGATGGATGCAATGTCGCCCTTCGCCTTGTGGTACTTCTTGTTCGTACGCAGGCGGGTGAGGTAGCGCGGCACGGTGCCGACGTTCGGGAAGATGCTCATCCCGTTATCGTTCAGCAACACGATCAGCTTCGTCCCGAGGTGGCCGAGGTTATTGATCGCCTCCAGCGCCATGCCACCAGTGAGAGCGCCGTCGCCGATAACGGCGACCACGTGATAATCACCGCCCTCCATATCGCGCGCGACGGCCATTCCCAGCGCGGCGGAGATGCTTGTGCTGGCGTGCCCGGCGCCGAACTGGTCGTGCGGACTCTCCTCGCGGAGCAGGAACCCGCTCAGGCCGCCGTGCTGCCGTATGGTATGGAGTTGCTTGTTGCGGCCCGTGAGCATCTTGTGCGGATATGCCTGGTGTCCGACGTCCCAGACGATCTTATCCGTCGGGGAGTCGAGGACGGTGTGCAGCGCAACCGTCAACTCGACAGTGCCCAGGCCCGCACCGAGGTGACCGCCAGTCGTGTAAAGCGTATCGATCATCCGCTGCCGGATCTCCCCGGCGAGCTGGACAAGCTGGGCCTGACTGAGTTCCTTGAGTTGCTGGGGAGCTTCGATTGTGTCAAGTATGTTCGGCATTACCACTCCAGTACGCTGCACCTGCCCACACCGGGCGGGGTTCCGAGGCTACCCGAATATAACAAGCCCATCTGGCAGGGTCAAATGGCGGGAGAGCCCTACCATTATAACCCGGTCGTGTCAGTGCAGGTTTCGCGCCGCCAAAAGCTACAATAGTGCCTTGAGGGGTATATGCCACTGATCGCCCTTTTTATGCGCGGCCAGGCGGTGCTCGCGGATCAGCTTCCGCACCTGCTGCGGCGTGTATCCCAGCGCCTCGGCCGCGAGCTTTACGCCCACCGTTGCCACGTTGAGGTCCACGATCACGTCATCGGGGTGGTCGCGGATCGCTGGTTCGAGTGCGCTCCATCGACCGTGTGCAAGGCGAATGGCTATGGGATCGCGCGTATCGAGCGCCTCGATCCGCTCCGCCTGTAGAAATCGCCGAACCTCACCCGCAGTCATCCTGTTCTTGTCCATCACTTCTCTTCCCTGACACTGAGGAGCTCCACAGCCCGTCGCAGCGTCTGCTTACCATACTCGAAGGTGGGTTGCTCGCCGTTGTAGTATGCGAAGATCACAGGCTCGTTATCGATCACGGCGATTCCTGTCTGGTGCACCAGCCATCCGTTCTGCACTGGCAGCCACCCGCCCTTGAACGCAACCGTGCTCGACGCGGGGAGACCCGCTGGCACGCCCCAACGCTGCTCCGCCACGATGCCGGACATCAGACGGAAGGCCACATCGCGCAGGCGGGGATTCAGCCGCTCTCCATAGTACAGGCTGCGCATAAGGAGGGCCATATCCGGCGCGGTGGTCGTGCTCAAGCCCCACGCCTCCGCGTTGATCTCCGTGGCATTGACGCCGCGGGCTCGCAACTCCGCCGTTACGGCGGGTGGTCCGCCCACCGCAACCAGCAGAGCAGTGGCGGCGTCGTTGTCGCTCGTAGTGATCATCGGGGTGAGAAGGTCTGTGCCCGGCAGGACGGCGTTGGGGTTGGCGGCGTACACGCGGGCGAGTTGTGCGGCCATGATCGGCACCTTCACCGTGCTCGCCATCTGGAATCGCGCACCGGGGTTGTAGGTGTACAGCGTGTTCGTCCGGGGCAGGTACACCGCCGCTGCCGTTGCGCCCCGCCGCTGGCGAAGGAACGCGACGACACCCGGCGCGAGTTGGCTCAGGGGCTGCTCCAGGGGTGCCGTCAGCACCTGCCCCGCTGGGGGGAGTTTCAGGCCTCCTGCTTCACCGGCTGTGGGTATCTGAAGCCGCTGCCCGACGGCGAGCGTCGCGTCGGAAGAGAGGCCGTTTGCTTCGGCGAGACCTTCCATGGAGACCCCGTACCGTCTGCTAATGCCGTACAGCGTGTCACCCGTGCTGACAGTGTGGTACTGCGCACGTTGCGCCGGGGTGGGCGTCGCCGTCGGCGGCCCGGCCGTCGGAGGCTTCTCCTTCGTTGGCGTGGGCGGTGCGGTTCCAGTCGCAATCGGCACCTTCGGCGTCGCGCTCGCAACGGGCGGCGTGTTGCGCGCCAGAACCGTGGGGGACACTGGCGCAGACGCTGTCACGGTCCGCAGTGGCGGCGCAGGAGAGGCGGCGCCTGTCGGGGACAGAACGGCGCGGCCAGTCACCACCTCGGTGGCAGCGGACGTTGACGACGTTCGTTGCGAGGTCCCCTCCGCGCATGCAACGGCGAGCAGGGGAAGCATCAGGGTCAGAGCCAGGAATCGGCGCGATGCCTGCGGCCTGTGCTCCGCTGCGCGACTCTCATGTGATCCGAGTGCGATGTTCTCACCCCTGTAGCGCCGCGCACGACCAGGTAATTACTGACTCTGCGTTGGAGGTCCAAGTCTAGCACAGCGGCAATCGCGCCTCAAGCGCGCTTGTCACACGTACCGGTGGAGGGGTATCATGCGCTGACCCGCACACACATCAGGAGAGACCATGCCGCCCGAGTCCCAGCGCGCCTTCGACCCCACCGCATACCTGACAGAGCACCGAGGACGCAAATACCTCGAGGTCAAGTGGCGCCTGTTGTGGCTGCGCACCGAACAACCGGACGCCGTGATCGAGACCGAGGAGGTCGCCTCGGGGGAGGACTGGGTCAAGTTCCGGTCTCGTGTCACGCTTCCTGACGGTGGCAGTGCCACGGGGCACGCGTATCAGACCCAGCAAGACATGCCAACGGGATGGTACGAAAAAGGCGAGACCAAGTCGCTGGGCCGCGCGCTCGTGTGCCTTGGCTACGGCACGCAGTTCGCCACGGAGTTTGACGACGATACGGGGAACATCCAGAATCCGGTGGACGACCCGATAGAGTTCCCACGGCCCCGCCCAGTGCGAGCGAGTACTCCCACCCGTCCGGAAGCGCCGGCACCCACCCGTAGTCGCAGCGGCGCGACGTGGAACGACTTCTGGCTGGCGGTGCGCGAGCATAAGGTTTCGAACCCCGGCTTCGAGGAGTCGTCGGTCGTGGGCAAGGATCCCTCGAAGCGCATGACTGCGGAGGAGGCGATGCGCCGGTTCCGGGAAGCGACGCATGTATAGCATCGGGAGGCGCAGGACATGAAGGTACTGGTGACCGGCGGCGCGGGCTTCGTCGGTTCGCACGTGGTGGACGCGTTCGTGGAGAACAATCACGAGACGGTCGTGGTGGACAACCTCCGGACTGGGGAGCGCGGCAACGTTCGCCCAGACGTGGCGTTCCACGCCGTGGACATCCGCAGCCCGGAACTTGCGGAGATCCTCGCCAGCGAGCGGCCCGAGGTGGTGTGCCACCACGCCGCGCAAACGACGGTGAAGGGCTCAACGAGCGACCCAAAGTATGACGCGGACGTCAACGTGATGGGGATGATCAACCTGCTACAAGGGTGTGCGGCCGCAGGGGTGCGCAAGGTGACGTTCGCCTCCTCGGGTGGAACGGTGTACGGCAACACGGAGCACCTGCCTGTACGGGAGACGGAGCCGCTGAACCCCGTGAGTCCGTACGGCATCACGAAGGCGTCAAGCGAGTGGTATCTGCGCTACTTCGCGGAGAACTTCGGGCTAGCATACACCGTGATGCGGTACTCGAACATCTACGGCCCGCGTGATCACGCATCAAGCGAGCACGTAATCACGGTGTTCATCGACCGACTGCTCGCGGGGATGACGCCCATGATCCACTGGGATGGCGAGCAATCAAAGGATTATCTGTATGTAGCGGACTGCGCGGCGTTCAACCTCGCGGCGCTCTCCGGTGGTGATAACACAGTGTACAACGTAGGCTCCGGCCGGCCGCTGAGCGTGAACGAGATTTACCGGACGCTAACGCAACACATGGCCGTGGACGTAACGCCGGAGTACGGCCCGAAGCGGCCTGGCGATGTGCGAGCATTCTACCTCGACATCGCAAAGTCGGAGCACGAACTTGGCTGGACGCCGAACGTGCGCTTCGAGGATGGGCTGGCGCGGACCGTCCAGAGCTATCAGGAGCCGACCACGACCCACTCGTAGGGACAAGCCCGCGATGCCTGCCCCCCCACAATGGCGTTCCCGGCGGGACTCGAACCCACAACCTTTGGCTTCGGAGGCCAACGCTCTATCCAATTGAGCTACGAGAACGCGACGGCCAAAGTATAGCACACCCGCGTCCCGTCTTCATGGCGAACCTGGCCGCCAACTCCCGAGTTGACCGTACCCGCACCCTCCAGCGTGAACTTTCGTTTTCCCATTGCAGGAACGCGCAGAGCTCCCGCCAGGGTTTCCCGCCGGCCATTCCGAAGTACCGTTTTTCATCGAACCGAGGGGTTGACAGACTCGACAAGCCTCTATATCTTATAGATATATATCAAGGAGCAATATATGGCGCGCGTGAACAAGAGCAGGTACGCCGTCCTGGGGATCCTGAGCCTGGGTCCGATGTCCGGCTACGAGATCAAGAAGACGATCGAGGGGAGCTTGGGCAACTTCTGGAGCGAGAGCTACGGGCAGATCTACCCGATCCTCCGGGGGCTGGTCGCCTCGGGGCTGGCGACGACTTGCACGGTGGAACAGGTCAGCAGGCCAAACCGCCACGTGTACACCCTCACCGAGGCCGGTCACGGCGAGCTGAAGCACTGGCTCGCACAGCCCGCGGAGCACGACGTAGGCCGGTCGGAGATCCTGCTCAAGCTGTTCTTCGGGTGGCAACTGCCGGTCGAGGAAAGCCTGGGCAAGCTGCGGGAGTTCCGCGACCTGCATCAGGGACTGCTCGACAAGTACGAGCACATCGACCAGTGGCTGCGGACTGCCCAGGCCGACCATCCTGGCCTCCCGTACTGGCTGGTGACGGTGGGCTACGGGCGGCGCCTCAGCAAGGCGCTCCTCACGTGGGGCGACGAGGCGGCGAGCGTTCTGGAGTCTATCGAGGACACACAAGGACCAAGGGCCGAAGCAGCGACCCAAAGGAGGGAACGACATGGGTGAGATGGGTGCGTTGATTGATTCGCAGGACGGCGCCGAAGCGGCACATCGGCCGGCACGCGAGGACCCGGATGCAGCCTTCCGCCGCCTCCGGCGAGAGTATATAGAAGGCAGACTGACGCTCCCGGACTTCGAGGAGCAAGTTGGGCGGGTGTACGCAACGTCCGCGGTCCGTGAGCCCGCGCTCCAGGCCGCCGACATCCCCGCGCGGAGCGTCACGCGCCCCCGCCCGACGGGGCGCGAGCAAGTCGTGCCGTATGCGCTAGTGATGGCTTTGCTGGTCGGCATCTGGGCAATGACCGGGACGGACTACTTCTGGCCAATCTGGCCCATGATGGGGTGGGGCATA
>Ga0136611_10000501_pt1 | contig 25695 bp, 21 predicted proteins | sample AntDrymUQ2232306_2_FD_106645 | JGI IMG/M metagenome (GOLD analysis project Ga0136611, IMG submission 106645) | Polar desert sand microbial communities from Dry Valleys, Antarctica - metaG UQ223 (23.06) | ecosystem: Environmental > Terrestrial > Soil > Desert | place: Antarctica: Dry Valley...
CCAACGAGGGTGCCGTCGAGCCACAGAGTGCGGCCGAAGGCGGCGCTCCGGCAACCAAGGAAGAGCTGGCGACCGACCTGTCCGAGGTCGCGCGGGCACGCCGGAGCAACTCCGACAAGACGCTCGAGACCGAGTCGCGCGCGGCCCACGCCGCCGACGTGGCCGAGGGCGTCGCCGGCAAGGACACGGACGATGGCACCGCCGCCGTCGTCGAGGCCGCGCCCACGGCCGCCGTCGATCAGAGCCACCCAGGACCAGCCGCTCGCACGCAGCAGGGCGCCGACGAGGCCGCGACGGCCACGCCGGTGCCCCCCGCGACGGCCGGTGGCCCGCCGCGCACCGCGACCGGCGGCGGCTCGGAGAGCGCCCCGGTCGCCTTGAACCCGTCCGGTACCGGTACGCCGACCGTGCCGGCTCCGGCATCGACCGCCCCCGAAGTGGCCGCTCGGCCCGGCCGCGCTACCGACGGGCCCGTGACTGCCACCACCGCCCCCGGGGCCGCGTCGGCGCCTCCCCCGCCCGTTGCCGGCGACGGCGCGGCCAGTCCTGCGCCGCCGGCCTCCGCGCCCGTGCCGCCTGCCGCCGCACCCGCGACGGCTGCCGCGACCCCTGACGGCGGGCCAGCGATCGCGAAGCCGGCCGCGACCGCCGCCGGTGTGGCCGCCGCTGCCGACGTGGACCCCGTATCCGCTGGGGACGGCGCGACGACCGCCGGTGGCGCCACGAAGCCCCCCGCCAAGCCGGCCGCGAAGCCCGCCCCGCCGCCGAAGCCGCCCGAGCCGGACACCGAGGATGTCATCGCCTTGCGCGAGGTCGTGCCCAACCTGACCTGGGAAACCAAGCACGGCTACACCGAGGTCAGAATCACCCGCGAGACGCTCGTGGCGACCGCCCGCAAGGCGCTCGCGCTGGGCTACGACTACCTGTCCGCCATCACGGCCGTCGATCACCGCGACCGCCTCGAGATGCTCTACCACATCTACAGCTTCGATTACGTGGCGCACCCCGGCTGCATCGTGCTGCGCCTCGATCTGCCGCCCGACCCCAACCCGCTCTGCCCGAGCCTGATGACCGTCTGGCCGGGCGCGGACTTCCAGGAGCGCGAGATTTACGACCTGTTCGGCGTCAAGTTCACCGGGCACCCCGATCTGCGACGCATCCTGCTCGAAGACGAGTTCCCCGGCCACCCGCTCCGCAAGGACTGGACGTTCGACTACGAGTACGTGCTCGTGCGGCACCTTCGCCACGGCGCGGAGGGCCAGTTCGCCCCGCCTGGCGGCGAGGAAGGATTCCGACGTGTCTGACAGCCCCGTGCTCGACACCACCAGGCGCCGGGACGCGACACCCGCCAACGGCATCCATACCAACGGCGCGCGGAACGGCTCCGCGCAGAACGGCGCCGACCACGACGAGTTCGGCATCGATGGCCCCGTCCGGCACGGCGTCGCCCAAACCGGCACCGATGGTTTGAGCATTGAACGCGTCGGTGACGGCAAGCTCGGCAGCGCGCTGCTGTCGGTGCCGGGTCTCGAAGCTGTCCGCTCGGCCGAGAACGACAACGAGCTGACCCTGAACATGGGGCCGCAGCACCCGAGCACCCACGGTGTGTTCCGCCTCATCATGCAGCTCGACGGGGAGACGGTCGTCGGCGTGACGCCGGTGATGGGCTACCTCCACCGCTCGACCGAGAAGCTCGGCGAGGCGCGCACCTACGTGCAGGGCGTCACGCTCACCGACCGGATGGACTACCTCAGCCCGATGACGACGAACTGGGCCTATGCCCTGACCGTCGAGCGGCTCGCCGGGCTCGAAGTGCCCGAGCGCGCCGAGTACATCCGCGTGATCGTGAGCGAGCTGAGCCGCCTCTCCAGCCACCTCGTGGCCGTTGGGACGTTCGGCGCGGACGTCGGCACGTGGTTCACCCCGCTGGTGTACTGCTTCCGCGAGCGCGAGGAGATTCTCGACCTCTTCATGCTCTGCGCGGGCGTCCGCATGAACCCGAGCTACATCCGTCCCGGCGGCGTGGCCCGCGACCTCTCCGAGGACTTCATCGACCGCGCCACGAACTTCGTCGATCGCATGCAGAAGAACATCGACGAGTACGAATCGCTGCTGACGAAGAACGAGATCTTCCTGGCGCGCACCAAGGGCGTCGGGCTGCTGCCGCCGGAGCTAGCGAAGCAGTACAGCGTCACCGGCCCGATCCTCCGCGCGAGCGGCATCTCCTACGACATCCGGCGCGCCGAGCCGTACGGCATCTACGACCGCTTCGACTGGGAAGTGCCGATCCGCTACGGCGGCGACGCGTTCGACCGCTACATGGTGCGGATCGAAGAGATGCGCCAGTGCGTCCAGATCCTCCAGCAGGCGCTCCGCGACATCCCGGAGGGCGAGATTCGTGGGCGCATGCCAAAGATCCTGCGCCCGCCGAAGGCGGATGCCTATGCCCGCATCGAGGGGCCGAAGGGCGAGATCGGCTTCTACCTCATCAGCGACGGGTCGACCTCGCCGTACCGCTATAAGGTGCGCGCGCCGAGCTTCATCAATCTGACTGTCCTGAGTCAGCTCACCATCGGCCACAAGGTCGCCGACGCGGTGGTCATCCTGGGCAGCTTCGACATCGTGATGGGTGAAGTCGACCGATGAGCGCAATCCTATGATGGAGATCCTCTTCAACCCGATCGGCGCGCTTGGCGCGCTGATCTATGAGTTGCTGCGGTCGTTCCTGCCCGATTGGGCCGCGACGGGCCTACTGGCGCTGATCGGCTCGGCGGTGCTCGTCGGCGTGATCTCGGTTGTGGTGATGCTGCTCGTCTGGCTCGAGCGCAAGATCATCGCCCGCATGCAGGATCGGTACGGCCCGAACCGGGTTGGGCCGTTCGGCCTGCTGCAATCGGTCGCCGACGCCGTGAAGCTGCTCTCGAAGGAGGACGTCATCCCCGCTCGGGTGGACCGTCCTCTCTTCATCATCTCGCCGATTCTGGTGCTGGCGGCGTCGCTGATGGTGTGGGGCGTGATCCCCTGGTCGCCGGGCGTGGTGCCCGCCGACATCAACGTGGGCGTGCTGTTCCTGCTCGCGATGGGCTCGATGCCGGTGATCGGCGTGATCATGGCCGGCTGGGGCTCGAACAACAAGTACGCGATGCTCGGCGGCATGCGGAGCGCCGCGCAGCTCATCTCCTACGAGATCCCCGGCGTGCTCGCCGCGCTCGTGCCGGTGATGCTGGCGGGCACGATGTCGCTGACCGGTATCGTCAACGCGCAGGCCAACGGCTGGTGGTTCATCTTCAGCCCCTGGGGCTTCATCGCCTTTATGCTGTTCGTCATCTCGGGCATCGCCGAGACCAACCGCACGCCGTTCGACCTCATCGAAGCCGAATCGGAGCTCGCGGCGGGCTTCCACACCGAGTACAGCGGGATGCGGTTCGCCCTGTTCTTCCTGGCCGAGTACGCCAACGTGTTTGCCGTCTCGGCGATCGGCGCGGTCCTCTTCTTGGGCGGCTGGAACGGTCCGCTGCCGTTCCTCCCGACCTTCGGTCCAGGGATCGTCTGGTTCATGGGCAAGGTCTTCTTGATGGTCTTCGTGTTCATCTGGATCCGCTCGACGCTGCCGCGGCTCCGCTACGACCAGCTGATGAATTTTGCATGGAAACGCATGCTGCCGCTCGCGCTGCTGAACGTCGGCCTCACGGCGATCTGGATCAGCATCGCGACCGGCAACTTGCGGGTGTGAGGTCGGAGGATGTTAGGCTCCGGAATCGCCAAGGCGCTGGGCACCACGCTCTGGCACTTCATCTTCTTCAAGCCCGTCACCGTGCAGTATCCCGAGCAGCGCGTCGAGCTGCCCCCGTGGACGCGCGGCCGTCCCCGCCTCATTTATGAGGTAGACTCGGGCGATCTGCGCTGCACCGCGTGCGGTGCCTGCGCGCTGGCCTGCCCGGTCGATGTCATCAAGATCGAGCAGCACCCCGCCCAGGGCAAGGGCAAGATCCTCGACCGCTTCGATCTGGACATGGGCGGCTGCATCGAGTGTGCCCTGTGCGTCGAGGCGTGCCCGTTCCGCGCGATCGTGATGGCCCCGGACTTCGAGTTCGCCACCTACGACCGTGAGCGCTCGCTGGTATTCAACATGCACGAGCTCCGGATCGCCGGCACCCCCGAGGTGGACTCGGCGATGGAGTTCATCCAGGGCGTCAAGCGCGGCCGATCAGGCCAGGCTGGCGCGTCGGGGCCGGCGCCCGCTAAGGCGGCGGGTCCGGCTGCGGGACGCCCAGCGGCCGGCGCCAAGCCTGCCGCCGCGAAGCCCGCCCCGGCGGCGGCGAAGCCAGCCCCGGCCGCGAAGCCGGCTCCCGCCGCCGCGCCGGCTGCTTCCGCCGAACCGGTCGCTGCTGCCGCGCCCGCCGCCGGTGCCGGGGCAGCCACACCTGCCCAGCAGGCCGCCGCCGGCACCGGCCCGCTCAACTTCACGCCCGACCTGGCCGGCCTCGGGCCGGCCGACCGCGCCAAGATTTACAAGGAACGGGCCGCCGCGGCCGGCATCGGCCGACCGGCAGCCGCGGGGGGGTAGGAGTGTCGGCGACGGACGCCATCAGCTCGATCGTGTTCTACGCGGTCGCGGCCCTCATGCTCGCCTGCGCGGTCGGCATGGTCTTCGCCCGCAACATGATCCGCAGCGCCTTGCTGCTGGTCGTGGTGCTATCCGGCGTCGCGCTGATGTACGTGCTCCTGTCGGCCGACTTCCTGGCGGTCGCCCAGATTCTCGTCTACGTTGGCGCGATCATGGTTCTGATGCTCTTCGCGATCATGCTCACGCCGAATCAGGTCGATCTGAGCGGCGGCACGACCCAGGGTCAGAAGATCAGCGCCGCGCTCACGGCGATCACGATCGGGACCATCGCGGTCGGCGTGGTCATCACCCATCCCTGGAACTTGCGCCCGACCGCGCTCAACGTCGAGACCGCAGAGCGGATCGGCATGCTGCTGCTCAACACCTACGTGTTGCCCTTTTGGATCGCCTCGATCTTACTGACGGTCGGCTTGATCGGCGCGATCGTGATTGCGCGGGAGGAGTAGGCCCATGGCGCTGGCTCCGGTTGGCCTGCAGCACTTCCTCGTGCTCGCGGTCATTCTCTTCTGTATCGGCATGTACGGCGCGCTCTCGCGCAGCAACGCCGTCGGCATCCTGCTCTCGATCGAGCTCATGCTGAACGCCGTGAACATCATGATGGTGGCGTTCGCCCGCTACATCAACACCCAGCAGGAGCTGGCGGGCCAGTTGTTCGCGATCTTCATCATGACCGTCGCCGCCGCCGAGGCCGCCGTCGGCCTGGCGATCGTGATCTCGGTCTACCGGCTGCGCCACACGATCCAGGTCGAAGACATCGACCTGCTGAAGGGCTAGGATGATGGGCATGGAGCTCGCCTGGCTCATCCCCCTCCTGCCGTTCGCGGCCTTCGCCATCGTCGGCCTCTTCACCCGTCGCTCCGGTACTCTGTCCAGCTTCATCGTGATCCTCGCGACCGCCGCCTCCTGTGCCATCTCGTACATGCTGTTCTTCCGCGTGATGGCCGGCGAGACCTATGAGGTGCAGTTCCCCTGGCTCGCCCTGAGCACGACCGTCGCGCTGCCGTTCGGCATCCGCGTCGATCCGCTCGCGGCCACCATGCTGATCGTGGTGACGACGGTCGCGCTGCTGGTCCAGATCTACTCGCGCGGCTACATGTGGGAGCCCGAGGAAGAGGCCCACGCGGGCGCGGGGCACCCCGAGGCGTCGGTGGCGCACGGCGAGGCCGGCGAGGGCGGGCTCGCGACCCGCGATGCCGCCGCGACCCCGACCTCGCACGGCGCGGCCGTCGATCGCGGCCACCAGACGGCCCACGGCACCACGGCCCACGGCGGCGGCCATGCTGGCCCGCCCGCGCCGTTGGTGCGCGACCCCGGCTACTGGCGCTTCTTCGCCTACCTTGGGCTGTTCACCGCCGCGATGCTCGGGCTGGTGCTCGCCAACAACCTGCTCGTGATTTACATGTTCTGGGAGGGCGTGGGCCTCGGCTCGTACCTCTTAATCGGCTTCTGGTACCGCAAGCCCGCCGCCGCGATGGCCGCCAAGAAGGCGTTCGTCACCACCCGCTTTGGTGACTTCGGTTTCCTGCTCGGCATCCTCTATCTGTTCTGGCAGACGGGCACGCTGGAGTTCGGCCGGCTCGCCGAGATGGCCGAGACCGGCGAGCTGACGACCACGGCCGCCACCATCGGCGGCCTGCTGATCTTCATGGGCGCGGTCGGCAAGTCGGCGCAGTTCCCGCTGCACGTCTGGCTGCCGGACGCGATGGAAGGCCCGACGCCGGTCAGCGCCCTGATCCACGCCGCGACGATGGTCGCGGCCGGGGTCTACCTCGTGGCGCGGACGCTGCCGATCTACGAGCACGCGCCGGTGGCGATGCTGACGGTGGCCTTTATTGGCGGCTTTACGGCGATCTTCGCCGCCACGATGGGCCTGGTCGCGACCGACATCAAGCGCGTGATGGCCTTCTCGACGTGCAGCCAGCTCGGCTACATGATGCTCGGCCTCGGGGCCGGCTCGCTCGGCGCGGGCATGTTCCACCTGTTCACCCACGCCTTCTTCAAGGCGCTACTCTTCCTGACCGCCGGCAGCGTGATCTACATCCTCCACCGCGCCGGCGCCCACGACCCGGACGACATCGACCCACGCGATCCGCCGCGCGCCCAAGACATCCGCTACATGGGCGGCATGCTCCGCCGCACGCCGATCACGGCCTGGGCCATGATCATCGCCTCGCTGTCGTTGGCCGGCATCCCGCCGCTCTCCGGCTTCTGGAGCAAGGACGAGATCCTGCTCGTCACCTACGAGCAGGCCACCCACGGCGGCGGGCCGATCTACTGGGTGCTGTTCCTGTTCGCGATGGCGACCGTCTTCATGACCGCCTTCTACATGTTCCGCGTCATCTTCCTGACCTTCTTCGGCGAGTATCGCGGCCCGGCCGATCCCCAGTACATCCGCGAGGCGCCGGCGACGATGACACTGCCGCTGCTGATCCTGATCGTGCCGAGCATCTTGGTCGGCCTGTGGGGCGCGCCGCCGCTCGGCAACGGCTTCGGGCAGTACCTCGAAGGCGCAAACTTCCACCTCGCCGAGGTCAATATCCCGCTCGCGGCCGTCTCGACGGGGCTGGCGGTGGCCGGCATCGGGCTAGCCTACGCGATGTACCTCGCGCGGTCGATCTCGGCCGAGGCGCTCACGGCCCGCTTCCACGGCTTCTATCAGCTGTTCCTCAACCGCTACTGGATCGACGAGCTGTACTGCTGGGGGATGGACAAGTTCATCATCGGCGTGGCGTACGGCATGGCGATGTTCGACCGGGACGTGATCGACGGCATCGTCAACGCGGTCGCGCGCGGGGTCGGGACGCTCGGCGACGGCGTGCGGGCGGTGCAGACCGGCCGCATCCCCTCCTACGCGCTGGCGGTCTTCCTCGGTGTCGCGACGTTCGCCCTGTGGGCGGTCGTGATTCGGCCCCTCTTCTAATGCTGATCCTCAGAACTGCGAGGCTCCGGTGGAACTAGCGATCCTGCACGTCGTCCTCTGGCTCCCGCTGCTGGGCGCCCTCGTCACGGCCTTGTTCGGCAAGGGCAGCGCGGCCCGTGGGGTCGCGCTCGCCTTCTCCGGCCTCACGCTGGCCGCCGCCACCTGGCTCACGCTCCGCTACGACCTCCAGGTCGGCGGCATGCAGGCGGAGAGTATCGCGCCGTTCATCCCCCAGATCGGCTCCTGGCTGAGGATCGGCATCGACGGCGTGAGCCTGCCGCTCGTCTTCCTGAACTGCTTCCTGTCGTTCCTCGTCGTCCTGCTGTCCTGGAACCTTGCCGTCCGCCCGCAGTTGTACTTCACGCTGATCCTGTTCTTGCAGACGGCCGTGACCGGCGTGTTCGTCTCGCTCGACCTGCTCGTGTTCTTCCTCTTCTGGGAGCTCGAGCTGGCCCCGATGTTCCTGTTGATTGGCGTCTGGGGCGGGCCGCGCCGCGACTACGCCTCGATCAAGTTCATCATCTACACCATCACCGGCTCGGCGTTCATGCTGGTCGGCATCCTGGCGCTGTTCTTCACGACCGGCGTCCAGACGTTCGACCTGTTCACGGTCGCCGGCGCGGCCGGCGCGCTGCCGATCACGCTGCAAGTCATCCTGTTCGTGATGCTCTACATCGGCTTCGCGGTCAAGGTGCCGATCTTCCCATTCCACACCTGGCTCCCGGACGCCCACGTCGAGGCGCCGACCGCCGTGAGCGTGCTGCTGGCCGGCGTGCTGCTCAAGATGGGCGGCTACGGCCTGGTGCGGCTGTGCATGACGATCCTGCCGGACGCGGCCCAGGTGCTCGCGCCGGTGCTCGTGGTGCTGGCGACCATCAACGTCGTCTACGGCGCCTATCTCGCCCTCTCGCGGATCGATGGTGACCTCAAGCTGATGATCGCCAACTCGTCGATCAGCCACATGGGGTACGTCGTGCTCGGGCTGGCCGCGCTGAACACGACCGGCTTCCAGGGTGCCGTCATGCAGATGTTCACCCACGGCACGATCACGGCCCTGCTGTTCGTCATGGTCGGGCTCGTCTACGACCGCACCCACACTCGCATGATCCCCGAGATGAGCGGGCTGGCCGTGCGGATGCCCTTCATCGCGACCACGTTCGTGATGGCCGGGCTGGCGTCGCTCGGGCTGCCGGGCATGAACGGGTTCATCGGCGAGTTCCTGGTCTTCATCGGCGCGTGGGCCGTCTGGCCGGTGTACACCGCCATCTCGGCGTTCGCGATCGTGCTGACGGCCGGCTACATCACCTGGATGCTCTTGCGGGTCTTCTTCGGCCCGATCTCGAATCGCTGGCACGACCTGACCGACGCGAGTGGCCGCGAGCGGTTCATCGTCGGGGCGCTGCTGCTGGTCATCATCGTCACCGGCGTGTTCCCGAGCTCGGTGGCGGACATGATCGCCGTCGGCGTGGCCCCAATCGCGCGGCTGTTCGCCTGATGCACGCGTCGATGGCGTCGAGTCTTCCTACACTCGCTCTCCTCACCCAGCCCGTGCGAGGTGCGCTCCCGTGACGGACATCTCCCTCCGCGACATTCAGCTGCTGCTGCCGGAGGTCATCCTCGCCCTCTGGGCGAGCCTGGTCCTCACGGTCGATCTCTTCATCGACACGCGCCGCCACCGCCAGCCGCTGCTCGCGCTGGCGCTGGTCGGCATCGTCGGGGCGGCCATCGCCTCGGTCGCGCTGCTCGGCCAGAACACGACCGCCTTCTTCGGGCTGGTGGTCGTCGATGATTTCTCGATCTTCTTCAAGCTGATCTTCTTGCTCGCGGCGGGGCTGGTCCTGCTCTCCTCGGAGAGCTTCACCGAGCGCATCCGCGAGAACACGGCCGAGCTGTACGGCCTGATCCTCTTCTGCACGATGGGCCTGATGCTCATGGCCACCACCAAGGAGCTGATGAGCATCTACCTGGCGCTGGAGCTCTCGAGCCTGTCGCTCGCGTTCCTCGCCACGTGGGCGAAGCGCGAGCTGCGCTCCAGCGAGGCCGGCCTGAAGTACTTCGTCCTCAGCGCGGTGTCGTCGTCGATCCTGCTCTTCGGCATGGCCCTGATGTACGGCATCACCGGCAGCACGGACCTGTCGGTGATCGGCCTCCAGCTCACCGCGAACGCGACCCCGGCCGCGCTGCTGGCGATGTCGCTGATCCTGGCCGGCTTCGGCTTCAAGATCGCGGCCGTCCCGTTCCAGATGTGGACCCCGGACGTCTACGAGGGCGCCCCAACCCCGGTAACCGCGTTCCTGTCGGTGGCGTCGAAGTCGGCCGGCTTCGCGGCCGTCATGCGCATCTTCGACGTGGCGCTCGGCCAGGGCGAGATCCAGGTCGTCTGGACCCAGATGTTCGTGGTCATCTCGATCCTGACGATGTTCGTCGGCAACCTCGCCGCCCTGCTCCAGACGAACATCAAGCGCATGCTGGCCTATTCGAGCATCGCCCACGTCGGCTACATGCTAATGGGCCTGGCGGCGGCGAATCCGGGCGGCGCGCCGAACGGGCTGTCCGCCGTGATGTTCTACCTGCTGGTCTACGCCTTCACGAACCTCGGCGCATTCGCCGTCGTGATCGCCGTGTCGCGCTACGTCGAGGGCGAGGACATCTCGAGCTACGCCGGGCTCGGCCAGCGCGCGCCGATCCTGGCCCTCATCTTCTCGATCTGCCTGCTGTCGCTGGCGGGCATCCCGCCGCTGGCCGGCTTCTTCGCCAAGATGTACCTGTTCTGGGCGGCGGCCGAGCGCGGCTTGTATCTGCCCGTGATCCTCGGCGTCATTAACTCGGCGATCTCGCTCTACTACTACGCGCGCGTCATCCGCCAGATGTACATGCTGGAGCCCGCGACCGCCGCCGGCCCCGTCCGCGTGGGGCGCGTGCCGGCCGTCTCGCTGGCGGCGGCGGCAATCGGCGTGGTCTTCATGGGCTTCTTGGCGAGCCCGTTCATCCAGGCGGCATTCGGCGCGGCCACGACCATCGTCCGCTAAGCCTCCCGCGCCACGGACGGTCGCGAGGGGCGGACCGCAAGGTTTGCCCCTCGTGCTGAATGCACATGGCTGTCATGCCGAATCGGCAGAGAGATGGAATCGGCCAGGGAGCGACGACTGCGCGCGCGCGGCCGCGGGCAGCACCGCCTGGGGACGGCCGCGACCGCCTCGCGGCGACGCACCTGATCAGGAGCGGCTACGTGGAGCGGTGCTCCTCGCCTCGGAGGTCGGTGGAGGGCCTCTCACCAAGGTCTGGGGCCGCGTCTCGAACGGACCGGTCTCCCTGACGTGGAGGTTGTCCCCCGTCCCCGCCCCGCTTCACGCCAAGCGGGCGCGTCGATGCCTGTCCGGTGCGGCGCGGGAAGCCGCGCGGCGTCGGCGCGTGCTTCTCCGCGACGACCAGCGAGCGGCCGGGCGGCAGGCCGGGCGCGTCGATTTGCTGCACTGGCAGGAGCCGCGCGCCCAGCTCGCCGGCCGCGACGCGCCCGGCCTGGAGCTGCTCCGCGAGGTCACTGCCGCGCGGCAGCACGCAATACCCGCCGACGGCGACGAGCGGCAGGCACCATTCCAGCGCGACGGGAAGCGGCGCGAGCGCGCGGGCCACGACGAGGTCGTAGCGGTCGCGATGCTTGGGGATGCGCGCAGACTCTTCGGCGCGGCCGTTGACCACCTTCGTCGTGGTGAGCCCCAGCTCCGCGACGACCTCGGTCAGGAACTGCGCCTTCTTGGCCGTGGCTTCCAGTAAAGTCATGCGCAGCGACGGGAAGGCGATGACGAGCGGCACGCCCGGCAGCCCCGCCCCGGACCCGACGTCGATGCAGTGCCACGCGACGCCGCGCCTGAGCGCCGGCAGGAGCGGCAGCGCGCAGGTGAGCGAGTCGAGGAAGTGCCGCACCTGGATCTCGTCCGAATCGACGATGCGGGTCAGGTTCACGCGCGCGTTGGCACGCACGATCGAGGCCGCATACCGCTCGAAGCGGCCGATCTGATCCGCGTCAAGCGGCACGCCGAGCGCGTCGGCCCCGCGTTGGAGGAGCTCCAGGGCCATCTACCCTCCCTGTCGGGCGCGTTCCCGCCCTGACCTCGTGTGGAGGATACTTGGCCTTACCTTGGTGCCGCTCGGAGAGCGTCGGTATACTTGCAGCAGGCGCCCGCTCCTCGGCGGGCCAGATTGCGCCGGTCCATGCCTAGAATGGCCGGTGCGCCGAGCCTCGCGAGGCCGCGAGGCTATGACGAACCAGAGGGGAGCACCGGGTGGCGATCGATCAAACGGTAGGCGACGCGATTCGGAACTATATCTCGGCGATGAAACCCGAGGTCCGGCCGATCGGCGCGCCGGTGTTGCAGGGTTTTTCCCGCTGGTTCGGCGCTGAGCGCAGCATAAAGGAAATCGATCCTGTCCAGCTCGAGCGATACCAAGAGCAGATGGCGAACTCCGGTCAAGATCCCGCCAACAAGCTCGAGCCGTTGCGCCACTTCCTCTCCGACGCCCGCGCGAAGAAGCTGATCGACGTCGCCCTGGCGAGCCACGTCAAGATCCGCCGCAAGACCGCGCTCGAGCGGCAGCCGCTCGGCAAGCCGGTCGAGATCGAAGCGATCGACATGACGCGCTCCGGTTTCGAGCAGCTTCGGACCGAACTGACGCGCCTGGAGGCCGACGATCTGCCGGCCGCGATCATCGAGATGTCGAAGGCGGCCGCCGACAAGGATTTCCGCGAGAACGCGCCGTATGACGCAGCCAAGCAGCATCGGGCGGAGATCCAGCGCAAGATCGACGAGATCAAGGAGACGCTCAGCCGGGCGGCCGTCGTGGACGAAGCGGGCGTCGATCGGGCGACCGTCGGCAACATCGTCGTGGTCCGCGATCTGGACGAGGACGAGGAGTTCACCTACACGCTGGTCGGGCCGGGCGAGCGCGGGGCGGGCAAGATCTCGGTCCAGTCGCCAGTCGGCAAGGCGCTCGTCGATCATGCTGTCGGTGATGTCGTGGCGGTGACGGTACCGGCGGGCATCCACCATTACCGAGTCGAGCGGATCGAACGCTCGAAGTAGAGCTCGTCTGCCGACCCCTCGTGGATGGGCCAAAGGAGCCGCGCACCTGCGCGGCTCCTTTGGGTATCGGCGGATACCGGCCCCTCGCCTTGTGCCGGGGCCACCTGAACCCTCGTGCCCGCCACGTCGGGCGATGCCGGGAGGATGTCGTCTGTGGGAAGCACGTTCACCGAGCTCGTCGTCGATGCCGCGGATCCGGACCGACTCGCCCAGTTCTGGTCGGCCGTGCTCGGATGGCGGCCGACCGGCCGCTACGAGGGCGCCGTGGAGATCGCGGCGACGGCCGGCTTCGGGCCGTCGCTGACGTTCGTGCCCGTTCCCGACGCCAAGCGCAGCAAGAACCGCCTCCACATCGACGTGAGCCCCACCGGCTGCGACCAGGCGCAGGAGGTCGAGCGGCTCATCGGCCTTGGGGCGCGGCGCGCGGATGTCGGCCAGGGTGAGCGGTCATGGGTCGTGCTCGCGGACCCGGAGGGCAATGAGTTCTGCGTGCTGCGCGCCCGCCTCTATGAGCGCTGACCCCGAGCATCGCGTCGCGTGCGCCGAGTCGCCGACGATCCTCACGCAGCGCCACCGACCGGTGGCCTTGGGCTGCCGAAGCCCCAATGCAGGCTGGCGACTATGGGCTGCCGGTGCCCCAGTGCGGATCGCGGATGCTCCCTCGCGCGACCTCTCGAACCAGCGCGCCGTCCGGTTCGATCAGGCTGAGCTCGCTTTGCACCGCGCGGGGCGATGCCTCGTCGATTGGCGCGCCGGTGAGCAGGGCCAGGCGGGATCCGTCCGGCGACCACGCCGGCGCGCGCGCCGAGAAGCCGGCCTGCATACCCCCGACGCGCCGCTCCAGTCCACTCGTTATGTCGATGAGCACCACGGCACCGACCCCAGTCGCGGGCCGCGACTCCACCGCCAGTCGCTCGCCTCGCGGCGCCCAATGCGCGACCCCAACGCTGCCCTCGTAGGCCAGCGCCCAGATCCGGATATCCTGCCCCTGGTCGTCGAACGTCGCGGCCATGCTCGTATGCCCGTCGGCGCTGGCGACCAGCCGCCGTCCATCGGGCGCCCAGGCCGGCGCGCGCAGGCGGACGGTGTCGGGTCGGAATGGGATGTTCAGGATCGGCTGCAAGTCGCGCTGGAGCGCCGAGACTTCCAGGACCGCGCGCCCGGCTTGCCCATCGACACCGATCACCGCGATGGCATTCTCGGTCGCGCCCTGGTCGGTGCGCCGGCCGTTCGTGGCATACGCCAGTCGCGTCCCATCCGGCGACCAGGCCGGATCGAAGCCGTCGGCGAGCTTGCGGGACGCGCCGGTCGCGACATCGTGGATCCAGATCTCGTCCGGCTCCATGCGGATCGGTTCGCCACTCGGCGCGACGGCGCGCGGCAGGGTATAGGCGATGCCGGTGCCCCATGGGGACCAGGAAGCACCGCGTTCGGGGCGGGCGTTGCTGGTGAGGCGGCGCGGGGCGCCCCCCGCGACCGGCACGACGTAGAACTCCGCCGCCTGCCCGACGCCGCCGACGTACAGCACCATCCGGCCGTCGGGCGAGAGGCGCGGGGCCGAGAGGTCGCTCCCCGCCACGAGCATGCTCGGGTCGCCACCGGCCGCACCCTGCGCCACGATGCGGCCGTCACGCGCATACACCAATGTCCCGGCGAGCGGACCCGGCGGCGTTAGGGCCACGGGCGAGGGGCTTACCGCGGCCGAGGGGCGGCCGATCGGCGCGGGGCTCGCGAATGTGCCCAGCGATCCGGGGGCGCGCGGCGACGCCCCGACGACCGGGCTCGTGCCGGGCACGGCGGCGGCAGCGCGGGTGACGACCGGGCTCGGCGACGGCTGCGCGGGAGCGCCGAATGCCGAGGGCGCTGGAGTGGCGGGAGGCATGAAGATCTCGGCCCGATCGCCGGTCGGCGTGGCCGCCGGCGCCGAAGCCGAGCAGCCAAACAGCACGAGGCCCATAAGTACCACCGCCGAGGTATGGACTAGACAGGTTCGTGAGGCGGTTGTGCGGCGTCGAGGCATGCATCCATCGTACAGTGGCGCACGTGATGCGGTGGCGCGAGAATCGCGGGCCGCGGGCGACCTCTCTGGTATCATGCGGCCGGCGCGCGACGCGACTGCGACGGGGGGGCTGGATGGGAGCACGTCTGACCGCCGCGTTGCTCGCCGGACGCGTGGCCACCGGCTTGAGTCGGCAGCTTCGGCGCGGGGGCGGCACTGTCATCGCGGGCCACGTCGTCCCGCGCATCGACCCCTCCGCGTTGCAGACGATCACGCGCCGCCTGCGCCTCGGCTCGGTGATCGTGTCCGGCACGAACGGCAAGACCACCACCACCCGCCTAATCTCCCACATGGTGCGCGGGGCGGGCATCCGGCCGCTCCACAATCGGGCCGGCGCGAACCTTGTGACCGGCCTGGTGACGGCCGTCATCCAACAGACGAGCCTCGCCGGCCGCCCGAGCGCCGACCTGGGCCTGTTCGAGGTCGATGAGGCCACCGTGCCGGCCGCGCTGCGCCACATCCGGCCGTGCGCCGTCCTACTCACCAACCTCTTCCGCGATCAGCTCGACCGCTATGGCGAGGTCCACTTCGTGGCGGATCTCTGGACCACCGCGTTCGCCGGCCTGCCGGCCGATGCACGCCTGCTGCTCAACGCCGACGACCCCCTCGTCGCCAATCTCGGGCGCGAGCGGGCGCAGGCGCCGCTCCACTTCGGCGTCGGTGACGGGGCGGCCGGGGCGGCCGAGATGCCGCACGCCTCGGACGCGCGCCTCTGCCCGACTTGCGGCGCCGCGCTGCGCTACTCGATCTCGTTCTACGGGCACCTCGGCCACTACGTGTGCTCCGGATGTGGCGCCGACCGGCCGACGCCGGACGTCGAAGCCACGCGGATCGTCGCGCTCGGAGACGCCGGCACCGAGGTCGCCATCCGGACGCCGCGCGGCGCCTTCGAAGCCCGGCTGAGCCTGCCGGGCCTCTACAACGTCTACAACGCGCTCGCCGCCACCGCCGCGTGCCTGGCGCTCGGGCTGGACCTGCCGGCCATCCGGCGCGGTCTTGAGAGCTTCACCACCGCCTTCGGGCGCCTGGAGCGCATTCGGGTTGGCGACCGGGAGCTGTTCCTGGCGCTGGTGAAGAATCCGGTCGGCTTCGGTGAGGTGCTCCGGACCATTCTCCAGGCAGACGGCGAGCGGACCCTGCTGATCGTCATCAACGACCTATTCGCGGACGGCACAGACGTGTCGTGGCTCTGGGACGTTGACTTCGAGCAGCTCCGTGGTCGCGTGGCGAGCGTCGTGTGCGCCGGTCTCCGCGCCGAGGACATGGCCGTGCGGCTCAAGTACGCCGGTGTACCGACCGACTCGGTCGTCGTCCAGCCCGACATCCGCGGCGCGCTCGACGCGGCGCTGGCCCGCACGCCGGCCGGCGCGACCCTCCACGTGCTGCCGACCTACACCGCCATGCTTCGGGTCCGCGATGTGCTCCGCGAGCAGGGGCACGTGCGGGGATTCTGGCAAGATTGACCGCCGCGCGCCGGTCTAGACCACGGAGCACCGTCCCACCCCACGATCGCGAGGCACCCATGACGCCCTCCCCGCTCGACCTGACCTCGCCCCACCTGACCCTGGTCCACCTGTATCCGGAGCTGATGAACGTCTACGGCGACCGAGGCAACATCATCGCGTTGCGACAACGCTGCGCCTGGCGCGGGATCCGCCTCGACGTGCAACCGGTGAGCATTGGCGACCGTCTTTCGGGAGGAGAGTGCGACCTGATCTTTTTCGGCGGCGGCCAGGACCGCGAGCAGGCCGTGGTCTCACCGGACTTCGTCGTGCAGAAGGGTGGGGCGATTCGAGAGGCGGTTGAGGACGGTGCCGTGCTGCTCTCCGTGTGCGGCGGCTACCAGCTCCTCGGGCATACCTACACCACCTACGACGGGCGCGAGCTGGCCGGTGTCGGCGTCTTCGATGTCCGCTCGACGCCGGGCGAGCGGCGCGCGATCGGCAACGTTGTCATCGAGACGGACGTCGACGGCACGCGGCGGACGCTGGTCGGCTTCGAGAACCACAGCGGCCGGACGTTCCTCGGCGCCGCGTGCCGGCCGCTCGGGCGCGTGCTCGCGGGCAGCGGCAACAACGGCGAGGATGGCACCGAGGGCGCCGTCTACCGCAACGCCTTCGGCTGCTACCTGCACGGCTCGCTGCTGCCAAAGAACCCCTGGTTCGCCGATCTGCTGATCGACCGCGCCCTGCGCCGTCGGTACGGCCCTGACGTCCCGCTCGCGCCCCTCGACGACGCCCTCGAGGAGCAGGCCCACGCGGCGGTCGTGACCCGCGCGGGCAAACTCGGCACGGTTCGCAGCGGCGCCTGGTAGCAACGTCATGTACGCGCACGCGCGGAAGCTCGCCACGCATTCCCTGATCGTGATGGTCGGGTTCGCACTGAGCCGCCTGTTCGGCCTCGCGCGCAACGTCGTGCTGGCCCAACAGTTCGGCACCGGGCGCGAGTACGAGGCGTTCATCGCGGCGCTGATCGTCCCGGATCTGGTCTTCCAGATCCTGGCCGGCGGGGCGGTCGGCTCGGCGTTCATCCCCGTCTTCAAGGGGTACTTCGCGCGCGACGACGAGGACGAGGCGTGGCGCTTCACGAGCAAGGTGATGTCGCTGGCGTTCGCCGCGACGGCGCCCGTCGCGCTCGTGCTCGCGCTCCTGGCTCGCCCGCTCACGGAACTGCTCGTGCCCGGCTGGGACGCCGCCGACAAGGATCTGACGGCGACCTTGATGCGGACGATGATGATATCGCCGGCCATCTTCGCCTTGAGCGGCTTCGCGGCGAGCGTCCTCAATTCGTTCCAGCGGTTTGCGCTCGCCGCGCTCGCGCCGATCGTCTACAACCTCGCCATCATCCTGAGCGCCCTCCTGCTGCGGCCGTTCGGCATCGAGGGCGTGGCGGTCGGCGTGGCGGTCGGCGCGCTGCTCCACTTGTTGGTGCAGGTGCCGGGCCTGATCGGGCTCGGGATGCGTTTTCGATTCTCGCTCGACATCGCGCACGCCGGGGTCCGCGAGGTGCTGACGCTGATGGGGCCGCGCATGATCGGCCTCGGCGTGACGCAGGTGAATCAGCTCGTCAACGTCATGCTGGCGTCCTATCTGGTGGTCGGCAGCATCGGCTACCTGAACGTCGCGTGGCTGATGGTCATGACGCCGCTGGTGCTGGCGATGGCCGTCTCGACGGCGGTGTTCCCGACGCTGGCCGAGGAGAGCGCCCAGGACAATCCCGAGGCGGTGAAGGAGGTGTTCCTCATCTCGCTGCGGTCGATCCTGTTCCTCTCGGTGCCGATGGCAATAGGGCTGATGGTCCTCGGCGAGCCGCTGATCCGCCTCTTCTTCGAGCGGGGTGAGTTCACGGCCGAGAGCACGCGGATGACCGCCTTCGCGCTCACGTTCTATGCGATCGGGCTGGCCGGCCACGCGACGGTCGAGATCGTCGATCGCGTCTTCTACGCCGTCCACGACACGGGCACGCCGGTCAAGGCGGCCGGGATGGCGTTCGCGATCAACGTGATCTTGAGCCTGGCGCTCATGTCAACGCCGCTCAACTACCGCGGGCTGGCGCTGGCGAATGCCCTCGCGGCGCTCGCCGAGGCGGCCCTGCTGCTGTACCTCGTGCAGCGCCGCCTCGACGGCCTCGCATTGCGGGGCGTGCTGACGTCGCTTGGCAAGACGGTGGCGGCGAGCCTCGTCATGGGCATCACCATCGCTGCGCTCCCGCGCCTCATGGGCCGCTACTTCGGCAACTACTTCGCGCTACCGGCCAGTCTCGAGCTGGTCATCGTCATTGGCACGGTTGCGCTAGCCGGCGCCACCGTTTATCTTCTGCTCGCCTACCTCCTCCGGTCGGAGGAGGTGCGGTTGCTCCTGCGCCTCGCGCGCGCACGCAGATAGCGTTCGAGTGTGCGCCTCGGCACGGCTCTTGCTTTGTGGCAGAACGGGTCGGCGCGTGCCGGGCAGGGGCGTATCCTGCCGAGGCGGTCGATGACACAGTCCAAGATCGATGCTCCGATTCGCTCGCGTGCCTCGCGGCGCCGAGGCGGGGTCATGCACGGCGCGGTCGCGCTCGACGGGGAACATCCATGGTCGCGCAATTCTCCGAGGGCCGTCGAACGAGCCCGCAATATCGTCAGCCGCGCTCGGGACGAGCCGACGTGAACGATCCGTCCCCGCGCGAGGACGTGGACGCCTCGCCCCACCTGTTGAAGGACCGCTATGCGCTGGGCGAACTCCTCGGTCGCGGCAGCCTTGGGGCCACCTATCGCGCCCACGACCGGTTGCTCGGCCGGGCCGTGGCGGTCAAGATCGTCTCCGAGCGCTACGCGGACGATACGCTCTTCGCGGAGCGATTCATGGCTGCTGCCACCGCCGCCGGCCGGCTCCGCCACCCGAACATCGTGACGGTCCTCGACGCCGGGCTGGTCGATGGCAAGCCGTTCGTCGTGACCGAGTTCGTCGATGGGCGCAGCCTGCGCGACGAGCTCCAGGCGCGGGGCGTGCTGTCCGCGCGGGAAGGCGCCGAGATTGCCGCGCAGCTCGCCGAGGCCGTCGGGGCGGCCCACCGGCTCCGCATCGTCCACGGCGACATCCGGCCCGAGAATGTCTTGCTCGACGGCAACGGCGGCGCCAAGCTGGGCGATTTCGGCTTCGTGCGGGCTGCGGTGTCCACCGATATGACGCTGATCGGCACGGTCCAGCGCGCGGACTACGTGCCCCCGGAGTATGCCGTCCGCGACACGGCGGACGAGCACGTGGACGTGTACGGCCTGGGCGCCGTCTTGTACGAGATGCTCACCTGCGAGACGCCGCGGGCGACGCTCTCGGCGGGTGCCGCGCCGGGCATGGTCCGAGCGACATTGCCGCCGCTGCGCCGGCGTCGTCCGGATGTCCCCGCCCGGATCGAGCACGCGGTCATGCGCGCCCTCGCGGCGGATCCGCGGGCGCGCTTTGCATCTGCTGGCGATTTTCGAGCGGCGCTCATCGGCCAGCCGCCCGGAGCGAGTGACCGCGCATCGTTCGCGACGGCCGCGACGAGCCAACTTCCCGCAACCACCGGGCCGACCGCGCGGGTGCCTGCATCAGCGTCGCCGCACGCGGCGGCACCCGCCTCGGCGCAGTCCTGGCGCGCCGCGCCGCGCCATCGCGATCTCGGCGGGGGCGCGGGTGTCGGCGGGATGCTCGTCGGCGCCATCCCCATCATCGCGACGATGGCGTTGCTGGGCGGCGCGATCTTGCTGCTGACCGGCTTCCTTCCGAGGATGTTCAACAACCTCCAGATCACCGACGTCCCGAGCCTCGTCGACTACGACCTGGCCGAAGCGACATCCATCGCCGAGGCCCACGGCCTGGGCGTTGCGGTCGCCGGCTCCATCCCGACTGATGACCGCCCGCGCGGGAGCGTCATCTCGCAAGACCCGGCCGCCGAGAAGCGCGTCCGACGCGGGAACGAGGTGAAGCTCACCGTCAGCGGCGGCATGCGCCCGCCAAGCGTGGTCGGGAAGCCGGTGGACGAGGCGCGCGCCATCCTCGTCCGCGCCGGCTGGTCCATCGGCGAGATCGAGAACAAGCCCGATCCGAACGGCGCGGTCGGCACGGTGGTGGCGACCACACCCGGCGCGCAGGAGCTCGCCGCGAACCGCCAGCAGCCGATCGGCCTGGTCGTGTCGAGTGGCAAGCCGATCGCCAATGTGGCGGTCGGGCGACCGCTGCGCCTGAGCAGTCAGCAGCTCGGGCCGGCCTCGATGGTCGACGACAACGTCGAAACCGCCGGACTGGTCGAGGCGCCGGCACCGTTCTGGGTCGAATTCGACCTCGAGAAGCCGAGCACCGTGACGTCGGTCGAGCTCGTCACGTACCAGGGACACCCTGCCGTTACGATTCACGAAGTCTGGTTCTGGACGAGCGACAACCAGTTTCGCGGGATGCACACGTTCGTCGGCCCCACCGATGACCGGAAGACGCTGACGATCACCCTCCCGCAGCCGATGTCGAACGTCAGGGCGATCCGTATCGCAACGACCCAGGCATCGGCCACGCCGGGTTGGCGTGAGATCCGCGTCCTCGCCCAATAGGGACAGACATCACGTGCTCGGTGTCTGCGCCTCGGATCGGACCAACGAGCCGCAAAGCAGGCTCAGTATGCGCGTTTCGACGCAACAACGCATACTTTGTGGACGAATCGTCTCAAGAGTCGTGCAAGCGAGAGGTTCAATCGACTCGTCGCGACCAAACTTGACGACGCTTCGTCGGAAGCTCTAACGTCTCGGGTGGTAGGCTGTCATTCAGTGCGAGTGGGCCGCGAGAGGTATGGTCTGGCGACAAACGCACACCCCACCATCCCTCAGGCAGCGCGCCCAGCCGATCTGACCGGTGCCCCACCCGCCGCAGAGGCCGATCGAGTGGCTATGTCACAGTCGGAGCTGGCCGGTACGGTCGACGAGTTCCTGGCCATCGTGTCGCATGAGCTGCGCACGCCGCTGACCGCGATCAAGGGGTGCGCCAGGACGCTGCTGAGGCATGGCACGACGCTCGAGCCCGCCGTCGCCCATCAGCTCCTCGAAGATATCGATCAGGAAGCCGAACGTCTTCACCGGCTGGTCGAGAACCTGCTCGAGCTGTCGCGGGCCGGGCAGGGCACCCCGGTATTGCGCGTCGCTCCGACCGCCATCGACGGCTTGATACGCCGGGTGGTCGCCGACGTCACGCCCAAGGCCGGCGAGCGACGATTCCGCCTCAAGCTCGCGGCCGGCCTGCCGCTCCCGCGCATCGACGCCGTGCAGGTCGAGCAAGTGGTGCGCAACCTCCTGGACAATGCCGTGAAGTATTCGCCGCGCCGCGGCACGATCGACGTGGGCGCCGCGCAAGTCGCGCACGCCATTGTCGTGACGGTGTCCGACGACGGCCCCGGCGTGGCGCCCGAGCTGGGCGAGCGGATCTTCGAGCGATTCTTCCACGTCGAGCCGCCGGACATGAACGTCGGCGGGGCCGGCCTGGGCCTCGCGATCTGCCGACGCTTCATCGAGCTGCATGGCGGCACGATCGAGCTGGAGCCCGCCCGGGCGCGCGGGGCGAGCTTTCGGTTCACGTTGCCGCTCGTGGCGGAGATTCCGCCGTGAGCCGCCGCATCAGCGTCCTGATCGTCGATGACGAGCCGCGCATCCTACGATTCGTGCGCGCCGAGCTCGAGTCCGACGGCTACCGCGTCCTCGTGGCCACGAGCGGCCGGCAGGCCATCGATCTCCACGAAGCGGAGCGACCGGCGCTCGTCATCCTCGACCTTATCATGCCCGACATGGACGGCTTCGACGTGCTGCGCCGATTGCGCGTGGCGGCCCGCACGCCGGTGATCGTGCTGACCGCACGCGCCAGCGACATCGACAAGATACGCGGGCTCGATCTCGGCGCGGACGACTACCTCACCAAGCCGTTCAACCCCGAGGAGCTGGCCGCCCGCATCCGCGCGGTCTTGCGGCGCACGCGGGCGACGGGCGCCATCGAGCCGCTCAATCGCTTCGTGACCGGCGATGTCGAGGTCGATATGGATCGCCGCCGCGTGAGCGTCGCGGGCGAGGACGTGTCGCTCAGCCCCACCGAGTGGCAGCTCCTTGCGAACCTGATCTCCAATGCGGGACGGGTGATCTTGCACGAGGATCTGCTCGGCATGACCTGGGGACCGGAGTACCGCAACGACCTCCAATACCTGCGCGTGTGGGTCAGCCGTTTGCGCCGCAAGCTCGGCGAGCGCCCAGGTCGCCCGAGTTTGATTCGGACGGTGCCCGGTGTGGGCTACATCATCCGCGAGGCCGAGCCGGACGATCGGTCTCGCGCAGCTTCGGTGGAATCATTCAACGGGATCGGCGGGCCGGACGACGCGGGCGCGGAGCGTACCGGCGCCACGCTGCCGGACTCGTTGAGCTCGGATGCTTCGTCGCAGCGATCCCGCTGAGCCGGTGACTTCGGTTCGCTGCCGGTAGGCGGGATCCCTCGCGGCGATAGGCGGCCTCCACCGCTGCCCGAGGCTGCCGCGCTTCGAGGTGGCTTTTGCGCTTCGGCCTGTTGGTGTGGCATCTTTCGACACTGGCGTGCTGCCACCTATGAAATCGCTAGTCATCGTCCCAACCTACAACGAGCGGGAGAATCTCCCCCGCTTGCTCCCGGCCATCCTCGGCCAGGATCCGTCGTTCCACATCCTCGTCGTCGACGACAATTCTCCCGACGGCACGGGCGCACTCGTCGATAGCATGGCGGCCGGCGAGCCGCGCATCCACGCGATCCACCGCGACGGCAAGCGCGGCCTTGGGACGGCCTATGTCGCCGGTTTCACGTGGGCACTCGAACACGGCTTCGACTACGTGTTCGAGATGGACGCCGACTTCTCGCACGACCCGGCCGACCTGCCGCGCCTGCTCGATGCCGCGATGCGCGGGGGCGCGGCCGTCGGGTCGCGCTGGGTATCGGGCGGCGGGACCCAGAACTGGTCGCTGGTGCGGACGCTGATCAGTCGCGGCGGCTCGCTGTACGCCAAGCTCATCCTCGGCGTCCCGATCGACGACCTGACGAGCGGCTTCAAATGCTTCGCCAGCTACGTCCTGCGCGACCTGAATTTTGGCGACATCCACTCGAACGGCTACGCGTTCCAGGTCGAGGTGAACTACCGCTGCCACCGGCTCGGCTACAAGATCGAGCAGGTGCCGATCGTGTTCGTCGATCGGCGGGTCGGCAAATCGAAGATGTCGCCGTGGATCGTGGTCGAAGCGATGGGCGTCGTCTGGAAGCTTCGGCTCTACGGCGTCTCGGGCGATTGGGCGTCGGCGAAGTATTCCAAGATCCCGCCCGCGTAGCCGCGCGCCAGCGCGTCGCGCGCGTCCTCGCGTAGCAGCAGCGCCGCCTCGGTCGGATTCGAGAGGAACAGCGCCTCCCCGAGTGCGCTCGGCATGCTCCCGCGCAGGCTGAACAGGTGCCCGTATGGCTTGCCGATGGTCAGGTCGTCCCGAGCACCCCGGTCGATGACCGGGTGCCCGACGCTCGCGAGCGCGGCGACGATGTGGCGCTGGAGCGCCTCGGCCAGGCGCCGGCCCTCGCCGCCGGCGTTCTCGCGGTTGTAATACGTCTCGGTCCCGCGCAGCGCGGCCGGGCCGCCGTTGAAATGCACCGAGACGTAGATCCGAGCGTTGCCGACCGCCGCGATGCGCGCGCGCTGCTCGATCCTGGTCCGCTCGGTGACGTTAGGATGCGCCATCGCCGTGAGCGGCTCGTGATCCGCGCGAGTCAGGGCGACGCGCAGCCCGGCCGCTTCGAGTACGGGCACGATGCGCTGGGCCACGTCGAGGGTATGCTCGAACTCGCCGACGCCTCCGCCGCTCGCGCCCACATCGGCACGACTGTGGCCGGGATCGAGGCCGACATCGGCGTCGTAGCCCTCGCTCGCCTGCACAGCCGGCGCCGACGTAGCGAGCGACGCAGCGACGTCGGCGCATGCGTGCGGCGTCCGCGCGCCAAAGGCCACGCTCGTCGCCGCAATGAGCCCGGCGCGCAGCGCGATCCTCCGCGTGTACCGGGAGCCTGACGCAGCTGCCATCGTCATCGCCTCCATCGTACTCAGCCTAACATGCGCGCCCGCGCGACCCATGCCAGGCCGGCCAGCAGCACCCCAATTGGCAACCCCAGGCACTCCCCGTCCGCGCCGGCGCCCGAGCCCGTGCCGGTCGGGCGTGGCGACGGCTGCGCGATGCGCGGGCGGTACGCCAGCACGAGGATGCGACCCGGCAAGAGCGCCCCGGCAGCGCTGATGGCCGGGGTGAACGGCTGGAGCGTCTCGGCCTGGCCGGGGAGCCACTCCTGGTATTGCGGCACGATTGCGGCCCACACGGTACTTTCCGGGCGTGCAAGCGGCCCGAGCGCATCGCCGGCCTCGGTGACGATGTACCGGCGGACGGTGCCATCGCGGTAGTAGGCGACGCGGAACACGCGCGGGAAGGCGCCCGGATCCGTGCCGTCGCCGACCGCGTCCTCGACCCGGACGAACGGGATATCCTCGGCGGCGCGGTCGAACGAGTACGCCTTGAGCCCGTTCGGCATGTCCTCGACGCGGACGGCGCGATCGCGGACATTGCGGAAATCGTCCAGGTACTTCTTCGCGAGATCGAGCCTCAGCTTCGACTGCCGCTCCAGCAACGCGCCGCGCACCGTTCGCACCTGGAGGAAGTCGGGCGGATCGACATCGTAGACGCGCCTCGCCTCCGCGACCGCGTCGGCCTGCCCGCCGTTGATGAGCACCTCGGCGTGCTCGCGGTCGGAGGCGCGGCGCAGGCGGTACGCGATGGACGGGTCGTTCTGGAACGTGGTCAGCTGGTCGTCGTTGAAGCCCTCGAAGACGACCCGGTCTGCCTGCCGGTCGATCGACCGGGCGACGAACGTGCCGGCCGGCACTTCGATCGCGAACGTGTCGCCAACCCGTACCCCGGCCGCGCCGCGCTCCGGGTACTGGGCGCGGTACGCCCCCTCGACTTGCTCGAGGACGCGCTGCTCGCCCTGCTCGAGGGCGACCATCGGGAGGCGGTTGAACCCGACATCCCACAGCGACCCGCCGGGCCCGATGGTGATCTGATAGCGATCGACCTGGCGCTCCGCGTCGGCTCCGAGTGGCGCGATCTCGTGCGTCGCCTGCGCGACGGCAGATCCCGCCAGCGCGCACCCGAGCAGCGCCGCGAGCAGCGCCGCGCGCCCCCACATGTGTCGGCCAGCGGCGCGTGTCGGCATTCCCTCACACCCCTTCGGTCGGTTGGGCGTGAGCAGATTCTACGGGCGCGTTTCGGGGCGTCCGTACGATTTCGCATCACAGATCGCGCCATGCCGGCAACACGCGCTCGTTTCGCCCCGCGAGGTGCGATGGCCGACAGAAGCGCCGAAATCGCGAGGTGCGACAGCTCGCCACACCGGGGCGATGGCCTCGGGGCAGAGCCAGGTCACACCGGGGCGAGGGCCTCGTAGAAGAGCAGGTCGCCCCGCCGCGCGCGGCG